>OJGU01000173.1_pt1 | contig 43266 bp, 36 predicted proteins | sample 1594741 | NCBI WGS metagenome assembly OJGU01 (sample SAMN05416841, study PRJEB24817) | seawater metagenome | isolation source: Sea water | place: Canada:Atlantic | collected 2013-07 | reverse complement strand
GAAAGCGGGATCATCCGATTCTCTAAGGAGAGGCGAAAATGATTCAGATCCAAGCCCTCGATCGACTGAATCACGGCGAAGGGCCACTCAACGCCGCTTGAGACAACACCTAGCAATCGCTGAAAAACTGGACTCGATTCCTTGCCGATACGAATTGATCGCCGGATCCACTCATCTAACAGGACTTCATCCTTAACCATCGCCGGTGAAGGGAAATAAATGATCACCTCGGTTCCAGATGACTCGTCGCTTGCTAGCCATTGCTGTCCCGACGTCCGAGCACTTATTCGCCGAGATAGAACCCACCCGTCCGGTTGCAAAATCGTCCCGACATTCGGATCACGCCACTGATAAGAATTCGAACCCATGCTTCAATAATCTCAATTGATACCACCACCAGTAAAGCTTCTTTACTGACGAATGAATCGTCAGTCTATGTAGCACCCGAAACTTGAGCGAGGAAATACCGAAAAGGGGCCTCAACATTCCTTTGGAATCCCTCTCGAAACCTACTGACCGCGGCTCCTTACAATTTCATCCGAGACTAATCGTTGCCAAGCGAGGGTCGAGCTCGATACACTCCTTCGATGGGTGACACGATCACACTTGAAAATCGTGGTGGAGCAGACTTCACCATCCGTGAGCCAGCAGCGCCAGCGCATCTGGATAAGATATCGCAAGAGATCCTTCGCGTGAAGAAAGAGCTCAACGCAGTGATCTTGGCGCACAATTACCAAATCCCAGAAATTCAAGATCTCGCGGATTACGTTGGAGACTCTCTCGGACTCTCCCAGCAAGCAGCGGAGACAAAAGCGGATGTTATCGTCTTTTGTGGGGTCCACTTCATGGCAGAAACGGCGAAGATTCTGAATCCGTCAAAGACGGTGATTCTACCAGATCGAGACGCCGGATGTTCCCTAGAGCAAAGTTGTCCTGCCGATAAACTGAAGGCTTTTCAAGCAAACAACCCCAATTTCTATACGATTGCCTACATTAATTGCAGTGCCGAAGTTAAGGCTCTGAGTGACGTCATCTGCACCAGCGGGAATGCCAAGAAAATCGTCGAAGCCGCCCCAACCGATCGTGATCTGCTCTTTGTTCCAGATGAAAACCTCGGTGCCTGGGTTACTGAACAGACGAATCGCCCGATGACCCTCTGGCAAGGGAACTGTTATGCGCACGTCGAGTTCACCCATGATTCGATCATGGAAATCCGCAAGACCCACCCCGATGCGCCTCTAGTCGCTCATCCGGAGTGCACAAAATCGGTTCGATTACTAGCGGACGAAATCTGTTCTACGGAAAAAATGGTAACGTTTTGCCAAAAATCGGAGGCAAAAGCACTGATCATCGCTACGGAGGCCGGCATGCTTCATCGCCTTCAAAAAGAATGCCCTGGGAAGGAATTCATTCCAGCGCCAACCGATTCATGCCGCTGCAATGAGTGCCGTTATATGAAAATGAACACCTTGCCAAAATTGCTCTCGTGCATGGAGAATTTAAGTCCACAAGTCGAACTCTCTCAGGATCTCATCGACAAGGCCAGAGCTCCGATCGATCGAATGCTCGCCCTATCAATTTAAGCGCCGCTTCGCGCAAAGATTCTAGCTCTTGCTGCGGAACTGATCCTCTTTCGAGTGGAAGAGGACATTGAAGGTGGTCATTGAACCATAGCACCGGGTAATGTACTGCTGAAGTTCAAACTTCTCGCCTTCGCTGAGCGTTGTATTTGTGTTCACTTTTTGCTCCAGTGTCCGCAGATTGTTACGCATCATGACAATCTTGTGAAAGAAGGTTTCGATATCCACTTCCTTCGATTGTTGATTGGAATCCGCAGGATGCAACACGAGTTTGCCTGCTTTCCATCGAGCGGCTAGACCATCAAACACTCGAGTTTCCTGCTCGATATTAAGCCCAGCCAACACTTCATCGACGGTATCTCGAATGATCTGATCAACGGGAACACTCGCCGATCCTTCTTCCCCAACAGCCACGCTCGGAACGTCATCAACGATCTCAAGCTCGCTCGTCTGCGGGCTAATTCTCCGAGTTCCCTCATCAAATCGAATTTCGGCAACATTCTCTCCGATCGAGCGAACAATCCCAATGCCTGCCTGTGGGTGTTTCACACGCATTCCGATCCGCATCTCTTCAGGTTGCAACGACATCCAACCAAAAGAGAGGAATCGTTGAGTCAGATCCAGAAAAAACTCACGAAGATACCAAAGAATTTCATTACAAGCTAAGCGGTGCTCGTTCAATCCGCACAATCTCTCAGAAATTGCATTGCGAAAAGGTCTCAGACAACGCTACAACCTTGCTGGTCATGAAAGCCGGCGACTGTGAATCCAGACTAAGAGGGGCAGCTGCGCACGAGTCTCAATAAGAACACCGATGTCGCCAACGCATTCTCGCCTCCGCCTCCGGCATTACTTCACACATTTCAGTTCCCTTGGTGGCGTACAGTCCATTATCCAATCTCACCTCGACCTCGATCCAAAGGCAAATCTCGACTCCTCCCTTCTCGCCTTCTTCGACGAGCCGAAGGAAAAACCAGGGCTGGGAACCATTGACGGACTCGGGCTCACGGGACGCCATTCGATACGAAAAGCCAGACAGGCCTTCGCACGGCATGAGGATTCAAGCAAGTATGATATCCCGATCTATCATGATCTTTGGGGGCTCGCATTCCTGGGTGAGTTTGATGGCGCTCCCCTAAGACGAATCGGCGCCGTTCATTCGCAGTGGCCTCATCTGGATTACCAGCTCCAAAAGCTGCGTGGCAGTCTCGATGGCGTCTTCTGTGATAGCGAAGCAATCGCAGAAGACGTCCTCCGTCATCTTCCGGAAATGGATCGATCTCGGGTCGTCCACTTGCCCGTCCCAGCCAAGATAGCGCCCGAGAATCATGCAAGCCGCCGGGCACCGATGAACGAGCGGCGAATTGTTATTGGGTTTGTCGGACGCCTCGATTACGCGCAAAAACGCGTTGACCGGTTCCCCCAGCTTCTCGCCGTGTTACAGAAACACGGTATTGACTGCGAGCTCCAGTTTCTCGGTAATGGAGATGCTAGCCAAAGCCTACCGGACCGGTTCCCCAAGGACTCGCCAGTGAGATTTCTCGGGCGTCGTTCCGGCGACGAATATTGGAAGATAATGTCACAGTGGGATTTTGTCCTCTACACCAGCGACCACGAAGGTTCACCGCTCGCTATGATCGAAGCCATGAGTGCGGGTAATATTCCCATTTTCCCGCGAATCGGTAGCGGCGGCGATCTTATTGTAAATCAGATTGATCCCTCACTAATCTACGCGCCTGAAGATTGGGAGTCCATTGCCGGAACCATTCAGTCCTGGTCGACTCGCGATGACAACTCGATCCAAGCTAGCCGAGAGCGATGCCGCAAGATCGCCCTCAACCATTCTCCGGAAGCCTATCACGAACAGTTCATGGCCTTTTTCAATCGAATCGTTTCAAAGCCCAAAATCTCAAAGAACTTCGCTTCCCACAGACCCTTCTTTCTCGCTGACACACTTCCCTTTGGGCTCCTGAAACGATGGGCCCCAAGAGCCTTTTTCAATGCGACGCCGATCGCATCAAAGTAACGCAGCTCCTAGAAGTAGCGACGGAGCGCCAGTTGAACGAAACTGTCATCGCTAAAGAAGCTCGTCAAATCGCGTTCCACGACATTCGCAAACCATTGCCCTTCGAGGGATACAAAATATTTGTCCCCCAGTCGTCGTTCGAATTCAAATCGAACCGACGACGCAGCTGTGTTGTGGTCAAAGACGCCACCGGCAAGCAGCGCCGTATCTTGAGTGTCATTCAAAGCAAGGCGGACTCCCGCAAAGACATCCCGATTGAAAGGGGTCAGGGCCTCATCCGTCCTACTATCATAATGATATTCTGCGAGCAGTCCTAGATCCGCGCTCGTATTAAGAATCCCATAGAGGGAATACTCAAAGCCAGATACGAGCGCTCCGTAGTGCTGTCCCCTCCCATCGCGATAGATCCCTTCAAACTTCAGTAACCACGCATCGCGAGTCCATTGAGCATCAAGCCCAAGCTGACTCATAAGATTGTAAACCGGTCGTAGGACCGGTTCTCTTCCGGGGGCAACCTGAGGTGTGAACAGCGGATCACGACTCGTCCCCCTGAAGAAACCGAGTCCAAGATCCAGATCCCCAAAGGTATTTGACCAGCGCAGGGCCACATCGGGATGCCACTCCTCGAGACTTGATTCATAGACCGGCGCATCCACATCAACCGTCGGATCCCATCGCAGACGCCCCTTCGCCCCCGGAAACGTCCGTTCGCGAAAATACGGAAGATAAAAGAAATCAAACACACCCGCCGAATCGGTCACCCAGGAGACGTTGATCATAGGCTGGCCGAGTTTATCTTCCATATCAAGGTTCTCGACCAAGTCCGTTTGGTTAATGACATCGACAAGATGCTGAGACTCTGTCACTCCCCAGAACACCTTGCTCACACCAAATCGCAGCTCCCACTGATCCGAGACTCGATGAAAGTAGAACTCACGAAGATCAACATGGCTACGCTCCGAATCAACCCCATCATAGCGACCAAACGGCGTCATCTCAAAGGCCCATTGACCGTCGCTCCATTCCCGGAAGAACTCTGGCTCGAGGGCAAGTGATAAACCGGTCGTTCCTCGTTGCCGAGCATACTTGGGAGAATCAAGAAAACCTCTGACTTCGGCCTCAAGAAAACCGGAAACATCCCACTCATCCCAAATGCCAGGGACTTCTATCTCTTCTTGTCCGTGGACCGTTGTACTAGCCGCTACGAAACAGATGCAAAACAAGCGAGTGAGACCAATAGATAGACGAAAGTCACTCATTCTAACGAGCCCGCTTCAATCGGTTCTTATCAAAATCTCGATCATTAAGGCCTTTCGTGAAGACGTAATTCTCCCAAATCAGCGCCGTGGACTTACCGGTCTGTGAATTAATCATCTCAAAACGATCCGCCCGCCAGTAATTCTTGCCGTAAGATTGGTAACCATGAGCAACAAAGGTCTTTAAGAGTTCGCCTTTTCGATCGTAATACTCCGTCTTGAGATTCCGATACTCGCTCGTGTCAAACCAGGCGATTTGCTTGGTGTAACCCGACTTCTTGTCGACGGGAACTCTCTCAATCACGTAGCAGTTCTGTCCGGCGAGTTCTTCCTCTCGTAGAAAGCGATAGGTGTATTTCTCAACTTCTTGGGACGATAGGTCCTCATAAGCGAATTCGCTTCCGACAAAGGGACCGGACTTATTGCTGGAAGAGATACGCTTCACTCGTTTCAGTGCAGGGAGATAAAGCCATTGATCGTCATTCCCAACTTTCTTGGTAAACACGAGGAATGCGGTTCCTTTTACATCCCTTGGCTCACGGAAAACAATGATCCTTTTATCACCATCGGACTCCTGTTCCAGGGCCTCCATTCGCATGAGTCGGCGACTCTCTTGGCCGTGCCGGTTCTTGAGTACCATTTCCGCATCAGCAGACCAGTCCCCCCACCCTTCATCGCGTTGGTCGACGGCCTGAGCAATCTTCAAGCCCTTCTGTTGAGCGGTCTCATTTGGGGCGAAGGTCAATTCGGCTTGAACCGATAAAGCGGCGGCAGCTCCAATGGCAAACGCCAGTAATCGTTGATGTTTCATAGTGATCATATTTTGAAAATTAAGAGGTCGCAGACTCAAGCGCAGAGCCACCGCTCTTTTCTCGATTCTTAGTGTCCCTAACTTTTCGCTTCCGGTCAAAGGTAAGCAATATTGCTGGAAGCAGAATGAAATCAGCTATCAGGGCAAAGCTGATGACGATCGCCGTTAACTGTCCCATCCATGAATTCAGTCGAAACGGCGAGAAACTCAGTACGCTAAACCCAATTACGAGGATGATGGTGGTCGTCACCAGAGCCCGCCCCACAGAGTGGAAGGCGTAACGCACGGCTCCCTCGGCATCGAGGCCTTGCTCTCGGCGAGCCCGGAGATACTTGGTCAGAAAATGAACCGTATCATCCACCACAATTCCTAGGGTCATTCCGGTGACGATTGACAGCGACATTCCAATGCTCCCTACCAGAGCTCCCCAAGCTCCGAAACCAAGAATCGCTGGCACAAAATTAGGGACAAGACTGATCGCCCCGTAGCGCGCGCTCCGCAAGGCAAAGGCGAGAATCGCCGAAATCAAGAGAACGGCTAATGCGGTCCCTCCTAACATACTATCAATATTCCGCTTGGAAATGTGGGCAAACATCACCGACGGGCTAGAGGCCTCGGCAATCATGTAATCCGGGAAGTTGGCTGCCTGCCAAGCCGCAGCTCGGTCAATAAATGCTCGAAGATCAGCCGTCGATGTGTCCGCCAGCGAGACCGTAAGCCGGCTAGCAGACTTATCAACATTGATCTGATTATTTAAGTCCAACCCATATGGTAGCGACATTTCGAAGAGCAACAGATATTGTGCCGCCAAGTCACGCGACTCTGGAATACGATAGAATTCGGCCTGATCAGCGTTCAGATTCTTGTTTAGACGCTTCAAGGTGTCAGACAAGGTCACCACCTGTAGAACCTCGTCCTGATCTCGCAACCATGTTGTGAAGGTATCAAGATAGTTCAAGTATTCTGGTTCACTGATCCCTCCACTCTCGTTGGCACCGACCGAATACTCCAGGTTGTAGATTCCGGTCAGCTCTTCGACCGTAAAATCGGTATCTGTTCGAAACGAGATACTTTTAGCAAAGTAGTCAACCCAGCGATCATCCAAACTAATCTTGGGAATAAATGCTGCGACAAAGACCACAAACGCGACAGAGCTCCACAAGGTAGCACTCCGACGTCTCACAAGAAAATCGACCCAGGTATCGAATCGTGATCCAGCGCTTTCTTTAACACTTCTTGATCGAATCGGCAGCAAGGCTAATAAGGCCGGCAAGAATCCAATAGAAAAGAACCATGCGGCAGCGACCCCAACGGCCACGACATTGCCAAGGTGACGAAACGGAGGGGCGTCACTAAAATTCATGCTGAGGAAACCGATTGCGGTGGTAAGACTCGTTAGAAAAACGGGCTGAAAATTAACCCGCAAACTCTCCACAATAGCGTCATTCTTGGACAATCCCTGGCGCATATAGAACATCAGACTGACGAGAATATGAATACTATCCGCGATAGCGAGCGTGGTGATAATCGTTGGAGCGGTTGCTGATGGAGGTGTCATCGGGAATCCAATCAGGCCCATGAACCCCATCGCAACGGCCGATGAAAATATGATCACAAGAAAAGCTCCAATGGTCCCGGAGATGGATCGCAACAAGAAGAACGTTGTCGCCATGATCCCCAAGTACATCAGAGGGACCACCGTGGTCATGTCACGAATACTCGATTCCGCGAATGCGTTGTTCAGCATCACCATTCCGGTGAGATACACTTTGTACTCCGGATAGGTTTTATTGAATTCGGTCACAAGTGCTCGTGCCGCCGTAGCCGCTTGGACAGCCTCATTAGGATCCTTCTCAGGTAGGGTCAGTATCGCGTTGATGCCGACGACCCGCTTATTGTCCCCAACCAGTCGATCCCGCAGCATCGGTTCCCCCATGGCGACGTCCCGGACGGCCGCCAGCTGAGCCGCGCTCATCTCATTAGGCGACTCGACAAGATCGCCAACGATCAGATCATCCTCTTCGGCATATGAATGTTGAAAGTTTGTCACTGAATCAACCCGGGTGGCGAAGGGAAGTTTCCATGCTTCCTCAGTCACTTTTTGAACAGCAGAAAGAAACTCGGGTGAGAAAACCTCATTTTCGGCGTGCTCCAAGACGAATAAGACGTTGTCATCCTTCGTATAAATTGCCTGAAGCGCTTCAAACGACTTTAGTTGGGGATTGTCATCGCCAAAGAAGACTCGGTAGTCATTCTTCATCCTGACCTTACCTGCCCCGGCCCCCACTCCGATTACGACAGCTAGGGATACCAGAAGAACCAACCATTTCCATCGCAGCACCCAGCGCCCAAACGCCGCACCCCATCCCGGGTCCGATTGTGATCTGTTTGTTTTCAATTCACTCATCTTATCGTTTCAAATTTATTATTGCGCTGATGATGCTAATCATACCAACTAGTCGGTATGACAGTTAAGCCGACACCATTCCTCTTCATCGCGAGCATAACCCTGTAAGCGAGTCGCAGCCGAAGCTAGCGCTATTTCTCTATATGCGCTGCTCCTCAAGGTCGTAAACATCGAACCACCGATAGACCGGCCTGTTCTTCGGAACGAATTGCGGAATGTAGCCTTCAAGAAATTCCTGAGCCGCATCAGGCAGGTCGGAGATCTTGGTTTCTCTCATCTTATTGTTCCATTTGATGATCTCGCTGCGCTCACGCGGCTTGGCATTTTCAGTAATCCAGCTCTCTACGGCGGCGTCATCCGCTCCTGTCGCTACGAATTCTTTAAACTCCGTTGGATCAATCTCAGCAAAGGACAAAAACTGATTGTCCAATGGACAATCAAAATGATAGCCGTCATTAGTTTCAGCGATCACTGCCCGACATTTGTCCAGCATCCGTCCCGCGATCACATATCCGGCGAAAGTCTCGCGCGGGCTCCGCGGAAAGGATTTGCTTAAATCGGGAGCCAACAACTGCAGTTTCTCTTCGTTCGTCATATATTTATTTCCCTGATCATCGGATCAAAGTTGTTCTTCCACAAGAAAAACGGATCCCCGAGATTTGATCTGATTAAAGTCATGTCATTTAAAAAGCTGTAGCGAAAACTTGTTCCGTCTTTCCAAGAATCGATCGCTGCCGACGCACATATCGCTTTGCTTCCCTAACCTTGGCTTCGAGTAAGATCTGATACGATTCCGCCTCGCCCTTGGAACTCCATGCCAGACTTAGAGCCTCCGAGGCAGCTGCTTCAAACATCCGTTTCTCAAGGGGTTCCTCAGGAACACTGCCCCAGAGTTGAGCCACACTAGGGGTGGTTCGTGATTTCGCCAGTAGCAGCGCCGCTGACTTCTCTCCGGTTTGCTCTTCATTCTTACTCCAATGGTAGGATTCTTTCATTTTACTTACGCCTTTAAGGCTCTTCGTGGCTACTGTTTTGGTGTTGTCATATAGATACCGACCAGTTGGTATCTCCGATAATCAAAAAAAACTAGGCTCGTAATTGCTCCATGTATTCCCTGAGAGCTTTTACTGACAATTCGATGATTTCGGGATCTTGGGCATTCTTTGCCGTTCCGATAGTTCCGGCAAAGCAGGCAACCATAAATGTCGCGATCTGCTTTGGTTTCACTGATTTCTTGATTTGGCCTGCTTCGATCCCACGTTCGAAGGCACCTGCAATCGCCTCACGCCATTCGCGGTAGATACGCTCCAATCGCAATCGAAAATCTTCGTCCAAAGGAGACATCTCTTGAGCAAGGTTATTGAGTGGGCAGCCCTGGCAAAGACGATCTTCACACCCCTCTTCTCGAAGATGGTCGAGAATAGAGGTAATAACCTCAATGGGTTGGCTACTCTTGCTCAGCGGGTCAATCCAGACAGATTTGACTTGGGGATAAAGAATCTCATCAACAACCGCATGGCCCAAATCTGCCTTTCCATTGAAATGGTGAAATAAGGCTCCCTTCGTTGTCGAGGCCTCATCAACAATGCGGTTCAAGCTCGCGCCTTGGAACCCCTGGCGATAGAACTCGTTGAAGGCGGTCGTAATGATCCGCGTTCGAGTTTCTTCCGCACCTGTTGATTGAGTTACCATAATCCGTAAGTCGTCTACTGCTATTACCAATACCGACCAGTTGGTCTGCCGTCAAATTATTTCTGTGCTTTTTGTCTTTCCTCGCTTTCAAAGCGACTTAAAGACTCGATATCATCAATGTCCTCTAGGATTTCTAGGAGATCCAGGCTCAAGCCAGCTTCTTTGGCAAGCCCCAGTGTTTCACTCAAAACGGTATCGGTACTCCACTGAATTCCTTGGAAAAGTCGCGACTCGAACGCATTCAACCCGATCAACCAATACCCCCCATCCGTCGCTGGACCGACCACGAGGTTCGCCTGTTTCAGGGATGCGTAGGCCGCCTTTATGTGCCCAGGAGTGACATGTGGGCAATCCGAACCGATGACAACAACACGGTCCCTCCCTTCACTAAAAGCCTCTTCAAACGCACGAGACATGCGCTGACCGAGATCGCCCTCACCCTGAGGTTTTAGACACCAACCTGACTTTGCCCAGTCCTTGCAAGCATCAAGACCGTCATCTGGCGAGACTCGCAATTCAACCTCTTCCAGAGAATCGAGACTGACAAGCAACCGATTCACCAGGTGACGATAGACCTTACAGGCGCGTTCAGGGCCTATGGCTGCGGCAAGCCGTGTCTTAACTCGGCCAGGAACCGGCACCTTCAAGAAGATAATAAGCAATGAAGTGGATTTCATTTCTGGAGCACAACTAGCGAATTTCCCGAGCAGAAAAATGGGATAACAAGGCCAAAGCCAGACGGATACCGAATGGAAACAAAAAAAGACGCCGTACCAGAGGATACGGCGTCTTGATCAAAAATTAATCTGTGCGGGACTTACTTAATCTCCGCGTTGTAGAATTCCAACCAGTCATCAAGGTTGTTCAAATTCACAGCATCATGAGGAGCATCTGGACCGTCTTCGATCTCGTTCGCTTCAAGAATTGCCTTGCGAGTTTCGTCAGCATGAATATACCCAGCAATCGCTGCGTTCAAGCTCGTAACAGAGCCCTTATCAAGCTTCACCCCGTCTTGGCTCTTCACCCAAGATTCGAACTGAGGGTAGGTTGGCTTAGAGCTTGAGATGTAATCAAGCGTTGCATCCTTGTTCAATCCAAGTCCGTCTAAGACCATTTGGTCGTAGCCGGCACCACACCCTGGATATCCGTCTGCAATTTTTCCAGCAGCTTCCAAAGAAACTTTCTGCCAGAATCGGGGAAGATGAAGCACGCCGATAGGGCCTGCAACGCCGGAACTAATCAAAGGGACAATCTTGCTCATTTATATTTCCTTATTTGGTACTGCGGGCAAAAATTAGCCCAAGGCCCTAAACGGGTCAATGCGTTTGTTATCGAAGATCTTTTTCTCTCTCAAGGATGTCGCTTAAAAGCCTGGACCAGAGAGTTTTTTCTGTAATTGCATCTGAAATTCCATCACGTCGTCTTGCGGAGGCTTGTAGCCAGGTTCCTCTGAAGACAGTCCTAGCCGGCCCATCTGATCTAAACTCCAGCTAGCTTTCTTCCCGTCAGAGAATGTCACACTGCCACTCGCAAGCGCGCCGGCCCGAGTGATTTGATCGACCGTTACCGAGACGTTGGGCACCGCTCCACCCTCGCCCCCTCCTGGAGTGGGCTCAGTTAGCGGCGGTGCCGTCCCTGCCGGGCTTTCACTTGCCGACGCTTCAGGTGCAGGAGGCGTATCGGTTTCAGGCTCCGGTTCAGGCTCGGGATCTTTCAGAATCACACCAAGATCATCGACCAGAAACCGAACCTCCATGTAGGTCACAGAAACGCCGAATTCAGAGTCCAGTTTCGACTGAATCTCTGACAAATCTAACCCTGACTCAATCCAAGCTCGAACGCTTGCCTTTTGTGCTTCGTCTAAATTCATCTTAAAATTCTAAACATTGATCGGACTCCAGCGCTCCCTGAAAATCCAAGAGCGGTAAAAGTGGCCATTATTCTGGCCTGTCTAAGTAACTCCCCGGCGGTAAATCGGCATATCCTTCGAAATGATCGCCTCTAAGCGGCTCCTCAATCACCATTTCGCCGTTAAACCACTTTCCCAAATCTACCAACTTACAGCGTTTCCCACAGAAGGGACCATAGCTTTGTTCCAACCAGGGCCCAGTCTTCTTGCAGGTCGGACATTTTACTGGAGGATAAGCACTCATGGATACGCTCAGCGATGGAAAGGAGCGTGGCTTGCATTGGGCGAGATTGCAATTCGAAGTTTTCCTCAACCGACAATTGAAAACACCCCAGCTGCCGTCTTCCACCAGCAAGGCACCCAATGCTTGGCAGCATTCGTGACGCAGCGCAGCTGCGTGGTACCAAAGGCCTAAAGCCTTTCTATCGAATTCGGGTCCGCGTAGAGCAGATGAAGGCCGGCTATCGTTCGGTATGTGCCGCGAATCGAGACGGGCTCTGCCACAAACTCTAAAAGCGTTTGATTTATGGTCTCGCCCTTCGGACCGACAAGCAAGTAGTGGCGTAAGGCTCCATTCGAGGTCTGAACCACAAGCATTGGAGGAATTCCGCCGGCGATACACTGGATCGCACAAGCCCGGTGGGGCTTAAACCTTCCTGGATTCATCACCCCCAAGTGACATTTCGAATCGACGATTTCCCCTCGCAGCTGTAAGTGAGTTCCTGCTGAGCTCAAAGCCGGTCGTGGCACCTCCCCTGATCCCAATTCGTTGGAGATCGAACCTGGGAACACCTCGATCATCCCATTTCGCCCATCATCGATTAGACTCCCCTGCAATGACACCTGCTGCAAATGATGCTCTCGAGCCAGATCGACAGAAAAACCATATTTCAATGGATTTACCAACAAGTAGACGTGACCGCCTGATTCTTTTGACACAAGAAACGGCACTGGATCGCTTATGAGAAGACCTCGATAGCGGTGGATCTCTCCGAAGGCAAATATGCCTTTCCCTGGATTCGTCTGCAGTCCAGCAAGCAGTAAGCCCAACATAACACATAAGACAAGGCTGCCCCAAAGAGAGATTCGCCAGCTAGATGTCTGGCGTTCTGGCGAGGCTTCCCAACCAATAAAAAAAGGATCCTCACTCATTTAGTCGCCCCCCCCGGACATGATCAATGGCGGCCGGGACGGTATACGTTCCCGCTGGATTTGACGTCGAACGAACCCATACCATCCCTGCTTCGATCCGAACATCGAAGGTAGGAATTCGCTCGGTAAAGGGCGCCGGGGAAGTGCCGTCGGCCGGCCGATACTGATATCCATGCCAGGGGCAGGTCAAGCACCCGGAAACGAACCGCCCCTCTGCTAGGGGCCCGTTCTGATGCTGACACACGCCTGAGACACAGCTCACCTTATCTCCCTCGTAGCGCAATACCGCCACTCTCTCGCCATTCACAATGGCTCCGAGTGGTTGGTTTTCTACTAGAGAATCGACTCGGCAAATCGCAAGATAGCCGGACTTCTCGTCGAATGCCGGACTTCGATCTAGGTCTCTTCCACGCCACCCTGAAAGCAAATGCAGCCCAGCTACGGCGAGAATTCCTAATCCAACCAAAAGCGGATAGACCGGAGATCGTTCCGCTTGCAGGACGCCGAAAACAACATGCGCGATCAGTAATCCGTATGCCAGATAGACTGACATATGGAGCGTTTTCCATAGGGGAGCTGTTAAATTAGCGAGCCAAAAATCGTGACTCGTTGATGCCATGACAAACAATATCGCTAAGGCAAGGAATCCAAACGCCTGGAACGGTACCGCTGTCATTCTCGCCCCTGCATCCGTCGTGAACACCGATAGAATGGGATTCATGTCGCTCCCGACATGATAGGTCAATGTGGCAATAACTCCGTGCGCGAACGCCAATAGGAAAAGAGTCACACCCATGTGACGACGATTGTAAAGGAGGGGTAGCCATCTTCGATCGAGACGCGCCAGAGGTCCGATCACTAGAATGAGATGGAGCAAGAGAAAAGCGGAAACCCCGATACCCCGCATCAAGAGAATTTCTAAACTCATCTCCGGATGCAGAAAACTTCCTGCCCCAACAAAACTGACAAGAAAGGCCACGATGCCTGAGGCCATGATTGTGTCATAGCGTTTCTTGAAGGCATTCCAGCCAACTGCTTGATAAGAAACTGCCATACTCCTTAGTCTTAGCCTTGTCCTTCGGCGCCACCTGCTTCAGGGATGCGTCCGTCAATTGGCCACTCCGGCCGATTGAGAATTCCGTAGAGAAAAATGATTATCGTGAGGAGCCCGATAACGATCCAAATGAAGCGATGCCTTTGACGTTGAAATCGCTGCATATCACTCCCCTTTTCGTCCCGCCTTGCCAGAAGCACCTTGACGGTGCGCGCTCCATTCCTCGGAAGGAGGTTTCCGTCGAATCCATCGAGCCAGTAACCAGGGCCAAAAGAGAACACAACCCGGGAGAATCAATATCTTGAAACCGACTGTGCCTTGGCTAGCGGCAGGGTCAATAGATCTCACTCCGAGCAATACAAACGGAATCGCAAAGAGGATTCCAACGAGGCCATACATGCCGAGTAATAACAACAACTCACTCATGCTTTTTCCCTGCCATCCCTCTCGTTACCCCATTCTTGAGGCGGTAAGCAAGCCAGAACACCTGGGTAAGGTTTCGATCTAGATGCCACTTGACAATATTGAGACTCTGCTAATGCTCTGGAAAATGGATTACCCGAGAACGCACTTCCTAGGTTCCTTTGGCCGCTGCGGCCATCAATTTCAACGGGGCACGCTCCTTGCTTTGGTCCTTAGCGTCCCCCTTGGCTCAATGGCTCAGGGACGACAAGCCCCGCCTTGGGCGGCAACGCTTTCTCATGAGGAAATCGCTCAAGATCGGTTTGATGAAAACAAAGACGGCTGGTTAAATGCGACTGAGAGAAAAATAGCCCGTAAGACCTTAAGTGAAGAGGCGGCCGCCAGACCACCTTCTGGTCGCCCTGTTGCCCGGCCTGGAGGGGAACCCACTCGGCCCGGGCCTGAGATCAAAAAGTCGGACGTACGAAATTTTTCGGGCAAACCCGCTTTTGATCCGGACACCGTTCGAACCTTCTTCCTTGAGTTCGAGGACTCGGATTGGGAACGCGCTCTCACTGAGTTCCGCTTTACCGATATCGACCTCCCTGCCAGGCTCAGTGTCGACGGGCAGAGCTTTGATAATATCGGCGTGCATTGCCGAGGTGCTTCGTCGTTTCTCTTTGTCGCCGAGGGGCGGAAACGCTCGCTTAATCTAAAACTCGATTTCATCACCAAAGGGCAGAACTTCGGCGGCTATCGCACTTTCAACCTGCTCAACTCCAACGGTGACCCCACGATGCTCAAAGCCGTGCTCTACTACCAAGTGGCACGCGAATACACCGCAGCCCCGAAGGCCAACTTCGTAAAGCTCGTTATCAACGGAGAATATTGGGGGGTCTACGTCAACACCCAACAAGAAGACAAAGATTTTGTGAAGGAATGGTGGGGCACCAAAGGCGGTACCCGTTGGAAAGCCCCGGGGAGCCCTTGGGCAAGTGCTGGACTCAACTATATCGGCGATAGGGTCGATGACTATCGAAAACACTACGAACTTCATAGTAAAGACGACCCTGAAGATTGGGCCGCGCTGATAGAGCTTTGCAAAGTACTCACCGAAACGCCACTTGATCAATTGGAAGAGGCCTTGAAGCCCATTTTCGATACGGATGCAGCCATCAAGTTCCTTGCCTTAGAAAGCGCTTTCATCAACGACGACGGCTATTGGATTCGATCGAGTGACTACAACCTGTATCGCACCAAGAAAGGACGATTCGTAATCTACCCTCACGATGGCAACGAAGCTTTCTACGATGCCCCTGCTAGGATTCGCGGCAACGCGGAACGAGGCACAGATCTGGATCCATTCATTGGGGCCGAAGATCCAACCAAAGTTTTGCTGAGCCGCCTTCTTGCCGTCCCCGCACTTCGAGAACGGTATCTCAGATATCTGAAGGACATCGCTACAAACTGGCTTGATTGGGATCTGCTCGGACCAATCGCCAGAAAATACCAAGCCTTGATCGATGCCGACGTCAAAGCCGATACGCGCAAACTCGCATCCTACAAAGCGTTTCAAACACTCGTTGAGACCGACATCACACAGAGACAGCGATCAATAATGAGTCTCAAGACCTTCGCCATCCAACGTCGCGAATTCCTTCTCAACTACCCAGCGATCAAAGCGCTGCCCTAGACCGAATGGTATGGTCGGGTTGAGCCGACGAGGCAATGCGTCAGAAACCGAATGAATCAACAGCGTAGCGATGGAGGCAGGGACCGCTTTATCCCTGCCTCCATATCAAGAGCCCGAAGGTTGGTGCTAGAAGTTCTTCTTACCCGGAGTCGGCACTGCTGAACGAAAGCTCCCCTTCACCCCAGGGAAACGAGCCATGGAACGATCTGGCTTCTGATCGGCAAAAACCACTTCACTCAGCACACGATTGCCCCTCGCGTCTGAATCAATCAGCCTTACGGCTTCCCCCTTCGAAGAGAGTTTAAAATTGGCGTGGAGCCCTTTCTTCGCTTTACCATTCTCGTCCGCCCAGACCACGAGGTATCCGTTCGCTGCAATTTTCGTCCCCTCAGGAAAAGCATACTTTCTCGGGTTCTCCCGACTATCCGAGAGATACATTCCTGAGAGACTAACCGAACGGTCGCTCGTATTGTAGAGCTCGATGAAGTCCTCATAGTCTCCTTGAGGATCTTCCACGGCGGTACGGTTCTCGGCCAACACTTCATTGATAAGCACGACCGATTCAGCAGGGGCAGCAGCGCGCACAACATACGTCAAAGGCTCGGCCTCTGCTTTTCTTGGTTCAAAAACAGACACCAGCGATTCCCCCCCCGAGCGGACTTCAGCATAGTAATAAACCTGAGTATTGACAGGAAACGCGGGCAGCGAGCTCTCAAATACTCGATCCCCCGGTCGCGAGCCTTCACTCCGCAATTCGACGTATTGGAAAGGGGCATGGCGAGCCGTCGCCCAGTAGACACCCACGGAATCGACATCAGCGCCCCCTCCAAGGCTTACCTTTATTGGCGTCGTGCGTCCGGCGACAGGCTGCTCGGTGCCCTCATTCACGACGATTGAAGTCACCGAGACGGTCGGGGCCTGGAGTTCGGAATGCCCCAAGAGAAAGTTGCGGCGTTTCTCCACAAACTCTTTAATCCCCAGCACCCGGCCTCCTTTTACGGTGTGTACATCGCCACGATCAAAATCTTCATACGACGACTCTTTCCGAACATCCTTTTCAACCTCCGCTGCAATCAAGGAACGATACTGTTCCACGACCGGAGCAATCCGGTCCCATGTCAACCACTCGTCGATTATCGTTCGCACATGAGCCGTGTATCGGGCCCGCAATACGGGATTGGATAGCATTCGATGCACCAAGGGACGTCCCGGATTATCACTCTCATGATAGAGAGGAAGCTCGGTCGCATCCATGCCTCGTGGTATTCCAGGTCCACCAGGTCGATTTAACACCTCATTGCCATCATGCTGAAGCAGATGAAAGCGACCATTGACATCCCTAAAGAGATTGTAGTCGCTTCCACGAATTAAGTACCCTTCATCAACAAAAACATTCTCCAAAGCAATGGACCAGAGTGCCCCATCAATGTTGAGAATCGGATTCAAGGTTTCAACCAAGGATTCGTCAGGCGTCTCTTTGAGGAGTCGACATAGCTCGATCAATCCATTCCAGGCTTTCCCTGAGGCATCATCCGTTTTCAGAATGTAGCGCCCCTCGTAGGCCCCTTTTTCGGTTCCCTCAAACGTCAGAGACCCTCGTCCCTTCCAGCGGACACCACCTCGGGAGCCAAACCACTCTTTGAGAAAGTCATTGTTATACTGCTGAATATTTGGGTAGATCCCCCAACTCACACCGTTGACAACCAGTTTGACAAAATTCCCCTTAAAGGCGGGGATGTAGTGCCGTCCGATTCGCGAATAGAGCACTTCCCGCATGAACGTGGGATCATCGTGGGCATTCAGCAAATTGAGAGTCTTATAGCCAAGCAATCGTTGATCCGGGTCCCCGTGATTCACTTCAATATCAATCGATCGTTTTAGCTCCGCAGGCACGGATCGAAATGAGGAATTTCCCCGATAACGGACCCCGACGTTTCGATATCGGTGCCCAGACACGATGAGATCAGCAGGAACAGGGACATCCGTCCGATAAAAATCGTGCATCTCATCAAGCCAATCCTCATCCTCAAATTGAAGAAACAGCGTGCGAAGCACACCCTCATCGTAAAGACCACTCCCGTAATCCCGTTCGGCAGACGGGTTCACCCGTTCGGCACGTTCAAAATCGCCTGGGATTGGAGCTCTCGACCGATACAAGGCCTCGGCAGCTTCGTGGATATCAATATTCCCGTCCTCATTTGTATCGAGATCCTCAAATGAAGGACCTCGTCGTCGTCGCGCCCCAACCATCTCCTCTCGACTAATCTTCCCATCTGTATTCTTGTCATTCCGCATGATTTCTTCGACGAGCCGTTCTCGTCGTCGTTCATGGACGAATCGTCGAGCTTCAACCCTCTCAGATTTGCTCAATACGCCATCACGATCGCGATCAAATTGCGCCGCAATCTGAAGCCGATCCCCGCCTGGCTGTCCCAGACGGCGTAAGGGCTCCCTAGATTGGCCCCTCACATCAGAGAGCAACCCTCCGATCCCGAGCAAACCAATGAACACTGCTCCTCGAATCAAACGAATTCTTACTTTTGAAAAAGGTGATTTACTCATGATACATCCCCTGACTCCAATGAACCTTATTGGGTTACAAATTCGGAGGCACTTTAAAAGCTCGTTGTGAAATCACGTTGAGCGAAAGTATTCATCAAATATCGACTCCGTGGACGATACAACCATAGACGATCATCCTCAAAAAAGGAAACAACGATTGTTCGCCGCTCGAATGCTTGATCGGGCCAATAAAGCGTCTTCCAGTCTACGAAGACACCTTAGAATCGTTGTAGATTTGACTCCTCCGCTCTCCTTGGGCACGCTCCAATCAAAATCTCTATGGCAACACTCCCCCCCATCCAGCTTAAAGAAGGTGACCAGGCCCCTGATTTCACTGCCCTCGATCAACACGGGAATGAGATCACACTCTCCGCCCTTTCCTCCAAGTATGTGCTCCTCTACTTTTATCCCAAAGACAACACACCAGGATGCACCAAAGAAGCCTGTGCTTTTCGCGATCAATTTGAGGGCTTCCAGGCGAAGGGCATTCGCGTTCTTGGAATTAGCCCTGATTCCGTGAAGTCTCACGAGAAATTCGGGGCGAAATTCAAACTTCCCTTCTCGCTCGTCTCAGACGAAGCCAAGGAAATCGTCGGAGCCTACGGCGTTTGGGGAGAGAAACAGTTTATGGGCAAAACCTATGATGGAACCTTCCGAGCCTCATTTCTTGTCGATCGCAAAGGACGAATTATTAAGATTTGGCCAAAGGTCAAACCGGAAGCGCATCCAGCTGAGGTCTTAGAAATGGTTTAGAAGTAAGGAAGCCCGAGCAATCTAGCACGATTCGTGGCGCTGAACGGTCACTTTGTGGCGGAAGCCACAAACACAACGACGGGCTACCGTGGTCGACTTTACGTGCAGACCCCACGTACTTCCACAGGCGCAGCGAAGGCGGATGGTTCGTTTTTCAACCTCAATGGAATCCGGTTGTAAACGAAAGGCGTTCCCGATATGTACGAGATATCCCCTACCCTCAAATCGAACCGTAAGGGTCGAAATAGGCTGCAGAACACCGTCAACTTCTTGTATGGAACATTGAGCCACTGCCAACCAATCAATTAAATATCAGTTCCTCGAAACGAACGCGGGCCGACCGACTCAGCCTTTATCGACTTGGAGACTTGCAAACGTGCGCGAACCGATCTACGAAAGAATCATGACCCAATTGATCACCCGTCGTCAATTCACCAAACGCTCCTTAGGGATTATTTCTGGGAGCGCTATCACAGCTACTCAGTTTCCTTTCGTACAGAAAATCAAGGCGGCGAATGATAAGCTCAACATCGTAGCAATCGGAACGGGAAACCGAGCAGGCGCAGATATTGCCGGGATTGCCCACGAAAACTTGGTCGCGGTCGCTGACGTCGATACCAATTTTCTTGAGCAAGCACGGACGAAATACAAAGGAGCTCGAGCTTACCAAGACTTCCGAGTGATGCTTGAAAAAGAGGCCGACAATATTGACGCGGTGGTTGTTGGCTCCCCCGATCACACCCACGCTCCAGCTGCCGCTATGGCAATGCGGCTCAATAAACATGTCTATTGTGAAAAACCGTTGACCCATACCGTGCATGAGACGCGAGTCCTCATGGAAATGGCGGCGGAACGCCAACTCACCACTCAAATGGGCACGCAAATCCATGCAGGGAAGAACTATCGCGAAGTCGTGGAACTCATCCGCGCAGGGGCCATTGGCAAGGTGGACAAGGTGCATGTCTGGGTCAACGTGAGCCTCGATTATTCCAATGGATCATTCGGAAAGAAAGCCCCGATCCCGAAACACCTGAATTGGGATCTTTGGCTCGGCCCGGCCCCTGAGCGGCCTTTCTCCGAAGGAATCCATCCCTTCATGTGGCGAAAATTCTGGGACTATGGCACTGGCCGGCTAGGTGATTTCGGTTGCCACTACCTCGATCTAGTTCATTGGGCCCTCGATCTCGGGCATCCCACCTCCGTCCAAGCAAGCGGCCCGAAGGTAAACAAGATCTCGCCTCCTTCTTGGCTCAAAGTGGAATACCAACACCCTGCTGCCCATGTCACCTGGTACGGCGGGCACAAACCAAAGATTCTCGGTGAACTTAAAGACACTAAAGGGCAAGCAATCGATTGGGGAAGCGGACAGCTCTTTGTGGGGAGCGAAGGAATGATTCTCTCTAACTACTCAAAGCACCTCCTCTTACGCAATGGACAAGCCGTTGCGCAGATTGATCGTCCCGCAGCGTCTATCCCTCGATCCATCGGTCATCATCGCGAGTGGACGGAAGCGATTCGAACGAATGGAACCACGACATGCAATTTCGACTATGCCGGAAAACTGACGCAAGCTGTTCTTCTTGGCAGCGTGGCCTTCCAGACAGGTAAGAAATTACAATGGGATGGACAGCACGGTCAAATCACCAACCTGCCTCAATCCGAATCGTTGCTGCACAAAGAATATCGAGCAGGCTGGACACTATAGTGAGGGAAACGCGCATCGGGCTACCGACGAGCCGAACAATCCCTACCGCGTTGGTTTGGCAAGCTCTGGTTTCCGCCGCTGAATAATTCTCTGAGCAGCACTGACGTATTCACGTGCTGTTTGCCCGCTGAAACGCAGGATGCCCAAGGGACGTTCTCCCGGAGTGAGAATCACAGCGGATGGAATGGCTCGCATCCGGTATTTCTCCAGCAATTTTTCGTGCGCCTTGCGTTCGAAGATATTGAACACCGTTGGTTTGAACTCACGACTCAAATCCACCTTTGCCAAGACCGCGTTTTCAATCGCCCATTCATGGAATTCATTCTTCATGAACACTTTCCGCTCCAAGTATTTGCAAGGCTTACACCATTCCTCCCCGGTAAATAAGAGAATAATCGGGCGCTGGGTTTTCTTCGCCTCGGCGAGCGCCTTGCTGTAGGCATGATGCCACTTAGCTCGTTTCGGTAGGTTCGAAGGAGATAGAAAGCGACTAAAATCTGCAGCAACCAACGGTTGCCGATCACCAAGGAGGAACGCCCACACGATAAGGCCCCAGCATAGATGCCGACCTATTAGACGTGCGTTAAAACTCTGAGTATCCCCAGACATATTCAAAAGCCGTTCCTTCGCAAGCAGATGCTAATCTCAGCTCGCGATCTGAAGCCCTTCATGCAAACTAACGAAGCCCCTTCTTCCTGGCAACCTCACTTTTTCTTAAGAAAAACAATCGCCCCTATAGACACTCTTTGTCCTACCCCTGTCACTAGAATCCCGAAGATCGAAACACGACAATATCAAAGCCAGAGCTTCAACAACACTTGAAAGCTTCGAAGAACTCGCTATACATGATTTGATCGATGCCTAGCCCTTCATAGAATCTAACCAAGCCATGACTGCTTCCGCTAAAGTGATTGAACTTCGCAAGCTTCTCACCAAGAAGTTTCCGGAAGCGCATGCAGGGACCAGCCATCAGAGGCCCACGTTCCTCACAGGCTTATCCTGCCTGGATCAGGTAGGGATACCGAAGGGCGGCCTCACAGAGATCGTCAGCAACCATAGCTCCCAAGGAAGCGGACTGGTCATTAATGGACTCTTAAATGCTGCAGCGCAGCATGGCTACCACCTTGCGTTAATCGATGGACAAGATTCCTTTGATCCACAATCCGCCGGGCACAAGGCTTGTCAACGCATGCTCTGGCTTCGCTGCCGCAATGCCAACGAAGCGCTCAAGGCGGCCGATCTCATCCTCCGCGATGGGAATCTTCCTATGAGTGTTTTGGATCTTCGACTTAACCCTGATCACGAATTACGCAAATTGAACAAACAAATTTGGTATCGCCTCCAAACCCTCGTTCAGCGAAGCCAGAGTGTGGGCATGATCCTGACCCCTCGCCCCATGGTTAGTAGTGCCACCGTTCGATTTGATCTGGGCAATGCCTTCCGCCTAAAAGACCTGGAATCGACTCAGCAAGAATTGATCAAACAATTACTCGTTCCCGTCACCCGCCGCCGAACAGGCTCACCCCTTTCATCTGAGACGATCGCTACCGGCATCCGAGAAGCAGCCAGCTAAGAAGTATTTCATGTTTGGCGTTGTCTCCATTCCTCACTTCGAACTTCAAGCAGCTCTCCGGCAACAGCCGGACTGGGAGCCTTCTCCTGTTGCCTTGCTTGATGAAGCCCCGACGGGAATAGCGAAGAGTCGTAAGTGCCAAATCATACAGGCTAATACGATGGCACAGCAGCGCGGAGTCTCCCCCGGAATGACCGCTCCCCAAGGGCAAGCTCGTTGCGGGCAACTCCGTTTCCTCTCACCTGCGCCGGCACAAGAACGGATCGCCCAAGACATCCTTCTCCAGTGGAACGCGAACATCACCCCAAACCTCGAAGCCACTCGAGCAGGTGTCTGTACCGTTGACCTGCGAGGCACTCCTTATGACAATGGACTCGAAGAACGCTGGGCACATGCCTGTATCAAGGCACTTGAACCGCTTCAGCTGCAAACAAACATTGGCATTGCGGCCACCCCCGATCTCGCTCTCCTCGCGGCTCAAGTTGCAACCCCCATCCGGAAAATCACGTCCCAAGCAGAAAGCATCCAAGAATTCCTCCATCCTTTTACCCTATCCGCTCTGGGCGCGTCTTCTGAAATCATTAGTCTCCTTAACCGTTGGGGAATCAAGACCGTTGGCGCCTTGGTCAAACTCCCCAAACAGGAGGTCGTTTGCCGGCTGGGGCGCGACTGTCTTCCCATCTGGGAGCGTGCTCAAGGCACAAGTATTCGTCCCCTCCACCATTTCCAGCCACGATCCATCCTGACCGAGAGCATGGATCTCGAAACTCCTATTGAACAACTCGAGTCACTCATCTTTATTTTAAATCGCTTCTTGGAACAATTGACGACTCGATTAGAGAATCTCTACCGAGTTGCCGCGACAATGCTACTCGAACTTCGTTTTGACGACGGCACCTCCCACCATCAGAGTTTTCGTATCCCTGAACCCACCCAAGATGCACAACGCCTATTCCGAATGCTCTTCACTCACCTAGAGAACTTTCGGTCACCCTCTCCGATAATCGGTCTAAGCATATCGATTACCCCAACCCGTTCCACCCATGTTCAACTCTCATTGTTCGATACCAACCTGCGTGATCCCAATCGCTTTACTGAGACCCTCTCACGTCTCGAAGCCTTGCTCGGTCCTAATCGTGTTGGCACTCCCGTTCCTGCAGCCTCGCATCGTCCCGATAGTTTTCATCTCGCCCCCTTCTCTCTTACCGAAGCCTCTCAAGAAAACCCTCCGCAATCCGCAGCCCCAACAGACGGCCTCCCCTTAAGACGATTCCGCCCACCGAAACCCGCACATATCACCATGCTCCCCACAGCACAAGCAGAGCAACAAATGAAGATTGCCTTCGCTAATCTCAATTCAACGGCACATAAGATCGTCGGCCCCTGGAAAAATTCGGGGCACTGGTGGGATCAACAGCATTGGAATCGTCAGGAATGGGATATCGAATTAGCTACAGGAGGCATTTACCGCGTTGCTTACGAAGCAGAGCAATGGCTCGTTGACGGTGTTTACGATTGATGTTCCGCCCCTCCAATGGCTCATCTTCCCTACATTGAACTCCACGCACGCAGCGCCTTCAGCTTCCATCGTGGTGCATCCGCCCCAGAACAGCTCGTCCAAACCGCAGCTAAGTTAGATCTCCCCGCCCTCGCCGTCCTTGATCGAAACGGCGTCTATAGCGCACCACGAGCTTTCCAGAAAGCCAACGAACTAGGTGTCAGAGCAATTGTCGGGGCCGAATTAACGATGGAAGACAAGAGCGTCCTTCCGCTGCTAGTGGAGACAAGACGAGGTTACCAGAACCTCACTAAACTTATCACTCGGGCTCAACTTCGCAGTCCTAAAGGAGAGAGTCGCGTCCAATGGCAAGAGCTTGAGGGATTTCAAGACGGTCTCATCTGCCTTACTGGAGACGAAGAAGGGCCTATGAGACAATGGATCGAACGACGCGATTTAGCCCAAGCGTCGAAGTGTCTTGAACGACTGATCGCTATCTTCGGTCAAGACCGAGTCTATGTTGAACTTCAGCGTCATCAAATCCGCGGCGAAAATCGCATCATCCAACAGCAGTGCGAACTCGCCACCCAACTCAAGCTTCCAATTGTCGCAACCAACGGGGTTCTCCATGCGACCGAACAAGGCCGGAGTGTCCTCGACGTTTTCACCTGCCTCCGCCATCATACTCATCTCGATGAAGCCGATGGCCTCTTGTCCCACAATGCCGAACGCCACCTAAAAATAGCCTCCCAAATGAATGGGCTTTTCGCTGATCTTCCTCAAGCGATACGCAACACCACCGTTCTCGCTGAGCGACTGGGATTCGGCCTTCAGGGCTTAGGCTATCAGTTCCCCGACTACCCAGTGGAAGACGGCGATTCGATGATAGCAAAGCTTCGTCGAGAATCCTTCGCTGGAGCAAAGAAACGGTATGGCAAGCTGACCCCTCAGATCACAAAACAACTTGAACACGAACTTGCCATCATCCATCAACTAGGCTTCGCAGGCTACTTTCTCATTGTCTGGGATCTCGTCCGCTTTGCGAATCAGAACAATATTCTCGTTCAAGGACGAGGAAGCGCCGCAAACAGCGCCGTTTGCTATACCCTAGGAATCACGGCTGTTGACCCGATCGGAAGCAAACTCCTCTTCGAACGTTTTCTAAGTGAGAGTCGCAAGAGTTGGCCTGACATTGATCTCGATCTCCCTAGTGGCGACCGCCGAGAGAGCCTGATTCAGGAGGTCTACCGTCGCTATAGTCCCAATGGTGCTGCGATGACAGCGAATGTCATTACTTACCGAGGACGAAGCGCTATGCGGGAAATCGGCAAGAGCCTCAATCTCCCGAATGACGTGCTTAGTCGCTTCTCCAGCCTCTTCTCAAGTGGCGATTTTCCGGACACACTCGCATTCCAAGAGCAATTAACTCGAGCCGGACTGCCGAAAGAACACCCTCGAATGCCGGCGGTCATTGATCTTTATCAAAAAATATACGGACTCCCACGGCACTTGGGACAGCATTCTGGAGGCATGATCATCTGCAATCAAGGACTCGACTCAATCGTCCCACTAGAGAACGCGTCGATGCCTGGCCGCGTTGTTGTTCAATGGGACAAAGACGACTGCGAAGATCTCGGCATCATCAAAATCGATCTCCTTGGCCTTGGCATGATGGCAGCCATTCAAGACTGTCTCACCACCTGCAAGGAACGCGGCCCAGACCGAGCCATCGATCTTGTCGATATCCCAGTCGATGATTCTCCAACCTTCGACATGATGGAACGAGCTGACACCATTGGCGTTTTTCAAATCGAGAGTCGAGCCCAGATGGCCACGCTCCCCCGGATGAAACCTAGAACCCTCTATGATGTCGCCATCGAAGTCGCGATCATACGTCCAGGTCCGATCGCAGGGAATCTCACCCACCCGTATTTGGATCGACGCGCGGGAATCAAACCGATTGATTACATGCATCCCTCTCTGAAACCCGTGCTTGAACGAACCTTAGGCATCCCACTCTTTCAGGAACAAGCCCTCCAGATCGCGATGATTATGGCTGACTTTTCTGGATCCGAAGCAGATGAACTCAGACGAGCTCTCAGTTTCCATCGATCCGAAGAGCGCTTGGACAAGATCGTGGTCAAACTCCAGAACGCGCTCGCATCAAAACAGGTCACAACTGCCGTTCAAGAGGAGATTACGACCGCTATCCGATCGTTCGCTCTCTATGGATTTCCGGAGTCACATGCCATCAGTTTCGCGCTTCTTGCCTATGCAAGTACATGGTTAAAAGTTCATCGCGCTGCTGAATTCTACGCAAGCCTGCTCAACAACCAACCCATGGGATTCTATTCCGCCGATACACTTATTAAAGACGCGAAACGTCATGGCATCCAAGTTCATCCGGTCTGCGTCCAGCACTCGGATTGGATCACGTCGATCGTCTCCGATCACGCCATTAGATTGGGCCTAAACCGAGTTCGCGGCCTAAGCCATAGCAATGCTGAGAGAATTCTCAAAGAACGCGCCCATTCCCCATGGATTCATCTCTCAGATTTTCTCACTCGAACAAGGATCAACCGAGATGAGCGCCGGATTCTTGCCGAAATTGGCGCCCTCAATAGCTTCACCCAACACCGGAGAGACGCTCTTTGGCAGGTCGAAAACCCAATCCCCGACGATGACCTTTTCGCACACACAGAAGTCACGAGCGACAACGATCAAGGGAGTGTCCTAGCAACAATGAATCCCGTCGAACGAATGGAAGCCGACTATCGTGGGCTCCATCTCTCCACTGGGCCACACCCCATGGCACTCATTAGAACCAAGATCCCGAATGCGTGGCCAGCAAGCGCTCTAGAAAGCGCAAAGAACGGATCACTGATAACCATCGCTGGACTCATCATTTGCCGGCAACGCCCCGGCACAGCTAACGGTAATCTCTTCCTAAGCCTAGAAGACGAAACGGGCATTTCAAACGCCTTTGTTCCTGCCAAGACATTTGAGAAAAACCGCCTCCAGATCACCCAGGAAAACTTCCTCCAAATCACGGGAATCGTACAACACAGTCGTGGCGTCATCTCGATTCTCGCAAAGTCGTTCGCACCCCTTCCTCACGCGGAGCTCGAAGGGAATCTCTCACATGATTTCCATTAAATAGGAAGCCCTCCGTTTCAGGTATGCAGCAGTACGACGGAGCGACCAACAGACAAGCATTTTCAATTTGCTACCGAGACCGTGCTAGGATATTTTCACCCGATCTCAAGCAATTCACGACACACGCCCACGCCTACTGCCACGTCAGACCGATTTAGTCTCCTTTTGGTAGACAGCTCTACCGATGGCGCTGAGATCATTCAACGACTTGTTGATATGCCATCGCTTTTCGGGGGCCAATTTAAATATTCGCCATCTTTAAAGGAAGGCTTAGAGCTACTAAGAAATTATTCCTACGACATCATCCTCATTGGGACTGATATCTCAGACGGGCCGGAGCCCCGGGAACTCATTAGCGCAGTCAAAACCATCGCCCCAGAGCTGCCAATTGTGGCGATGTGCGGTCCCGCCGACCAAGAAATCACGACCGTCCAAACGATAGCTGGCGTCGACGCGATTGTCACCAGAACCCCTCTCGATCCTCTCGCTCTCCAGTCGATCATTCACGCCATGATTCGAAGTAAGCGGCTTCAAAAACGTCTGCAGCAACACGACTACGAACTTCGACGAATTATGGAGAGTATTGAGATGGCACTTGGGGTCATCGATACCCAGGGAACGATTCTCTTTACGAATCGAGCGGCAGAGCAACTTCTAGCCTTCCCTTTGTCGCTCATAGGCGCCCGCCTCGAAATCCCGCTTACGCCAGGAGTCCATCGCAGAATAGAGTGGCCTCGCACGGGCAACGAAAGAACTCTGGTTGACGCCAAGCTGATGCCAATCGAGTGGGAAAAAGGCCCTTGTTTCCTGGTAGAACTACGAACAGCTAGTGAGGATGAAAAAACCAGCCCAATGCATTCTGATCTCGAACGCACGCAGCGTGATCATCAAAAGCTCGAAAGCCTGGGATTGCTCGCTGGTGGCGTCGCCCATGACTTCAACAACCTCCTGGCCGGCATCATGGGGCACGCCGAAGTGCTATCGCTAGAAATTTCTGAACACAGTCCCGGGGCACCGTCAGTCAACATGATTAAGCAGGCGTCACGACGCGCGGCGAGTCTCTGCGGACAGCTCCAAGCCTACGCGAGCAGCAGTGAATCGCTACCCGAATCTATCGCCCTTGACGTTCTTATTCACGATAACGAACAGCTTTTCAATGCGGCACTTAGCGGAAACATCCAACTCGACCTGCAACCTACCAAGACTGTGCCCCCTGTCCCTCTCAACCCGAATCAAATCATTCAAGCCTTGATAACACTTGTCATCAACGCAAGAGAATCAATCGGGTCCAATCAAGGATGTATCACACTCAGCACCACACAGAGCTGCTTGAAGGAGATAAACTTCGAACATGCCGTCATTCAAGCGGAGGAAAAAGGTTCTTCATATATTTGCCTTGAGATATCGGACAACGGAGCCGGGATACCGAATGAGACGCTATCCCGTCTTCACGCGTCTCTCAATTCTAGCGAAGATGTCTATACAGACGTCGTTGGATTCGCAGCGCTTAAAGATATCGTGCTAAACCACAACGGCATTCTCTCCGTAGAATCTATCCCTGGAACCGGTTCAACGTTCTCGATCTACTTTCCAGAAGCGAATTCCATTCCCGCCGACCCGGTGCCGTCAGCTGCATCCTTTGATACCTCATGGAATTACCATGGCCATATTATGGTCGTCGATGACGAGCCGCAGGTCAGAGATATCGCGATCCGAATGCTCAAGCATCTAGGGTGCCGCGTTATCGCCGCCGCATCAGGAACAGAGGCACTCGCCCACCTCGGCAATCCGCGTCAAAACATCGACCTTATTCTGCTCGATCTTTCAATGCCCGTTCAATCCGGACCATCGACGCTCCGCGCAATCAGAGAAATCTATCCGTCGATTAAAGTTATTCTCATGAGCGGCTTTGAAGAAACCCATTCTATAGAGGAAATCGGGGATACCAAATTTGATGGTTTTCTGATGAAACCCTTCGGTGTTGAAGCGCTCGGATCTAAGCTCCGCGAGGTCGTTGAATCGTCTAACGAAGCAAGCGACGAGAAACTCTAAATCTGCCCAAGGCCGCTCCCAATAGCCGAACGGATCGTAAACAGCCACCAGGGCTAAGACTGTCACTCCGATCGAACCGAAAGATCATTGAGGGTCAATACAGCCAAGGTAATCGTCTCATAGCTAGAGCGTTCCCCGCACTCGTAGAGGCAAGCGAAGCGTCCCTCACCCATTTCAACCAAAGAGGAATAGGCCGCCGGTCCAGCGTGGAGCAAGAGAGATTTCGGCCACCGACGCCCTTCATCCGGAGAGAAGCGAACGGTCATCCGATGCCGTTTGGTCTGACTATCCGGATTGGAGAATAAAAGCGAGGAGGTTCTTCCCGCAGTCAGTGAAATGAGGGCCGCCTGACATATCGGATCGACCAATGTCGAATGAAAGAAATTCCCCGACCAGGTCATTCCGGCATCCTCACTATAACTCAAAGAACGAGTCATGCGGTCTCGATCATAGTGCCGCATATTCAAGAGCAAGCGCCCGTCTTCCAGTTCAACTACCTGGCATTCGTTGTTTTCTGACTCGAACGACTTACCGCCGAGACGCCAGGTCATTCCGTGGTCATCGGAGTAAATCACATGAGAAAAAAGGGTTTTCGAGCCCAGAACTTTGTGATCACAGGGAATGACCATACGTCCTGCTTGGGCAGAGTTTCGCAGCTGGATTCCCACCCCCGGTCCCGTCGCGTACCAGGTCCAGTCCGTTTCCTTCGTCGTGGAGGTGATTTCATGCGGCTCCCGCCAAGTCACTCCATCGTCTTGACTCGATGTCACCCAAACAGTCCGGCTTCCTTTCCCGGTTCCTGCAACGATCTGCGATTCATGATCAACGCCAAGGTTATGCGTCAGCAACAACCAAACGATCCCCGTTGCTTGATCGACAACGGGACAAGGATTACCACAGGTATTCTCGCCATCATCCCAAAGAACTTCAGAGCGCCCCCACGACTTGCCACCATCGATTGATCGCTTCATCAAGAGATCAATATCGCCAGCATCGCTTCTTCCACCTTTTCTCCCCTCGCAAAACGCTAAAAGGCTTCCGTTGTTCGTTTTAATAATCGAGGGAATACGATAGGTGTGATAGCCACCTTCCCCTGATTGCCACAGCACTTCCTTGCTTATCTCTGCTTCGGAAGAGAGGCCGAGAAGCCCACAAGCAAGTCCACCAATTACGCCAACCATTCGTCGACTCAATATTTCAATCATCAATCCATTCCTCTAGTAAACACTCCAAACTAAATCATTCACGAATGAAAACTTCATCACCCCATCGCGCCACGCCCGTTCAGCTCAACGATCCGAGGACAATCTCGCTGCGGGATCCTGACCGAAGTATTCTGAAAGAATATGATAGAGTCCCTCGTGTTGTCGACGCATCGGCTCGGGTTTCTCAAAGAAACACTCAACGGAGACCGCAAAGAACTCTCCTGGATTGGTTGCCCCGTAGTCATCTAAGAGCGTCGCTTTCCGGCTCTCTGAGCGCGCGACAAGCACCTCGTATTCACGCTGCATGACTTTGAACCAGCGTCCATAGTTCTTACGACTTCTCAAGATGGGCACGCCGTTGGCAAAGCCATCCATAAAGTCTAATTTGTGAGCGAACTCGTGCAACACAACATTCCTTCCATCATGCGCATTCAAACCTCCCTCCCGAGAACTAATCCAAGAAAGAACGACAGGGCCATCACAGGACGCCTGCCCTAACACGGCCTGACGACTCTGGTGAACGACCCCTTGACCATCCATCGTTTGGTGTTTGGGAATGTAGTGCTGAGGAAAAACGAGAACGTTCCTAACATTGTAAAAATAGTTATGATCCAACCCCAACAAGAGCAAACAAGCCTGGCCAGCGATTGTCACCTTGATCTCATCGGTAATCTCAACCCCTTGACAGCCCTCCCATTCTTTCTCTGCGACAAAGATCTGAACCATTGAACGCAGCACTCCTTGCTCTTGAGGTGACAAGGAATCGAAGTGAGGGACGCGTCGTTCCAACCAAGCTATCCATCCGGTAGGAAACGGCGTTTTCAAAATGCCTTTTCGCCGTCGTTCTCGAAACCAACGACCAATCATCCCTGACTCCCCTTATTCTTCCTCATTATCGTCCTTATCTACAGAATTCAAAATCTGATTGGGCACAATTAGCAGTGCGGAAAACTTTCCCTGACAACCGCCAGCGGTCCATTCTTTCAAGCGAATTAAAGGGTTTCCTATCTGTTCCCAGATATGCTTTTCATCCGATGCTGTCTTTCCGATATGGCTCATATAACGAACCGTCACGCCCAGATCCATCGCTCGCTCTAGAACAAGCTCGAAGGCCTTGGACTCAAACCAAACCTGATCATCGATAGAACGGGAATCCACTTCAATAACATCTGAGGGAGGTGGTGACACCGAAGCTAGTCCAGCATAAACCCGGTCGCGTAAGAATTCACGCTGTCGATCACGAATAGTCTTGAGATGTTCTTCAAAAACCCGCTCTTCCTCAATCGTCTTGACAATGGCGTCAACAATCGCTGACGCCTCAGTCGAAGGGCATGCTCGTCGCGCCAAGAACGACACAGAGAGAGCTCGGTAGCCCTTCTCCCGGAGCAAGTCATACAAATTGGATCCCAGGCTGACTATCCGCTGTGAACTCGCGGTTTCAGACGGTGAAAACTTCATACCACATGCTGAGCACAACTGGAGGGCACTGGGATATGGTCGTTGCCACGGTTGGTCGAGCGCACTCGCTCGACAAGCTGGGCAATGAGGAAAAATCGAAAGGACATCCAATACTTGTCTTCCTGGAGCAAGTAGCTCGACGTGAATCATAACGCCTTGCTCATGGGCCAATTTCAATCCGCTACAAAATCGCTTCAGCCCCTGTAACTCAGAGGCTGAGCAGGTATCCAAAAAACCGTTTTGATTCGCCAGATGATCGAGTAAAATCAACATCACGGACTGAGCTCTTGAATCCATTGTCGGTCGAGTCCACAAACCGTAATAGAGAGGGTTCGTCATATCAAAGCACTCGCGATAAATTTCTCCTAACCCGAGCTCGCCGACACACGATACCAATAACTCGTTCAGAGCCACGGAATCTGGATCTAAATAGAAGCTACCGTGACAGCCAGCCAAGCGATGTTTTCTAGGGTTTACTTGGCAGGCTCCACACTCTCGAAACAAACTCTCCGCCCCGCCCCAGTTCCTGAATTGGCTGGAAACGCACCATCCTGTTTCCGGCACGGAAAGATTCTGGTCACGGCCCAAATAGAACGGATCACCCAATGGGCGCGTTCCGGTTATTAGAACGTCGTCGAGCAATTCAACCGGACTTGTCCCCTCTCTCAGTGCCTCCTCGTACATTACCAACGATTCCAGTTCCGCTTCGACGTCACACGGACGTTTGGGATCGGAACCCGTCCGCATGGGGCAGCTATGATCCAGTGCCCAAACAACCCTCTGCAGTCGGTCCCCTGGCATCTTAACTCGCTGAGATGGAATAGACCGAGGTGAGCACGCCACGGTTGTTCGAATTTCTAAAGCTCTTTTCAAACGTCATCCCCACCTTCTCAGCAACCCGTCTTGAAGCGTGGTGTTCAGTCGGCATGTAGCTACAAAGACGCCTTGATCCCAGTGTTCGGAACCCGTATTCAACAACCGCTTTCGCCGCTTCCAAGGCGTAACCCCGCCCCCAATAATCTTTACTAAAACGGTATCCAACCTCAAATTCCCTTGTTCCATCGATGTTCTGTAAGGTGATCCCACAATCTCCAACAATCTCATTGTTCTCCCTTTGGATCACAACCAGCAAACCAAAGTGAGACTCTCGCCACGTTTTCTGATTTCGCTCAATCACACCTTGCACTCTTTCTCGTGAGTAGGGTTCAGGATAATAGCTCATCGTCTCTGGATCGCCGAGAAAACGATGCAATGATTCCAAATCCCCGCTCGAATAGGGCCGCAATACAAGACGCTTTGTCTGCAATTGAAGATCCGACACGTCATTCACGTTCAAAGAGCATCACGCTGCGGAAACCGTCAAAGTTCAGATTCCGTCCACGGTTGCATACGTTCACCTGAACGTTCTCGCACTCGGGCAACATCGTCAGAGTCTACCTCGCTTGCATCATTCCCAAAATGGCTCCGGACATAGCTCAGAAGGACGGCTATTTCCTCGTCGCTCATTCCCTCAAAACGCGGCATAGGCACTCGAGCAAGTGATTCAAATGCCACGCCATTCACGTGTATCAGGCCCTGAAGCCCATGAAGCACCGTTTTGATTAAACGTTCCTGGTCCCCCTCTATCCAATCGCTCTGCGCAATCGAAGGATAGACTCCCTCAAGCCCTTTCCCATCTGGTTGATGGCAGGCTAAGCAGGCCTTTTGATAGAGATCCTCTCCAGCTGAAACTTCCACTGGAGGCGATCCCAAAAGTTCCAGCAAATAAGCTCGCTGCTTATTACTTCGTAGTGACAGTTCGTTTTTCATCAACGAATCTTCCCATCGTGACTGTAGCGCACGAGCGCTTTGGCGGAGAGCATAGTCGAGAAACGGATCTGTTTCAGAGTCTAGCACCTCAGTGGCTACCGCCACTGCATTGGCACTCGGCACGTAGCTAGAAGCAATCACCGCCTCCAATCGAACTCGAGGATGGACATCGTGGATTCGTTGTCGAAGCAACGTCAATGGATCTTCAAGCCGAGTCGCCCACATCCCAAGCACCCGGGTTCCATAGGCTCGAACACGATAATCGCTTGCCGACAGGAGCCGTTTCAATAGCTCAACCTGAGGGGCTTCATGGGCCTCAAAAACTCCGATGAGTTCCCGCAGCAGGCGCTCATAGCCCGCATCAGTGGGATTGAGCCTCGATAGCCAATCGTTAGCAGATCGCAGCACCTCTGGTTTCGGAAGGTAAAATAACAAACGTTTGGCCTGGTAGCGTGTCCACCGCTCCGGCGACCTTAGTTGATCGAGCAACTCGGATGCGTTCATGCCGGACAGATCGGGTTGCCGAATCGGCGAAATATCGTTCGCCGTAATCCGCCAAATCCTGCCGTGATGTTTATCCCTTTTCGGGTCCGCATAGCTCGCTTGGTAGTGCCCAATCACTGGGTTGTACCAATCCGCGATATACATTCCGCCGTCGGGTCCCACACTCACATCCACCGGGCGGAAAGCATTGTTGTTTGATCGAATCAATTTCGCTTGCTGCGTGGTTTCGAATCCGGCCCCTCGATCATGAAAATCATGCAACTCAGCAACGGCACCAAAGTAGCCACCGATCAACGCCGCCCCTTGGACCTCCTCCGGCAAGGCCCGGGTGCCAATGATTTCTAGCGAGGTTGTCTTGGGGGAGGTCTTAAAGAGTGGCCCGATCGGATGGTATTGTTCCGGCGAGGCGCCGTACGACTCACTTGCGATATGACGGGAGCCACTGCCAAGCGGATCGGCGCCACGAACCATTCCTGGCACCGTCCAATACCCATCGGGACGATCCCCACTCTTATGAAAGACCTGGCCGAAATCATCAAAGGCAACTCCCCAGCAGTTCATACCAGCCATTCCACCTCCAAAAAAGCCCTCCAACCTCAAAGTTCTCGGACGCAAGCGCCACACACCAGAACGATCCAATCGTGCGATACCCCAGGGGGTTTCAACAACTGAAAGCGCATGCAGGCCCTGCGTGAACCACAGAGCCCCGCCCGGACCATGGGTGATCGAATTGATTAACTGATGCGTATCCCCAACACCAAAGCCTGAGAAGAGAATCTCCCGTTGATCAGCCCGCGCATCGCCATCTGTGTCTTTCAAGAAAAGCAGTTGATCAAAATCGCAAACGTAGAGTCCGTCAGGGCCTGGTTCTAAGCCCTGGACCATGGTCAGGTCTTCGGCAAAACGCCACGACCGATCCGCCCTCCCATCCTGATCTTCGTCCTCCAGAACTAGGATATAGTCAGCTGGTAATTCACTCGCACGGGATTGAGGATAGCTTGGAGAGCAAGCCACGTAGAGTCGCCCCTTTTCATCCCATGAGAACTGTGTTGGATTCACCACTCCATCCCGTTCAGAGGCGAAGAGATTAACCGCATATCCTTCACGAACCGTGAAGCTCGCTAATTGCTCCTCGGGCGTCAAGGCAGGCGGCGATACCTGATCGGCACCTTGTTTCACCAAGACAGGCAAAGTCACCGTTCCTCCCCGCGCAAGGGTGTGAATCCGTTCATCGCTAGCTTCGACGAGATGTCGGCTCTTTTCAAACGCCTGCATTAACGAAGGCTCCCTCCCGGCAGCTTTGCCGTATTTCTGGGAAATTCGATCCCCATAGACAAAGGACCAATTGGACGGACGCCAACAATCGAACCAAACACGATTCTTCTCCCGAATCGCTTGGAGCAACAAGGCTGAATCGGCTCGCTCAACGGGCAGTGTCCCAAGTTGTTCCGCGATGATCTGCGCCACAATTTCGAGCCCTCGTGGATGAAGGTGGATACCATCATTTGTTAACCTTTCAGCTCCCTCGGATCGATTTAGCAGCGGCGTGAAAAGGTCCACAAATAAGGCCTGTCGTTGTGTGGCAACATCCCGAACCGCGTCCGCGTAGACCTTGACAACGCGATTCTGCTGCCTCAAATCTGGCGCATTGCTAGCCAGAGGCTGTTCGAAGGGCATCGGTGAAATCAGTACATGCCGTCTCGTTTGCCGAGAGAATTGATCCAATAGGCGATGATAGGCCGTCTTAAATTCAGTCACACGATTCCCCCCATCAAGCGCCTCCATTTGGCCGAATTGCACGATCATCATGGTCGCTCCGACCGTTTCTAACTGGGCCGACCAATCACCAAAATTCAAATCCCGCCACTGCTCGTAGACAGTATCCGCTTCCCAGGCCATCGAGCGAAACCGTGGCGCTTTGGACGCGAAGCCAGCTGCCAGCCGTGATTCTAGAAAGGCGGACTCCTGTTCTCGCACCAGATTCTCTTGACCAACGAGCACCACCACCTCGCCTTCTCCGACCGCAAAACGGCCCTCTTCAAAGGGACCTCGAGGCAGCATCGGCTGGCCGTTTCCTATCCGACTCAAGACCTCCGCCTCCGCAGGAACCGTTTCGCTAGGAAGAACGTCAATGGTAAGATTGCGGAAGGCGATTTCAGCCTTACACCCCCCATGAATCTGCAACGCAATCTGCCCTTCACTCTCGATCCCCTCCTCACGTTCCACCCAAACGGCTGTCCGCTGACCGTTCAAATAGAGCTCAACCTGGCGACCGATCGCAACGATTTCATAGTCATTCCACTCGCCTGGTTTTTCAAGCTGCCGAACCAGGGTCTCGTCGGCTCTTACCAACATCGTTCGACGACGGGATTCATCGTAGAGGCTTCCAGAATATCCGGCCCCAATATCGGCCTGATATCCAATCATCTCGTTAGCGGGATCCTCAATCCGGCGACTGTGGAACTGGATCCCTCCATTCACAAAGCCCTCTGTTCCCACAAGTTTGTATTCCGCTCGCAATCGGAAGTTGGTAAATCTTCGCTTGGTTGCCAGAAATTCATTCTGAGGGTTCCCCGAAAGCGACCCACCTACAATCGCTCCCTCACGTATTCGCCACGTTTTTTCCGTGTCACCTTCCCACCCATCAAAGGAGTGACCATCGAATAAGGAAACAGACTCAGCTATCCCAGCAGGAGCAATAAAGACCAAAGCGAGACCAGCGAACAAGCGTAGCGTCGTCGAAAAGAATCTGTGAGTCACAGCACGGAAACAGAATTTCATGGAGTCGATCGTTTCATTCGATTCTTTCCTGCTTCACCCGAATCCGCAAGTCACAGTTCATCAAACTGTGGCGTAAACACGAATCGATTTCTCTTGGAGGCTTCGCTCGACTGACCTATTTTCACGCAACTAACACCTCATACACGGTCTGGCCCCAATCAGTCGGAGCCAGCCACCGGATGCACCACTCATGACCCCTTATTACGGAACAGCCAGGGCCAATTGGATTCCATTCTTTCTATTGCTTCACATTGTTGTCGCGATCGCGGCGACTCCTCCGAATATCGTCCTTTTCGTCGCTGACGATCATGGCCTAGACGCCTTGGGATGCTACGGAAACACAGTCATCAAAACCCCTCATATGGACCGACTCGCTCGCGAAGGGGTTCTTTTCACTCAAGCCTATTGCACCAGTGCAAGTTGTGCCGCGAGTCGATCTGTCATCCTTACCGGAAAGTACGGGCACGCAACTGGGTCTTACGGACATGTTCACGATTACCATCATTTCAGTACGTTTGAGGGCTCAAAATCGCTTCCCAAGATCTTGGAATCTAATGGTTACCTCACGGCACGTATTGGCAAGTATCATCTCGCCCCTGAATCCGTCTTTCATTTCAACACGGTCCTCAAGGAAGATCCCCGGAGTACGATCGCAATGGCAGAAGCCTGCGAATCCGTGATCGGTCATGACAAGCCATTCTTTCTTTACTTCTGCCCCGACGATCCCCACCGCGGACACCCATTTACCCCCAATCCTTGGAACGCTCCGAACACCTTTGGTAATCGCCCTCAGGGATACCCTGGTGTCGATCCGTTCACTTATGAGCCCGAGGACGTGATTGTCCCATCGTTTCTACCGGACTCCCCCGAGTGCCGAGCCGAGCTGGCACAATACTATCAATCTGTCTCCCGGATCGACCAAGGCCTTGGCCGGTTGCTAGCCATGATCGAGAAGGCTGGTAAAACTGAAGACACATTGATCATCTACTTATCGGATAACGGCATCGCGTTTCCGGGCGCCAAGACGACTGTCTATGAACCGGGGATCAATCTTCCACTAATCATCAAATCCCCTCAGAACGCGCAACGAAATAAAGTCTGCCATGCCATGGTAAGCTGGGTCGATCTCACCCCGACGCTACTAGAATTTGCAGGAATCAAATACCGCCCCGAGGAATTCCATGGTCGGAGTTTTTCCAAAATACTGGGGCAAAGCAATCCCACAGGATGGAACACCGTTTTCGCAGCGCACAACTTCCATGAACTCACAATGTACTATCCCATGCGAGTTATCCGGAAAAACAACATGAAACTCATCTGGAATATCGCATGGCGACTTGAATACCCCTTCGCATCAGACCTATGGGCGTCATCCACCTGGCAGAGCGTCAATCGGCGATCAGGCAAATGGTATGGGAGCCGAACGGTAAAAAAATACCTTTACCGTGAAGAGTTCGAACTCTACGACCTAGACAACGACGCGGAGGAACGAGTGAATCTCTCCGCCAAAAAAGAACACTCCCAAACCCTAGAGTCACTCAAAGGACAACTGAAAGCCTTTCAGCTAGCAACCCAGGATCCCTGGCAAATCATGTGGAACAATGAAAGCCAGGTTCAAGGCCCTGGAGTGGGACTATAGTCGAGATGAGCCATCCATTCCCATTCATGCGTCTGCAATTCTCCCTGAAGCTTAGAATGCTCATGCTCCTCGTCTGTAGCTTGCCCCACACCGGTTCCCTATATGCGGAGACACGCTTTCAGACGAAATTCGAAGCCAGTAGCCGTACCGAGACAGCCACCTACGACGAAGGAATCGCCTATTACGAACAGCTCAGCCAGACCTTTCCCGAGCTACAACTGCGCACCTATGGTACAACAGATAGCGGAAAACCGCTTCACTTGATCACTCTTTCGTTAGATAGAGAGTTCGATTTCGCCCGTCTTCATCGTCAGGATAAGGCACTCCTCCTCATCAACAACGCGATTCACCCGGGTGAACCCGATGGCGTTGACGCATCCATGCTATTGCTGCGAGACCTTGTCCTAAACCTCAGTAAATTTGAGCCCATGTTGAAACGAGTCGTCATCTCGGTGATTCCTTTCTACAACGTTGGAGGTGTGCTCAACCGAAACAGCACGACGCGCGTCAATCAGAACGGCCCCAAGGAGTACGGATTTCGAGGAAATGGACGAAATTTCGATCTCAATCGTGATTTCATCAAGAACGACACACTAAATGCGCGCACCTTCACGCAGATATTTCAAGAACTGGACCCTGATGTTCTCGTTGACACCCATGTCAGCAATGGCGCCGATTACCCCTACGTCATGAGCATCGTCACGACGCAAAAGGACAAGTTGAGGACACCGCTCGGCCAGTATCTCGAAGGACAGATGTTGCCGTTCCTCTTTACTTCGATGGCATCTCGTGCCTCCGAAATGATTCCTTACGTAAACGTGTTTGGCAATAGCCCCGAAAACGGCTATTCACAATTCTTCGATTCGCCTCGCTACTCGTCGGGCTACGCCGCCCTTTTCCACACCCTAGGTTTCATGTCCGAAGCCCATATGTTAAAGCCATTCGATCAACGCGTCATCGCCACCTACAACCTGCTTCTCAGCGTGCTCCAAAGCATGAGTAAAGATAGCGATCAAATACGTCGTTTGAGGGCGAAAGCAAAAAAAGCAAGTAGCCTACAAAAGCACTTTCCGATTGCTTGGCATCTGGACACGACCCGATCTTCTGATCTCCGTTTCAAAGGCTACGAAGCGAAGCGCATTCGAAGTGAGCTTACGGGACAACTCCGCCTCTTCTACGACCACGAGCGCCCCTATGAAAAAACCATCCAATACGCCAACCACTATTCACCAACAATCACGATCACCAAACCAGAATTCTACCTTATCCCGCAAGCGTGGCACGAGGTCATTGAGGCCCTGGAACGCAATCAGGTTACTTTAGAAAAACTTCAACGGGACCAATCGATCCGCGTCGAAAGCTATCGAATCTCGAGCTACCAAACCGTGGAAACGCCCTACGAAGGACACTACCTACACCATGATGTCAAACTGTTAAAAACCAGCGAGACCATAAGATTCAGAAAGGGAGATATCAAAGTTCCGGTCAATCAATGGCGCAATCGATACATCGTTGAAACACTTGAACCACAAGGCGTGGATTCATTCTTCGCCTGGAACTTTTTCGACACCATTCTCCAACGGAAAGAAGGTTTTTCGGCGTATGTCTTTGAAGACGAGGCTCTCCAAATACTTGCTGCCAACGACGAACTACGTACGAGATTTGAAGAACGCCGCGCTTCCGACTCAGAATTCGCAAACAATAGCCGGGACCAACTGATGTTCATCTACGAACACTCACCCCACCACGAATCTTCCTACCTGAAATATCCAGTCTACCGAGTCCTGTCCTCAGAAAATCCGCTCCATTCAAACATTACGCCACAAGCTCTTCCAGCGCGGTAACGCACCAAACTTTGATCGGCAATCATACAATGATAACACTTTCCAATCTGTTGAATCGCAAGACAAACGAGATCCCCCTGTTCATGCTCGGTGTCTTGGTTTTCACGATCACTACAATTCCGACCGCGGCCGCACAAGGCGCACTTCCCCGTCCCCAATTGATTCCAACCCCAGGTGAAGCAAGTACAACGGCCTATTCGCCAAAGGCGATTCTGCCAGGAGGGGTCGTACTCACACTCTATCCCCCCACCTCTCCTAGGTTGAATCAAGAACGAGTCACTGAAGCGGAAGTCTACACGATGAGTGCGAGGGTTCCCGGACGAGTCAATCATATCGTCAACATTCACAATCCTTCTATCGAGTTCCATCCCGCCGGCGGGAACAACACGGGCACGACCATCATTCTCATCGCAGGTGGAGGGCACAAACGCTTGATTGTTGGTCCTGAAGCCTGCGATCCCATCGCCTTCTTTTATAACTTCGGAGTCAACTGCGTCATTCTGCGAAACCGATTACGGGCGGACGGCTACATTGCGGAAGAGGATGCAGTGAATGACACACTTCAAGCTATTCGCCTCGTTCGTTCAAAGGCAAAACCGTGGAAACTTGATCCAGACAAGATAGGCGTCATGGGATTTTCCGCCGGTGCCGAACTTGCGTCATCCGCGGCACTCTTCTATGACAAATTCGATTCAGGAAACAGTCATTCGAACACCTCTCTTTCAGCGGTAAGCTCCCGACCTGACTTCGTGGCTCTAATCTACCCGGGCCCGACGCCATTCTCTCGAACGCCAGACCTTCAATTCCCAATGAATACCCCACCCTCCTTTATCGCCTCCGCTAGCTACGGAGATGCCCGCCACACTCTATGGGCAAACGACTACTACATCGCAATGCTCAAGAGAAAGGTTCCAAACATCGAGATGCATCTCTATGGAAATGGCTGGCACGGTGGCGCATTAAGCGACCGGGGCGGCATCCCTTTTGGAACCTGGCAATATCGTTTTGTGGATTGGTTCCGAGATCTAGGTTTCTTACAAAAGGCAGGACAAAAAACCAAAGCAGCCAGTGATATCAAGAAATCGATCTCCACTGAGTGATCCCGAAATGCGATTCGCCTCTGACTTGTCTACGACGCATGCCATAAGCAAATCACTACACGTGACATCATTTCCTCCCAGATATTGTCTAACACAGATAAGTCAAAATCAACTCGCCTTCGAGACCTATCCCTTTGCGCCAAAGCCCTTTCCTGGCACGACTTGGGCCATACCTGGCTTGCTTATTCGCAGCGAGCGAGCCTAGGTAGAGCGACTCTATCCCGCCGCTTCCCGCCCAAAGGTCAAGCGATGTCCCCATGGGTCTTCAATCGTAAAATCAAAGTGTTGGTGATCTTTCACGCTCGGGGGGTTGGGGGGAGAGCTTGCGGGACCGCCTGCCCCCTCCGTCCCGCCAAGCGCCGCGTGCACAAGTTTCCATGGTTGTGCCGCGCAGAGTTCGGTGTAGCAAGATTCCACATCATCCACCACGAAATAGATCTCGACGCCCACCCGAACTTCGGAACGCACCAGCATCAATGCGGCGGGGCCGTTTCTTAGACCAACATGACTCGGACTTTCACGGGGCCAACGCCATTCTAGTTCAAAACCAAGACAGGAATAATACCGAATCCCCATATCTAGGTCGGCAACGGCTAGCGAAGGGACTTGCTCTTTAACGTTCCAGGTCATCCAATCGGTTCACACCCATTTCAGAATCGGTCAGGCCGGAACCCGCTTGGATCGATGTGAGGGTCCACCCCACACATCAACTCCGAGACTAGACGCCCTGTGCTGGGAGCGAGACTTAGACCAAGCATATTATGTCCTGTCGCCAACATTGCGTTCTTCAATCGCGGCACGACGCCAATAATAGGCAAGCTATCCCAGGTCATTGGACGCCAACCAAACCACTCTTCCGCGTTCCCGTCAGCACAATGAGCTTCCAAGAGGTAAGGCTCCGCCGAATCTCGTAGTTGTTGAATGCGACTTGGTGGAATACGCTCATCAAAGCCCGAGAACTCCATCATGGATCCGAGACGGTATCCATCACGAAAGGGCGTCACCCCTACTTTGTGTTCTGGAAATAGGATCGGATGCTGAGGACAAATCGTAGGGCGACGCATCGTCACCGAATAGCCTTTCCCTGGCTCGATGGGGATCGAACACTCTAACTCCTGGCCCATTTGAGCACTCCAAGCCCCCATCGCAAAAACAAACCTATCGGCAGTAAGCTCACCTTGAGAGGTCTGAAGTGCTACGATAGATCCGCTCTGCTTACGGACCTGCTGTAACTCACACGATTCAATGAATGCGACTCCTTCAGATCGGAGGCGTTGAATCCAGTTTCGATTTAGAACGTCTGGCCGTAGATGGGCATCGTCCTCATAGAAATATGCCCCTGCCAGATCAGATTTCAGGGCCGAATCGAAGCCTGGCAAGTCTCCGCCCTCAATCATCCTGGCCCCGACCCCGAATTCATCAAGGAGTAAGGCATTCGTCTTCGCGAACGATTCCATTCCGGCACTTGTTTTGAGCACATAGAGCAAGCCATTCTCCTGCCACTCCGCCTCGAGTGTTCCGCTTCCGGTTAATTCCCGATACTCGATCATCGAAGCCTCCAAGATTGCCTTCAAATGACGCCCCGCTTCGATCATCGTATCGCTGTCTCTTATACACATCTCCGAGCCCACGAGACCTCTCTACA
>OJGU01000171.1_pt1 | contig 43691 bp, 21 predicted proteins | sample 1594741 | NCBI WGS metagenome assembly OJGU01 (sample SAMN05416841, study PRJEB24817) | seawater metagenome | isolation source: Sea water | place: Canada:Atlantic | collected 2013-07 | reverse complement strand
CGAGATGTAGAGAGGTCTCGTGGGCTCGGAGATGTGTATAAGAGACAGGGGTTGCTGATGTGCACGGCCATCGCGAGCAGTGCCCGAGCGAAGGTCGGTAGCGTGTCCGACCGAGTGATCAAGCCGTCGAGAACCTCGGCGTTGGGGAGGCCGGCCGACGCGGTCGCGAGGAGAGCCATCGCCGCGCGCGCGTCATCGTGCGCGGTCGGGGTGGCGTACGACCGGACCCGGGCGAGTTCCGCGTTCAGGAACGCCGCGGCGCCGCGCAGCACCTTCTCGTCCACCTGAAGCCCAGAGCGTTTGAGCTCGGTGAGGACCCAGGCTGCGTAGGCCGTGCCGTAGACATGCGGGTGGCTGGCTCCGGGCCAATAGCCGAAACCTCCGCCCGAGGTCTGCATGCTCTCGAGCCGCTTGAACCCGACCTGCGCGAATTCGGTGACGTTGGCAACGCCGAGGTCGAAGTCCTCGAGGCTGTGGAGGGCCGCGAGGGGGACGAGCCGCGAGGAGGTCTGCTCGACACACCCATACGGATAGTCGACCAGCGTGCTGGCTGCGTCCTTGTAGCCGCCGAGCATCGAGGCGTAGACGTCGACCGAAGCCAAAGCCGAGTCGGGCTGGTGGGCGCTCGGGACGTCGAGCGCGACGGCTCCCGTCTGGACATCGGCCATCGAGCCATACGTCGCGGCATGGCGGACGAGGGTTCGTTCGGCTCGCACCTCCAACGGCAGTTCGCTGGCGTCTTGCAGCACGCGACCGTCGTCGGTCGTGAGCTTGGCGCTGACCCAGACGAGCATCTCGCCGGGACTCTGTGCCTCGATGGACACGGGGATCCGGGTCTGCGAGCCGTCCAATCGTTGCGTGATGGTGCCGTCGGAGGTGATGCGAGCGAGGCCGCGGGCATCTCTGAGCTCGACGTTCACTTCGAGCGTTCCCGGCGTGTCGGTGAGGTTGTCGATGAGCACGCCGAGTTGGGCGCTGTCTCCGGGACGGAGGACTCTGGGCAGGATGGGGCGGACCGAGAGGTCTTGGGTGACGCGAACCTTGCTCTCCTGTCGTCCCGCGCGGGCGAACGCGCCGGTCCCGGGGACCTCTGCGGTGGCGACGGCAGCGATTCGGAACGTGGTGAGGTTGTCCGGGAGCAGGCCGTGCACGCGCGCAGTGCCGTCGGTCCCGGTCTTGACGTCGCCGATGAAGATGGGCGCCGGGTCGAAGTTTCGCCGGGTCTTCGGACGAGAGCCGCCGCCTCCAGCGCCCATGCCGCTGCCGCTCCCGTAGCCAGAGCCGGTGCCGCCCAGGCCGAGACCACCCAGGCCGAGGCCGGACTCGAACGGATCCCGACGCAGGGTGTAGGGGCGCTGCAGAGCACGATAGCCGTCGAAGTACCTGGCTTCGTTCCCGCGATCGATCGCGAGCGACTGGGTGAAGTCGGGGAACACCCAGTCGCGCAGCATCAGGATGCCCTCGTCGACCGCCCAAACCGAGACGTGGGCATCTGCAACGCCACGACCCTCGGGGTCGGTCACGGCGACATCGATCGGAAGTGTGCTGCCGATCGAGGCGACTGCCGGGTTCTCGATTGCGACGGTGAGCGTCCGGCTCTCGTAGCCCAGCTCGACGGTGTGGAACGACTGCTCGACGTAAGGCAGGCGCTTGCCATCGGGGTGCGCCACGAGTGTGTCGAGGTAGCCGCTGGGCACCCAACTCTCATTCGTGGTCAGGCGTAGCTTCGCGACGTGGTCCTGGGTGGTGAAGGGGTGGGTGGTACGGATGCCGGCGTGGACCTCGACCAGCACGCCGGTTGCTTGTGACAGGCGGGTCTGGACGGCGACGTCGATCGCCTCGCCGACCTTCGAATGCTCGGCGACGCTGACTTCGAAGTCGGGCTCGGCGGACTTGGGCCCTGGGCGGTTGCGCACCCAGACACTGTCGTGGTGGCTGACCTTGACGCCATCGACTCCGCCCACGAACAAGATGCTGTGGCGACCGGGCTTGCGAGGCGTCCAGATGCACGTGTCGACCCCACGGTCGTCGAACTTCAGTGCGCAGGAATGGACGGTCTCGCTTGTCTCGTCCTCGAGCTGGCGGGTGAAGATGATCTTGGCGGGTTTCGCCGTCGTCGGTTCGCCGGAGGGCAGCACGGCACGGACCTCGGTCGTCCACCGGTCGCCGACCCGGGCCTGCGTTTCGTCGCGGCGAGTCAACAGGTAGTGGGATGGGTGCACCCAAGCCGAAGACGTCGTCGAGAGTTCCTGACGGGCGGCGTCCATCGTCAGCAGCGTGACGTTGCACCGGTACGGATGCCCCTTGGACAGTCCCGAGAACTCGATGTCAGCGTTGATCCGGCCTTTGCTGTGCTCCGGAAGCTTCTTCATTGGAGACCAACCGGTGCTCGGCGATGAGGCGATGGTCACCGGAGTCATCGCTTGGAACCCGGCAGCGTTGATCGGTCGGTAGGACGTCGGACGGCAGCGCGTACGCAGGCTCGTCTCGGCGATGGGGAGCGGCATGCCGTGGAGGTATCGCGCCATGGCCGAGACGTGCGTGCCCTCTCCATGGCTGAGTTCGGTGTCTTTGAGGGACATGGAGACGTCGTAGGCGGGGGCGACGAACTCTCGGAGACTCACGCTTCGGGAGAACGAACCGCCACGATCTCCCTCGACATCTGCTTTGACCCGTGCATTGCCAAGCTTCGCGCCCGCCGGGACGTCGAGGGTCGCCCAGAACTTGCCGTACGCCTTGGTCCGAACCGTGGACTCTGCGAGCAGTTCTCCGCCCGCCCCGCTGAGCTTGACGACGACCGGCCGGGTGCCGGAGCCCGTGATGCTCTCCGCGTGCTCCGTGCTGCTGCGGGCGACCCAGCCCATCACGCGCATTCGCTCACCCGGTTGGTAGATGCCACGGTCCGTCATGACGACGCCGATGTCGAACTCAGCGCCGACCTCTGGGAGCTGGTACGACCGCCAATGCCCGCGACCATCGTCTCCGAGCCCGAGCGCGACGCGATCGTCGTCTGTCTCGACGACAACGGCGTGATTGGCGAGGCGAATCTTCGACGGGATGCGAATGAAGCCGTCCGCGTCCGAGGGCCCAAAGCTCTTCAGTCGCTTTGCTGCTGAAGAGACCTCGTAGATCTCTGCCGTCGCTCCGGCGACCGGGCTGGCGGTATCGAGCGTCAGAACCCGGACGAACCCTCCTGCGGGTGAGTCACCGACGATCAAGCCGAGGTTCGTGAACTGGATGAGTTCTGCCGACGATTCTACAACCGCTCGGTGCTCTTGGTCCGCGCGGATCGTTCCGGGGAAGAGCTCGACAAACGCCGCGCCCTTCGGAGCCCCAAGCTCCTTGGCCAACGAGAACTCCCGGGCATCCCAGCCCCAAGCGCCGCCGGGGGTCAGGTCCAGTTCAATCTCACGCGTCTTCACCCCGTGCTCGGGGAGAGTTCGGACGTCTTCCTCCGCGTGGACAATCTCCGCGAGCGCTGCATTGGACAGCGTGCTGAAGGCGACCTGGGCGTCCTCGACGGAGCGGGACTCCACCCCAAACGTGCCTTTTCGTCCGGTCAGCTGTGTGCCCGTGCCCCGAAGCTCGAGCATCGGCGGGGGGGCGACGAACGTGATGGAGCGCGACGACTTTCCGGCGAGCGACTGGCCGGTCTCATCGCGGATGCTCTTGCCGAGTCGAACGGTGTACGTCCGGCCTGCTTCGAACTCCCCGTAGTACCGGACCGTTGAGAACGTCTCGTCATCCCCGTACATGTAGGGGTGTGGATCGAACTCCTTCGGTTTGGGTGAGATGCGGATCTTTCGCAGCGCGGACTTGGGAAGCGATGCGTCGAAGTTGAGACTGAACTCTCCCATCACACACCCATCCGTCGCCGAGTCGTCGCACTCGATGTCGACCTTGAAGCCGGCCCGTGTGCGCAGGGTGGAGAAGACCTCCTTGCCGGTCGAAAGCGTGCCGTGGGCTGTCTTCAACGTGTCGGCGAGGGTGACCCGAATCGTGGCGTCGGCCGGCCAGTGGGTTTTGGGGAGCACCCGCCAGTACCTCGAGGTTGTCCGTCCTTCGTCCTGGTACTGCGGCTTCAAACGGAACGGGAGCGGGCGGATTCGCTTGCCCTGTTCTCGGCCCACGCTCAGCGCGTCTCGGACCGCACGCTCGCCAGCGTAGTCACTGAGGACAATGGTGAACCCTGCGGTCCATCGAGCTCGGTCGCGTTCCGCGTCTTGATGGCCACTGCTGTCCGCATTGATCTGCGCCGTCGGCCGGGGCGTCTCAAAGGACCAGCGTTCGTCGACCGGGATAGACTGGCCACCGCGCGTCTTGGCTTCGCCCGAGACGGATACTTTGTAGAGGTTCGCGCCCTCGAGCGAACGCTCGGGCTGAAACGCGACGCGGGTAGGCGAGGTCCACTTCGTCGCCCCCGGAACGCTCGGATCGACGTCGAAGCTGAGGCGGGACGCGTCTGCGTCCATCGGGGTCGAGAACGTGAGGTAGATCGGCTGGCTGATCGAAGCGAACCCCTTGGGACTGATGCTGACCACCGACCCTTTCGGTTCGACGTCGACGCCGCCGCGCGCATCCCCTTGGAGGACGCCAACCTCGGTGAGGGTGCTGAGGACCGGAGCCTTCGGGGGTGCCGGGTCGCCCACATGCCCGAGGTCCGGTTGGGTCGGAGTCGGGCGACACGCCAACAAACTCCAGGTTGCTGCCAGGAACAAGGCTCGGCGAGACACAGGCTTCAGCTCAGACAGCACAGACGGCGCTGAGTTCCCTGGGGCGTCCCGAAAAGGAGTCTTGGATCCCAGCAGAACGCGCATGGGGGCACCCTAGCGCAGGTCCGTTTTGGGCCGCTGTTCATGGGAGGGCGCGTTTCCGCGACCGGCGGTTTCACACTGGTGTCGTTTCACGCAGCGCCGTCGTGGGGAACCGATCTCCCCTGTACCCTCGGATGGTGCTGACCCTCGCTTTGGGTGCGCTGCTGGCATCAGCGCCCTCGATCGAAGTTCACCGACAGAGCTGGGACACCGCCGATGGGTTGCCGCAGTCGTCGGTGACGGCAGTCGTGCAGGGTTCGGATGGGTTCCTGGTACTAGGCACATTCGCTGGGGTGTCGCAGTTCGACGGACGCGCATTCAAGCCGGTCGACCCGAACAGTGGCGCCGGATGGTCGGGCCTCCGGGTGACGGCGCTCGGAACAGACGGGCGCGGCGATCCGTGGATTGGGACGCAAGATGGTCGGCTGCTGCAGCTGAAGCAGGGCGAGCTGTCCGAGCATCCGTTGGACGAGTTGTTCACCGGCCAGCCGATCTGGTCGATCTCCACCGACGGCGACGACACGTGGCTGGCGAGCTCGCGCGGCGTTGGCCGGTGGGATGGTGACGGCTGGACGGTCGTGGAACGGCCCCAGGGGATCAACGTCGTGCTGGCAGACGAGGGGTCGGCTTGGATCGGGGACGACTCCGGGCTCGAGCGAATGCGTGACGGTCGGACCGAGTTCGTCGCGACCCAGGTCGGAGCGGTCCTGAGCCTGTGTGCCAGCGAGTCCGGCGTCGTTGTCGGTGGGGAATCGGGGGTCGTACGGTTGACCGCCGCGGGCCCGTCCATCCTCGACGAACGCGGGGCGAGAAAACTGGTTTGCGCCGCGGATGGATCGGTCTGGGCGGCGTGGGGACACACGTTGCGGCGGCTTGGTGATGAGGGCGAGTTCAAGTTCGAACACGGGATCCGCTCGGTCTTCGAGGATCGAGAACGCAACCTGTGGGTGGGGACCGACGGAGGAGGTCTCACCAGGCTCATTCGCGCGGACTGGAGCGTGGTCAAGACCCCCGGAGGAGCGCTGCCGATCCTGCAGCTGCCGGACGATTCCCTCCTCGTTGGAGGTTTCTGTGGCGACGGCGGCCTGTTCCATCTCCAGACCGACGGCGAGCTGACCTCGATCTCCGCTGAGTGTGTTCGCGCGCTCGCATCCGACGAGGACGGCATCTTGGTCGCAATGGAGTCCCAGGTCCTTCGGTGGTCGGAGGCCGAGGGCCTTCAGGAGTTGGTCGACGTCGGGCACCCGATCCTCGTCCTTCAGCCGACCGCGGAGGGCCTTTGGGTCGGCACCGATAGCGGTGGCGCGTTGTGGGTGGACGATGGCGGAGTCGAAGCGGTCGATGTTGGTGACGTCCGCGTGCTGTCGATCCTGGCCACCGAAGACGCGACGTGGTTTGGCACGCATGGCGGACTGACGAGGCTGGATGCTTCTGGGCGGACGCGGTGGACTCCCGAGGATGGCGTGCCTCCTGGACCCATTCGCGGCTTGCTCGAGGACTCCGATGGGACACTCCTCATGGCCAGCTATGGGGGCGGGTTGGGGGTGCTTCGCGACGGACAATTCCGACGACTGACGGTGGCCAACGGGCTCGGAGACGACGCGGTCTCGTCGGTGCTCGAAGATGGCCGCGGAGCGCTGTGGATCAACGGAAACCGAGGTGTGACGCGTCTGCGTCGTCACGACCTCGAGGCGTGGCTCACCGGTGCGCAAGCCAACCCACGCATGCGGCGTTGGGACACACCGGAAGGCAACGGTGGAGGGCAACCCGCCGGCGCGGTGCTCCGAGATGGGACGCTCGCATTCCCGACCGCGAAGGGGGTGCTCCGCATGTCGCCCGACGAGGTTTTCCACAACCCGATCCAGCCGGGCGTGGTGTTGGAATCGGGCGACGTGGATGGTGTCCGGTTGGTGCCGGGCGAGACGGTTCGCATTCCGCCCGGCCCCGGGCGCGTGTTTGTCGACTTCACCGCCGCCACCCTGCGCCACCCTGAACTCACCACGCTCGAGGTGCGCGTGACGGATGTGGCCGCGTCGCAGCCGGGTGCGTGGGAGGTGTCGACCGACGGTACGGCGCTGTGGGGTGGCATCCGTCCAGGCACGTATGAGATCGAGCTTCGAGCGACAAACGAAGACGATGTGCGGTCCGAGCCGATGCTGCTCCGCTTCGAACTGCAACCCTACTGGCATCAACGGGTCTCCTTCTGGGTGGGGTTGGGAATCCTCGTTGTTGCGGGCGGCGTCATTGGACACGGAATCCGAGTCCGCGGGATTGCCGAGCGCAACCGAGAGCTACAGCGCGAGGTTGCACAGCGGATCTTGGCCGAGGAAGAACAACGGAGCATCGCCCGCCGTCTGTCCGCCGCGGAGCGCTTGGAAGCCGTGGGGCGACTTGCTGGAGGCGTCGCTCACGAGTTCAACAACCTCCTGACCGCCGTGGCCGGAACGTCGGCCGTCCTGCGCGGGGTCCACGAGGTTGGTCGGGTCTCCGAGGAAGGCGCGCCTTTGCTGGACAGCCTTGACCGGTGCGTAGAACGGGGCGGGACCTTGACCCGAAGCCTGTTGTCGTTTGCGCGGAAGCAGCCCATCGACCCGTCGCTGACCCGCGTCGATGCTCTCGTTCGCAAGTTGATGCCGATGCTCGAAACTTCGCTGCGCGACGACATCACACTTCGTCTTTCCCCGGACTCGGCTCCGGCAGGAACACTGGTCGACCCTTCGATGTTGGAGCTGGCGATCATCAATCTCGTCCTCAACGCCCAGGATGCGTTGGTTTGCAGCGGCCACGTGGACATCGTTGTCGAGCACGTCGGAAAAGCGGAGCTCGAGCAGCGCTTCCCGGGCCTCATTCCAGACGCACAGGGCGATTGGACGTTGATTTCGGTGCGTGATGACGGAGAGGGCATGTCCTCGGAGCAGCTCGGGAGCGCGCGCGAACCGTTCTTCACGACGCGAGGGTATGGCAACGGGCTGGGTCTGCCATCGGTCGAAGGATTCGCGGTGCAGTCCGGCGGCGCACTTCATCTGCAGTCGGAGCGCGGAGTCGGTACCACGGTGTCGATCGTCCTTCCCTTCTTCGAGGTCCCCGAGGATGTAGACGAGGACGAGGACGAGGCGGCGTCGACGAGTCGAGCTGGTCCTCAGCGAGTCCTGCTGTGTGACGACGACGAACTCGTTCGATCCAGCCTCGTTCGCGCCCTCGAACGCGCCGGGTACGAGACGTTGTCGTTCGGTGACCCGTGCGAGTTGCTCAGGGAGATCACATCGGAGACCGAGTTCGACGTCTTGGTGACGGACGTCTTGATGCCGGGCATGACCGGAGATGAACTCGCCCGTCAGCTCCAACAAGTTCGCCCGGGACTCCCGACGGTGTTCATGAGTGGTTACACCGACGACATCCGGACCGATGCACTCGGCGGCCGCTTGCTGCACAAACCCTTCCGCACTGCCGAGGTGGTCCGGGTTGTCGAGCAGACCCTCGCCGAGGCCGACCGCGCGTCTGACTCCGCGGGTTGAGACGCCGCGTCTGCACGGCAATCGGGATTCATCCTCGGAGCCGAGGAGCCTTTCCTTGCGTGCGCCGCGAACTTCGATACTCTCGGCCGCATGCGCGGGGTTCGGTGGGGTGTCTTGGTTTGTGCTCTTGGTGCGGTGGCGTGCGGCGATGATGCGCCGCCGATAGCAGGAGGCACCGGCGGCTCCAGCAGCTCGGGGGACCCTGCCACCACGCTGCCCACGACGGGCTCGACCACCCTCGATCCCGATACGGACTCGGACACCGAGGACCTGCCGGAGATCGAGCTCTACGACTTCGCCGGGGGTTGCTACTCGGTTCGATCCCGTGACAACGCCCTCACCCGCGACGGCGACAGCTACGGCTTCGCCGGCGGGGCGGGCACGTCATTCCGCTTGAAGGCTGCCGACTTGGGTTCCTATCTGCTCTACGACCCCGACGGGGGGTACGTGACCGAGGAACTCGGCCCGCTCACCCGAGCCACGGTGCTGGACTCCGACGTCACCCTCATCGACGACACCTACGTCTCGGGAGCGATCTGGGTCTTGGAGCGCTCGCAGCTCGACGCCGAGGCTTACCAGTTGCGAAACCTACGAACCGACGGCGTCATGGGGACGCAGGGCGCCGTGGTCGATGCAAGCATGGGGGCCGTGCTTCAGCTCGAGGAGGCGACGGGGTGTTCAGACCACCCCGAGCTCACCCTCGATGCGAGCGGTAGCGTCGGGCAGACGACCTTCGATGACGGGACGCTGTACGGGATCGTCGATACGCACTCGCACATCCTGAGCAACTACGCATTCGGAGGCGGCGGCATCTTCCACGGCGGGGCATTTCACCCGCTGGGGGTCGAGCATGCGCTGCCGGACTGCTCCATCTATCACGGTGAAGCCGGACGAAAAGACTTCTTCGGATTTGCGTTTGATGATGCCGGTGCCGACGCGTTGGATCTTGCCGGGTTGTTGCCGGCGCTCGCGATGGGCGAGCTGACGGAGGACAACCACATCACCGCCGGCTACCCCGAGTTCACCGAGTGGCCTGCCGCGCCCTTCCGCTCCACCCACCAAACCCAGTACTACCGCTGGCTCGAGCGGGCGTGGATGAGTGGGCTTCGGCTGGTGGTGCAGCATGCGACCACGAACTCGATCATCTGCCACCTCACCGTGGGGCAGGGCGCGCAAGAGAGCCGCTACGACTGCGAGGACATGACGGCGGTCGACCGCATCATCGATCAGACCTACGCGATGGAGCGCTACATCGATGCTCAAAACGGCGGCCCGGGCGAGGGCTGGTTCCGTATCGTGACGACACCGGCCGCGGCTCGCGAGGTCATCGCCGAAGGCAAGATGGCGGTCATCCTCGGCATCGAGACCTCGAACCTCTTCGAGTGCACTTCCGTTCCCCGGCCGGGCGAACCCGAGTGCGACGAGGCCTACCTGCTCGAGCAGCTCGACGCGTACTACGAACGCGGCGTTCGGGTGTTGTTCCCCGTGCACAAGTACGACAACGCGTTCTCCGCTGGCGACGGCGACCGCGGCTTCATCGAGCTGGGCAACCTCGCCAACAGCGGGCATTGGTCCAACTTCACCGAAGAAGGATGCCCCGAAATCGACGTGGTGTTTGACGAAGGCCCGATCAGCTTCGGCGGCCTCAACATGCCGCGCGACGAGTTCATCTCGGACCCTCCGATCGACGTTTCGAACTTCCCGAACAACCCGTTGGGGACGCTGATCGGTTTGCTGGGCGACCTCGGCGACCCGCAGGAGGGAGACTTCTGCCAAAACCACGGCCTCACGCCGCTGGGGGAGACGCTGCTCGACGAGATGATGCAGCGCGGCATGATCATCGAGATCGATCACTTCTCTCGTCGCTCCTACCAGCAGGCCTTCAACATGCTCGAGGCCAACGACTATCCGGCAGCCGCCACCCACGGCTCCAACAACAATGGCGAGCTCTACGAACTCGGCGGGATTTCCAAGACAGGTCTGGGTCGTTGCCGTTCTGCGGATGGACCTGGCGCGATGACGCAGCGTCTGCGCGATCGCGTGGCGCAAATCGAGGCGGCCGGGGGCTACCCCGCCGAGGGCTTCGGCTTCGACCTCAACGGCTTCGCGGGCGCACCCGGTCCTCGCTTTGGCGAGGGTGCATGCGACGGTATGCAGGAAGACCCCATCACGTACCCGTTCGATTCAGTGGCCGGCGACGTCACCTTCACCGAGCCCAGCGTGGGCGACCGTGTGATCGACTTCAACACCGAGGGCATGTCACACATCGGTCTGCTGCCCGAGCTCCTCGAAGACGCTCGCCGCGACGCGATCGATGAAGCCGACCTCGAGCCGCTGTTCCGAAGCGCAGAGGGCTACATCCGGATGTGGGAAAAGTCCGAAGCACGTGGGGCCGCGCTCAAGCGATAGAGACCGGCCGTACTGCGGGCACAGTGGCTCGTGAGACGCTTCCTACGAGCCCTACGCGACAGACCTGCCGCAGCAAGAGAATCCTCGCGAACTCACGGTTGCGCTGGGTTGCTCAGCCCGGCCGCTCGCGGGTCTAATCGAGGTCGGCCACGCCATGGATACGGTCTGCGCCGTGCTATGTTCCGTGCCGCCGATCGCGCATCGCCATGGCTTACGGTCTCGTCGCTTTATTTCTCAAGGAAACGCCGAAGTACCCGGACTTCCCGCCCGAGTTTGCGACGCAAGTCGGTTGGATGATCTTCGGTGCGGTCGCGCTGGTCGTCTTCTATGCGTGGACGCGGGCGCACTCGGTCCGTCGGGCACTGCTCGCGCTCGAAGACCCGCGCACGATGGCGATCCTTCGGATCGGCTTCGGCCTGTTCACGATCTTCTGCTTCCTCAACCTCTTCCCGTACTGGCGGATGTTGTGGAGCGACGAAGGCGTGTTCGACATGGCCTACGCGCAGGATCGCCTGGGGCGGGGAGCGCTGCGAGCTTGGACCCCCGACGATGGCTTCTTCGGGTTGAGTCTTGGCGAGGTCTTTCTGCCGGCCGTGTTCGACGTCGATATCGATCTGACGTTCGCCGAACGCTTCGAGCAATGGCGCGGGTGGTCGATCGGGGTGTTCCTGTGGAACAAGCCCTCGCTGCACTACTTCTATGGCTCGCCGTCGTTCGTCGTCAGCTACATGCTGGTGTTCTTCGCGGTGTTGCTGCTCTACACCGCTGGCGTGCTCAGCCGCGTCACGGGAGTCCTGGCCTGGCTGTTGATGAGCGGCCTGTACAACCGCAATGCGCTCTACTGGGAGGGCACCGACACCGTCTATCGGTGTTTCTGGTTCCTCCTGCTGTTCGCCAAGACTGGCCACGCGTGGAGCTTCGACAACTGGCTGCGCTGTCGTCGGCTCCGCAACAAGGGGCTGCTCGATGAGCCCGAGCCGACGCCGCAGCTGCCCAACAGCATCGTGTACTTGGTGGGCGGGGGGCTTCTCGTGCTCGCCGGCCTCTGGTTGCGCTCGCTTGGGCTTCCGATCCTCTGGGTTGCGGCCGTCATTGGCGGCGCTGTGGTCATCGGGTTGGGCGTTCACGCCAAGCGCCTCGAAGGCCGCGGCGAATCCAAGCCCCCCGAGCGGGATGAGAGCAAACCGGGGCAGCCCGTCTACCGGCTGATCCCAGCCTGGCCTCGCTACCTCTTCATGATGCAGCTCGCGGCGATCTACATCACCACGGGCGCGGTGAAGACGGGCAGCGTGTGGGCCGAGGGTGACGCGCTGTACTACGCGCTCAACATGGACCACTTCTACCGCGTCGAGTACTTCACGCAGTGGGCCAGCTCGGTCTTCGGACTCAACCTCTTCCGCGTGAACACGTGGGTGACGCACTACTGGGAGCGGCTGTTCCCCCTTGTACTGATCGGCGTCGGCCTGAAGTTCAACCTCGAGAACCGGGAGGAGCCCTGGTTCAAGAAGCAGACCGTGCTGTGGCGGCGGGTGCTCTCGTGGGCGTCGATGCTCGGCGTCTACCTGTTGGTCTATCGCATCGTCTTCATCGTCACGCCGTTCTGCACGCCGCTGCTCAAAGACCAGGTTCAGGACACGTCGCACAAAGCTGCGATGATCCACCTGTTCTTCGCAGGCATCATTCCCTTGTTCGCCGTGGGCTGGATCGCGCTCGGACGATGGCCGGTCACGCTCTTCCGCGGCGGGAAGGATCTGGGGCCTGTCACGAAAAAGTTCGCGTGGGCCCGCCTTCCAGAGCTCCGCATCACCCAGAACACCCTTCAATGGATGTTCGTCGGGCGTCGCGTGTGGCTGAGCATCGGCATCATCTTCCACGGCACGCTCATCCTGTTCATGAACATCGGGATGTTCGCGCCCATCATGCTGATGACGTACGCGAGCTACATTCGCGGGGATGAGTGGGTTCGCATGTTCCGCTGGTTTCGGGCGCATGCCCGCGGCCCGCTTCGTCGACGCAAGCCTGGCGTCGATCGATGGTTGGCCGATGCACAGGAGCCCGCGAGCGTGCCGGTCAAGGGCCGCAGCGTGCCGGACCTTGTCGTGCTTGCGTTTGGCCTGGTCGGCGCCTGGCTGATCTGGAAGAAGGTCGAGAAGGTCGAGTGGATCGGCACAGCGACCTACTGGTGGCTGGCTGCGATCGTGGTCGTCGCGTTGGCGTTCCGCTTCTGGCCCCCCAATGCCAAGAGCCTCACCGGCCGTCGCAATCCTGCGTTGGCGTACACGGGCCTGGGTCGTGCCCTCGCGCTGTTTGCCGTCGTCTGGCACGCGAGCGCCGTCGGTCTGCACCTCTTCCCCAGCTACCCGATCTTCTCCAAGTGGCGTTCGCCGGCCCGTTCACTGCACAAGAGCTGGCTGCGTGGGACCGGATCGACGCAGGGCTGGCGCATGTTTGCGCCCAACCCTCCGCGTTCCAACACCTTCATGAAGACGGTCGTGGTCCTCGAGAACGGCGACCGCTGGGACCTTCGCAACAACAGCTATCACTACAAGGAGCGCGGCTCCACGGCCACCCGGCCCAACCCGTGGATCTGGAACGACCGCATGCGAAAGATGCAGCGGCGGATGGTGGGCAAGGGCAAGTGGTACCTGCGCTACTGGGCCGACTTCCACTGCCGCGAGTGGTTCCTCGAGCACGAGGAGATGCCCAAGGAGATCGACGTCCGCAAGTACACCAACCGGATCCCGGGGCCCAAGGTCACCAGCTTCTGGGTGCCCAAGAAGTTCAAGGGCAGGAAGGACCGAGGGTCCGGGGCCACCGTTGGCCAGCCGTACGACCCGCGAAAGCTCAAGACCCGCGAGTCGCCGGTCCAGACCCACAAGTGCAAGGTTCGGGAGCTGCCGCTTCGAATGAAGGAGCGCTACGGCTACCCGATCTCCGGCGAGGACGAGGCGAAGGCCGAGCGGGAGGCGCAGACGCGCGCGCGCAAGTTCAAGTCCCGCAAGTCCTCGTGGGACCGTCGCAAAGACTGGGGCCGCTGGTTCCAAGACGAAAAGAAAGCACCCGCGCGTAAGAGCGGCGTCGCAAGACCCAAGACCGGCGCCAGCGCAGCCAGCTACTTCAAGCGCATGCAGGCCGAAGATTCGCCGCCAGCCGAGGACGAGCAGGCCGCCGGCGACGACGGCGGTGTCGAAGAAGACGAGGAGTGAGGACGCCGCAGCCATGAGCGACGACAGCCCCACCACACCAGCGCCGCAGGGCCTGGCCCACGACCTCCTGCACGCCCCGGTGCCCGAGCCCGAGCGGCCGCGGCCTTGGGCGTATCGCAGCTGGGCGATGGCCCTGGTTTCACTGTTCATCGCCTACCACGCGACGATCTTGATGGTGCACAACCTGCCCAACAAGGGGCTCTCCAAGGGCCTGCACAAGTGGTTCAACGACACCCATGAACCGGAGTTCCTGGGCAAGCCGCGGAAGCTGTCGCTCGACATGCGGACGTACATGCTCGCGACCGGCAACACCCAGAGCTGGGCGATGTTCGCCCCCAACCCGCACCGCTCCAACACCTTCATGAAAGTGATGGTGAAGGACAAGGACGGCGAGATCTGGGACATGGCCCACGACATCTATGGGCGTAGGCGCTACCCGTACTTGTTCTACGATCGCATGGGCAAGATCAACCGCCGCATCATCGAGCAGAAGGGCTATCGGCGGCACTACGCGGCGTGGGTTTGTCGGGAGTGGGAACGGACCCATGAGGGCGAGCCCGCCATCGAGATCCAGTTCGTGAAGATGTGGACCCGGGTGCCTCCTCCCGAAAAGGCGATCGCCGATGCGGGCGGCAACCCCTTCAAGATGGGCTACGACCCGATGGAGCTGAAGCTCTTCCAGCGCGAGGAGGACGGGATTCGTTGCCGGACCACGCGTCACGGCCAACTGCCCAACTACCTGCGTGAGCGGTACGGGCTGCCGCTGCTGGAGAAGGAGGACAAGGTGTTCCGCCCGGTCATCCACCGAAGCTGGTGGGACAAGAAAGAAACCGCCGAGCGCTCGAAGAAGGCCGGTGGGTTGGTCGGCGAGCGCTTGCGACCCGGAGTCAAGACGGGGGTGGCGAAGTGACCGCCCTAGGCATGCTGGCGATGTTCAAGGGGGACGACGTCGACGTCTCGGCGCACCTCGAGCAGGCGACGGAGCTGGGGCTGTACGGCATCGGCTTGGTGTTCGTGTTCTTTGCGTTGCGGCCGGAGCTGTGGCGCCGATTGTGGTTCACGAGGGTGGACCCAAGGCCCGTCGCGCTGATGCGCATCGCGTTCGGGCTGGTCGTGTTCGTCACGTTCTACGACCTGCTCTTCCCGATGAACCCGCTCGACTTCTCGGTCGCCCGGTTCTTGTTCACCGACGAGGGGCTGTGGCTCACCGACATGGCTCGCAAGAACTATGGCGGCGGTCTGCGGGATGTCTACGACGCGGAGCACGGGTTCCAGAACTGGTACGACCCGCTCAAGCTGCTGTGGGGGAAGTTCACCGTCCTTCATCTCCGCTCGGACCCCGCGTTCTCGATGACGCTCTACTACGTGATGCTCGGCTGCATCGCGTCGATGATCTTCGGGTTCCGGACCCGGCTGGTCACGATCGTCGCGTTCATCCTGGTGGAGACCTTCTACCGCTACAGCCCGATCTTCTACACCGGCGGCGACACCGTCGTGCGCGTGTTCCTGTTCCTCGGGATGTTCACGCGCTGGGGCGAGGCCTACTCGGTCGACAGCTGGCTCAGACGCAAGGCGATCTTGCTTCGGGGTACGGACGCCGAGTTCATGTCCCCGGCCGGCCTCGGCACGGGCGGCAAGATCCTGCGCTTCTTGGTCCTGGGTTTTCTTGGCATCTGGCGGCAGTCCAAGGGAGCGGTGGCGACCGCCATCCCTCCGCTGCGGACGATCCCCGCCTGGCCCATCCGACTGATGATGCTTCAGCTCAGCATCATCTACATGGCGACCGGCATCTTGAAGTCGGGGTCGACGTGGAAGGACGGCACGGCGCTGTACTTCGCGCTCAACCTCGATCACTTCTATCGCGTGCCTGCGACCGGGCTGGTCACGTTCATGCACTGGATCTTGGTCCTGCCCAACACCGCGATCTTCGTGCGTTGGTGGGAGATGCTGTTCCCGGTGGTGGCCATCGGTGCGGCACTCAACGCGTTCGAGCGTGAGCGCCTCCGCGGCGAGTGGCCCAAGGCGGCGCTGTGGCGCAAGTTGACCAGCATCGGTGTGTTCCTGGCGGCGTGGGCGACGTTGGCCTGGGTGCTGGGAGCCGCGGGCATGTACTTCCTGCCCAAGGAGATCCAGTCGCACGTTCATCCGGCACAGCGCCACGCTTTGTATGGCTGGGGGCTCATGGCGGTTCCCATCGTCTGCATCGGGCTGTACTGGGTGCTGCGATTGTTTGCACCCAAGGTCCTGTGGTTCATCCGGAGTTGGGTGCTCGGCAAGCGTTTCTGGCTGGTGTTCGGCTTTGGCCTGCACATCGGCATCGACGTCGGCATGAACGTCGGCACGTTTGCCGAGGTGATGATGAGTGTCTACCTGTGCTGGCTCAGTGGCGCCGAGGTGGAGACCTTCTGGACCTTCGTCTACAGCCGCCGCTGCGCGCCGGGGGAAGGGGAGCGGCCGGTGCGGGACACCAAACTCAAGGCGCTGCTGCACCTGCTCCCGGACTGGTTCAAGTACCGTAAGCCTGGCCCGAGGTATGTCGTCCGACACGACTCGGGCGACGCAAGCGTTTGCCGGGCCGCGTTGCTTCGGATGCTCGACCTCGGTGGCCGCTTGGACTTCGCGGAAGATGACGACGTAGCCGAGCAGACCTTGGTCGTGGAACACGACGGCGAGAGGTTGTCCGGAAGCAAGGCGGCCGCTTCGCTCACGAAGGTGCTGCCGATCTTCCTGTGGCTACGGCCGATTCGCAAAGTCCCGGGTGTGGGAGCGCTCGCACGACGGTTGATGAGCCAACGCTAGCGGGGCTGTGAAGCCTTCTTACGGGTGAGTGAGACAGCGCCGCGGGCTCGGCATAGGATGCGCCGTCCCGATTCTCGATGGCCGCCCTCCGCACATCGCTCGCGCTCGCTGTCTTCCTCGGACTGCCCAGCGCCGCCCTTGCTGCGCCCGACAATGGATTCTCCATGTCGGACGACGCGGCGCTCATGGGCGGCGCGGTCGTGGCCAGTGGCCGCGATGTGGCGTCGTCTTGGTACAACCCCGCGCTGCTGACCCACAACGACCGGCTGCGGGCAGATGTGAGCGCGGCCGCATACGGAGCCCGCTGGATCCGCGCTCGCCGGGGCCTGCAGCTTCGCGATGACAACGAGCAGCAGACCGCGGGGATCCGAAGCCGCGAGTTCTTGGTCGTGCCGACGGCGTTCGCCCTCGGCAGCGCCATCTCCGAGCGCGTCTCCTTGGGCTTCGGATTCTTCACCCCGCGTTTCGCGGAGCCGACGGTCATCGTGCGGGCGGGAGGGGCTGCCTCCGACGCGTTCGCGGCTGAGCTCCGGCGCTCGGGGATTCAACGCCGCTACTTTGCGGGCCCGATCTTTGGCCTCCGGCTTCACGAAGACCTGGATCTTGGGGTCGCGTTGTATGGCGTCTACGACAAGTCCGCAGTCTCTCAGCGGGTGTTTGTGGAGCACACGTCCGACGCTGGCCGCTCCAGCATCCTCGCCGACAGCGACGACACCGTGCGCAGCTACGGGGTTCAGGCAGCGTTCGGGCTGCGCGGCTGGCTTTCCGAATGGGTCAGCGCGGGCGCGAGTCTACGGACCCCCACCACCGTGATGTTTCAGCGCGTGGAGGGCAGTAGCGTCACCATCGAGTCGGAGACCGACCCCGATGGCGTCGCGACCACCGCATCCGACTTCAACGGCTTTCCCGTCCAGCGTCGGCCGACCCGGATCTCGACGTGGTCGGTCGCCAGCGGAGTCTCGGTCGGGCGAGCCCGTTGGCGCCTGGGCCTCGATGCCGAAGCATCACCGTCGCACTACCCACGCAACCCGACGATCGGTCGCGCCGCACACTGGAATGTCCGCCTGGGGATCCGATGGAAGCTCGACGATCGGTGGTCGGTGGGAGGCGGACTGTTCACCGACCGAAACGACAGCCGCTCGACGTCTTTCGGAAGCGTACGCATCGATCTCGTCGGCGCCGCGCTGGGCGTCCGGTTGCGCACCCCGGTCAAGCTGGACGACGATGAGCGGGCGACTCGTATCGCGTTTCAAACCACGATTGGTGCCCGATATTCCGTCGGCCGAGGGAAGGCAGGAGGGGTCGTGGGTGAGTATGCTGCCGAGCGAATCTCGCCGGACCGGTTGGAGTTCGGTCGCAGCGTGGACGCGACGATGCATCTACTCACGGTCCACGTTGGGTCTGGGCTGGTGTTCTGAGCGTCGCGGGTGATATCTGAGTTTGCGATGGTGGCGACGAACCGACCTCGGGTGGCGATCGTGGGCGGAGGCATCGCGGGACTGACCGCCGCCATCGGGCTCCAGGGCGTGGTCGACACCGTGTTGTTCGAGGCCCGGCCAGAGGTCGGCGGGCACATCCTGCCCGTCTCGGTCACCGACCCTTGCGGCGCCCCCGCGGCGGTCGACACCGGTTTCGTCGTCTTCGTGCCGGAGACCTACCCTCAGTTCACCGCGATGCTCGGTTGGCTTGGGGTCGAGCATGGCCCTGCGACCACGCCGTTTCGAATCACCGATGATGCTCGCGAGCTGTCGTTCCCGGCGGCCGACATCTTGAAGCTCTGCGGAGATGCCATCCCCAAGAGCTGTCGCCGCGACCTTTTCCGTCTGTACCAGTGCCTGCTTCGAGTCCGAAAGGAAGGGCTCGAGTGGATCGAAAACGTCCCTTTGCAAGCGTGGATGGATTCTCAGGGCTTCGACCCGGCGACCGCGGAGCTTGGCGTTTTGCCTTGGATCGCCAGCTTCTGGGGGATTCAGCCCGAGACCGTCCGTGGCGTCTCCGCTCGAGTCGCGTTGCGGGAAATCGCTCGCAACGCAGGTCCCGCTGGCATGCATCGGGTCCATCCCTCGACGCGGGCCTACTTGGATGCGCTGACGCAGCGGGTCCACAACGTCCGCCACGCCAAGGTCTCGGCTGTGAACGTTGGGGGGAGACCCTCGGTCGAGGTCGGCGGGAACACGGAGGACTTCGATCATGTTGTCGTCGCCGTCGATGCGATCGATGCACGCGCTTTGATCCGTGGCGCAGGACCCGACTTGGCTCGCGTCCTCGGTGCGTTCGAATACGAGGCGACCGCCGCTGTGGTTCATCGCGACTCCAGCCTCCTCCCCTCAGACCGGTCGCAGTGGTGCACGTTTCATCACCGACGACGCACCGATCCGGACCGGACCCGCTCCGTGACGACGTGGGTCTTCGACCTCCTGCACGAATGGACGACGGAGCCGAGCGCGATTGAGGCTCCGGTCCTCCTGACCATTGGGGACAGGGGGATCATCGACGCCGGGCTCATCGATTCGGAGTCCGTTGTGGCGCAGTTCCGTCATCGGCATCTCGTGTCGACACCCGCGGTGGTGGACGCACTCCAGGCGCTGCCGAAACTCGATGCTGACCAACCGTTCTCACTGGCAGGTTCTTACGTGGGGTTGGGCGGTTTACACGAGGATGCGGTCCGATCCGGAATGCGGGCGGCGAAGCAGACGAGGCTTCGGTTGGGTTTGGCAGCGTTCGACTGGCCCTGGTAAACACCCAGCCACCGGGCCGATGACCCGGGAAAGCCTCCGAACGAGGCGAGTGGCGCGCCGTTCAGGCTTTGTAGATTCGCCACAGGATCCGCATCAGGGTTTCTTGTAGTCCGGCGGCGATTGATGCCCCTGGTGCACTGTAGTGTGCACTTGTAGAGCGGCGCGGGTTCAGCCTTTGTTGAGGATTTGGCGCAGTTCCGCGCTGCAATCGAGACGGAATCTCAGAGGGGGTGTGGTTGATTGACCCCAAGGTTTGCGTTCGCGAACGTGGTCTGGCCTTGGCTGGACGCAAAGGAAAGCAGTTGATTCGGGCGACGAAGGAATTCGAGTCCGAGTCGGTCGGTCGCTCGTGGTTCGAGATCCTCAGCACGTTTGTGGTCTATGCGGTCGCGGTGGCTGGAGTCGTTGGGAGCGACTCATGGTTCGTTCGCGTGGGGAGTGCGGTGCTCGCGGGTCTCGTGCAGTTCCGCTTGTTCTCTCTGTTCCACGCGCACCTTCACAAAGCGCTGTTGTGGAACTCGAAAGCAGCACAGTGGCTGTTTCATGCGCTCGGTGTGTTCCTGCTGGTGCCCCGCTCGGTCTGGATGCAGACCCACAACTTCCACCACATCAACAACGGAAAGATCGATTGGACTTCGATCGGCTCGTACACGGTGTGGACGCGGGAGAAGTTCGACGCGGCCACGGCAGTCGAGCGTCGCCGATACCTGTGGTCACGACACCCGCTGAAGATCCTGTTCGGCTACATCTGGGTCGGCATCTACGGCATGTGCGTGCAGGCGTTCCTGCGCACGCCGAAGAAGAACTGGGTCGGTCCGCTCGCGCTGAGCGTGCACTTCATCGGCATCGGGGTGCTGTCGGCGGTCTACGACTTCCAGACGGCGGCGCTGCTGTTGGTCGTGCCGTGCTTCATCAACCACGCGATCGCGGCCTATGTGTTCTACGCGCAGCACAACTTCCCCGGCTCCCGGTTCTTCGCCAAGGGCGAGTGGAACTACACCGAGGCTGCGGTCGAAGGCTCGAGCTACTTCCGCATGGGCCCGGTGATGCGATGGATGACCGCCGACATCGGCTACCACCATGTGCACCACCTCAATCACAAGATCCCGACCTACCGATCGGCAGAGACGATGGCGGCGATCCCGGAGCTGCAGTCTCCGACGGTGACGAGCTGGCGGCCTCGGGACGTCTGGGCCTGCCTTCGCATGGAGCTGTGGAACCCGCAGACGCAGCAGATGGAAGGTTTGCGGCCCCCTTCGGCGGTCGCCAGTGGTCTGAGCAAGGCCTGAGCCCCTTGCGCTCCTCGGTCGGTCCGGGCAGGCTCCGGGCCTGATGCGGGTCGAGCTCAGCGTGCACCCCGACCTGCTGCTCGACCCCGCTGGGCTCCTCGATGCGGCGGTCTCGAAGGCGTCGGCCCGACGTCGTTCGGTCGTAGCCCTCGATGTGGTCCGCAAGACGATCGATGCCCGCAAGGGCAGGGTCCGCGTCCACGTGGTGGTCGAGCTGCGGTTGAAGTCAGACGCGGTGGCTCCGACGTCGTTCCTGCCGCCCGAGCTGCCGACGCTCACCGGCCCCCCGGAGGTGATCATCGTCGGTGCTGGCCCGGCGGGAATGTTCGCCGCGTGGGAGCTGGCCAAGCAGGGCATTCGCAGCGTGGTGTTGGAGCGCGGAAAACCGGTTCGTGCCCGGCGACTCGACCTCGCGGAGTTGATGCGCCATGGAGCGCTCAACCCCGAGAGCAACTACTGCTTTGGCGAGGGTGGGGCGGGCACGTTCAGCGACGGCAAGCTCTACACCCGCTCGAGCAAGCGGGGAGCGGTCCGAGGCGTTCTCGAGGCGTTTGTCGGCTACGGGGCGTCCGAGCAGATCATGGTCGATGCCAGGCCACACATCGGCACGAACAAGCTTCCCGGCGTGGTCATGGGGATGCGTGAGCATCTCGAATCCGCAGGGGTGGAGTTCTGTTTCAACACCGCGGTCGAAGCGTTGACGACAACCGACGGCGCGGTCACGGGCGTGCGTCTGGTCGACGGAACCGTGGTCTCGGCGCCGGCGGTGGTGCTCGCTGTGGGGCACTCGGCTCGCGATGTGTTTCGGTTTGCCGCCGCCGCTGGAGCCGTCCTCGAAGCCAAGTCGTTTGCGCTGGGCGTACGGGTGGAGCATCCGCAGTCGTTCATCGATCGCGCGCAGTATGGTGACCTTGCAGGACACCCTGCTCTGGGCGCAGCGCCGTACCGCCTCGTCGAGCGGGTGGGCGAGCACGGGGTGTTCTCGTTCTGCATGTGCCCTGGCGGTTTCATCGCGCCCGCCGCGACCGAGGCACGTGGGCAAGTGGTCAACGGCTGGAGCCCGTCCTCGCGCACCGGTGCGTTCGCCAACAGTGGCTTTGTCGCGGAGGTGGATGCGAACGTCCTGGCGGCTCACGGTCTGGACCCTTCCGATCCGTTCGCGGGGATCGAGTTCCAACGGGACCTCGAGCAGCGTGCCTACGAAGCCGGTGGCGGCGACTACGTGGCGCCCGCCGTGCGGCTCGACGATTTCGTCGCGGGTCGGGCGTCGGGCGAGCTCCCCGAGTGCAGCTACCGGCGCGGGATTCGGGCGGCAGACCTCAACCCGGTCCTCGCCGGATTGGCGGAGCCACTGCGACAGGCACTGCGGCAAGTCGACGCGAAGATCCCGGGGTTTGCAGGCCCCGGAGGGCTCGCCGTCGCGGTCGAATCCCGCACCAGCTGTCCGGTTCGCACCGTCCGCGATCCGCAGACGCTGGTCTCGCCCACGTTGGCGGGCCTGTATCCGTGCGGTGAGGGAGCGGGCTTTGCGGGCGGCATCATGAGCGCGGCGCTGGATGGGATTCGCGTCGCGACCGCCATCGCAAGACGCGACGGCTGATTCTGGACGGCGCACGCCACTTTCTCAGTCCTGCACACCCGCAGTTGTGCGAGCGTGCGGCATGGGTCTTTTGCGGCGAATTTCTCCTTGGACGGCAGCGTTTGTGACGAGCGCAGCACTCTCGCTTGGTTGTGCGGGCGACGATGCGCCCCTTGATGGAGAGCCGGTCGGCTCCAGCGGCGAAACGGACGACGGCAGCTCCGGGTCGACGAGCGTGGATCCGTCGGCGGGAACGTTTCCAACGGACCCGACGAACGACCCGACGAACGACCCGACCGTCGATCCGACATCGGCGGACGAAACCGGTGGATGCGGTGGGTGTCTGGACGATGCCGGAGCCTGCCAGCCCGGCACCGCGGACGCCGCTTGTGGTGTGCTCGGAGAGTCCTGTGCGCCCTGCGAAGGCTCGACGGTCTGCGATGAGGGGGCCTGCGTCGAGCCGCCCGCCTGCAGCCCGGACAACTGCGACGGGTGCTGCGACGGAGACGACTGCGTGGGCGGAGATGCGGACGCCGCCTGCGGTGCCGGGGGCGGTCAGTGCAGCGATTGCCCCGACGGTGCGACCTGCGAGGGCGGGGTCTGCGACCTGCCGTGCGAGGACACGTGTGACGGATGCTGCGACGGCGAGACGTGCATCGAGGGTGACGACCAGTCCGTCGGACAGTGTGGTGTCCAGGGCGCCTCGTGCCTCGCGTGTGACGGCGGCTTCGAGTGCAACGCTGGCGAGTGCATCTCGACCGCGTGCGCCGGCAGCTGCGATGGGTGCTGCGACGGAGACACCTGCCTCGATGGCGATGTCGCCGACGAGTGTGGTGCAGGCGGCGCGACGTGCCAGAGCTGCGGGACGAACCTGACCTGCGGGGATACCGGGTGCGAGCCCGACCCCATGGCGCTGTGGGATGTCACGGTGTTGGACGGCACGATTTCCCTGACGGATCCCGACGGCGACGCCTGGGATTCGTTCAACGGCTTGCCAGATCCCTACGTCACCATGGAAGTGGTCGGAGCCAACGGGGAGACGGAGGTCATCGACGGCGATATCTTCCCGGTGTGGAACGAGGTCGTTCTCATGGGCGTGAACTCGACTCAGCTCGAGGGCGGCCTCGAGATCTCGGTCGTCGACTCCGACATCGGGTTCGACACGACGATCGGGACCTGCGTGGCCAGCGAGATCAACTACAACGCCCAGGTGGTGGGAACCTGCACGACCGAGGATGACTTCGAGCTGTGGTCGGTCACGTTCACCATCCTGCCCAGCGCTGGCTGACTCGAGTCGACTATCGCGAGGGCCCCGGAGCGCCCTTGGGCGGGTCGAAACCGTTGTCGACCAACCAGCCCCCGAGCATCGCCACGCCTTCGGGGCTCTCGGCGCGCGCGAGAGCATCGCGGGCGTAGGCCTCGGCCGCAGCGCGGTCCGTCTCGAGGGTGGCCTCGGCGGCGTAGAAGCGGGCGACGGCAGCATCCTCGGTTGGGTTCGGGACGTCGGCCCAGACTTCGATCGTTGCGTCGGCCCAAGCTCTGGCCTCGTCGTTTCGCTTGGCGTCCAGCATCAGCTTGGTCAGGGCGATGTACGTGAACGAGCGAACGGTGGGGTCGACGTTGGGCAGGGTCTCGTACAGCGCCGCCACGGCCAGCGCCTCGCGTTCCGCGTCTTCGAGTCGGCCCATGTCACGCAGCACCATCGTGATGTTGTTCCCGTACAGTGCCTCGAAGACGTGGTTGGCACCGAGCACGCGGGTCTGCAGGTCCCGCGCGCTGAGCATGGTCTGCAGCGCGTCTTCTTGGCGACCGGTCGCGGCGAGGGTCAACCCGCGGGATAGCCACAAGCCCGCGAGCAAGAGGTCCCGGTCGCGGGCGGAGGGAAGCAGGCGGTAGATCGCGGCTGCGTCATCGAAGGCATCCAGCGCGATCCCGTGCTCCATCGCCTCGGCATGCACGAGTGCGCGCGAGGCCCACGACGTACCCATGGAGACGTGCCCGGGTTCGAAAGCTCGGCGCGCGACGTCCCAAGCGTCCGCCAACGTTTGCTGTGCGTCGTCGAACCGTCCGGCATACGCGTAGGTCTCGGCGAGGCTGCCCAGCGCCTGGGCGGTCTGAGCGTGGCGGGGTCCGAACTCGAGCTGGGCGTGGGCGGCGGCCTCTTCGAGAAGCTCGATGTAGCGCTCGAAGTCACCCATGCGAACCGACAGGCGGCCGCGCGCAGCCAGCAGGGTCTGCGTCAACGTCGGGTCATCGTGTTCCTGCAACAACGTGTGGGCTTGGTCGAGCTGCTTCGCGGCCCCTTCGAGGTCGAAGGCGTTTTCGGAGACCCGCGCGCGCAGGCACAACAGCCGTGCCTCCTGCGCGGTGCCCAGGTCTCCGCGTTCGAACATCGCTTCGGTCTGTCCAACCCAGCGGCGCGCGGCCACCGGGTCCCGCGAGAACATCTGCTCGGCGAGCAAGGCGGCGAGGTCGAACGCCACCGGGTGGGCCTGGACCTGCGCTGCCTCGAAGAACGCCGCCTCGCTGCGCTCCAGCGCTTCGGTGGTCGCACCCCGGTCGAGGAGGGCACGGGAGAGCTCTGCGACCGCGGCCGCGCGCAACTGCGGAGACTCTGGGTCCTCCGCGAGGAGTCGTTCGAGGCTCTCCTCGGCGAGGGCCGATTCGCCGGTCTCCCGCAGCAGGCGTGCGTGGGCGACGGCCTCCGAACGCACTGCGCTGCTCGGTGCGACAACGCTCGGTCGCGGGGGCTCGCGCCGGTCGGTGTCGTCGGCTCTCCACAGCGAGCCCACCGCCACGAGGGCGACGACGGAGCCCGCGGCGATCCACCCCCAAGTTCGCCGCGCTGTTTGGGGCCGGAGCGCCTCGCGAAACGCCTCCATGTTTGGCCACCGCTGTGCGGGGTCGGGACTCAGCCCACGCAGCAGCACCGCCCGCGGCTTGGGTGGCAGCCGGCGGAGCCTCTCCTTGGGGATCTCGCACGCGAGCTTGGCGGTTGCCAGCGCGGCGAGGCCTTCGCCGGTGAACGGTCGCTCTCCCAGCAACGCTTCGAACAGCGACACACACAACGAGTACTGGTCGCTGGCTTCGGTGATCACCCCACCGGCGTGCTGCTCGGGGGACATGTACGCGGGCGTCCCCATGACGGTGCCGGTCGCGGTGAGAGAAGTCGTATCGCTGATCACCGTCGGCACACCGGCCTGAGCATCCACGGAAGGCGGGGCGCCGATCGACCGCGCGAGCCCGAAGTCGATCACCCGCACCCGGCCGTCGCCATCGATCATGGCGTTGGACGGCTTGAAGTCCCGGTGCACGATCCCGGCCGCGTGCGCAGCCTGAAGGCCGCGAGCCGCTTGATCGAAGGCGTCGAGAACGTCCTCTTGGCTCGGGCCACTCTGCATCCATGTCCGGAGGCTCTGCCCGCCCAGAAACTCCATCGCCAAGAACACCCCCTGGCGTCCCTGTCCGGCATCGAACTTGCCGACGTCATACAGCGGGGCGATGTTGGGGTGGCTCAGCGTCGCCACCGCTTGGGCTTCCCGCAGGACCCGTGCGCGTGCCTCCGCTTCCGAGCCTGCCCAGGTGTCCCACCGCTCGACGAGCTTGAGCGCAATGTCGCGACCGAGTTTCGGATCGCGGGCGCGCCAGACCGTCGCACTCGCACCGCGACCGATCTTCTCCACGAGCTCGTAGCGCGAGATCGAAACCGACGATGGCCGCGCCGAGAGAAGGCGGGCCCGTGCCTTCTGCAGCGCCATCTGCTCCTGTGGCGTCGGTTCTTGGGGGCCGTCGGTCAACGGGAGCATCGTACCGCGAGCGGCGGGGCGGGCGTGGTCGACGAGATCAACCGCAACGCTCAGGTCGTGGGGACTTGCTCGACCGAGGAGGACGACGAGTTGTGGTCGGTCACGTTCTGTATCCTGCCTGATGGTGGCTGACCGCGGTCACGTGACCGAAGGTGATGCTCGGCGAAGCGGGTCGAGCTCGGCAGCGACACCGCAGTTCTATTCGTACAGGCGCAGCCGTGGCGGAGGCATTTCGCCGGGGTTGTCCCCGAGGTGGTAGCCCCCGACCCCAAGGCCGAGCATGTTTGCGCCCCAGCACGCCACGCTTCGGTCCTCGTAGATGACACAGGCTCGCCCTCGCGGGCCTGTGAAGAGGTCGACTGCGAGAGCGTCTAGGTTGATTTCGGGAGGAGGCATCTCGCCTGGCTCGTCGCCGTAGACCTCGTTCGGTTGCTCGTAGCCGTAGGTCCGCGCCTGACCGCCCCAGCAGCGGACAGCACCGTTTTCGAACAAGGCGCAGGCCATGGGTGAGCCTCCGACGAGCTTGGCGATCGGCGTGGGGCCCAGGTCAATCGGGGCCGGTGGCATCTCGTCCGATTGGTCCCCGACATGTTCTTCGGAGCCAGTGCCCAGTGTTGCGTGGCTATTCCACCCGAAGCAGCGGCCGGTTCCATCCTCTAGTCGGGCGCACAGGGAGTTTCGGGCGGTGCCTATCTCGACAACCGTACCGCCAAGCTCGACGGGGGGTGGAGGCGAGATGTCGCTTCCCATTGCGGCGGGCCCCATGCCCGCCTGCCCTAGAATTCCGGATATGGACGCACCAAAGCATCGGACTAGACCATCCTCTCCAAGCGTGCATGTGCGTCCGGAGTCATGGTTGACAGTGACGACTTCGGCACCCAGGTTCACTGGGGGAGGAGGGAACTCGCTGGATGTTGCTCGGTGCGTGAGCGTTCCGTATCCAAGGGTGGGCCACGGAACGTCGAAGATCTCGGACCTCGTATAGCCCCAGCAGTGGAGGGTACCGGTGTTGCTGACGGCACAAGCGCTCGTGTCCCCGACCGAGATGTCCGTCGCCACGATGCCAAGCGGAATCGGCGTCGGAGGCAGTTCACCGGGGTCATCTCCGACATTTGGGATGGGGTCCTCGGCGAGCTGGTCGTCCGAGAAAGGGCCCAGTAGCCCGGAGTAAAACGCGACGCTAATCGAGGTCGAGGCTCGCCCGTAGCCCCAGCAAACGACGGACCCATCGAACCGCAAGGCGCACCAGCTATCACCTCCGTACTCTCCGGTCGCGACGCTTTGCACGGGTCCTCCGAGCTCCGCCTGCGGTGGGGGCATCTCACCGGGCGCGTCGCCGATCCACTCGCTCTCGGCCAGGCCGACAATGGCAAGGCGTCCGGAGCCGTTCGACCCCCAACAGCGAACGGCGCCATCGGAATAGACGGCGCACGCGGAAAACTGACTGTAGGCGACCTGGGTGACCTCGGGGACGACGGCGCAGGTTGTGGTCGAGCAGGGCACGAAGCCGTTGTCCTCTCCGGCGTCGCACGCTTCGGTGCTGAGGTGTTGGTAGCCATCGCCACAGACGTTGAGCGTGCACTGCGGCGTGCACAGGCTGACTCCATCGCCCGTTGCGTCCCCGTCGTCGCATGCCTCGAGTTGGGGGACGAGGTATCCGTCGCCGCAGACGTTGAGCGTGCAGTCGTCGCTGCACAGCGAGACGCCATCGCCGTTGAGTTCTGCCTCGTCGCAGGTCTCGGCGCCCTCGATTTCACCGTCTCCGCAGATGGCCTCGGTGCAGTCGTTCGGACATCCATCGTCGTTGTCCGGGTTGCCGTCGTCGCAGTTCTCGCCTTCGGCAGGGCTGACGACACCATCTCCGCAGACCGGAGGAGCACAAAGAGATGTGCAGCCATCGTCTTCGTCGCGGTTGCCGTCGTCACACACCTCACCGGTCTCGAGCTCGCCGTTGCCACAGGTCTCGAGCGTGCAGTCCGCCCCGCAGCCATCGTCGTTGTCCGTGTTGCCGTCGTCGCATCCTTCAGCAGGACCGCGCAGCCCATCACCGCAGATGTTCTTCTGACACGAAGAGGTGCAGGTGGAGTCATCCGCGTTGTCGGGCCCAAGGTCGCAGGCTTCGTTCACCTGCGTGACTCCGTCGCCGCAGAACTCGCTCACGCAGAACTTTGAGCAGCCGTCGTCGTCGACGCGGTTGCCGTCGTCACAGTCTTCGTCGGCTTCGAGAAAGCCGTTGCCGCACTCGGGCCCAGCTTCGACGCCTGTGCTCTCGCCTCCACCGGAGGTTGAGTCCGAGGTTGAGTCCGAGGTCGACGTTCCGGTCGAAGACTCGGCCTGCGGGCCACTGTCCGTTTCTCCGGACACTTCAGCTCCGGCTAGGTCGTCTCCGCAGGATGCAGCCCCCGGCCCAACACAGAGCGTGGCGAACAACGTGCGCATCCTGAGCGTCATGGATCGACCGTAGTCTCGAACGAACGCCGAGGCAACGCGGACTTGTCACGACATGCACCTGGGCACTGTGCCTGGCGACGAATACGCTGACCTTCACCTACGACGGTGATCTGCTCACCGGCGAAGCGCTCACAGGCGGCGTGACCGGCTCGGCGAGCTGGCGCTACGATGGCCACCTGTGGGTGGACGAGGCGACGGCGGCCGGGGAGACTGCGGCGTAGTGAGATGCCCATGGACGCAGGTGACCGTTCTTTGGGTGGTGCTGCTCGCAGGTTGCTCAGCCTCGACGCCCTCAGAGAGGCGTGGTGTCATCGAGGACATCGAAGGCTGCGAACTCAGTCGTATTGGCAAAGGCTGGGCCTCAGTTGACGCGGGCGAAGTCGTCATCATCCACTCAAGTCGAATGAGGTACGCAACGGTGCATGTTCACTGGGCGGAAAGCGCCGAAAGCCTCGCGGATGATGTCATGGCGGGTCGGTTGCCGCAGTACGCAGACGATTACGCGTTGCCAAGAACCCACGCCGCGCGAATCGAGATTGGTGGCACCGGCTATCCAGCTTGGTGGCTTGGGACGCCGAACGTCATCGCGGATATCTTCGTCCCATCGAAAGAAGATGGCTAGGTGTTCGTGGTGTGGGTGGATCTTTCTTTGTCCGACGAGGAGAACGCCGAGGATTGGAATATGCAGCGAGTTGGCCGTTTGCTGCGCCCGCTGGTGCGCTCGTTGAAAAAGGCCTCTGCTGACTCCTTTGGCAAGTGCTTGCCGAAGACTTGAGGCCCCGGATTGGGCGGCGTGTCGTCCGCTGTTCTGCACACTCCGCCATTGCCCGTCTGGAACTCTGACGCTACGAGCCGGCACGGCTACACTTCGTTGGACTATCGTCGCCGCTGCGAGCCATGAAGACCGACCCCGCGTTCTCGGTATCTCCCGCCCATCCAACGGGCCGCATTGCGCCGGCTGTCCGGCACGGCGTCTACTGGATCACGTTCTGCGGAGTCCTCGGCGCCGGGTGCTCCGAGGACTCGCCCTGGGTCGAGACTCGCCATGCTCGGATCCAGGGAGAGCATGGGGTGTGCGCGGGTCTGGAGACGTACGTTGACGAACGAATCGAGGTCACGGCCGACTGGTTCGAGCTCGAGCCTGGTCCGAAGATCGACATCTACCTCGGCCAGAGCTACGTCGACGAACAGCAGGAGAACTACGATTACCCGATTGGTGGAATTGCCTCCCGCCGAAACGGAGATGTGACTGTCTACGCAAGAGGCTATAACCTCGGTCACGAACTCGTCCACGCGGTTCGGTTTTCCAACGGACTCGTGCTGCCCAGTCTGATCGACGAAGGGGTTGCCAAGCTCTACGACGGCGGAGAGTTCAACGGGAACGGAGGCGGGATCTCCTACAGGATCCCAGAAGGGGCGACGCTGCCCGACGATCCGCACACCGCGACGGTCGGCGTCGCAGCGACGTTTACGGGCTGGCTACACGAGACACTCCCGCACGAGGACTTTCTCCGCTTGGTCAACGACCCTGATCTCAACCGCGAATACGGTGCGGCCAGCAACTGGGAGCGCATCGAAGGTGCCACAGGCATGGGCAAGGAGGTCCTGGAGGAGCGCTGGGCAAGCGAGGCCCAGCACTACTACTCGGAGGTCCCGCGTTGCCGCCCCGAGCGAACACACCAGCTGGAGGTCGGCGAGCCGCTGCAGATCGAGGATACCGTTTCGTGCACCGACTCGCCGACGACGTTCGGGCCTTACGCTCTCCTCGACGACGTCGTGACCACGGAGCAGCGGTTGCACTGTTTCCCGTTCGACGTACCCACGTCGGTTCGGATCACCGCATCGGGCCCGCCGGGGAGCGAGCTCGTGTTCTACCGCGCCGACAGCTCATGCCTCACGTCCACTCCGCGCACGGAGGAGACCGACGTCAAGCGGATCGAGCTCGGTACAACCGCCGAGTTCGTGTTCGGTGACTGCACTTGGGTCGGCAGAGTCCGTAGCGAGCCCGACACCGTCGGGGAGGTCTCCATCACGATGGTCGCCATAGAGTAGCCCCGGCAATGGGACACCACGAACCTCGGACAGTGCGACGCGCTCGCCGAGCCGACGTTCCGGGTGGGTCGCCCCTGCTCGTACCGCGAGCACCCTGCCCAGCGCAGGCTGGCTCACCCCTCGTACCCAACCCGCCGCTCGATCATCGCCTCCACATCCCCAGGCAGCGCCGGCACCAAACCCTCCTGCGGCGTCGCCGGCTCGGCGAACTCGATCTTCGAGCCCCCGGCGATCTGCTCGATCACACCCAGCGTAATCCCGGCGACCTTGCCCAACCCCGCAGGATCGATCTCGTCCGCCTCGTCCCCGGGTGCGTGATAGTCCCCGTGCACTCCGGTGAACATGAAGATCACCGGCATGCCCAGTTTATAAAACGCCGCGTGGTCGCTCCGGGTCGTCACAGACCGGTCGAAGGTGATCGGCATCCCATCCCACCCCGCGGTCTCGAACAACGACATCCACTGCGGACTGGAACCAACACCGCCCACCAGCAGACCCGGATCGGGCCGAAGCCGTCCGACCATGTCGATGTTGATCATCGCGACCGGCGTCCCGTCCTTCCAGGGCGCGGCGTCTGGCGGGCTGGCAGCCAGCGCGCGGGAGCCCAACAGCCCAAGCTCCTCCCCGGCGAACAGGGCAAACACCACGGTTCGCTCCGGAGGCGTCGGCCGGGACGCCAGCACGCGGGCGACCTCCAACACGACCGCGGTGCCGCTCGCGTTGTCGTCGGCCCCGTTGCAAACGATGTCCTTCGACACGCCGTCGACGGTGGCTCGGCAGTGTCCGCGCCCATCCTCGTCGGTGCCGATGTGATCGTAGTGCGCCCCGAGGATCACAAACTCGTCGGGCTTGCTGCCCACGATCTGTCCCAAGACGTTGGGTGCTTCAACCTCGCGGCTCTGCAGCTCGACGACGATCGTCGCCTCGGCTTTCATATCCCCGGAGGCGGGCTCGAGGTTGCGCTCGATCTGTCCTTGAAGTGACGAGAGCTTGCGACCGCGCAGCTTGAGGAGTGCGTCCGCGTCGCGCCACTTCATCTGAACGACCGGAACACCCGCATCTCGAGAGGGCCGCGTCGTCGTGAGGTCGGGCAGAGCGTCGGCGTCACGGTCAACCTCGTCGACGAAACTTCGCGGTCCTCGAACCGCGATCACCCCGACGGCCCCGGCGTCGACGAGCCGAGCGATCTTGTTGCGAAGCCTCCCCGCCGAGAACGGAAACGAAGGCCCGTCGGCGTCCGCATTGGGGGCGAACAACATCGAGGCGAATGCGTCGGAGTCCAGCGGGCCCGCGGGGTCATCGGGAACGGCGGTGAGGTGCCCCGGGAGCGCAGCTCCGCCGAGGAAGGGTTCGACCAGCGCGGTGAGTTCCTTGCGGGTCTGGGCCTGCAGCTTGGAGAGGGCGGCGGTGTCGCTGGCCTCGCGCAGCGGTCTTGCTTGCGTCTCGAACCGGTCGCCGATCGAACGCACCCGGCTGTACAGCGCGCTGCTGTCGGGGCGTCTCGGGGCATCCAGCAAGACGACCGCGATCTTCCCCGAGAGATCGATGCCGGCCAGGTCGTCGTACGCCGACGCGTCATTCGCCACCGCTGCGTACCCAGCAAAAACGACCGGCGCGGTCACGCTCGCGCTCGCGCTTCCGGGCATGGGCCCAAACGACCCCTGGGCCGCAAGCGCGGTCTTGCCCTTGTGCGCGATGCTGAGCGTGGGAGGTGTGACGAGATCGGCGCCGATGGCGATACCGAAGCGGTGGCGGAAATCCTCACCCACCGGCTGAACACCAGCCGCTGTGAGTTTTTCGATGACGACCGATGCCGCGCGGTCGATATCCGGGTGCAGGCTGTAGCGGCCCCCCAGCTCATCGGAGGCGAGGGCTTCGATCGTGGCCATCATCTGCGAGGCCTCGACCGCCGCCGGGGGTTCGCCGGAGGCTGCGCCGCCAGGGTCGGCCGGTGTAGGCCCCGTGGTTCGGCACGCCGTCAGCACGAACATGGCGAGAATCGCTGGGCCCAGTCGCATGGCCGGAGTACACCCCGTGTCGCTCCCGGCTACAAATCCGGGACTCCGCGCCGGATGGGGTGCGCTGCCTCACCTCCTCGCGGACTCGCGCGCCAGCGACCGCCGGTCCGTCTGTTGACGCCTCTCGCTCGGGCAGCGTACCGTCCTCAAACCGGCCGAACGCCTGCCTTCGGGGGAATAGAGCAGGGTTCCAACTCACCACTGTGGTGCAGCCAGCGGTGGTGCACCAAGGGTCTCGCGACCCGGCGTCTCAGAAGAAGGTACGACATGAATCGACTTGCATTGTTTGGCTCTTGGAAGCGGCTTGGCGTCCAAGCGGGGCTCTTGGCGGGTTTGGGACTCGCGTTCGTTGGCGGTTCCGAAAAACCGGCACAAGCGGGTGCCGACTGTGTCGGCGACGAAGCGTGTTCGTTCAAAAAGCCGAACCTGCTCATCGTGCTCGACTACTCGTCGTCGATGAACGACGACTTCCAGCCCGGTCAGACCCGGTGGGAAGCTGCCGTCGAGGCGATCGAGAACGTCATCACGACCGACAACGGATTCTTCGATGAGTCGATGCACCTGGGCCTGATGCGCTTCGGTCACGACCCCGATCCCAAGGCGGACGGCACGGTCATCACCGTCGCCGGACAGACCGATCCTTCCGGGATCATCGACGGCCAGTCGCTCGATGTGGGTTGGTACGACCAGGACGCCGATCCCACCGGGTACTTCGAGTGCAACGGCGAGAACATCGTCAGCTTCCTCAACGCCGTCGAGCCGCCCCTGTGCGTGGGCCTCAACTGCGCCGGAATCGGCACGTGGACCCAAGGCGCTCTGCAGGCGTCGCGCGACTACATCGCGCAGACCCGCATCGACCACCCCGGAGACGTCGTGGTCGACGACGAGCGGGCGTACTTCGTCATGCTCATGACGGACGGCGTGTGGACCACCCAGGTGGGTCAGGCTCCGGTCAACGCTGGCGAGCAGGCTGCGTTCGACCCCGTTCCGGTCGGCGGTGACCTCTTCGGTACGGACAACGTTCCGGTCTACGTCGTGGCCTTCGGTGATGCGATCGGCGAAAGCTTCGGCGACGATCTCGCCAACGCCGGCGGTACCCTCGCAGCGATCGACGCCGGTGCGGGCGAGCTCGTCCCGGCCCTCGAAACCGTCATCGACGACATCGAGGACACCGTCATCATCCCCGAGTGCACCGGCGGACTGCCGCGCATCATGGTCATCCTCGACGCGTCGAGCTCCATGCTCAACACGGGCAACCCGCTCGACCCGGACAACTACGTCTCGGGCGCGATGGGCATGACCGGTTGGGACCAGGCGCGCGAAGCCCTCTCGGGTGCAACGTCGATCTTCGACGTGCTCGTCCCGGGTGTGAACAACCAGCCGGTCGAGGACCTTGTGCACCTTGGGCTCATCGCCTTCGGTACCGAGGACGACCAGCAGCTGCTCGTCGACTACGGTCCGTGCATGGAGGACAACTTCGGTTGGGCGCTCGATCCGAACACCACCTGTGGTGCCGGTTGTGCCGACCCCTGGGGCGGCCCTCCCATCATTTGGACGCCGCAAGGCCCGGCAAGCGCTGGCTATCCCGGCTTCGACCAGGACACCTACAGCACGATGCCGGACTGCAACACCGGCATGTTCGACCTCGACGCCTGCACGGGCTCGGCCACCGCGACCCACACGGGTCTCGCCCTGGCCAACAGCAACGCGGAGGCCTACCGCCTCACGCCGCCCGCTTTGTACCCGGTCGACGCCAGCACGCAGTTCTTCAACATCCTGATCACCGACGGTGCCTACAGCCTCAACGGCTGGTCCACCGACGAGCAGGTGTCCGCTGAACTCACCGACATGGTCGCCAACGACAACACGACCACGTTCGTGATTGGCTTCGGTGACGACGACCAGCTCGCGCCTCTCGAGCTTGGCAACATGGCCTGCTGGGGCTCCGGCGGCACGGGCATCCCCTGTGCAGGCGGCAGCATCGACTACTTCACCGCGGCCAACCAGGCCGAGCTGGAGGCCGCGCTGGGCACCATCATCGAGCAGATCAACTTCGATCCGTGCTGCGGATTCAACGACTGTTCGTTCAACCCCGAGCCCACCACGGGTGAGCCCGACCCCGAGCCGGAAGAGACCAGCACCGGTCCCGAGACCGGCGGCGAGAGCAGCACCGGTCCTTCCATCACCGGCGGCTCGAGCTCGACTGGCCCCGGCGAGACCAGCGGCGCAAGCAGCACGACCGACGCGTCGGGTGACAGCAGCTCCGGTGACCCGGGTAGCACGACCGACGACCCAACCACGGACCCGACCAACGACCCGACCAACGTGACGGGCGATGACTCCAACGGCGACGAGTCCAGCGGTGGCGACACCGCCGGTGCAGCCGGAGACGACGGCTGTGGCTGCTCAGCCGGAAACGACGATGGCTCCGGCTGGCTCGGCGGCATGCTGATGTTCGGCCTCTTCGGCCTGGTCCGGCGTCGCAAGTAAGCCAGCTTCGGCTGCGACAAGAGACGACGCCGTCACGGGAAACCGTGGCGGCGTTTCTCGTTGTGGGATGGAGCGGGTTGCCGACTCACAGCTGCTCAGCGAGCGGCCTCAGGATGCTTCGGAATTCCTGGAACTCGCCAGACCACCGCCGATATGCGAGCGGGCTCATGTTTGTGCTGACGGGGAAGCGGTCGGCGGCGCCGAGGAGTTCGGTGAGCTGGGCCCGAAGCTGCGGCCCGACGGTGTGGCCTTCCGCCGCGAGCTTTTGTATCTGCTGCAGTGCGTCGTGCGTGAGCCGGTAGACCGTCAAGACGACCACGGATGCGTCGTCGTTGGACGCATAGGGCGAATCGGTTTGAACGAGCGCACACACCACTGCGAACCCGGTGAGGAGCCCATGTTTGACGAGGCCGCCCGCGTGCTCTTCGAGTCGCTGGGCCGCGGAGCCAAGCTCGGCGTCGAGGACTCGGAGGTCTTCTCGTAGTGCAGTGGTGCTCATGAGCGAGTCGCCTCAGGTTCCGCAGAAGGTCTGGAAACCATCGTCGAAGGCATCGGGCGCGGGCTCGGCAAACCGGTCCGACCCGGGTTGGACCTCGTACGGATGGGTGATCGCTTCGAGCAGGTCTTGCACCGGGCCAAGGTCTCCGCCCACTGCGGCATCGAGCGCGCTTTCAACCAGATGGTTGCGCGGGATGTAGATCGGGTTGACCGCATCCATGCGGTCGGCGGCAGCGGAGCGTCCGTTGGGTTCGGCGTCGAGACGGGCGAGCCAGCGAGCCGACCAGCCTTCGAACGCGTTGGCGCGCGCGAGCCCGGCACGCGGAGCCTCCCCCCGCGCGATCGAGGACAGCGACCGCATGGTGGTGGTGTAGTCGAGCTTCTGCGCTTCGAAGATCTCGAGCAGATCTTTGGCGAGCACATCGTCCTCGTCCTGCGCTTCGATGATGCCGAGCTTGGCTCGCATACCGCGAGTCCACGCCGCTTGGTAGCGAAGCCCAAACGCCTGCAGCGCTTCCTTGGCGTGGTTCATCGCGGTGTCGTCGTCATCGTCGAGCAGGGGCAGCAACGTCTCGGCAAAACGGGCGAGGTTCCACTGGCCGATGCCGGGTTGGTTGCCGTAGGCGTAGCGGCCCTGTCGGTCGATCGAGCTGTAGACCGTGCCCGGATCGTAGCGATCCATGAACGCGCAGGGTCCGTAGTCAATCGTCTCGCCACTGAGCGCGACGTTGTCGGTGTTCATGACGCCGTGGATGAACCCAACCATCATCCACTGGGCGATGAGCTCGGCCTGGGCGTCGACGACGGCGTTGAGAAGGCCGACGGCGGGGTTGGGGATCGTGGCCAAGTCCGGGTAGTGGCGAGCGATGGTGTAGTCCATCAGCTTGCGGGTGCCGGCGATGTCTTGCCGTGACGCAAAGAACGCGAACGTGCCCACACGAAGATGGCTGGCAGCGATCCTGGCCAGGACAGCGCCGGGCAGCGGCTCCTCCCGGTAGACCGGCTCCCCCGTGGTGACCACCGCGAGCGAACGCGTGGTGGGGATGCCCAGCGCGTGCATGCCTTCGCTGATGACGTACTCGCGCAGCATCGGGCCGAGCGAGGCCTTGCCGTCTCCGCCGCGGGAGAACTCGGTGGGTCCGGAGCCCTTGAGCTGCAGGTCGTAACGCTGCCCCGCGGGATCCAAGAACTCGCCGAGCAGGAGCGCGCGACCGTCTCCGAGTTGCGGGGAAAATCCGCCAAACTGGTGTCCGGCGTAGAACTGGGCGAGCGGTGTCGCGCCCTCGGGGAGCGACTGACCTGAGAAAATGCCGGCGCCCTCCGTGCGAAGTTGCTCGACGTCGAGGCCGAGCGATTGCGCGAGCGGCTCGTTGAGAAGCGCGAGTTTGGGCTCGGGAAAAGGGGCCGCTTGAGCGGGAAGGAAGAACCCGTCCATCTGGGCGGCGAACGTGTTGTCGAACGCGAAGGGTGCGGGCATGGGGCGCTGGACAGCTTAGCGCAACGACGGCACCGGTTGCGTGCGCCGGCTGTCAGTCGTCGTCCAAACGCGCGGGCCTGGGTGCCGAAGCCACGCATCGACCTACGCGCTACTGCGTCGGGCTTTCGCTAGCCTAGTTGGCGCTGCACCAGATCCCTGCGTCGCCCATCCCGCAGAACTCGGTGCCAGGCTCGTAGGCATTGACGTCGGTCGGTTGCACCGTCCCCCAATAGTCCTCCGAGGCGCCCCAACCGAAGATGTCACCGAAGTTGTAGACCCAAACGTTGGTCACCGGATCGAACTGGTTTCCACCGGACTGAAGTCCTCTCGATGCCGCGCAGTAGATGCCGCCGTACGCTCGTACGCAGATGTCGAGCACATCGTCGCCGGTTGTATCGGTCAACACGAGCGTCGAGTAGCGCGACTCGACTCCCACGTTCGTGTTGCTGAAGTACGCCGCGTCGAGGGTGGTGGCGTTCTGAAACTCGGAGTCGAGGCTCTTTGCATAGCCGCAGTAGACCCCCGCGCTGCCCCGGCCACAGACATCCGCGAGGCCGTCCCCCGAGACGTCGCCAAACTGGATGGTGGAGTAGTAAGCGTGCCCGGCCCAGCCCTGGTCGTCACGATACTGGTTCTGAACCCAGTATTGGCCGGGTGAAAACGTCTTGGTCGCGGCGTTGAAGCGTGCGCAGAAGACCCCGTTCTTGCCGCGGCCGCAGACGTCGAGGTCACCATCGTCGTCGATGTCGGCGAAGTCGATCGTCTCCCAGTAGCTTGGCGAGCTTCCCCACGCGGTCTGGTCAGCGCCAGAGCCAAACTGGCCCGAACCGGCGTTGCTGAAGTTGCCGCTTTGCGTTCGCAGCGACGCCGTTTGGAAGCCGTTCCCGTCGGAGAAACTGCACCAGATCCCGGCTGAGCCGCGCGCGCAGACATCGGTGCGTCCGTCCTGATCGACGTCGACGAACTTCATGGTGTCGTAGTACCTCGCCTGGTTCCATCCCCACGCGTCGGCGTAGGACGCCGTCCATCGCTCCGGGACATCGAAGTTCACCCCGTTGCTCTTCGCGCACCAGATCCCATCCGTTCCGCGGACGCACACGTCGGCGTCATCGTCATCGTCGAGATCGACGAACGAGAGCGTGTTGCCATACTCTGGGTTGTCTTCGATGTTGAAGGGAAACGTGCGCTCGTATCTCGTGCTCGAGAAGCCGCAGTCGGGGTCGTCGATGCCGCTGTAGGCGGAGCGGTGGGTGTAGCACCGCAGGTAGGAGCCGATCACAGAGCAGGCGTCGTCCTCCTGGTCGTTGTCGAGGTCGGCGAACTGAAGGTAGCCGCCTGCTGTCACTGGCTGGGCCGCGCTGCCGTCACTGTAGAGCCCAACGCCGTTTCCGGTGGGGCATGCATCTTCGGCCAGCGCATCGGCTGGTGATGCGAGTGCAACCAAGCCGCAGACAGCCGGAGCGAGGAGCGAAAGGGGGATGTGAGGACTCATGTTGGCCCTCCAAAGCAGCATGCGTGCCAACTTCGTTTGGCCGAGTTCTCAGGCGGGTCTCACAGCAGCCGTCGTTTATGTGTCGACGACGACCAGGGACACTGCGGGGGGTCCCCGGGACACACGCGTGCGAGGCCGAAGGCCAGCGAGATTCGTCAGCGTCGTGCTCGCCGGCCATCGTGTTTCGAAGGGAACAATGCCGCGAGCGCATCGCCGACCACCCCAAACACCGCCTTGACCGCGGCCGATGCCCGGAGGTCTGGGTGCGTCAGGAGCCAGGCGGGGATCTGCAGCTTGGCGGCATGCTCCCGGAACGATTCGATCTCGACCAGCTCCGGATGGGCCGCGGCGAGCAGATGAGGGATCGCGCCAATGCCAACGCCTGCGGCCACCAGCCGGTTGAGGGTGAGGCGAGATGACGTTGCGACCGCGATGCGGGTGCTCTGTGCCTGCTCGCGTTCCCACCGACCCAGCGGACTCGCACTCAGCGGCGGCCCGAGCACAACCCAAGGCGCACGCTCGGGATCTTCCGCGTGCTCCCGCGTTCCGTAGACCCCGCACTCGGCCGTGAACAGCTTTCGACCCACGAGCTGACGCGGCGGTTGATCGACCGAGGTGAGTGCGATGTCGGCTTCGCCCTTGCGAATGCTCGAGCCGGTCGGCGAGACGTCGAGCACGATCTCGAGCTTGGGGTGCATCCGAGTGAGGACCGCGAGCGGTTCGGTCAGCAGCGGGGCGAAGCCATCGAGCGTGGTGAACGTGAGCCGTCCACCGACGGACTCCTGGCTCTCGACCGCGTGCTGGCGAATGCTGGAGAGTGACAGCTTGGTCTTGCGCGCAAGCTCGGCGAGCTCTTTGCCAACCCGGGTCACCCCGCCTTCACGCTGCGAGTAGCAGACCACGCCCATGGCCTGCTCCAGCGCGGTGATCCGCCGGTAGATGGTCGACGGCGCAACACCCAGCTCGCGACTCGCCGCGCTCGCCGACCCAAGCCGGTCGAGACTCTCCAGGTGGCGAAGGTCATCCCAAGAAGGCTCCACGCCCCCCTGATGGCTGTTTCGCGTCGCCATGTCAGTTGCAAGTGTGCAAGATTGAGTTGCGAACGTGCAATGGCGACGGCCTGGTTTCGCCCGTAGGCTGGCGCGATATGCGTAGGTTCTGTTTGGCGCTCCTCAGCCTGTCCCTCGGTGCATCGGCTTGCGACGGTGGAGATGGTTCGCCCGAGGCCGGTCCTGGCCAGGACGGACAGTTCGACGATGGCGTGGCCCCTGGGGGAAAAGCCGACACGCAGGGCTTCGAGGATCGTGGCTATGAGGCCACCTGCATCCTTCGGCTCGCCAACAGTGCCGAGTTCGAGACCCTCGACGACGATGCTGGCGTCTGGTCGGTCTCGGCTCGAGAGATCGTCGAGGCGCGCGCAGGTGGGGACGGGGAGCTGGGCACCGCGGACGACGTGGAGTTCGAGACGCTGGAGCAGCTCGACGACGTCGACTGGGTCGGCTACTTCGCGTTCCAGTCGATGTACGGGTACGCCGAAGAGAGCGGCGTCTGCCCCAAGCTGGGCGAGGAGTACGTGCACGCCGGCGAACAGGAAGCGACCGAGCTCATCATCCGTCGCATCGGCGAGCGGATGATGCGGGAGTACGGTGAAGGTGCGCGACCGTCCACGCGCGGCCTGCATGCCAAAGGCCGCTGCCTTCAGGCCGAGGTGACCGTGGACAACCGCGAGCTGCCCGAAGAACTGCGGGTTGGCGTGTTCGCCGAAAACGTCACGTACCCGGCTTGGGTGCGCTTCAGCAACGGTGACCCGCATGTCCAGGCCGACAAAGAAGGTGACGTTCGGGCGATGGCGATCAAGCTGATGGAGGTTCCCGGGGAGAAGCTCCTGGACGACGAGCGCGACGCCAAGACACAAGACTTCCTGCTCAACCACACCCCAGCGGTCGCGACCGCTGACGTCATCCACTTTGCCGACGTCATCGACCTGGTCGAAGACGACCGCAACCCGGCGTTGGCGTTCCTTTCGTGGAACCCGTTCGACATCGAAGCCAGCAGCATCCTCCTCGCGATCGAGTCGATCACGAAGTCGATCGTGAACCCGCTGTCCACGCAGTACTGGAGTCAGACGCCTTACCGCCTCGGTCCCGACAGCAGCGCGGTGAAGTACACGGCGCGCCCCTGCGATGGGGAACAGCCCGGGCCCGAACTCGACGACGAGGACCCGAACCACTTCACACCGTCGATGGAGCAGCACCTCGAGGCTGGCGACGTTTGTTACGAGTTCGGCATCCAGCGCCAAACCGATCCGCAGCGCATGCCGATCGAAGACGCGTCCATCGAATGGAGTGCGTCGGAGTCGCCGTTCATCCCGGTCGCGCGCATCGTGTTCTCGGCTCAGGACTTCGCGTCCGAAGAGCAGGCCAACACGTGCCAGCATCTTTCGTTCACGCCCTGGCATGCCCTGCCCGCGCACCGTCCGCTCGGAAGCTTGAACCGGGCGCGGAAGACCGCCTATTCGTCGATTTCGTCGGTGCGTCACGGCCTCAACGGCGTGCCGCGCGTCGAGCCCACCGAGTAGGTTTCGTGGCTGCGGTCCGGGTTTGCTCACGCCCGGGCCGCGAGCGACGGCACGATGACGAATCGTGTGGCACGGCGCCACGCGGATTGTTATCGGTACCTTTATGTCAACGGACGCCGTGCAGCGGGGCCCCGAGCAGGCTGCCGAACTCGCCCACCTCTCTGAGGGCGCCCGCGAGGTTGTTGCGGAGGAGATCGAGATCCTCGGCCGCATCCAGGCCCGACTCGAGCGCGACGCCTCGACGAAGCCGGATGCGATCGAGGACCTCGACGCGCAGATGATCGAGCTTCGCGACGCGATCTCCGAAGCGAAGGAGGAGGACGTTGCCTCGCTCATCGACCAGATGCACCAAGTGGCGGCGCTCAGCCGCAAGCGCGGCAAAGGTCGAAGCGTGCCCATCGATCCGAAGAGTCCGTACTTCGGTCACCTGTGCCTCAAAGACTCGAAGACGGGCCGAGCCCGCGAAGTGCTCATCGGACGCCACACGTTGCTCGACGACGGCGATGGGCTGTCGATCGTCGACTGGCGCAACGCTCCGGTCAGCCGGCTGTACTACCGCTACGAGGAGCAGGACGAGTACGACGAGGAGTTCGGAGAGCGCAGCGTCGAAGGACGCGTGATGAAGCGCCGCAGCCTCGCAGTACAGGACGCCACGCTCCGCCGCATCGTCACTCCGCAAGGCTCCTTCGCCCGCGGGCAGCAGGGGCAGTGGCGCGAGAGCAAGTTGTCCGAACGACCCGCGCTCGAGGGCGGCTCGGGGTCTGCGGCCCGGTTCGACAAGAAACAACTCGGGGTTCAGGGCGACGACGCCCAGCTCCGCGCGGACAAACGCCTGCAAGAGATCACCGCGCTGATCGACAAAGAGCAGTTCGAGCTCATCACGCGGTCGGACTCGGGCATCGTCCTCATCCAGGGAGGTGCGGGATCCGGCAAGACCACCGTGGCGCTGCACCGCGTCGCGTACTTGTCGTTCCAGGACTCGCGCCGGTTCAGCCCGCAGAAGATGCTGATCGTCGTCTTCAACGAGGCGCTGGTCGAGTACATCCGCCACGTGCTCCCCTCGCTCGGTGTCGAAGGGGTCACGGTCACCACCTACCGCCGATGGACGACGCAGCTGCTCGCGCGCATCAAGACCGGCCTCGATCTCAAGCACGAGGTCGCGACACCCGACCCCGTCTCACGCTTCAAGAAGCACCCGGTCTTCATGCGGATGCTCGAGGAGATCGTCCAAGAGCACGTCGACGACGTCGAAGCTGAGATCCAAGAGCGCGTGGCGTCACGGCCCGGCGGCCATGAGGTCATCAAGGCGTGGCGTAGCTTTGCTCGGATGGCACCGCTGACCCAGGTCGAGCGCATGCAGCAATGGATGCACGACGGGGTCGGCTCCCGTCTCGACGCGACCACGCGGACCCCGACGATCAGCATCCTCCGGGTGGCCAAGAGCACGATGCGGGACATCGTCGCGGACTGGATCGAAGCCAACACCAACGCCGACCGGATCCGCAAAGCGGTTGCCACCCACGGGCCCGAGGCGTTCAGTGAGAGCGACCTGCAAACCATCGTGAAGTGGTGCGCTCGCAAGGCTGAGCTCGATCTCGATCCCGACGATCCCGACGCAAAGCCGGAGGATGTGGCGCTCGATCCCGAGGATGACGCCGCGATCCTGCGCTTGATGCAGCTGAAGTTCGGCGGTCTCTTTGTCGGCAACAAGCGGTTCGAGTTCGAACACATCGTGCTCGATGAGGCACAGGACCTGTGCCCGCTCGAGGTCCGAGTCCTGCTCGACACCGCGAGCAAGGGCAAGAGCGTCACCATCGCGGGAGACCGCGCGCAGAAGATGGTGTTCGACAACGGCTTCCAGGACTGGCCGCAGCTGCTCGAGAGCGCCGGCCTGCCGCACACCGCGATTCAGCCGCTGAAGATCACCTATCGCTCGACTCGGCAGGTGATGGAGCTGTCGCAGCACGTGCTTGGTCACCTCCACAACCCCGAGGACCAGCTCATTGCGCGGGAGGGTGCTCCGGTCTCCTATTTCGACTTCACCGACACCGGCGAAGCCGTTGCGTTCTTGGGCGAAGCGTTGCGGTCGCTCATCGGTCGGGAGCCAACGGCTTCGGTCGCGCTCATCTCCCGCTACCCCCAGCAGGCCGAGACGTACTACGAGGCTCTTCGGGTGGCCGAGGTGCCGAAGCTCCGCCGTGTTCGCCGAGAGGACTTCGTGTTCAGCGCGGGCATCGACGTCACCGACGTTCGGCAGGTGAAGGGCCTCGAGTTCGACTATGTGGTCCTCCTCGAGCCCAACCGCCAGAACTACCCGGAGCATGATCAGGCGCGGCACCTGATGCACATCGCCGTGACCCGGGCCGCGTATCAGCTGTGGATGGTCAACACCGGCGACCCCAGCCCGCTGCTGCCCAAGCTCGAGAGCGCGCTCTAGGGGCCGTCCCCAATTCGATGAAACGGCCATAGCGGCGCCCCCA
>OJGU01000170.1_pt1 | contig 43924 bp, 43 predicted proteins | sample 1594741 | NCBI WGS metagenome assembly OJGU01 (sample SAMN05416841, study PRJEB24817) | seawater metagenome | isolation source: Sea water | place: Canada:Atlantic | collected 2013-07 | reverse complement strand
CTAGATCGCTCGTCGGCAGCGTCAGATGTGTATAAGAGACAGAAGCCTTACCCTACTCCAAGAGCACTAAGTAGTGACGAGATCGCACAAATTATTGAGGATTACCGAAAAGGAGCAGAGAACGCTAAAAAAGCCGGTTTTGACGGGGTTGAATTACACGGGGCGAATGGGTATTTGCTCGACCAGTTCCTGCAAAGCTCTACCAATAAACGTGACGATCAATACGGTGGCAGCTTAGAGAACCGTGCACGGCTTATGCTCGCCGCCACCGATGCCGCTATTTCTGTATGGGGCTCTAAGCGGGTAGGCGTGCATCTTGCGCCACGTGCCGATGCTCATGATATGGGTGACGACAATCTATCGGAAACCTTCCGCTATGTCGCCAAAGAGCTCGGGAAACGCAAGATTGCATTTATCTGCACACGCGAACACTTTCATGCACCGGCACTAACGCCAGCGCTCAAAAAAGCATTCGGAGGCCCTGTGATCATCAACGAACAAATGAGCAAAGAACAGGCACAAGAGTTGATCGAAAAAGGAGATGGCGATGCAGTGGCATTTGGTCGTTGGTATATCGCTAACCCGGACTTAGTCGAGCGTCTTCGCAGCGACGCTGAATTAAACCCTTTGAATCAAAATACGATCTATGCCGAAGGAGCAACTGGGTACACAGACTATCCAGCCATGGCGTAATTTACAACGCAAGCACAGGAGCTTAGGCTGTCTGAAGAGGTATTGGGGGGATAGGACAATCCAGAGTCGCTGCTATCGCCCTGAAGACTTCTAGCTCCTGTGTACTCGCCACACCATCAGCAGCGATAATGATGGCACAGGCTTTTAAAAATGCCGGTTTTTGCAGGGGTTTTAGGTGTACCAACGTATCGAGTGCTGCATTGATTTGCGAGATGCTCATTGACTCTCGCGCTGGCACAGACGCAGGTTCGATCTCTAACATCTTCAAGGCTTCTTGATAAATAGCGCTTTCATCTACATTGTCAGTACGCCCTGCCTTCAGGACAAACGCCAAAATCAACTGACACTCTGCCGCCAAATGTTTTATGGAACGATGACTCGTATGATGCAATTTGTTCTGAGGTGCAAACACCGCCTCTAGCTGGTGCAATACCACTCGCTGCAACGCCCATTCCCACAAACTAGTTCGGCCATCGCTTTGAATCAGCACCTGCAAATTCTCTTTGAATTTCTTAAATTGCATGGAACTTAATTGACGCAGTACGGGAAGACATACATTGACCAAAGGCAATCGAAACTCTTCCTGGACATGTAACTGTTTCGACACCAATGCTTGTAAGGCTTCAAATACTTCCGGATCTGCCGATTGTTGCAGTGCAAGCAATTGTTGATCCCGTTGCTCATCGCTGGCGTCTAACAATAAGAGATAAATAATCGCTCTAGCACTGAAGGGGTCACGTGCAGCTTCAATAAGCTCCTCAGGAATACTTGCCAGAATATGCTTTGCTTGGTCTAGGTTTGCCTCGTGGACATTTCCCGATTGCGCCATAAGCGAGTCGATTAGGGCGAGTGCACTTAAGGCACTCATCGCTTGTGGGCCAGAGGCGGTAGATTGCTGTTGGCTATTCGCTCTCGCGGGCTCTCTAAGTTCGCGCTGCGGTAAGTCGTAACTGCCATCCCACTGTGGTTGAATTTTCTTGATGCGCTTCTCTAATGGTGGATGGGTGGCGAATAGCGAATTGAATGAACGCCGCACGCCATTGCCGAACAAGGAATGACTAATCTCTGCGGCACCAGGGTTTTCCAATATAGACCCAGACGCATTTGCCCCGATGCGTTTCAATGCATCTGCGATGCCATCGGGGTTACGGGTGTACTGCACTGCGGAGGCATCGGCTAGAAATTCGCGTTGCCGACTTACCGCCGCCTTAATCAAATTTCCAAAAAAAGTCCCGGCATAACCAATGATCAACAGCCCAATGCCAACGACGGCAAGCTGATTGCCATCTTTTGAGCGCCTTGAATGCCCTGTGGTGCGAATCAAATAATAACCGATGATTCCCAGCACCATGATGCCGTGCAAGATACCGATCAGACGAATATTGAGACGCATATCGCCATGCAAAATATGACTAAACTCGTGGGCAACTACCCCTTGAAGTTCATCGCGACTTAAATTCTTAATGGCACCACGGGTAATTCCAATTACCGCATCATTGGTATTGTATCCCGCAGCAAACGCGTTGATCGCGTCCTCTTCGAGCAAATACACCGGTGGCACTGGCGTGCCTGAAGCGATCGCCATTTCTTCAACAACATTCAGTATCCGCTGCTCATCTAGGTCGTCACTGCCATTCACAAGCAAGCGCCCTTGCATCATCTCAGCAATGCGCGCACCACCACCGGAAAGGCTAATGAGTTTATACAACGAACCGAAACCGACAATGGCGAGAATTGCCACACTGACATAGGCGAAAAGCCGCCAATCAATGCGCTGAAACATTGGCACATTGATGGTTTCGGCAAATGCCCCAAGGGCAAAGAGAATGAAGATATTGGTGATGGCAATTAGGCTAATCAACGAGAGCGCGAACAAGCCCACAAGCCTGACCGTGTTCTTACGGGCAATGTCCTGTGATCGGAAAAAATCCATTATCGCGCTCTCTAGTTATGCTTAAAATGATACCTTTGGCGCTTCTTGAATCTGTTCACTATCTGCAAACTGCAACAATGACGCGTCTTCGCTATGGCCGAACATCCCTGCAAATACCACCGGTGGGAATGATTGTTTGTAGGTGTTGTACATCATGACTTGGTCATTGAAGGACTGACGAGCAAAAGCGACTTTGTTCTCAGTACTAGTTAACTCTTCGCTTACCTGCATCATGTTTTGATTGGCTTTAAGATCAGGGTAGGCTTCCATAACGACATTCAAACGCCCTAGAGCAGCCCCTAGCGCCCCTTCCTTGCCCGCAAGATCAGTCATAGCCGAAGCGTTGCCTGGATTGGCTGCTGCGGCTGCAAGACCATTTGCGGCTGCGTTACGAGCAGCAATGACCGCTTCCAACGTTTCACGCTCGTGCCCCATATAGGCTTTGGCTGTTTCAACTAAATTGGGAATTAAATCGTAGCGGCGCTTAAGCTGCACCTCAATCTGCGCGAAGGCGTTTTGATAGCGATTTCGAAGACTAACGAGCTGATTGTAAATCGCAATAGCATAGAGAAATACTGCAGCTATAAGGGCTAATACAACGATCATTGTAACACTCATGACGCCTCCTTGAGATAGGGTGATGCGAGCAAGGGTTTCCCCTTACTCGCGCCGGTATAACTATGGCAATGCCAGAGCAACAATACGAGCTGCTTCTCCTCGTGAGCTGACAGACATGACCAAATACTGCTTGCCATTATACATATATGTCATTGGTACCCCAGTGACAGTTCCAGGCATCATCAGCTTCGCAACGATATCGCCGCTGACTTTATCAAATGCCCAAAGCGCATTCTCGCCACCGGGGCCTTCACCGGCAAACAATAAGGTCTTTGTAAGGACAAGACCAGAACGCGTCGGCTTGCCTGTACGCCCAATATCCACGCCTTTTAGCAATGGGTGGTTTTTGATTGCCTCTGGCGTATCACCATTGGGGATGGCCCAAACGTGATCACCGGAACTCATATCGATGGCAGTAATACGACCATAAGGAGGTTTCACTAGAGGAATACCATCGACCGATGGCGTGCGACTCCCCCCCTGAATATAGTCAACAGTTGAGACATCTGGTTCGTTTGTTAACGAAAGCACGCTAGTAGCGGTTCGCGATGGCACATACAACATGCCAGTCTCTGGGTCATAAGCCGCACCTTCCCAGTTTGACCCGCCCGTAGAGGAAGGTAAATGCAGCGTCCCCTGCGTTCCATCTTTAGGGTCGTTAAACAGCGACGGTGGCGTAAACACCGACGTGCTAAAACGGAACTTTGAAGCGGCCTCTTTTGCTAGCGCCAAGATCTCTGGAGTAAAGTCGACCAAGTCGTCCTCGCCAAAGCCTTGTCTGTCGTACGGCAAGGGTTTCGTTGGAAACGGTTGTGTTGCCGCCGTCCACTCACCAGGCACATCCGTTTGTGGAACCGGACGCTCTTCAATTGGGAAAAGCGGCTCACCGGTGGCTGGATCAAACGTGAATAAGTGCGACTGTTTCAGAGTTTGAATCAACGCGCGCTTACCACTTGGAAGTGTCGCTAGAATTGGCGCAGAAGGGGTATCCCAGTCCCATATATCATGATGGGTGGTCTGGAAGTGCCAAACTTTCTCGCCCGTCTTGTAGTCGACTGCGACAGTAGAGCTCGCGTAGAGATTATTACCAGGGCGGTCACCACCATAACGGTCACCAGTGGCCGACTCAACAGGCAAGTACACTACGCCCAGCTCTTCATCGGCCGACATCGGTGCCCATACCCCAGCATTGCCCGTATAATCTGCACCCGATAGCCAAGTTTCGTATCCAGGCTCGCCCGGTTCAGGGATGGTTTTGAATGTCCAGAGCAACTCACCGGTACTTGCATCAAAGGCTCTAACATCGCCTTTCACATTGCTGGCAGACACTGGACGCATGCCCACTAAGTGCGCAGCACCCGTGATCACAACGCCATCGATGGCCATCGGCATGAAAGACATTCCGATATCAATATCATCACGGCCAGGCCCAAGACGAAGCCCTTGCTGCAGATCGACCCACCCGGCTTCGCCGAAAGTCTCGATCTCATCGCCAGTATTGGCATCCAACGCCACTAAGAAGTAACCGGGTGTGATCACAAAAATCACGTCTCGACCGTTGTCGTTGTAATAGGTCAACCCTTTACCAGAGCCTTTTCGTGGTGCCGCGTCGAAGCGAGCGCCTTCGTTAGGCCGCCACATCCACTGAATCTGCCCTGTTTCTGCATCCAATGACACGACATTACGTGTCGCCCCAGCGGTTACAAAAACACTGCCATTCACCATCAATGGCGTTGTCACACTAAAGGCTTCAGGTGACGGACCAAAAGAAGCCGTGTTAAACATCCAAGCAATCTCTAGATCTTGAACATTGCTCGCATCGATCTGGTCCAGCGGTGCGTAGCGATTCGCGTGTTCCGTCCCATTAAAATGAGTCCACTCAAAGCTATCAGCGTTCGACTCTTCTACCGCTGCGGGCGTAATGGTCAAGGTTTCTAACTCGGCAAGGCTAACTTGGCCGCCAGGCACAGGGACATGGCCCGCAGACAAAATGAACGCCGTCACATCAAGGTATTGTTCGTTGGTGAGTGAGCCCGGCGTTTCCGCAGGCATCGTAGTACGAATAAGGTTATAAAGCTCACCGCCGCTGCGGCCTAACCAATTCCCACGTAACCGGGCATCCATCTCCACCGGCACATGACAACGGGAACATTCGGCTTGAAACACTTCTTGACCTCTTGAGACATTCGCATCTTGCGCGTTAGCACTAGCGATACCGCAAAGGCTCAAAAGTAGGAATACTGATAATCTTGACACGTACTCTCTCCTTACTTGTCGATTTCTAGTAAAACTCTTGCAGCGCGGGATAATACTGGGTTTGTGCCCTAACAAACAGGCGATATTAGGGAGCTAGTCGCAATAACCAGCCCCACTAACGCTACAAGCAGTGTTAGCTCATTCTTTCATTTCGCAACGTGGATCGCCGCTTTGAATACCGTGTATTTGCTCACGGCTTAGTGGAAGTGGAGCGCACCCATGGTCAGTGCCACAAATGAGGTCCCACTCGGGACGAGCTAGTTGATGGCACCCAAAACAATTGCCACCAAATTGGTTTATCACCTCAGTCGTCCCACGAACTGCTATTTTGCTACCAGTTGAGGAAACACTCAACTCAAAAAACTCCCAATCGTTAGTTTCTGGGTTCCATCCCTCCTGATGTTTCACCATCACTTCGGACGGAATCAACGACACCATAGACCCAGCAGGATAACGTCCACCTTCACTAGAGCTAGCAATAGCAATGGTTGCGTCCAAATCTCCCAACAGATTTGCGACAAAAAATTCCCCTACTTTTGTCATTGCACCAAGGCAGTCGAAGGAATCGTCTGTAATCTCCAATTGTTTGCTGGTGTCCGCTGTAAACGCCTGGCTTGCCAACAATAACGCCGAGCCAAGCAGGACTGACTTCTTCAAAAATGATAATTGCATAGAATATCCTCAAGATTAATAAATATTGCGCCATTGCATTATAAGATATATTGCTACGAGACCCAGTTAAAAATAGATCTCAGTGATAATTGAAGCTCTTCGCCGCCAAGGATAGCAACTAGACATTCCAGTCCTGCTACGGCACTATCGCGCCCGACATTAAAGCCCTAGAGTAGAACCATGAGTAGTTTACCCCCTTGCCCCAAATGCGCGAGCGAATACACGTATGAAAGCAGTGCAATATACATATGCCCTGAATGCGCCCATGAGTGGTCTGCCGCCGACATGCTCGAAACGCAAGACGAGACCACCACGATCACCGATTCCAACGGCAACCCCTTGCAAGATGGCGACAGCGTTACCGTCATCAAAGATCTGAAAGTTAAGGGATCATCAGCAGTTGTTAAGGTTGGCACCAAAGTGAAAAATATTCGCTTAGTCGAGGGCGACCACGATATTGACTGCAAAATCGACGGCATTGGCGCAATGAAACTCAAATCCGAATTCGTCAAAAAATCCTAGACCAAGCCATAGCAAGCACCCCTTGCTAAGATAAGCTTTATGCCTGCTTATAAAACACGTCTCGATCGCTTTTTAGCAACTGCTTTGCAAATCAATCGCAGAGCCGTTAAGCCACTGCTGGCCACAGGAAAAGTACACCTAGACGGACAACCTGCTCGCGACTGCGACACCATCATCACCCGCTTCACTCGCGTGACGCTTGAAGATCGAGTACTACAAGACCACGCAGCACGCTATTTAATGCTGCACAAACCGGCTGGCATTTTGAGCGCCACGAAAGATGCTGAACAAACCACAGTCATGTCCTTGCTGCCTAGCGCACTGCATTCCAGGCTGCACATCGTGGGGAGGCTCGATAAGAACTCCACCGGCCTGCTGTTACTGAGCAATGATGGCGAATGGTCAAACGCGTTAATGAGCCCAGGCCAACATGTCGAAAAAACCTATCTAGTCAGAGTAAAACACGAGATCGGCACAGAATGTGTTGAGGCATTCTCCAAAGGCATTCACTTTCCCTTTGAAGATGTTGTCACGCTTCCTGCCCACTTAGAAATTCTAGAGCCCACCTTAGCGCGAGTAACACTCACCGAAGGCCGCTATCATCAAATCAAAAGAATGTTTGGGCGATTCCGCAACCCTGTGCTTGAGCTACATCGCACCTCAATCGGAAAAATACAGCTGGATCCAACGCTTAAACCGGGACAATACCGAGCTCTCAGCGCGGATGAAATCTAGAAATTTGTGCAATGCGCCGCCTCTGGCGCCGCACCAGAACCCAATGCTACTGGAGCTGGGGCATCATAAGGATTGATGGGCACTGCTTGCCAAAAATCTAGCAACATCAGCAACACTAAAAAACCAACACTGCAATGCCCTACCGCTAAACGGCTTGGCAAAAGACTCTCATTCTTTTTCATTGCGCACCGCCCGTAATCCGCTCAGTGCGAAGCAGTGTTGGTCGCAGTTTCACCCCAATAATCGAGCCACAAAAAGCCGCGGCAAACCATGCCCAGCCATGCAAACTGCCCGTTGAAATGCCACTGAAAAACGCCCCTACATTGCATCCGAAAGCCACTCTAGCGCTATAGCCCAATACAAGCCCCGCCAGCGCCACAATCAGCCAACTTGCAGGGACCAGCGGCGCCACTTGCTGGCCCGGCTCTTTACGCCACCTCATCACCACGAAGGCACCTAGAATTAGCCCTATATTGGTCAACGACGTCACGTCCGTCAGGATCGACTGTTGCAAACGCATCGCATGAGCTGGTGCGCCCCAGAAACCATTACTGGCCAAATCTACTCCGGCGACAGTGACGATCTTGGCACCCCACAATCCGAGCCCATACACCACTCCCCAGGATTGCCCGGCAATCACTAGATTCAAAACCGCGAGCCCCGCTAAAAGCGCAGCGGCTAGGACCAAACGCTTCCCTGGCAAGCGTTTACCCGGCTGCGCTCGCCAAAACGTGATGCTAGCAACGAATAATAGGCCCACTAACGTCACCACCAAGCCAGACACATTGCCAAACAACCCCTGCAATGTATAAATAGGTAAGGACCCTAAGGATGTCCACCAAGCCAAATGCAGAGTGCCAAAAAAGCTGCCCAACACAAAGCCGATCAATGCGAGTGCGGCAACCGCATTGCCGCTGCCAGCATTGACTAAAGTACCAGAGCCGCAGCCCATCACTATTTGCATGCACAGACCGAACACGAACGCAGCCCCAATCATTGCAACCCCAATAGGGGCATAGGCACCATTGAGTTCATTTGGAAACGCTGCAAGAAGAGGAAAAATTACGATAGCACTAAGCGCGATGGCAAGAAGCTGAGCACATAGGCCACGGCCATCGCGATCATGAACGATCGCCCGCCAAGGCCCGGCAAACCCAAAACGCAGCCCTTCTAACACAAAACCAAACCCTAACCCCACTATCATCAGAAAGGCAGAGCGAGGGCCTGCGACAACAAAACTAGCAACAACTAGTGCAATACAAAGAAACACAAGCCCTGATCGCCGCTTCGCAATCATATGTCCTTTAGTGCCCACCAATTAGGCCCCTAAGAGAGACCCAAACCAATCAGTCGTCATCCGCCAGTAGTGCCGTAATCGATTAGGCTGATTATCCATAGGACGGCTAGTCATGCTCCATTCCGTCATACTCTCTGCATAGAGCTTTGTATTTGGCACTTTTTGCAATTCACTCAAGATAAACCAATTGATTGCAGCCAGATGGCCTGTATTACAAAAAGATACCGTAAGCGCTGCACTCGGCTGACTTTGTGCCGCTAGAATCTCACTAATCTGCGTGACTGGTTTGACCCGACTTCCTTCGAACAAAGTGTTGAAGCTGAGATTGCTAGCCCCCTTAATGGTGCCTGGCATGCCCGTCGAAGAAGTGGACCCTTCATAAAAATCCGGCGTACGTGCATCCAGTAATCGCGCACTCTTTTGCATTACCAACTCTTCCACTTCCTCTGTGCGAACTCTGTATTGATCGCTCCATTGCGGTTGAAAACTTGAAGCGGCAACGCGATGGGTTTGTGTACTGACCGGTAGATTGGCGGAAGACCAAGCATTAAATCCGCCGTTGAGAAGAGCAAGATCCTTGATTCCCAAAGATTTCAGCGTCCAATACACTCTTGCAGCAGCACCGAAATCTGCGGCATTGCTGCCTCCGTGCACTACAACCACCGGAGTATCTGCATTCAATCCCAAGCTCTGAACAATAGTGGTTAAAGTTTCGATAGAACTCACTGCGCCTGGGTTTTCACGTGGTCCTCGGAACTGGGCATAGGGCGCAGAAATCGCACCAGGGATGTGCCCCTCTTCGTAGTCGCCAGTGACTTGCAGGATTCGAACCTCTGGGGTTGCTGCCAAAATATTGGCTAATTGCGCTGGTTCTAGCAAAGCAGTCCAGCCCTGTGGAGCTGCTGTAGCAGCAAGAGGGATCCAGAGCACAGCCGCCAGGGCCAAAACGCAAAAACGGGTTAGAAAAGTCATAACACAGCTCCCTCAAGTCGCAATTCTTTCAACAAATTGTAAAAGTGCGCTATTTGTACTCCTACACCACTCTAAGTGCAAGTATTTTATACAGTTTATTTTAAAATCTCGCACCTATTTTGGCGTCTAGTTTAGGCAAATCTGCACAGTTTTTTGGGCTTACAAAAGCCTTTAGACATGTTTACACTGCACACGCATGAGCGTAGCAATTACATTGAACATAGAGCAGCCAAGCAATGATTACTCCCGTTACTCCACACGACGCCACCCAGATTTGTGAAATTTACAATCATTACATCGATACTAGTGTGATTAGCTTTGAAAGCTCGCCCGTGTCCGAAAGGGAAATGCGCGAACGAATTGCGCAAGTCGCCAAGCTTAATTTGCCATGGTTAGTTGCAAAGAGCGCAGAAGAGGTCGTCGGCTATGCCTACGCGACGCAATGGAAAGCGCGGCATGCCTATCGTTATTGTGTCGAAATCACTATCTATTTAGCTCCCGACACGAAAGCGAAAGGCATCGGAAGTGCTCTATACGAGGCATTATTCGCAGCCCTGCAGCAGCTTGACGTGCACGCGGTCATGGCATGCATAGCATTACCCAACGCCCATAGCATTGCGTTACATGAAAAATTTGGAATGCGAAAAGTAGCCCACTTTGAAAAAGTGGGCTTTAAGTTTGATCGCTGGCTTGATGTGGGTTATTGGCAGGTTAATCTGAAACAGTGATTCATCGCGGCGCAGTGTTGAGCGTTGCAGACGCATTTCTTTGTTTACGCATACGGGCAAGCCAGCGCGCAAATCGGCGCCAAGAAAGTGCAAATCCTGTCCACACCATCAAAATCGACGTAAACGACACTAAGCCAGCAATTGTCTGCCCTATTAGCCCCAAAGCCTCGCCCGTGTGCAAAAATCGCACCCAAGAGCGCGCCTGCCTGCCTGCACTGAGCTGCGAAAAAGGCACCCAAGAAACCTCTTCCCCGGTATATGCATTCAAGCTTAAGTTATGCCGTTTCTGAGGCTGCCCGCCATTGCCTTCATCTATCGCAATATCAATCGTTCCAGACTCCGTGTCTGGCACTGAAATAGTCATCGTTTTCCATTGACTAGAATAAGGCTGTGCAAGCGCTACCGCTTCCGATAACGCCAATACTTGTGCATCACTTGGCGCTTCGATTACTACCTCTTGCGCAGAAGAAGCTCCTCGCTGCGGTGGTTCTTCTCCCGCTAGGCGATACACGAGGTTATTGGCCCACGAATAATTAAAGACCGTTGCTGTCGCGACCACTACCGCTAAAGGGATAGCACTCCAAAACCCAAACACGTGGTGCCAATTAAAATCACGAGCTTGTCCCGAGCGCGCATTGGGATGAAACCAAAGGCGCAGCCGCATGGTGCTCCAACGATAGATCGCAGGCAACCATAGATAGATACCACTTACAATCAGAAACAGGAACATCAGATTGGAAATGCCGGTGATGGCCCGAGCATTGGCCCTACCTTCACCAGACACATTGAACCAGCGATGCCACGCCGTGACAGTGGAGAAGAATGAGTCGATAGTGTCACTATGTGGCTCGTAAACCTCTCCTGTGTAAGGGTTTACAATGACCTCGCCCGAGCGCCCTTGACGCAGCACCACTGGCGCCGCAGGGTCCGAAGCAATAATGACGCTTTGCGGTGTGAAATCGGCATCGCTGTTTTGTTCGATTAATGTCTCCAAAGGCACCTTGCTCTGCCCTTCGCCATCTGCAAAATACGCTTGATCTTCCCAAGCGAGAATCTGCCGTTCATAGGTGAGAATGACGCCCGTGACAGACATCATCAACACCACCACACCCGCTGCAACACCGCAGGTCAAATGCAGCCAAAATATTGCTTTTCTAATCATTAGTCATTTTCCGCACAAATTAATAGCAATGATAATAATTCTTATTACGCTTTGCAAGCAGGAGTGCACTATCCAGCAAGGGCTTGGTCATGTTGTACTATCCACAGCACATGACTTTTTATACATAAACCTAGCGAATCGAGAATGAGCAAAATGACCTTCACAAAGACTTGCCTTACAAAAGCACTAGTTGTGCTACTTTGCCTTGCTCCTCACACGCTTTTCGGTGAGGTAACGGGAATCGAAGTGCAAAGCACAGAGAGTTTAAGTAGTGCCGACAATTCCATTGAATATGAGAGAATTGCAGGCAAACTCTTTTTCGCATTGGACCCGCTAGCCTCTAATAATCAAAGAATCACTGATATTGCGCTTGCGCCGCAGAACACTGAGGGTTTAGTCGAGTTCACTAGCGACTTCGAGCTATTCATCCCCAAAACCGGCCCGCAGAGCAATACATTGCTTTACTCCGTCAACAACCGCGGCAATAGCACTTTGCCCCCAGAAATATCTTTGAGTCATCCACTGAGCCGCAGAGGCTACACCTATCTATCTACAGGATGGATTAATGAATTAGAGACACATCCCGGGCGCCTACGACTGGAAGCGCCAATCCTCAGTGACGCAGGCTCACCCGTGACCGGCCTAGTACGCTACGAAATCATCGTGAACCGAACTGAGAACAATGTGAATATCGCAGGCAATAACCATCTCGCCTATGCCCCTAGCGATCGTGGCCTCGAAGAAGCCACCCTGTCTAGACGAGTAAATCAGCTCGACCCACGGGAAATTATTCCGCGTGATAAGTTCAGTTTTGCCGTCGTGCCAGTCGCGGATGCCAATCAACCAATGGTGCAACTAGTTTTGGAAGGCGGGCTAGAGCCTGGGGTGATATACGAACTCATGTATGAAGCCAAGGATCCCGTCTTGGCTGGTGCTGGGCTTGCAGGTATTCGAGATATTGTTTCACTTCTTCGTCACGGCACAGACAATCCTGATCTGTCAGCACAACTTTCGGCGTTAGCTGTGCCACCTATCACCCATACAGTGGCATGGGGAAACTCTCAGAGCGGTCGGCTACTTCGGCAATTTCTCTACCAAGGGTTTAATGCTGATACGACTGGTCGGCAAGTGTTCGACGGTGTTGTACCGGTAATCGCTGGGGCAGGTTTTGGCATGTTCAACACACGCTTTGCAATGCCTACGCGAACCAATGGTCAACATGAAAACCTGCTCTACCCCAACGATTACTTCCCGTTCACCTATGGTGAAAGCACTGATCCCTATAGTGGACGCAGTGATGGTATTTTACGTCGAGCACGTTTAACGAATACCGAACCCAAAGTCATGCATATCCAAACTTCCAATGAGTATTGGGTTCGCGGTGGGTCACTCACCCATACTGACCCACTGGGTACACGCGATGCAGTAATCCCAGACAATGTTCGCTTTTATACAATAGGCGGCTCTGCACACTCCTCAGGGCGAGGCATTCCAAGCCTGAATTGAGGCATAGGCCAACTCCCCAACAATCACAATATGTGGACTCCAATCGCAAACTCCCTTCTTGTCGCCATGGTGCAATGGGTCAGATTTGGAGAGCTACCACCTGCAAGCCGCTATCCAAGGATTGAGAACAATAGCCTAGTCCCCTCACATTTGAGCAATGGAGAAATCAATCCGGATGCTTGGCGAGCCATTCCTGGTTACTCACACCCGAAAGCGATGTATCAGGTTGGGCACGTCGACTTTGGCGATGAGTTTTTAAGTGCGGGGATCGTAGCGCGACAGGCAATGTTCACCACGCAGTGGTATCAAGCTTTAGCACCAGCGGTAAACAGAGACAATAACGACCTAGCAAGCAGTACGATTTTACCTCCGCTCACCGCAGTGCCACTTGGCACTTTTGTGCCTTGGAATCTACGCCGAACAGAAATAGGTGCCGATACCGAGCTCGCGCGATTAACTGGGGGGTATATTCCTTTTGCGCGCACCCCCGACGAGGCCCAGATTAACAATGACCCTAGACCTGCGCTAGACAAACGCTATGCCAATAGTCAGCAATACCTTTTAGAGTATGAACGTGCAACCGACGACCTAATAAATCAGGGGTATTTATTGCCTGAATTTAAAACAAGATTTATGGAGTTAGCAGAGCAAAACCAAGAAGTGCTGCAGTAAGCCTAAACGTCAAGCATGAGCGGCTATCTAGCAGATTTAGAGGGTGTTTTGAGTGGCTGGAGCAAGGTTTCTATACCGTTAACCTTAATTTCGTGCATTAAGGCAAGCTGCTGACCTAGCTTAGTCGCGGGGAAACCTTGTTTACTAAACCAGACAAGATACGGCTCGGGCAGATCGAGTAACTTTAGGCCACGGTATTTTCCAAACGGCATTGTTTGGTTGATGGCCTCTAACAGCTGTTCTTCATTCATGGAAAGCATTAACGTTGTAGATCAGTTGCTCGCTCTAACTCCAAAATGGAATCAGCGATATCATCTAATTTCGAACTAAGAATCGCTTGTGCGTCGTACAAGCCTCTATTATAAAAAAACGCGCCAATCTGTTCAGAGAAAAAATCCAATAAAAATTCCGCATCGAACTGACCAATTTCTTGGTCAAGTTCGTTTTCAAAATATTGCCGTACCTTCGCCACAATGACGGCTTTCTCATTGTCGGTAAATTTTATTTCTGCCATGAGGACTCAAAGGCTCCAAGACTATCGATGAAACTCGCCTGCTCGCTCAGGTTGGTAGGTGATCTCTTCAATACGTACATTGAACTCCCCCATTCCGGGCTTAGGCCAAACAATTGCATCGCCCTCGGACAATCCGATCATAGCGCTGCCCACTGGTGCGAGAATCGAGATTTTACTTCCAGACCCATCCACATCTTTTGGATACACCAACGTCATACAAAACTCTTCATCTGAAGACTCGACTTTAAAACGCACAGTCGAATTCATTGTAACAACTGTCGGTGGAACAGAGTGCGGATCAACATATTCCGCCCTCGCCAACTCCTCCACTAAGCTTTCTGCGATATTGCTAGCGCTGTGTGGCAATGCATCTATAATTTTCTCTAGGCGCTCTGCGTCCAGTGTTGAGATAATTACATTCGGTTTTGTGCTCATTTTCATTCTCTATAAAGTCAAAAGACAAAAGTGTTCTACATTCAGAATGTGACACGAATTTTTCTTGCTTAGGCGGTCAATTTTAGGCCGACAATGCCCACGACAATAATCAGGATGCTTAATATTCGCGCCAAGCTAAAAGGCTCTGCGAAAAGGAGCACACCGACGATAGCAGTCCCCACAGCACCGACCCCGACCCAGACAGCATAAACCGTCCCGATTGGCAGAGAGCGCATTGCAATACTCAGAAGGAAAAAACTAGCGGCCATGGCCACAAGCGTCAGCATACTAGGCCACAGACGAGTGAAGCCATCGGTATACTTAAGTCCCACAGCCCAAACGATTTCCAAAATCCCCGCGATAAATACAATGACCCAAATCATACGATATCCTGTATTGTCGGGCCGTCCCGCGAGTAAAAAGCAGCGTTGGGGTCGTCCCCTCGCCTGTGTTCCGAACAGGCACTTACGTTACCACAAAGATACTGGCTTCGGTCAAGTGACTAGAGTGGCTACCGTCGCTTGAAAATTAATTCAAGAAGGCACACGTCCCCCAGACTCACAACTTTTTCAGAGCAGGCTTCATCACTTTCCCCATGGCATTACGTGGCAGGCTCTCTAGCAATTTCAGGGTTTTAGGCACTTTGTAAGATGACATGCGCGTTTCACACCAAAACTTCAGGTCCTTGTAGTCTAGTGTTTCTCCCTCTTTCAACACGACAAACGCCGTTACCGCCTCGCCCCAAGTTTCATCCGGCATCCCAACCACCGCACACTCTGCAATCTTGGGGTGGGTCAGTAAAGTATCTTCGATCTCCAAAGCGGATAATTTATACCCACCCGATTTGATAATATCGACAGAAGAGCGACCCATGATTCGGTAATATCCGGTCTCTCGCACTGCTACATCGCCTGTGCAAAACCAGTCATCAATGAAGGCTTCTTTCGTAGCCCTAGGGTTTCCCCAATACTCTAGAAACACATTGTCTCCTTTTATGCGAATCTCGCCGGGCACATCATCTCCTTCAATTATTTTTCCTGCTTCGTCAAATAGTGCCACTGTCACGCCTGGTAATGGTTTACCCACGGCACCGGCTCGGCGCTCGCCATGGTATGGGTTGGAGATTCCCATGCCTATTTCAGTCATGCCGTAACGCTCTAGAAGAGTCTGCCCTGTTAATTCTTGCCATTGTTTATAAAGTTTAACTGGGCAGGCGGCTGATCCACTGATATTAAGACGCATGGCTTTAAACCCAGCACAAATACGTTCTTGTTTTTGAAGCGACAACGTATCTAGATGCGAGATGATTTTCACGTAAACGGTAGGCACTGCCATAAAGACGGTGTAATCATGCGCTTCGACGTCTGCCATAATTCGGGTCATATCGAATTTGGGATAAAGTGAAATTTTCGCACCAATCCACAGGCCACAACACAAAACATTTATAATCCCATGTATATGATGCAAAGGCAGGAACAAAGGAATCACATCATCGGATTGCCATTTCCAAGCCTCTAACAAAGCAAGTATCTGCGCACGAATATTGGCGTGAGTGCTCACTACGCCTTTTGGCTTATTGGTCGTACCGCTAGTAAATAGAATCATCGCCCTACGCTCAATCTCAAGCTCGGGCATCACCGTAATTTTATCGCTAAGTAATTCTGTGACGGTAACCACCTTGATCTTAAGGGCCTTACATAAACTATGAAGGGGCACTAACGATTCGGGGTTCGAAGTGATGCTTAGAACCAGACGTGTCACACCAGCACTACTCAAGGCATGTTCTAGCTCCGGCATGGCCGATGCCGTATTCAACGGCACTGCAATCCCACCGGCGCGCCAAACCCCTAAGAGGGTTGTGACATAATCCACACTAGCGGGAATAAAAAACGCAATGCGCTCTTCTTTCAGGTCTCTGCTTTTCCCAAGTAGACCGCTAGCGAAACGATCAATTCGTTGCCGCAGCTCCGTATAAGTCCAGAGTGTGGCACCGTCTTGTAGAGCCACCTGTTCATTACTGTAATTAATCGCGGGAAAGGGCCGCATGTTAGACGTTGTATTCATAAATAGAATCCGAATTTGCAATCAAGCTTACGCAAAAGCGCGCACAGAAAAATACAATACTGATGGTCCTAATAGGCAGCCAACACCGGTGTAGAAAGTTGCGGTCATAGCGCCATAGGGAACGAGCCGTGGATCGGTCGCTGCCAAACCACCAGCCACACCACTTGTAGTGCCCATCAGCCCGCCGAAAACCATGGCTGAGTGGGGATTATTAAGACCAATTTTAGAGGCCACCATCGGAGTACCAATCATCACCAAGATTGACTTTACCACTCCCGCGGCAACACTCAAGGCGATCACATCTGAGCTCGCGCCGATTGCGGTGCCAGTCACAGGCCCAACAATATAGGTAACAGCGCCAGCCCCAATAGTGGTAATGCTTTCGGCGTCACTATAGCCAAAAGACACAGCTACGATTGCCCCTACTAGGAATGACACGAATACACCCGAAAAAATGGACACAATGCCAGCCAAACCCGACTTGCTTAACTCACTAAATTGGACACCGAATGCCGTAGAAACGATGCCAAAATCACGCATCATGCCTCCGCCCATTACTCCAACACCTGCAAGAATTCCAATATCAGCAACCCCTCGGCGCCCTTCTGTCTCAAGACCTGCAAAATACGCCGCTACGAGCCCTAGCAAAATGGCGATCGCCGAGCCGTGAATTCTCCCATAGGTTAATCGCTTAGAAATCACATAGGAGAGGTAAACTGTTATTCCTACAACCATGAACGCAACGATCAGGCCATTTGCGCGCAATACATCAGCCAAAGTTTCCATCACACACCTTCTCTCTTGACGGGCTCTTGTGCTTCATTAAGCGGAGGCAAAGGTGCTCCTCCCCCCCCAATTCGGCTAATCAACGGCACCAGTAAAAAGCTTACGATAACGGCTAACACACCAACTATTAGGGCCAACATCCCACCATCTACCGCGGCGACAACGTTTTGACTTGCCGCCATAGCAACCACAATGGGAATATACATTGCACTCCAGAACTTTATACCCTCGCCCGAGGCCCCTGTCACCAGTGCTCTCATGCGGCGCGACCCAGCAATCAACACCAACAACAGCATGGCTATTCCCACGCCACCGACGTTTGCCTGCACCCCCAAGAGCTGCCCTAACAACTCACCAGCATACAAGCCAGTGACAAGACATGCGGCTAATAATGCAACACCATAGATGACCATACGAATTCCTTATTGTTATTTACGCATACATCAAAAACAGTATAACCAAGCTATAGCAAGGTGTCAGACAAGTTATTTACTTTTATACTGACCGGCTCTAGCAATCGAGGTCACCGAAACCGAAGAGCAAACGAAATGGATGACTATATTGAATACTTGCAAGATGTGTTCTCGGGCATGGGGGCTATCAGCGCTAAACGCATGTTTGGCGGCCATGGGCTCTATTTTGACTCACTCATGTTTGCGTTGGTGGCCGATGGCGTAGTCTATCTTAAAGCCGACGCTGAAAATGCAAGTCAATTCGAGGCACTTGGCCTCGGAAAATTTCACTATGAAAAGGGTGGTAAATTAATGGCCATATCGTATTATCAAGCACCGGACGATTTGTTCGATGACCAAGAACTCGCAGCTCAGTGGGCACGACGCTCTTGGGAGGCCGCAATGCGAGGCGAGCAGAAGAAGCGCAATCCTAAATATTTACAATAAATCCAAAACGTTCAGAGACTACCAATGACAGAATTATTCAAGACAAACCCCGTGATGTTTAGAGCAAACCCTTTAGGTTTCCTTCTCGCCTTGATCCTTATCCCTGTCGGCATAGGCATCTTCATCTTTATCTATTGGTTTTTATTAGTGCGCACAACCACTTTTAGTATCTCAAAAGACCACGTGCTTTATTCAAAAGGAATTTTAAGCCGCACAAATGCAGAAATTGATTTAGACGGCATACGCACTGTGCGGATCAATCAAAGTTTGCTGAACCGCATGTTTGATACCGGCACAGTGGAGTTGTACACCGCTGGGGATTCACCAGAAATTGTTGCGAAAAATTTGGCTGCGCCAAATTCTATACGCGAGTTAATTAAAACCAATCAGTCTAATTAGCGCCGCAGCTCTTTAGGCATACTGAAAACAATATTCTCTTCAACACCTTTGAGCTCTTCTGGCTCTTGTTTGCAAATTTGTTGCAGCTTTTTCACCACTTGTTGGACCAACACTTCAGGAGCTGAGGCTCCTGCGGTGACACCAAAGCGGGTTTTATTTTCAAACCAATGAGGCTGCACATCATCTACACTATCAATCAAATAGGATTCACACCCTAGACGCTCAGCCAATTCTTTGAGTCGATTTGAGTTCGAACTATTGGGTGATCCCACCACCAATAGCAGTTCACACTCTAAAGCGAGCTGCTTCACTGCATCTTGACGATTCTGCGTAGCATAGCAAATGTCTTTTTTGCGCGGCCCCTCAATCAAAGGAAAACGACTACGCAATGCATCGATGATGCGTGAGGTATCATCCATAGAGAGCGTTGTCTGAGTGACATAAGAGAGTTTCGAAGGATCATTTACCTCTAAAGTCTCTACATCTTCAACCGATTCCACGAGGTAGATTTTACCGCCAGCACTATCATCGTACTGCCCCATCGTACCTTCGACTTCGGGGTGAAACTCGTGGCCGATCAACACGCATTCTCTGCCCGCATTGCTAAAGCCAATTACTTCTAGATGGACCTTTGTTACTAGCGGACAGGTCGCATCAAACACCTTAAAACCACGGTGCTCTGCATCTTCTTTTACCGATTGTGAAACACCGTGAGCACTGAATACGACAATTGACGAGCGGCCCTTGGCATCGACCGAGGGTATATCATTAAGCTCATCAACAAAGATTGCCCCACGTCGTCGCAACGTATCGACGACAAACTTATTATGAACGACTTCATGGCGCACGTAGATCGGTGCGCCATAGATGTCCAATGCACGGTTCACGATATCAATCGCACGATCAACCCCAGCACAAAACCCACGCGGATTGGCCAGCTTTACCTGCGCAGAATTACTTTGCACTTTTGGCTCAACATGTTGCACTGCACTCATTAGCGAATCTCCATGACCTGCACATCGGCAGGAATCACTGACACAATCTTTGCTTGAAACCGAATCTCGCGCCCCGCTAAGGGATGATTGAAATCCATCACCAGAGTATCTTCATCTATCGATTTGACTACTCCAGGTATCTCGAAGCCACCAGCATCTGCGAATGACAACACCGTGCCTTCAACAACAGGGTCCGTTGAATTGGCAAGCAATCGAGCAAACTTGCGTCTTGGCAACACTTGTACATTTTCAGGATTGATGGCGCCAAAACTTTGCTCTTCAGGCAACAAAACATCAACAACGTCGCCGGCGCCCTTTCCAAATAGAGCTTCTTCAAACCCAGGCAATAAGCTGCCATCGCCCACCACAAAGCTGGCTGGCGGTTTATCGAAGTTACTATCGACTAGTGTGCCATCAGCCAGGGCCAGTGAAAAATTCAAGGTCACCTTGCTACCCGCTGCCACCAATGCTTTCGCACTGGTGGCAGTGGCATGTTTATCTTGCTCAGGCATAGAGACGATTCTCTCCTTCCCCAACGATATTTTCTACACAGCGCGAACACAGTTCGGGATGCTCATTATTGCTCCCGACATCTGCACGGTGGTGCCAACAACGCACACACTTCACATTGGCGGATGCCTTAATTAGCAGACGCAAGCCTTCTACTTCTGTTTCTGCTGCATCACTGCCTTGCGCGATCGGTAGTATTTGCGCCTCTGATACCATCAAGGCAAAGCGAAGTTCATCATCGAGTTGTGACAACACAAGGCGCAGTTCATCGCTACAATATAGCGTTACCTCTGCACTTAATGCCGACCCAATGAGCTTCTCAGCACGCTGTTTTTCGAGCTCTTTATTCACCGCGTTCTTGACTGACATCACCTGATCCCAGAACGCATCGTTCATGTTTTCGGCCTCGGGCAGTAAGGCTAAGCCATCGCTGTGTTGCGTTAGCAATACAGACTCCGCACGCTCACCTGGAATGCTCGACCAGATCTCTTCAGCGGTAAAACTCAATATTGGTGCGACCAAGCGGCTCAATATCTCAACGATATGGTAGAGCGCTGTCTGCGTGGAGCGACGCGCAAGACTGTCCTCTTTCGTTGTGTACTGGCGATCTTTGATGACATCGAGATAGAAACTGCCTAACTCGATAACACAGAAGTTATGCACTTTTTGGTACACGCCGAGGAAGTGATAGTGGTGATAATCTTCTTGCACCTCTTTCTGCAATATTTGCGTACGACGAGTGATCCAATAGTCCAAGGCTAATAAGTGCTCAGGCGCCAAAAGATTCTCTTTTGGATCGAACCCTGACAAATTCGATAAGAGAAAACGCGCCGTATTGCGAATGCGACGATAGGAATCTGCGACGCGCTTCAAGACCTCTTTCGACGCCGTCATCTCACCACGGTAATCCGTTGAAGCTACCCATAGTCGTAAGATGTCGGCCCCGTACTCTTTGAACACTTCTTGCGGCGAAATCGTATTGCCTAAGGACTTGGACATTTTGCGCCCGTCCGAATCCACTGTGAACCCATGCGTAAGCACTTGTTTGTACGGTGCTTGCCCATTCATGGCGATTGACGTCTTCAAGGACGACTGGAACCAACCGCGATGCTGGTCAGAGCCCTCTAAATATAAGTCCGCTGGATAGCTTAACTCTTCTCGTTGCTGAAGCACTGAATAATGTGTCACGCCTGAGTCGAACCACACATCGAGCGTATCGGTGACTTTGCTATAGTGCGCGGCTTCATCCCCTAAGATATCTTCTGCACTCAACTCGAACCAAGCATCGATGCCCTTCTCTTCTATGAGAAGCGCCACCTCTTCTACTAATTCTTCTGTGCGAGGATGCAATTGCTGAGTTTCTTTGTGCACGAACAGCGTGATTGGCACACCCCAAGTTCTCTGCCGTGAAACACACCAATCCGGGCTACCTTTGAGCATCAACTCGATACGCGCCTTGCCCCAATCCGGGATCCACTGCACCTTGCCAACAGCATCTAATGCAGACTCAAGCAGACCGTTTTCAGTCATACTGATAAACCATTGTGGAGTTGCACGATAGATTAGAGGCGTTTTTGTACGCCAACAATGCGCATAGCTGTGGACGATCTTATTGAGTGACAACAGCGCCTTGCGTTGCTTCAACACTTCGATCACACGCTCGTCCGTTTTATAGACATGCTCGCCAGCGAACTCGCCCGCAGCAGCAGTAAAGATACCGTCATCATCGATCAAGTTTAACGTCGCCAAACCGTAAGTACGGCCAACATTGAAGTCATCAACGCCATGATCGGGGGCCGTATGCACGGCACCAGTACCAGCATCAGTGGTCACGTGATCACCTAGGATGATCGGCACATGACGTGCCACAAAGGGGTGCGCGAGTGCCATCAGCTCTAATGCAGCGCCTTTCGCTTTGCTCACCACCTCATAGGCTTCGCAGCCATAGCGCGCCATGACATCTTCGACCATATCGGCGGCAACAACGATCGTTTCCGGCCCATTGTCGAACTCACAATTGACCAAAGCATAATCGAGCTCTGCGTTGAGGCTCACCGCTTGATTGGAAGGCAGAGTCCAAGGAGTCGTTGTCCATATTACTACCGACAATGCCCGTTCACCTAAATCCTCTGGCACTTTCCCAAACGGCGCAAGAAACTTTTCTTTCTCAACAACGGCGAAGCGCACATCGATGGCGAATGAGGTTTTATCTTGGTATTCGACTTCAGCCTCTGCCAAGGCAGAACCACCAACGACACTCCAGTACACAGGCTTAAAACCTTTTACTAGGTGACCATTGGCCGCAATTTTTCCAAGAGCGCGCACCGTATCGGCTTCGGTTTTGAAATTCATGGTCAAATAAGGATTATCCCATTCACCCAAAACCCCTAGCCTTACGAAGTCTTGTTTTTGAATTTCAACTTGTTTCGTCGCGTAAGCCCTGCAAGCCTTGCGAAACTCAGAATAGGAGACTTTCTTGCCTGCCTTTCCCAATTTCTTCTCAACATTATGTTCGATAGGCAGACCGTGACAGTCCCAACCAGGCACATAGGGGGCATCGAAGCCGGCCAAGGTTTTAGACTTCACAATCATGTCTTTCAAAGACTTATTAACGGTGTGCCCCAAGTGCAAGGGCCCGTTTGCGTAGGGAGGGCCATCATGCAAAACGAACTTAGGACGGCCTTTGGCTTGCTTGCGTATCAAGCCGTAAAGATCCATTTCCTGCCAACGTGCCAACATCTGTGGCTCACGCTGAGCAAGGCTTGCCTTCATTGGAAACGCCGTCTGCGGCAAATTCAGGGTGTTTTTATAATCAGTCGTCATTACTCTTACCTATATTCTGTGTGCTGTATTAGCAGTATTCTTTCGGCCTCTAGCGTATTGCTATAAAGGCATGTCTTTGGCGAAAAATTCACGTACAGATTGCACGTCAATAGCGATACAAGTTTGTAGTGCTTCTAAAGACTCAAACTTTCGCTCCTCCCTTATTTTCTGCCGAAAAATCACTGTAATACGCTCCCCGTATATGTCGCTGTCAAAATCTAGCAAGTGCACCTCTAAAATAGCTTTGTTGCCTTCCGAGACGGTGGGTCGATAGCCAATGTTGGCGGCCCCTTTCAATAAACGCTCGGCCATATCGACATTGTCTACCTTGACGTCGCAGGCGTATACCCCATGCAGAGGCAAACTCTTGCGATTCAATTTTACATTGCAAGTTGGAAACCCTAAGTCACGCCCAAGTTGCTGCCCCATTACCACTGTCCCCGAGATACCGTAGGGGCGATTAAGCAATAGTTCAACCAGATCAAATTCCCCAGCCTGTAACTGTTGCCTAACATAGGTGCTGCTGATCCGCACCCCTTCATGCTCACAACTGGTAGTTTCAATGAGTTCGAACCCATGTTTTGCTCCGAATTCCTTCAGCATGGCGAAATCGCCCCGTCGCTGATGACCAAAACGGAAATCGTTGCCGATGATGAGCGCTGCCACCCCTAGCCCATTGACTAGAATGCTTTCAATATACTCCTGCGCACTGAGCTGACGCAGAGCATCATTGAATTTGAGCTTGTAAACAACGTCGACCCCTAAAGCCGCTAGTAGTTCAAGCTTTTCTTCCAGTTCACTTAAGCGCGCAGGACAATCCTGAGGACTGACCGCGAAAAACTCCTCTGGGTGAGGCTCGATGAGAATGACGACCGACGGCAATTGCAATTCAGATGCCTTATTGCGCAGCTGTTGAATTATCAACTGGTGCCCAGTGTGTACGCCATCGAATTTGCCGATAGTCGCTACACAGCCTTTATGTTGGGCAAGGAAACCGCTCGTCTCCTCTATGATTTGCATAGTCGGTGCCACAAAGAGTGCCTAGGGAAATAAAAGTGCGCGATTATACCCTGTTAGCCGTGTCAGCCCCAAAAACTTATTCTTTCGGGCGGACTCGCTCTGTGCCTTTCTTAAACAAGAGGCGGGACAAGGCCAATAGGCAGACAATCATAATCGTCTGCCCGACGATGGCGTTTACGACGGAAATCGTCTCTGGACGTGTGGAAATAAAGATCATGTTGACGAAAGTCCCTAAAGCTGTGGCCGCGAAAACTCCTGCAAACAGCAATTGAAATATTCCAAAAAGCCTATCCATTTTGCCCTCCTAGGGCTACTTTCACTTGCCTGCTACTAGGCAACACTCAACACTAATTTACCGATCATCGACCCAGACTCAAGTTTAGCATGGGCTTTGAGCAGATTCGTGGCCGACAAGTCACCATAATGCTCCGTGCGCGTATGTCGCAGCTCCCCTTGATCGAATAATGCGGCAGCCCGCGTTAGTAGGGCGCCCTGCTCTGCCATATCGGCAGTCTGAAACCGCGCACGGGTAAACATGAACTCCCAAGTGATAGCGACACTTTTCGGCTTAAAGAGATTGATGTTCACCGGTTGGTTGGACTCCGTGTCGACAATCAAACACAGCTTTCCTTGCGGTCGAATAATATCAGCCATAGCGCGCCAATACTGTGCTGTCCCAACTAGGCAAAGAATATAATCGACCCCCTCAATACCATTACGTTTGCACTCATCCTCTAGCTCTTCGCGATGGTTGAGCACGGCATCCGCACCCATTTCACGACACCACTGCTCACTCTGGGGGCGCGAGGCAGTCGCGTACACCTTTAAACCTGCAAGCTTCTTGGCCAACTGAATGGCAATTGAGCCCACGCCGCCAGCACCACCAATAATTAAAATAGAGCGATCTTTATTGGTCTCAGGATCCATCGGGATGCCCATGCGCTCGAACATCGCCTCCCAGGCTGTGATAGTAGTCAACGGCATAGCCGCCGCATCCTCAAAACTTAGGGACGCCGGCTTTTTCCCCACCAAGCGTTCGTCAATGACATGGAATTGACTATTACAGCCCGGCTGTGTCACATCGCCCGCGTAGTAGACTTGATCACCAGGTTTAAAGTCAGCGCTTTGCTCGCCAACACTCTCGACGATTCCAGCACAGTCCCAACCTAGAATACGAGGAAAATCCAAACGACTCCCTGCCGTCATGCGAATCTTGGTGTCTACTGGATTTACCGAAATAGCCCGCACACGCACTAAGAGTTGACGCCCGCTAGCAACGGGTGCTGGTATATCGACATCTTCTAGGGCATTGGGCTCAACGACAGGTAGGGAATTATGGACGCCAACAGCTTTCATAGTGTTCCTTTTTCTTATTAATTAGTGGGACTACGCAGCTTATTATTACACTGCGTAACACTGCGCGACAATCCAAGCTAGGCGCCCTTGCTAGCATTGGTGCAAAAACGACTGTTATGATGCGCCACAAGTACATTCATGCAGCAAAAAGAGCAGCCCCCCAATGTTGGGTAAGATCTTATTTACCATCGTCATCATTTTATTAGGGTTTCTGTGGATTCGCAGAAATCGTGAGCAGGAGAGACGCCAAGCGCAAAAACCCGCCCCTGTCAGCCCCAAAACAGAATCGGCACCTCCCGCTCTAAACGACTACCGTTTCGCCGCCTATCTATTCTTAGTAATGATGATTGGCTCCGGCTCGTACCTCTATTATCTGCGTTGGCAAGACGATCATCGTTTAGTCACAGTATTATTACATCGGGACGGCTCGCAAAACCCCGTGACCTATCAGGTACAAAAAAGCGAATTGGAAGAACGCGCTTTTACCACCGTCGATGGCATAAGAGTCACAGTGGCTGACAGCGAACGTATGGAAGTCATTGGCCTCTAGAGAAGTGCGGCGCAAAGAGTAGCTTATGAGCAAACACACTCACAATGATGATGAAAACCTCCCCATAGGCGGTGGTCTAAAAGCAGTCAAATACGTGCTCTCACTAGCGGGAAACGTAGGCCCTAGGCGCCTTGCGCAAGCTGTACGCTCCAAAAATACTTGTAAGGCATGTGCTTTCGGTACGGGTGGCCAAAGAGGCGGCTTGCACAATGAACACAGTAGCGGTATCGAGATCTGCAACAAAAATATTCAAGCGCAGTCTGGCGATATGCGCGCTGCTATCCCTAGCGCTATTTTTACCGATAACAGCATCAAGGAACTGCAGCAGCTAAGCGCAAGAGAGCTAGAAGCCCTGGGCCGACTAGCGCATCCTTTGTACAAAGCACCAGGGGCTGACCGTTACAGCATTATTACTTATGATCAAGCGATCGGCCGTATAAGCAATAAAATGCAACAGACGGAGCCGAATCGCAGCTTTTTTTACAGCTCTGGACGCTCCTCTAATGAGGCCGCATTCATCCTGCAATTGTTTGCGCGGCTGTTTGGCAGCAACCACATCAATAATTGCTCTTACTATTGCCACCAAGCCTCTGGGGTTGGCTTACAAGCTAGCATCGGGACCGGCACAGCAACGGTACAATACGCCGACCTAGAACACGCCGACACTATCGTAGTAATTGGCGCCAACCCCGCCTCTAATCACCCCCGTTTCCTGAAAGTCTTGATCGAGTGCAGACGCCGTGGCGGAGAGGCCATCATCATTAACCCAGCGCGCGAACCCGGCCTGCTGCGCTTTGCCTCACCCAGTAATTTTCGCTCTATGATTGCCGGGGGCGCGCAAATCGCATCGCTTTATGTACAACCCCACGTAGGAGGAGACCTTGCCCTTTTACAAGCAATCGCCAAGGCTGTGTTAGCCGCAGGCGGCGAAGATACAAATTTCATCACCGAACACTGCAAGCACTTTGATGAATATAGCGCTCACATCCAAAGCTTGAACTGGCCCGACTTGGTGAGCCAAAGCGGTGTCGAAGAAGCCCAGATTCGTGAGGTAGCACAGCGCTTGATTGACTCTCAGCGCAGCGTGTTTAGTTGGGGGATGGGTGTCACCCACCACAGCCATGGCACAGAAAATATCGAAGCGATTAGCAATCTCGCGCTGCTGCGCGGCATGATTGGAAAAACTGGCAGCGGCCTATTGCCACTGCGCGGACATAGCAATGTACAGGGGGTTGGTTCGATGGGAGTCACCCCAGCCCTCAAACAACAGGTATTCGAAAACCTCGAAACCCATTTAAACATTCGTTTACCGTCGAGTCAGGGTATGGACACCATGGCCTGCGTGCACGCCGCCCACAATGGCGAGGTCGATTTCGCCTTTCTTTTAGGTGGCAATCTGTATGCGGCTAGCCCCGACTCTACTTATGCAGACAAAGCGCTAGCAAACATCCCATTCAAAGTACAAATTAGCTCTAGTCTTAACCTCAGCCATGTGCACGGCATAGGGGAAGAGAGTCTAGTACTTCCTATTCGCGTCAGAGACGAAGAACAGCAAGCTACAACACAAGAGTCGATGTTTAATTACGTGCGTCTGAGTGATGGTGGCCTAGAACGCATCGAGGATTTACGCTCTGAAGTTGATTTAATCAGCAGCATTGCAGCGCAAGTGATCGACAAGGAAACACTCGATTTCACCGTATTCCGTAATCATCATGAAATTCGTAGCGCCATTGCCAAGGCAATCCCAGGGTACTCTCCTATTAATCAGCTCGATCAGGTAAAGGAAGAGTTCCATGTGCAAGGGCGCCACCTTAACCAGCCACGCTTCAATACCGTTGATGGAAAAGCAAACTTTCGTGTGCCGGCCAAATCGGCTGCGCCAAAACGACAAGACTCGCATAACTACACTCTCAGTAGCGTTCGCAGCGAAGGGCAATTCAATACCATTGTGTATTCAGATGACGATGTCTATCGAGGCCAGAGCTCCCGCAACGTTGTCCTAATGCACCCTGAGGACATAGCAAAAGAGGGATTCAAAGAAGGGATGAGAGTACGGCTCGACAATGACACTGGAAGTATGCGGTCACTCACCCTACGCGCCTTCAATATTCGCCAAGGCAATCTGCTGACTTATTTTCCTGAGGCCAACGTACTTGTCCCGCTCAATGTGGACCCACGCAGCCATACCCCCTCATTCAAGGCGGTAAAGGTTCGAATAGCACCGGAGCCGAACTAAAACAGTGCAGCAATGGCACTGCCCTATTTTGCCCCTCGTTTTATCGAATTTCCCCCGCGGGAGCAGCGCTATGCTGCTAGAATTGATAATAATCTAATTTTAGCCAAGAGCCCTATGCGCCTATTTCGAAAATTCATTTTCGTAGTTCTGTTATTTCCCGCCTTTCTCCATGGCTCGGAAGAACTCGTCACCGTTGCGGACGGCAGCACTATCAAAGTCTTTGTTTTCTACCCAAAAGATTTTGGCGAAGGCCCGTGGCCGCTAACCGTATTAATGTCAGGTGGTACGGCCAATGAGTATGTTGTGCGCGCGCAATTCTGGCTTGGTCACGAATTAGCAAATCAAGGTTGGGCGATTGCCGTGCCAGTCTCTCCGAACGACGATGGTTTTTTCGGAGCAAGCGGTGAACGAATCCCTGAAGTCATTGCCAGCCTGCAGAAGTCGAGCGCCATTCAGCCAGGCAAAACCTTGTTAGTCGGCGTGTCCAATGGCGGTAGCTCCGCGTTGGAGCTTGCCAGCCAACATCCAGAGAATTATCTAGGCGTCGTCGCTGTGCCTGGCATTATCAAAGACGAAGATAAGATTGGTCATTTCGACGGCTTACCCGTTTACGTGCGCATTGGCGAGAATGATTTCCTACGCTGGAACAAAGAATTGCCAACACTGATTCGGCAGCTCACAGACGCGGGGGCAAAGGTCAATGCGAAGCTTCAACCTAATGCCAACCACGTCTTCCCTATCAATTGGGCTGAGCTTCAGCCCTGGTTGGACAGCATCCGCGAAGATGCCCTGCAAGTCGACTAAGATCGAAATCTTAGAAGCGACTATCTTCGATCCAATAATCTGTCACGACATTATCAGTGATCTCTATCGAAAGCTGACTCTCTTTGGTTTTCTCAACATCTATATGAAATAGTAGAAATAAACCAAGCTCGGTTTCGACTTCGCTGCGATTGCTGTAATGCCAAAGCTGTGAACCATCTTCAAACTGCGTCCTACGGCCAGGTTCACCAAAGTTGCTCCGCACCCACGATGCACTCGTCTGCCCACGCTGTATTCTTGAAACTTCCGCTTGACTCCAACTTGCACTACTCGTGTGAGTGTCCGAGTCAACCGTAAACAAGCACCCTGTCATCGATAACATTCCAAACACTAGCAACAGCCTTATCCACATTGTGTTTTCCCCTGCGTTTATTATTAGTAAAAGAACCCATAAGCCTAAAACTCATGGTTAAAGCCATCTTAAGCATCGCGGATGAATCAAAGCTGAATCAAATCGACACACTAAAGTTTTCCTATTCGCAGTGTTTTCCTCTATTATCGCCAGCACTTAAAGAATTCGTTCCATCAGTCAATTAGGAGTAGAAAGGACATCATGTATACATTGGTAAAAATCATTCATATGAGCTGCGCAATGATTTCAGTGCTCGGGTTTATTGCTCGAGGGGTATTGAAAATCAAAGAGTCTCCGCTCGTCGAGAAGAAACTTGTTAAAGTTCTTCCACACATAGTGGACACAGTGTTATTGCTTAGCGCCATCACATTAGTAGTCATGTCTGGGCAATACCCGTGGGTCGCTCCATGGGTAGGGGCAAAAATACTGGGCTTAATAGTGTATATTGGATTGGGCGTCGTCGTTATGCGCACTGCACAAACATCGAAAAGCAGAATGATCGCCTTTATTCTAGCCATCATCACTGCGCTGTATATCTTCATGGTTGCAGGCACAAAAACAATTTTTTAAACCGCCCGTTTTTTATTGCTTGACATAAAAAATATTAGGCATAAAATTCGCCACTTAAATTTCAACCACAAAGAACCGAAAAATGTTTACTCAACAAGCCCATTACAACACAGCGCCACAGAACTCAGCTATCACAGCTGCGCATCTGTCGTGCGTGCGTGGCATGAAGACCTGGGGGGTCCATTTAGAGTAGATTTTTGATTCAAATAGTTTTGCATTAAAAAAGGCCTCTAAGTTCCCATTGAATTTAGAGGCCTTTTTCTTTTCTCGAAAAAAAGTGCTGCCTAAAAAGAGGCCGAGTACAGGGGGACCTATGTCCACAGAAAACACAAGGAATGAAAATACCGCCTTAAACTTAGCGCTAAGACGCAATATTCGTGTGATCTACGCATTAGCATTCTTCCATGCATTCATGCTTATTGCACCTGTTCTAGTGCCTTTCTTTGAATCCAAAGGTCTCACAATTGCACAGATATTTTATCTGCAAGCGATCTTTGCCGGAACAATAATGTTACTTGAGGCCCCTTCAGGCTATCTTGCAGACAAACTCGGCCGTCGCACTGTGCTTCTAGTTGGGAGTTTTGCACACGGGGTGGGGTCGCTATGCTTATTATTTGCAGATGGCTTTTTGGGTTTGGCTTTGTTCGAGTTTGTGCTTGGTATTGCTGCCAGCATGATGTCGGGGGCAGATCTAGCCCTGCTCTATGATTCCGAGCAATCTCTAAACGCTAAGGACGATGAACAAAGCAGCAGCATCGCGCATTTAACCTCTACTAAAGCTTTTGCGGCAGGTGCTGGCGCCTTGTTAGGCGGTGCGCTTGCGCTCTGGTCTTTCGACATTATTCTGCTAGCACAAACACCACTTGCGTGGATTTGTCTAGCGCTGGCGTTAATGATTATTGAACCACCGATAGTGCGAGAGTCTGAACAAAAGACGCCTCTGAACTTTAAGGGGATCTATCACCACGTTCTCAGAGGAGACAAACTATTGCGTCACGTATTTTTTGCCATTCCTTTATACAATTTGAGCACATTTCAAGTTGTATGGCTGATCCAGCCGTATTGGCAAGAGCGAGGTCTGTCGCTAATGATGTTCGGGGTGTTGTGGTTTGCGCAAAACATTACCGTTGGTATCGCCAGTCATTTCGGTCACGCCGTCGAAAAACATAAAGGCGCTGTATTTGCTTTACTTATGATCGGATTGCTGCCGATAGTGGCGCATTTCGGCATGGCATGGCTAAACGGTTGGTATGGAATTGCATTGTGCTTTATTGTGTTTTTCTGTCGTGGTCTTTATCAAGTGACCCTAGTAAACGCATTAAACAGAAGAGTACCCGGTAGTGTTCGTGCTACGGTCAATTCACTTACGAGCCTAACATTTAGGTTTGGGTTTGTACTGACGGGTCCCTTTCTTGGACACATAGCCCAAACTCGTGGTTTGTCGACAGCTCTTAATATGCTTGGCTTCAGTTCTTTACTGATGTTTCTGCTAATCATGCTGCCGTTAATTCGAGCTGTCAAAACTTACAAAGCAATACTGCCTAAACCACAACTTGCAACCTAGCGATGCACCATTATTGTGCATCGCTAGACTCATTCCAGGGCGCGCGCACGGGGTTGGTGCTTTTCGGAGCGGCATGGTAAAGTTTGCCCGCTGTTAAAGTACGAACTTGCTATGCTTTCCATCGAGTTACGCCCACCCTCTATTGGCTACTTATTTGGATAGCAATGCAACTCAGTGCACTGAAGCGACGCATGCCAATTAACGCTGCTGGAGAATATGCATGAAACTAATTACCGCAATTATCAAACCTTTCAAATCTGACGATGTTAGAGAGTCCCTTCAGGAACTCGGCATCAATGGCATGACTGTCACAGAGGTCAAAGGCTTTGGGCGTCAAAAGGGACATACTGAGCTTTACCGAGGCGCAGAATATGTCATCGACTTTCTTCCCAAGGCTAAAGTGGAAATTGCCGTCGCCGACGAAATTGTCGACCAAGCAATCGAAGCGATATGCAAAGCCGCAAACACTGGGCAAATAGGTGATGGAAAAATATTCGTCACGGCACTAGAACAATCTATTCGTATCCGTACTGGTGAAACAGGTAACGATGCTCTGTAAGGATCAACCCATGGCGATAATAAAAACACCCACCTTAATTTCAACCGCGCTACTAACGCTTCTTCCCACTTCAGGCTTTGCAGCCGAGGCGCAAGTTGACGGCGCTAACACAGCATGGATTTTGACCGCGACAGCATTAGTGCTGTTCATGACAGTGCCTGGCCTGTCACTTTTTTATGCCGGCCTCGTGCGCAGCAAAAACGTGCTATCCGTATTAATGCAATGCTTCTCTATTGCAGCACTGGTCTCTGTTATCTGGTTGGTTGCTGGTTATAGCATCTCTTTTGGCCCTGCGGAAAGTGGCTTTTGGGGAGGGCTAGACAAAGCATTCTTGAATGGTGTGACACAGCATTCAATTTGGGGAGATATTCCAGAGTCATTATTTGTCGCGTTCCAAATGACATTTGCCATCATCACTCCTGCACTCATTGTCGGTGCATTTGCCGAACGCATTAAGTTTTCTTCGATGCTTTTGTTCAGTGGCCTTTGGGTAGTTTTTGTCTACTTTCCTGTTTGTCATTGGGTATGGGCCGAAGAAGGTTGGTTGTACCAGATGGGTTTAATCGATTTCGCCGGTGGCACGGTCGTGCATGTCACTGCAGGGGTTGCAGCCGTGGTCACGGCCGTCATGCTTGGCGCTCGCAAAGGGTTCTTAGTTACACCTATGATGCCGCACAACCTAACGATGACCTTCATAGGTGCTGGCATGCTATGGGTCGGCTGGTTTGGTTTTAACGCAGGTAGCGCCTTAGCGGCGAATGGCAGCGCCGGCATGGCACTTCTCGTCACCCATTTATCGGCATCGGCAGGCGCACTGACTTGGATGTCAATCGAATGGGTTCGACACGGCAAACCCAGTGGTCTTGGCGCAGTAACCGGTTTAGTCGCCGGCTTGGCCACCATCACTCCGGCATCGGGTTCTGTTGGTCCTGCAGGCGCGCTCGTATTGGGCATAATGGGCGGCGTTTTGTGCTTCACTGCAACTTACTATCTGAAGCAAAAGATCAAGATCGATGACTCTCTTGATGTTTTCCCTGTCCACGGAGTGGGTGGCATTCTTGGGACTCTGCTCGCTGGTGTTTTCGTTTCACAAGACTTAGGCGTCTTCAGTGGTAACGGCTATGCCGAAGGCATGAATATGGCCTCTCAATTAGGCGTGCAAGTAATCGGAATTTTGGCCACGGGAGCCTACACCGCCGTTCTCACAATCATCTTGTTCAAGTTTGTTGGCGTCGTTACCTCTGGCTACCGCGTCACTGATGACGAAGAACAAATGGGTCTGGATATTTCCGACCACGACGAGAAAGGCTACTCCATGTAACGTGTGCCCGGTGCAGTGCTTAGCTCAGTGCTGCACCGGACATATTATCCCACCCCAATCTGCTCTATACTCTTGCAACGTGCTTAGAATTCGCTTTGCTTCTAGAGGAATTGCCGATGACCCATTCGCCCTCCCCCCTTCGCTATCTCCTTTGCCCTGCCGTATTGGCGCTTGCGCTAACAGCTTGCAGCAGCGACGACGATACTAATAATGAAGTCGCACAATCTTTAGGGCTTACTGTCCTCTCAACGCGCCCTGATATGATCACTGGCGGAGATGCTCTAGTGCGCATCGACAGCAGTGGCATCGACCTTGACACTATTCGAGTCGTACTCAATGACGAAGACATCAGCGACAGTTTTACACCGATGCTAGACGGTCATAGTCTACAAGGTTTGGTTGACGGTCTGGCCATTGGCGAGAATACTCTGCTGGCAATGGATGGCGCAGGAAGTACTCGCACTCAAACTAGCTTGATTAACCACCCTATCACTGGCCCTGTCATCTCCGGCCCTCACATCACGCCTTTTGTATGTAACACGGCGCAAAACGGCTTAGGAGAACCACTTGATGCAACCTGCACCGCCGAGACACAAGTCTCCTATGTCTATCAATCGCTAGGTGGTGAATTTAAAGATATCAGTGACGTAACGGCTCCTTATCCTGAGGATATGGCTACTACTATGGTTGACGGTGCCGATGTGCCATTCATCGTGCGAGTAGAATCGGGCACTATCAATCGTTCTATTTTCCATGTTGCCGTACTAGATGACCCACAACGAAGCTATGGCGAATGGGATCCCGATTATAGTTGGAATAATCGCTTACTGTTCTCCTTCGGTGGCGGTTGCGGTACCAATTACAATCAAGGTTCACGCCCACGCGACACAGTGCTCAATGCCAGTGTTCTCGGCAAGGGTTTTGCTCACATCGTTTCCTCATTCAATGTCATGGGGCATCAATGCAATGATAATCTTTCAGCAGAAACCCTTATGATGCTGAAAGAACACTTCATCGAAAACTACGGCCTTCCAGTTTGGACCGTCGGTAGCGGCGCATCTGGTGGCGCAATTCAGCAATTGCTCATTACCCAAAACTATCCTGGTTTACTAAATGGCTTACTGCCTATCATGAGCTTCGCCGATTCGTTCAGCGTCCGCCCCGGCGTTACGGACTGCCGTTTATTGAAGCACTATTACGATGCCAACGGAGACAGTTTTAGCGAGGCACAGAAACTGGCAATTGAAGGATTCTCTGCGGGAACCTGTGCGGCATGGGAACGCTCTTATATCGATGTCATTGTCGCCGACAAAGGTTGTGGAATTGCCCCAGAGCTAGTCTACCATTCACAGACCAACCCTACAGGCGCGCGCTGTACAATCTATGACACCAATATTACTAGCGTTGGCCGCGACCCTGAGACAGGTTTCGCACTTCAAGCTCTGGACAATATTGGCATCCAATATGGTTTACAAGCATTAGAGTCTGGCCTGCTTTCCGTCGACGAGTTTATCGACCTGAATGCCAATATCGGCGGCTACGATCGCGATGGCAAGGTGGTGAGCACTCGAACCAACGGCCAAATAGAAGGTATTGAGGCGGCCTACCATACGGGACGTGTCAATCAGGGCAGTGGTGGTCTCGCTAGCGTCCCTATTCTACATTTTCGACCTTATCTAGACCCGCGTGGCGACATTCATGACCGCTTCAGAGACTTGCAAATTCGCGCGCGCCTGCGTAAGGCCAATGGCCATGCCGACAATCAAGTCATATGGCTCTACTCAGCAGATGAAACAGGTGTGACAGTCAGTGAACTGGCCCTAGCGACCATGACCCAATGGTTGGACAATCTTGTGAGCGATACGAGTGAAGCGCCAGCACTAAGTAGAGTTCTCAAAGCCAAACCCGAACAAGCCGTTGATGCATGCTGGGACGAACAAGGTATGCGTATTGACGAGGCCTTCGAGTTCAGCTCTAACGGACAGTGCAATACCCTTTACCCTCCTCACAGCAATCCACGAATCGCAGCAGGTGCACCATTAGCAGATGACACGATTAAATGTGCATTACGAACCCCAGCAAGGAGCGATTACTCCGTTAGCTTCAGCGACTCTCAATGGCAAGCACTATTAACAACATTTGACCAAGGGGTTTGTGACTACTCACAACCGGGTCAAGGTCAAGTTGATATAGCTGGGACGTTTCTGAAGTTACCGTTATAAATGAAAAGAACGAAAACTGGCGCGTTTGCCAGTTTTCGTTGATCTAGAAGTCAAAGAAGTAGACTTCTAAGTTAAATTGAATTCGTGGGTCCGGATTCCAATTATTATCGCGCTCCATCACTAATTGCGGCACAAACTCCATCACCAACCAATCCTCGTGAATCGCTTTCCTATAAACACTCTGCGCATAGTAACTTTCAACTCTTGGCGTGGGCTGACTAACCCCAATAACCCCTGCTTCGTAGGTTAGCGTTTCTCGCTCTCCTAGTGTTCTGTGCAAAGCCATTGTTTGTGCATACTGGAACTCATTGTCTCGGTCTTTGAAATTGGCCTCTGAATCGAAACGCAAAAACATGTCTTCGCGCAGACTGCGCGTGAAGAACAACCGCGCATCTTGCCCCCAACCTTCGGTATGGTAATACCAAATCCTGTGATCGACACCTAGGCCCCACTGTTCGCTCAAGTCACGTCCGTAGCGCGTTTTGAATCGGTAGAACGGATCCAGAGGAATTCGGCCCTTTACGCCAACATCATGGGTGAAGCGAAATCCATCGTCACGCTCGGGAAGCTGATAGCTGAAGCCGCCGGAGAACTCCTGCGGCCGAATATTACTAAGCCTTTGATTTTGAAGTGTCTCTTGATCAACTTGCTCTGACTCGAAAATTAGCTTCCAACGCTCGGTCGCGCGCGGCAAATCAATTCTGCCGCTAATTCGCACATTCGAATAATAGGCACCCGTCTCGCTTACTTGCTGGTTTAACCGAAGTCTTAGATAACTTTGATTACTGTGCTCTCCGACGCCGTCACCAGCAAGCCAGTCATCGAGATAGCGTCCAGCACCAGATACATTTCGTGAGACGCTGTCACGCTGGTTCTCAAGCCAGCTCCAAGCGCTAGTCTCAGTAATCTCTTCCAATGTCGGCAATACGGGAAGCCGAAGAAGCCCATTGTTTCTCTCTTCTGGCTCATCTTGGGCTATGGCAAGGTTCACACAGCATATTAACCCCAGCGCCACGGCGTTACGCCAGCGGTTAAGAAGCACTTTACTCTTGATCGGCTCTTTCTTTAGCTGCATGATTTTCCTATTGCCATCACTACACTCTAAGACACTCATAAACTTAGAGTCTTAAACATAGTATATTGTTCCGCTAGTGCGCGAGAACATTTGTATGACTCACAAGCGTAATTAGCCATTCGGAACCATGATGCAAAGGGCTTATCAACAAACTCATAAATACCAACAAACTACAGACAATAAGTCCTAGCTGCCAAGGGTACAGTTGTAGTCGTTGTTGTGCTTTCAGCAAGGCCTTTATACGTAATTCCACATCGGTTTCGGCAAAGGCCAATGCTCCCGTTGGCATCGAGCTAGTCTGTTTTATCAGACGTTTAACCTTTAACAGTGTCTCGGCCACATTCACATAACCAAATTTTTCAGCGGCACTAAAATCGCACGCCTGCTCTGTCAGTAACTGCAAGTCTGACATCATCTTTGTAGCTCCAACCCGATATAAAATCACGCTGCACAGTTTGGCTAATAAAAGTCGCAAATTGTCTCGGCGCTTCTGATGCGCGTTTTCATGCAAGAGAATAATCGACATATCAGTATTGCTACAGGCTTTCTCTAAACCTTCGCTAACGTAAATCCGCGGATGCCACCAACCCAAGGTGAATACTAAAGGTACAGCCCCTTTCAACTGCTGATAGGCACCTAAGTCTCTGCCAAGATGTTTAAACTGCGTACTCAATTGACGAGATTTGCTAAGCGTACTCACACAACGCCATGCCAATGAAAGCAATACCCCCCCCCCTAGCAATAGGCCAAACATGGCCAACTCTTCACTATGCAACATCGGGACATGACTCACACATTCCTGATGGCAGTGAGAATCGACCAATACATTCTCTATTTCTGGCATAAAAAGCAGGCTAGTGCTGGCAAGACTCATGACAAATGGACAAAGCCAATAGAGCAACAAAAGTGCACTGCCAAAACGAGGGTGTAAGGTAAAAAATGCGGGACGAATTAGAGGATAAGCAAGTATAAAAACCGCGCTCAACAATAAGCAAAGGCCTAAGAAAATTGCAGAAAAAGACCCTAGCATACTAATCACAGGTCTTCCTCCATGTCTTGTTTCTTCTTCTCGATCAATGCTTCAAGCTCAGACAGCGAGCTTTCATCCATATCCGCAGCGACATTTACGAAACTACTGAGAATTGTTTCTAGGCGTCCGTCATGTAGCAGTTGAATGACATCTCCCATCATTTTTCCCAAGAGATTGCCTCGTGAGACTAAGGCGAAATAGCAGTAAGCATGCCCACGTTTGTCTCTATCGACCATTTCTTTGCGATACAAGCGCTCCAAAGTAGACTGCACTGTGCTTAGTGAGGTTCGTTGCAAACGAGGAATTCGCTCATGAATAGATTTGGCATCTAGATGCGGAGTCTCCCATAGAGCCTCCAAAACACCCAGCTCCAATTCGCCTAGTGTATTAGGCAGCACATTAGAAGAGGACCGCTTTTTATTCATTATTCCTAAGACCGATTGCAAGTCGGCATTTCGCCAACTTTAATTTTGTAAATATAACAACGCGTTACGACAAGAAACCCCGTATTTCCGCATTAAAACTCTGGCTTTTCTTGTGAGCACATTACAATCCTTCGCACAAATTTTTGAGGTGCGAAGCCAACGCTACAGCACACCAAGATAGCACAAGAGATACACACAAAAAACTAGGGAGAGGTCATATGCGTTTGGTCGCAATCGCTATCGTTGTTTCAATAAGCCAAGGGGTTTACGCCGCTGAAAGCTCCGGCAATTCTATCGAAGAAATTACCGTGTTCGGGGAAAACAATGCGCTAACAGGCAAGCCCGTGAACGCCACCGAAGGGACGATCTATGGCGCTCAATTCACGCTTAGACCGATTACACGTCCAGGTGAGTTGCTCGAATTCGTCCCAGGCTTAATTGCGACTCAACATAGTGGCGAAGGCAAGGGAAACCAGTATTTTCTACGCGGCTTCAATCTGGACCATGGCACCGATCTGGCCATACGAGTCGACGACCTGCCAGTGAACATGCCATCTCATGCTCATGGCCAAGGTTATGCCGACCTCAATTTCTTGATACCAGAACTAATTGATCGCATGAACTATAGAAAAGGCCCCTACTACGCTGAAGTTGGGGACTTTGGTACCGCTGCCTCATCGGACTTTTCCTATGTTGATGCCTTGCAGCAGGGACTGGCAAGCTTGACCGTTGGCGAGAACGATTATACTCGCGCGTTTGCTGGATACACTTTCGATACTCTGGGAGGAAAGCTCACCGCAGCAGGCGCACACACAGACTACGCAGGGCCGTGGCAGCTCGACCAGCAGCTCGACAAATCCACGGGGTTTCTCAAATACTATCGAGAGACAGCCCTAGGTCAGTGGAGTATCACCGGAGCCACTTACGACAACACTTGGAACGCCACCGACCAAATACCACTGCGTGCAGTACAAAGTGGGGCACTCGACCGTTTCGCCACTATCGACAATAGCGACGGCGGGGAAACCCATCGACATAGTCTCGCGATTGACTGGCAACAAGAAACTGAAAATGCTGCTTGGTCATTTAATGCCTATGGGATTGATTATGGCCTCGCTCTTTTCTCAAACTTCACCTACTTCTTGGACGACCCCGTTCGTGGTGATCAATTTGAACAATTTGAAGAACGGCGCGTCTATGGCTTTCATGGGAAGTATCAACGCAACTTAGACCTAGCCGGTTTTGCTTCAACACTAAGCCTAGGCCTACAGAATCGCACCGATGACATCGATCTGGGTCTTTATAAAACCCAACAACGTCTGCGCCACACCACAACACGAGAGGACGATGTTCAACAAAGTCTTAATAGTGCTTATGCATCGATCGACATCGACTGGTCACAACGAATTCGTACCGTGGCCGCATTGCGGGCGGATCATTACGAATACGATGTCGACGCGGATCTAAACCTCAACTCAGGTGATGGTAGTGATGACCTCTTAAGCCCCAAGTTCAGTCTTATCTATGCCCAAAGCGATCGCACTGAATTATTTCTCAGCGCAGGCCAAGGGTTTCATAGCAACGATGCTCGAGGCACAACCATTACTCAAGACCCTGTCAGTGGTTTAGCTGTCGAGCAAGTAGACCCATTGGCTAAAGCACGTAGCTATGAACTCGGTCTGCGCTCGGCCGCCATACCCAATACTCAAGTGGCGGTATCACTTTTCTCCATGAAACTAGACTCTGAGCTGTTGTATGTCGGTGATGCAGGGACAACGGAAGCACTAGGAGAAAGTAAAAGACGAGGTATAGAGGTTGGGGCTCTATATGCACCGCGGCCATGGCTGTTAATTGACGCAGATCTGACGTGGACTAAAGCGCGACTATTGGGCGTCGGGGCTAATGATCGCATTCCTAACTCGGTTGAACGTACCGCCTCTTTAGGAGTGATTGTAGAAGATCTTAATAAATGGAGCGGGGGCTTGCGGATACGTTATCTTGGACAAGCGCCGTTGACCGAAGATAATAGTGTGAGTTCGGACTCCACATTGTTACTAAATGCCCAAGCTTTCTATCAACTCTCACCCGCTTGGTCTTTGGGAGTAGAGCTTATGAATCTTCTAGATAGCGATGACAATGACATTACTTATTTCTACGAGTCACAGCTGGCCAATGAATTATCACCCCAAGAGGACGTGCACTTTCATCCGGCAGAACCACGCAGTGTTCGCGTCACTTTGCAGGCACGTTTCTAAACTCTAGAGAAAATCCATGTCACCCGCCGTAAGCCACCAAGCACCTTTTAGCGTGTCTGCGGCGGGACCTCTTGTCCAAATATTGCAGGGAATCTCTATTCCAAGCTCATATTGTTTTGAGCCATCAAGACTAAGTGTCTGCGCATAAGCTTGCGTAACACGGCTACGCAGCAACAAAGACTGTTGACTAAGATGAGCCCTTAGACTCATTAACAGTTCTGGGAATTGCTGCATATCGCCAATGATATCCATCAATAGGCGACCACCCTCATGGGGTTTTATGAACACTATAGCGCGTAGCTGCGTATCCTTTGTCCCTCGAAGCTCTAGACACTCGTAATCCCCACGAGCCCAAAGAGGATGGTAAAAATACCGGTATTGCAAATAGTCCCAATCTCTCACCCCTATGATTTTATCTACAAAACTATTCGCCATAGTTTTCCATAGGGCGTTCACTTGCGCCTTGGCGCTGCTTTGGGACCAGTCAAACACATTGACCGTGAAAGTCTGCGCAATATCTGTGCTAGTAGGGATTGGATAATCAATCTCAACAAAACGGTCTGTGACATCATAAAGCCCAAGCCGCTGAGCCACCCGCAGAACTCTTTGATTGGGAAACCCAAACCCAAGCAAATGCTCGGCGCAGTTTCCAACCTGCTGTTCCAATAAGGTTGCTGCCGTTTTGAAGAACAATGTGTCGCGGCTCACAAAACTGCGATACTCTGGCAGCACCATCACATCGCATATCTGCAGCGCTTTACTTTGCTCACCAAAATACAAAATATCTCTTGGCGCGCCGCCATAGTGAGCTAATAACTTCTCATTGTCGCGCACACAAACAGCACGGCCACGCCCATCGCCGTATTTCCATTGCCAAATAGCCGCATCAAACGCGGTTTCGAAACTTTTTTCGAATAGCGGTGAAATCTCATCAATAGAAAACGCACTAATGCTGCCAAAGCAGACATCTGGGTGCACGCTTGCCTCCTTCCTAAAATCTAGAAGCGTGTAGGACAATCGTATTTGCGAATACTTGCGCGCCAAGACTTCTAGGTTCTCAGCCAGTTGTTCAAACTGCTCTGGTGCAATAGCAAGTTGTGCCACTAGCACGCTTTGATGTTTGCGCAGTAGTTCGCCAAAGAGTACCAACCCTGGCGCGACTTGCCGCCCTAGCTCTCGTTGCCGCTGCACTGAAAAGCCACAACGCTCGGCCAACTGCAAAAAATTAACAAGTACAGGCCTAGGCTCGGGATGAATTTCGCTATCATCTAACGTGAATTCATCGGCTATAAGTAATTGCCCTCCGTTTTTCAGCACCCTTGCAACGAAAGCGAATAAGGCCAGTGGATCGAAATACTGAGCCGATTGTTGAAGGATGACGGCATCGAAGCGCTGCTCAGGAGTGAACTCGGGTAGCGAGCTATGAACAAAGTCCACCCCGTCGGCACCAAGCTCTTGAACTGCGCAAAACTCTTCCTCAATACAGCTTAGTGCCGTAAGTTGATACCCCTGCGCGGCAAGCGATTTTGCGAAGGCGCCGGTCCCGAACCCTATTTCTAGAATTGCAGCAGGCGCTGGCAAAAGAAGTGCGGACAACTCGTCTTGAGCTTGCTGCTGGGCTTGGTGATAGTCACTATGTGCTCTATCTGCCTCATCGAATACACCGAAATGCAGATGCGTAAGCTGAGAATACTCAAGCTCGAGCGTGCGCGCATAAACGTTTAGAGGAAAAGGGAGGCATTGCTGATTCATAAAGACACTAACAAACTTCAGGCTAAAATAGAGACACGCACTATACCCCGTAGGCTGACAGTGAGCAAAACGAACTGCCTAGAGACATGGTAAACACTCCTTTTGTGCAACATTTACGGTAGAATGGCTTCATGAAATCCAATACATCAAGCTCCAATATTCTTACCGGTCTGCTACAAGTATTGCGCCCGGAAACCTCTGGCAGCAGCTCCTCTCGCCTCGCCTTACAGCGTTTATTGCTTTTGCGCGCTCTGGTCACCATTTTTAGCATTGTGGCAACACTCATTTTTCACTCGTTTTCGCCCTTGGTTCTGCCTGTTCCGCAACTTATCTTGGCACTTGTGTTTGTGGCAGCTTCCCTTATTTTTGGCCTTTGGCGTTTGCGTCAAGAAGTGCCGATCACAGAACATGAGTTATTTGGCCAACTATTGGCCGATGTCGGAATACTCATTGTCATCTTGTTTGTAACCGGCGGGGCTAGTAATCCGTTAATTTCCTACTTATTGGTAAACCTCGCTGTCGGGGCCACCATATTGCAGCAACGCTATGTCAATGTACTTGCTTTAGCCAATATGGCGGTCTACACCAGTTTTTTATTGAGTGAACTACAAGTGGAACATGGTGATCACAACGCCGATAATTTCCAACTCCACTTGGTAGGCATGTGGGTCACCTTTGTCGTCAGTGGCGTGCTGATCACTCTTTTCGTGACCCGCATGGCAGAGGCAATTCGCAGCCGGGAGCTCACACTCGCGCGCTCTCGAGAAAACGAAATGCGCAACGAGCAATTGGTTGCCATTGGCACTTTGGCCGCAGGAACAGCCCACGCACTAGGGACGCCTTTGTCGACGATGTCGGTTTTGCTGACAGACCTAGATAAATACAGCGATGAAGAACTACAGAAGATGTCGCTAAAAGAGGATATCAGCTTGTTGCGCCAACAAGTGGTGCGCTGCAAAGACTCACTCAATAAACTTACGCAGTTTTATAATAAGGCCGACAAGCGTCAACCTATCAATGGCACTGTGCCGATGTTTATGGAAGAGATTCAAGACTATATTCAAAACATCCACCCACGTGCGAACGTCAATTTCATACTAAAAGACAGTGCGCAATCCGCTAGCATCCCCTTTGACCTTAGTATTCGCCACGCAGTCATAAATTTGATTGAAAATGCTATTAAGGCTGCCGAGTCTAGTGTCACCGTGACGAGCCTAGTGACAGACACCCCAGCAAGGTTAATAGAGGTTATTATTCAAGACGACGGCCCAGGAATCCCAACTAGCGTTATGGAAAACATGGGCGAGCCCTTTATTTCGACTAGAAAAGATAGCATGGGCATCGGTATCTTCCTCGCAAATGCGGCCATACAACGTGCCTCAGGCAATATCGAAATGTTTAACCTTAAAACCGGTGGTGCCATGAGCATTATTCGACTGCCTTGCGCAAAAGGGTCTGCAACAGCCATTCACGCAAACGATGACAACAAGGAGGTGTAGTCAATGGAACAGCAAACAATTCTAGTTGTAGAAGATGACGAAATGTTCGCTCGAGTTATTTGCCGAGCAATGCAACAACGCGATTTTTTGACAGAGCACGCCGAAAGCTGTCTCTTATACACATC
>OJGU01000169.1_pt1 | contig 44023 bp, 39 predicted proteins | sample 1594741 | NCBI WGS metagenome assembly OJGU01 (sample SAMN05416841, study PRJEB24817) | seawater metagenome | isolation source: Sea water | place: Canada:Atlantic | collected 2013-07 | reverse complement strand
GTTATAGTAGTTTATATACAGCATTATTTTAAACTACCTGAACTACTTTCATTATCATATGTTTTAATAATTTTGTTTTGTGTTCAATCTTAAAAGGCTACAAAAATTACAATTAAGAAGTAAAGTAAAAGTAAATAGTTATAGTATATAAGATTTAAATGACACATCGTTCAAGACGAAGTAATCGTTAGATATGTTGCATAATAAGTTAATGTAGATGATAATAAAAAACAAAGTACTGATTAATAATGTTATAGAAAAACCTATTGTGATGGATGTTGGACTTAAATCTGATAATAAGCCTAAACCAATAGTTATTTTTGCTCATGGATTTAAAGGATTTAAGGATTGGGGACATTTTAACGAAGTGATGGATTTTTTTATCACAAATGAATGTGTGTTTTTAAAGTTTAATTTTTCTCATAATGGAGGAACTGTTGAGCAACCAATAGATTTTCCGGATTTAGATGCTTTTGGGAAAAACACTATTACTAAAGAGTTGAATGATGTTTCATCTGTATTAGATTGGATACACACAACAGAAGAACTTCCTAAAGAGGAATTAGATATTAATGACATTACTTTAATAGGACATAGTAGAGGCGGTGGGATAGCCATGTTAGCAGCCAGTATAGATGTTAGGATAAAAAGAATAATTACATGGGCTGCTATCAGCGATTTTGAAAGCAGGTTGCCATCAGACTTATCCGAATGGAAAGCTAAAGGAGTGGTTTATATTGAAAATGCTCGTACAAAGCAACAAATGCCTATGTATTATTCATTTGTAGAAGATTTGTTTGCGAACAAGAATAAATACAAAATAGAAAATGCCATTAAAAAGGCTAATCAGCCACATTTAATTATTCATGGAGATAGTGATTTAACAGTAAATGTTGAAGAAGCTAAGCAACTAAATGAGTGGAATAAAAATGCTGATTTGAAAATAATTACAGGAGCCAATCATACCTTTGATGTTAGTCATCCACACCAAGAAGAACAACTTTCTGAAGCAGCTAAAAAAGTGTTAACGTATTCATTAGCATTTATAAAAAAAATGGTTTGATTTCTTACTATAAAAAATAAGGAATAAAATTTTGTAGGAATAAAAAAATATCTATTTTTGCATTCCTTTTTTAAGGGATGTTCTTTAAAGCATATCAATACAATTAAGCGAGAGTAGCTCAGCTGGTAGAGCACGACCTTGCCAAGGTCGGGGTCGCGGGTTCGAATCCCGTCTCCCGCTCATTTTAGTTAAGATAGTTGCTTGAGTGGTGGAATTGGTAGACACGCAAGACTTAAAATCTTGTGCCCATTAGGGCGTGCGGGTTCAAGTCCCGCCTCGAGTACAAAAAAGCCCTGTAACTTGCGTTACAGGGCTTTTTTGTTTGAATTGATTTTATCGAAAGTTCTTTGGTAATAATTTTTTGCCTGCCATTTCTGCTATTTCACCAATACGTTTTTCCCTCGTATCTTTCTTCTTTGCTGATATCACCCAATACAAAAGTCTTTTACGAATTACAACGCTCAAACTTTGAAAATAGTCTTTGGAATTCGGGTATTGCTGAAAATTACGTTCTAAATCTTCTGGGATTATTAGCTTCTCAACTATATCTAAAATTGTCCATGAACCGTTTTCTTTTGCAATCCTAACACATTTCAGTCCAGCATCACTCATTAATCCTTGTTTAGTCAATGTTTCGACCTTATTTTTGTTAATTTTTGACCAAATGCTTGTAGGTTTTCTTTTTGTGAAATACTGAATATACCGCTCCTCATCAAGTGACTTTTTTACACTGTCAATCCAACCAAAGCAGATTGCTTCGTCAACAGCTTGGGACCATGAAAGATTGAAATTGGCAGATTTCTTTTTGTAAAAAATTAACCAAATGGATTCTTCTTTTTTATGATTCTTTTCAAGCCATTCTCTCCATTCGTCTTTATTTGATGGACAAAAACTATTTTTTGGCACTTCATTCATTGCGTACAAAATTACTCACAAAGAACCAAAATCTTTGATGTATCATTATTCAATTTGGTTCGATACAACCATTGCGGGCATAAAAAAACCTTTTTAGAATTTCTAAAAAGGTTTTTTTTGTTTTTGACACTTTTTATTTATCTCCATAATTTTTCTGTTAGCATGTTTCCATCTTCAAATAATATTTGTACAATATAAATGCCATTGGGTTGATTTTCTAATGAAAAATTATAAGTAAGTTGCTGATTAGATTCGGTAACTACTATTTTACCTGTGATATCATAAATAACAATCGTTGTTAAAATTTGATTTGGAGAAATAAGTTGATAATTTCCGTTTCCGAAATTTTGTAGGGTTAATTGATTTTTTTCTATCTTTTCAACAGAAGTTACAACATTTGGAGAAGCTAAAACAATAATGTTTTTAGAACTTTGTTCTGTACAGTTGTTATTCGAAGAATTTAACACAATAGTATAATCTCCAACCGAAGTGTACATATAATTCGGATGAGTGGCTGTTGAATTACCTCCGTCTCCAAAATCCCAATCGTAAGTAGCAGCGTTTTGAGATTGGTTAGTGATATTGACAATTCCTCCTTCACTTAAATAAACAGTGTCCTTATCTAAATCAAAATCAGCGATGATTTGGGCAGGAGTGTTAATAGTAATAGTTGTCTCATCAACAATTCCTTTATTAAAGCTTCTTACTAAATAAGTTTGAGCAGCTATATTATTTATATGTATAGAGTCGGTAGTTGATGTTCCGAAATGTAAAATATTGTTTGAAAGATCAAGAATCTCGTAATCCCAATTGGTATTGCCGTGTTTTATTAAATCTATTGTTCCATTACCACTGTTAAAACATAATTCGTCTGTAGAAATTACAGAAAGAGCTGTGGAAATATTAAAGGTAAAGGTAGCTATCTCTTGCTGTTGATTAAGCGTAAATACAATAGAAGTGTCTCCTAAAATAGTGTAGTGGGTGTTAGAAGAAATGTCTGTTAAACTAACTTTGTAATTTGCTGTTAATGGAAAAACTTCTTCAATTAATAAGGTATAAGTCCCCGAAGCAGGAATATTAGTGTATATAGTTACAGATTTGTCCATACTATATTCAGGAAGAGCATTTATAGATAACTCTTGTCCGGGAGCAATTTGTGTATAAATTGAAGGAACATTAGTATTGGGGCTGAATAATTTCCATGCATCATAATTTCCATCAAAATTTTCAGTAGCACCATTAAACATTCTTATAATGGTTTCGTCAGTATAGTTGTTACCGCTTATTTTAAACCTAAAGGCATTGTTGTTTCCTAAGCTATTTATACTTATTAATAAGAAGGAAATGGTAAGCAAATGAGTGCATAAATTTTTCATAGTTTATAGTTTTAAAAATCAATAATGTAAAAGTAGTTGGTAGTTATTCCGAACTAAACGGTATAAATGCTGAAAATGAACTGGGTATTAACCGAAGTGTTGGGATTTAAAAACACTTAATACAGGTTTAACCAACTAAGTATTTTCACTATTTAAAATCAGGTGTTTTACGCTTTTTTCAGAGCTATATGTGAGCGAACTTTGGGGTATAGATTTTTAATCAAAAACAATAAAGATTTGAAAATTGAAAAATTATTAATAAACTTTAAAAGACTATACATTATGAAAATTAGTATCCAACTTACTCCGCTAAAACAAGCAATTATAGCTTCTATTATCGCAATTTTATTATTGTTTGCTACTAACAAACTTAGAGCACAGTCGGTAGCTACTAAAGTTACTTTTGAGGCAGTTCCTGAGTATGTAGTTAAACAATTTACAGCAAAGCATATTCAGAATAAGTTTTATTTTAAGTTTCTAATACAAGAAAATAGAGAAGATGCAAATTATGTGTTAGAATCATCTATTGATGGGGTTAACTTTAGTGAGATAGCTATTAAAGAAGGGGTGAAATCTCCAAATAAGCAACCATTATTATACTGCTACATTGTTGATGCTACAACTATAAGTGATAGAATTTTTAGAGTTAGAATTACTTCTAATAAAGATGTTACTTATTCAAATTGGTTAGATTTTTCTTCTACAACCGACCAAGCGTTAGTAAATAAATAAAAAAAATATTTTTTTTGACAAAGGATTGGTGTTTTGTTGAAAAATTGTATATTGCGTCACTCAATAAGTAGGAATAACTTACTTGTTGAGTTTTTGTTATATAATTTTTTGCATTATGGATCCAATCAGAATTTTGCTTACCGATGATCATTTAATAATTAGAAATGGTATTAAATTGATGTTGAAGAGACATAAACAATTTAAAGTGGTGGCAGAAGCAGGTTCAGGAATTGAAGCAATAAATTATCTAGAAAAAAATCATAACGATATTGATGTGGTATTAATGGATATTGATATGCCGGAGATGAATGGTATAGATGCCACCAAAGTAATTACTAACTCTTTCGAGAATATTAGAGTATTGGTCTTGTCTGTCCATAACGAAGAACCTTATATTAAAAGTATTATTGATGCAGGTGCTTTTGGCTATGCATTAAAAGATGCAGATACAAATGAAATAGTTAGTGCAATAGAAACTATTGCTAATGGGAAAAAATATTTCAGCTCTGAAGTATCGAATATCATGATTAATTCTTTAATGAACAAACAAAAAGGACAAGCTGTTGAAGTGGATGAATTATCTGAAAGAGAAATAGATGTAATTAAGTTGGTGGCTTCTGGAGCTACTAATAAGGAAGTGTCTGATAAATTATTTATTAGTTCTAGAACGGTAGAAACCCATAGAAGAAATATTATGGATAAACTAGGACTTAATAATATAGCAGAATTAATTAAATATGCAATTAAAAGAGGGTATGTAGATGTAGATTAAATCTTCACATTAAGCGTACTCATTTTAAGTAAATTCACTTCTTCTTCCGTTAAAAACCTCCACTGACCTCTGGCTAAGTTCTTTTTAGTTAAACCGGCATAATAAACCCTGTCTAATTTAGAAACTTCATAACCTAAATGTTCAAACATTTTTTTTACAATGTTATTTTTTGAAGAATGAATTTCTACACCAATTAGTTTTTTATTTTCACCATCACCAACATGAGTAGCTTCCTGCATTTTGGTAAGGCCATTTTCTAAATCTACACCATTAATCAATTGTTGCAAGTGTGTTTTAGAAACATTGGTAGAAGTTGCTACCTGATAAATTTTCTTAATATGTTGTTTCGGATGAGTTAGTCTTTTCACCAATTCTTCATCGTTGGTTAAAAACAAAACGCCTGTAGCATCTTTTCCTAATGGGTCAACAGGAATAACACTTTGTTTTAATTTTCCGAGTAATTCAACTACATTTCTCCTATTATATGGGTCGTTTAATGAAGAAACAAATCCTTTAGGTTTGTTCATCAGCAAATACACTTTCTTTTCATGTCTAAGCGTTTCTCCACCACAAACAATTTTATCTGTATCAGCAACTTTAAATCCCATTTCTGTGATGATTTTACCATTAACTTCAACTACTCCGGTTTGAATTAACACATCAGCCTCTCTTCTAGAACATATTCCGGCATTAGCCAAAAACTTATTTAAACGAATTTTTCCATCATCAACTTTAGGCAAAGGAGCTTGTCTAGGAGGTCTCTTTTTAAAGTCGCCTCTTTTATTTGTAGGCTTCTTAGTAAAAGATTTCTTTTTGTCTGATGAGTTGTTTTTTTTATCTTTCATTTTTTAGTTAATTGTGTCTGGTTGTTGGTTATTAGTTTGTTGTAGTAAATTTGAGGTTAAAATGGTATTGCAAATAATGTTGGCTTCCAATTGAATTTGGTTTAAGGTTAAAATTACTTGAGCTAAAGTATAATGATAAAACATAGAAGATTCCCATTTTTCAGGTTTTCCATTGTGAAATGAATAATCTACTGTGTTAATAGTTTTAGTAGTAGATGAATTTTCTTTAATAACAGTATTAAAAGCATTAATTTTTTCTTTTAATTCTGTAGCAGTATATTCTCCATTTTTCGGATTTAAAGGGTCAGCTAGTCCGAGTATCAAGGTTGGTATGTCATAATTATCTTTTGCCATTATCTGTGATAAAGATATAGTGTCTGCTATTCCTTCTGCTAGAGCATCTGTATTATGGTAAAGTTTGCTCTTTAATTTATTAATGTAGTGATTTAAGTCTTCTGTAGCAGAATAAATAGTAGAATTCTTTTCATGTTCTTTTTCATTAATAATACTAGTATTGGATGCATTAATTGTATTAATGTTATCTTGAATATTTATTGCTATATCAGAAATTTTAAACAGTGTTCTATATGCAACTCCACTACTAGAATATCCTAAAAACAGTAAACACATTGAAAAAGTAATATATACTAAAGTTGGAGTTAAAATAATGGGCTCTTTTTTAGTGAAAAAAGAATACAGAAAAAGGATAGATACTATTATTAATGAACTAAAACCTATCACTAATATTGACCCTGCTCCAGGCCAATGCATAATTTTAAAAAGTAATCCAATAACTAAAACAGATGCGGATGTGCCTGCTAGTTTTGTTCTAGAGCTAAAAATGCTTAGCTTGTCTTCAAAAGACATAAATTTAAATTGCAGAATTCCGGCAGCAAAAAAAATATAAAGAGACAATGCTGAAGCAGAGAGTACAATCATTATTCCAGCTCCAGGCCAATGCATAATTTTAAATAATACACCTATGGTTAATATTATTGTTATTGTTGCTCCTAATATAGCTTTAAGTTTTTCCATAATTATGCTTTGGTTAATTGTTAAACTTCCATCTTCGGTATTCAAACTTCCGTCTTTTAATTCTCACATTAAATTATCTAACCTCTCCACCGTTATCTACCGCTCTTTCTGGAGAAACAAATGCCAAATTTCCTTCATTATCTTCTGCCATTAAAATCATACCTTGAGAAACAATTCCTCTGATTTTTCTTGGTGCTAAATTGATTAAAACGGACACTTGTTTGCCTATAACTTCTTCAGGGGCATAATGTTCAGCAATTCCAGAAACAATAGTGCGGACATCAATTCCTGTGTCAACAGTCATTTTTAATAACTTATCGGCATCAGGATGTTTTTCTGCAGTTAAAATAGTTCCTGTTCTAATGTCCATTTTGGTAAAATCATCAAAAGTTATTTCGTCTTTCATGGGTTTTGCTTTTGGATTAGATTGTTGTTTATTCGATTCTTTTAATTTCTTTATTTGAGCTTCAATCACATCATCTTCAATTTTTTGAAAAAGAAGTGTTGGTTGGTTGATTTGGTGACCTGCTGTTAACTTAGCTTCGTTGCTATTCAACATCGCTTTTAATTTTTTACTTGTAGCAGGTAAAAATGGTTCAAAAACCTCACTTAAAGCATTACAAATTTGTAAGCTAACATGTAAAATGGTTTTTACTCGTTCCTCATCAGTTTTAATGAGTTTCCAAGGTTCGGTGTCAGCTAAATATTTGTTTCCGATTCTGGCTAGGGTCATTGCTTCTGTTTGAGCATCTCTAAACTTAAATTGGGAAAGTAATTCATTTACTTTCGTTTGTATGGTAGCAATTACTGCCAATACTTCATCATCCAAGTCTGTTTTATTGGATATGGAAGGAATTTTCCCATCATAATATTTATGTGTCAGTACCACCGTTCGATTAACAAAATTTCCTAAAATAGCTACTAATTCATTGTTTACTCTAGCTTGAAAATCTTTCCAAGTAAACTCACTATCTTTGGTTTCGGGAGCTATGGAAGTTAATACATAACGTAATTCATCTTGTCTTTCTGGGAAATCTGCTAAATATTCGTGTAACCATACTGCCCAATTTCTTGAAGTAGAAATTTTGTCGCCTTCCAAATTTAAAAATTCGTTAGCAGGCACATTGGTTGGTAAAATATAATCGCCATGAGCTTTTAAAATAATTGGAAAAATAATGGCATGGAAAACAATATTATCTTTGCCAATAAAATGAATTAATTCGGTATCTTCTTTTTTCCAATAATCTTCCCAATTTTTATCGTTTTGCTCTGCCCATGCCTTGGTTGCCGAAATGTAACCAATTGGAGCATCGAACCAAACGTACAATACTTTTCCGTTAGCACCTTCTATAGGTACTTTTACCCCCCAATCTAAATCTCTGGTAATAGAACGAGCTTGCAAGCCATTATCTATCCATGATTTACATTGTCCCAATACATTTTTCTTCCACGATTTTGGGTCGTGATGGAATTTTCCATCCAACTTTCCCTCTTCTAACCATGTTCTTAACCAATCTTCATGTTCATTCATTGGTAAATACCAATGGCTGGTTTCTTTTAAAACAGGTATGTTGCCGCTTATAGCAGATTTGGGGTTAATTAAATCCGTTGGGCTTAAAGTAGAGCCACATTTCTCACATTGGTCGCCATAAGCATTGTCGTAGCTGCATTTCGGACAAGTACCAATAATATACCTGTCAGCTAAAAATTGTTGTTCTTTTTCATCGTAAAACTGTTCAGATGTTTCTTGAGTAAAAGCATTTTTTTCGTATAAATCTTTAAAAATTCCGGCAGCAGTTTCGTGGTGGATGGGTGATGAAGTTCTATGGTAAATACTAAAATCTATTCCAAAATCTTCAAAGGCTTTTTTAATGATTTGATGATTTTCATCTACAATTTGTTGAGGCGTTTTTCCTTCTTTTTTAGCTCTAAGTGTAATGGCAGCACCATGTTCATCAGAACCACAAATAAAAGCTATATCGTGTCCTTGGCTTTTTAAATAACGCACATAAATATCCGCAGGCAAATATGCTCCGGCAATATGACCTAAGTGCAGAGGTCCATTAGCATAAGGCAATGCAGCAGTAATGGTATATCTTTTTGTTTTACTCATAAATTTCTTGATGTCATTAAGATAATGTTCCTAACCACAATTATAATTATTTTTGCAAAAGTACATTTACTAATGATACTATTGACAATTCACTATGGAAAAACCTCAAGCATTAAAAACAGGCGATAAAGTAAGCATCATTTCAACTGCTCGAAAAATAAGTTTGGAAGAAGTACAACCGGCAATTAATTTGTTAACGGATTGGGGATTAGAAGTAGTTTTAGGTGAAAATTTGTTTGCGGAAGATCATCAATTTGCAGGTACAAAAGTACAACGACTTGCTGATTTACAACAAGCTTTAAATAATGATGAAATAAAAGCGGTTTTTTGTGCCAGAGGTGGTTATGGGACAGTGCAATTAATTGACGAAATAGATTTTTCACATTTCAAAAAACAACCCAAATGGATAGTGGGTTATAGTGATGTGACGGTGTTGCATAATCATATTAATCAAAATTTTGGGATAGCTACCTTGCACGCAACTATGCCCATAAATTTTAGTACAAATACCCATAAAGCACTTCAATCGCTAAAAGACGCATTGTTTGGCAAAACTTTAAACTATCAATGTGCTTCACATCCCTATAATCGATTAGGTGAAGCAAAAGGTGAACTGGTGGGAGGAAACCTGTCTATTTTGTATAGTCTTACGGGAACGGTTTCACAAATTAACACGCAAGGTAAAATTTTGTTTTTGGAAGATTTGGATGAATACCTATACCACATAGATAGAATGATGCAAAACCTTAAAAGAGCAGGAATGTTAAACGGTTTAAAAGGGTTATTAATTGGTGGCATGACAGACATGAATGATAATATCATTCCTTATGGACATACAGTTATTGACATTATTAAAAGCATACTAGCGGAGTATGATTTTCCTGTAGCTTTTGGTTTTCCAGCCGGGCATTTAGCGGACAACTGTGCCTTAATTATGGGTGATGAAGTAGTTTTGAAAGTTGAGGAAGGAGGAACAACACTTACTTTTTGAAACAAAAAAAATGGCACAACACAACGACTTAGGTAAGCAAGGAGAAGAAAAAGCGTTGACTTTTTTAGAAGAGCAAGGTTATCAAATTGTAATTGCTAATTGGCAAGAACATAAATTTGAGATAGATATTATTGCTATTGATAATAATGAGATTGTTTTTGTGGAAGTAAAAACCCGAGCTACTGATTTTTTTGGTTCTCCTGAAGAGGCTGTAACTATACCCAAACAGCAACACCTTATTGAAGGAGCAAATTATTATTTAGAGCAAAATGAAATTGACCTCAACGCTCGTTTTGATGTTATTGCTATTGTGATGAGCGAAAAAAATATCGTTATAAACCACATAAAAGATGCTTTCAGTGCTTTTTAGCAAGAAAAAAAGCCACTAACACACAAATTTATTAGTGCTAGTGGCTATCTGTATAGATTAAATGAATTTTTATTAATGTTTTGATGCCAAAAATCTTTCTGCATCTAAAGCTGCCATACAGCCTGTTCCAGCGGCAGTAACAGCTTGTCTATAAGTTTTATCAGCAGCATCACCAGAAACAAAAACACCTTCTACATTGGTTCTAGATGAACCCGGTACATTTTTAATGTAGCCCACTTCATCCATTTCTAAATAAGGTTTGAATACATCTGTATTTGGTTTATGTCCGATAGCTAAGAAAAAACCTGTACAAGGAATCACTTTTTCCTCATTGGTTTGAGTGTTTTTTACTTTAACACCTGTAACCAAATCATTTTCTCCTAAAACTTCAACAGTTTCTGTATTGTAAAGAATCTCAATGTTTGCTGTTCTTTTTACGCGTTCTTCCATAATTTTTGAAGCACGGAATTTTTCGCTTCTTACCAACATGGTAACTTTTTTACAAATGTTGGATAAATAATGAGCTTCTTCACAAGCGGAATCTCCCGCTCCAACAATTACCGTTTCTTGGTTTCTGTAGAAAAATCCATCACAAACAGCACATGCAGAAACGCCTCCTCCTGCTGCTAAATATTTTTGCTCTGAAGGTATTCCTAAATATTTTGCGGATGCTCCCGTAGCAATAATTACGGTATCGCAATGCAATTCTTTGGTGTCATCCACCCAAACTTTATGCGGATATCCTGAAAAATCTACTCTAGTAACCCAACCTGTTCGTACATCTGTTTCAAATCTTTCGGCTTGTTTTTGCAATTGAATCATCATTTCAGGTCCGGTAACTCCATCAGGATAGCCGGGGAAATTTTCTACTTCGTTAGTTGTAGTAAGTTGACCACCCGGTTGCATTCCCATATACATTACAGGTTTTAAGTTTGCTCTTGCAGCATAAATTGCAGCAGTATATCCCGCAGGACCTGAGCCTATAATAAGGCATTTGATTTTTTCTATTGCTTCTGACATATCTTGAGATTGTATTTTTTGTTTCCGCCCAAAATTATCATTCTTAAGATTAAAAAAGAATAAAAAAAAACTTTTTTGGATAAACTATTAAAATCAAATAGATAGAACTTGTAAAACAATAGCTTAACTATTTTTTTATTGAAGCAACCTATTTATTTCATAATTCGTCTTTGTTTCATGAATATCTGCTTTTGAAAGTTATTCATGTTACCTTTTTCTTATCAAATTCCCCTTTATTTCGAAAGAAGTAAAGGGGTTTTTTAATTTTAATGATGTTTGTCATCTATTGTAACTGCATTTATCTTGTTACTTTTTCATTAATTTTACACAATAAAGTTTTTCCAAATCTGTTAAAGCAACTATGTTTTTTAATACCGTTAAAAAGTTACTTATTCTAGCAGTTAGCCTATTGCTTTTTATTGATCTCAAGGCTCAAGATATTCCTATTGGCTCTTGGCGAGATCATTTACCTTATAGTGATGCTGTTTCGGTTAGCTACGGCAACCAAAAAGTGTATTGTGCTACTGGTTCAGCTGTATTTATTTATTCTCAATCAGATAATAGTGTTGAACGATTAAATTTAGTTAATGGATTATCGGATATAGGGCTGAGCAAAATTAAATATAATCCTTACAATCAACGAGTAATCATTAGTTATCAAAATGGAAATATTGATATTTTAGATGCCGAAAATACCATTACTAATATACCGTTTATTACCATGAGTGGTATAATGGGTTCAAAAAAAATCAATCATATTTATTTAAAAAATCAATACGCTTATCTTTCTACCGATTTTGGAATTGTGGTGTTAGATACAGATAGAAAAGAAGTTGCCGATACTTATTTTTATGGTGCTTTGGGAGCAGACATGGTTACACATGCAGTAACTATGGATAATCAATACATTTATGCTGCTTCGGATGATGGTGTTTTCTTCGCAGATTTTAACAACCCTAACTTATCCAATTTTAATAATTGGAGTTTTTTACCTGATTTAGGAAATAGAAAGTTCAGTAGTATCGTGTATTTTTCCAACATGTTGTTTGCTGCTAATGATGCAGCTGTTAGTTTAGGAGATACCATATTTTTTAATTTTAACGGAGTATGGCAAAACTTTTCTACAATAGGTCAGGATGTAGAGAATTTACAGGTATTATCGAGCAACAGATTAGCAGTTAATAAATTATATTCTACAGAGATTTTTGATGAAAATTTAATGACTCTGAGAGAAATTTTTACTTATAACGGAGTTTCTAGCGTTTCTAATGAAGTAACACTTGATGCATCTGCTAATCTTTGGTTTGCCGATAATTTTAAAGGATTAGTAAAAGTTACACCAAGTAATGCTGTTGAATTTATAACTCCTGATGGTCCTTCCACATCAACTTCTTATGCATTAGACATGCGAGATGATAATTTATGGATGGTTTCCGGTGGGTTTGTTAATCAGGTAAGTCAGAATAATATTAATCATAGAAAAGAAGGAACTTGGGTAAAATTTCCGCAAACCATACAAAATCCGGAAGGTGGTATTTTGGCCGGGCTTGTCGCTGTTGCTATTCATCCAAAAAATATTGATAATGTATTTGTAGGTTCATGGTCTAATGGGTTAATAGAATTAAATAACGACCAAGTTACTAAAGTATATAATGCCAGAAATTCCCCATTAGACAGTGTGTTTTTTGGACCAACTCAAGTAGGAACCTTAAATTTTGATAGTGATGATAATTTGTGGGTGACAAGTTCATTTCCCAATAATAATAAAGTATTACATGTAAAAACAGCCGATAATAATTGGCATAGTTATGCTTTTACAGGTAGTTCAGGAAACTATTTTTCTAGTGCTTTGGTAGATAGAAATGATTATAAATGGATAGTTGATCCTATTAATAAACATATAACAATTTTTGATGAAAATAAAACATTTACTACTACTACTGACGATAGAGTTACTGAATTAGGTGGAAGTTTAAATGCAGGAAATATCCCCGGAACGGTTATTTATTGTATTGAACAAGATTTAGATGGAAAAATTTGGTTGGGAACAGATGAAGGTGTTGCTGTAATATTCTCTCCTGATGCTGTTTTTGACGGAGAAGTTACTGCCAATCAAATTTTTGTAGAGCAAGACGGAAATGTAGAAATCTTATTAGGAACAGAATCTGTAACAGCAATAGCTGTAGATGGAGCTGATAGAAAATGGTTTGGTACACAAAACTCCGGAGTGTTTTTAATGAGTGCTGACGGTACAGAAGAGGTTTTTCATTTTACTGAAGATAATAGTCCGCTTTTTTCTAATCATATTTTAGATATAACCATTAATCACACTACTGGAGAAGTTTTTTTTGCAACGAGTAAAGGCTTACTTTCTTATAAAAGTACTGCAACCGAAGCTTTAGATGAATATGAATTATTTGTTTATCCCAATCCTGTAAAACCTGACTTTAATGGAACAATAGCCATTAGAGGAATGGTGGTAAATTCAAATGTGAAAATTACAGATATTGAAGGTAACATTGTTTATGAAACTACTTCGTTGGGTGGACAAGCAATTTGGGATGGTAAAAACATTAATGGAGAACGAGTAAAATCGGGTGTTTATATGGTTTTTGCTAATAGCGAAGATGGTAGCCAGAAAAAAGCCGGAAAAATTCTTATACTTAATTAGGTTAGAAGGCGGAAGACCGAAGACTGAAGTTTTATAAATAATAAATAACTTTAAACCTTTATGCTGCACACTACCAAAGGAATAGTAATTCATCAGTTTAAGTATGGCGAAAAAAGCATTATTGCTAAAATTTATACTGAAAAATTCGGATTGCAGTCTTATATCATTAATGGGGTAAGAAGTAAAAAATCAGCTAATAAATTTGCTTATTTACAACCGTTGTCATTAGTTGATGTAAATGCTTATCACAAAGAAAATAAAGGGTTACAACAACTTAAAGACATTAAGTTAGATGTTCCTTTTCGGGATATTCCTTTTAACGTTTATAAAGGCAGTATTGCTTTTTTTATTGCTGAGGTTATTTATAAAACCATTAGAGAGGAGGAAACCAATAGCGATTTGTTTCATTTTTTATATCATAGCGTTCAGGTGTTGGATGTAACCGAAAAAAACTACGCTAATTTTCACATTTATTTTTTAACGCTTTTTGCCAAATATTTAGGATTTCCTCCACAAGTAAACACTAAATTAAACGCAGAAAATAAATATTTCGATTTACAAGAAGGTGTATTTTTACCCATAAAGCCTTTTCATCCTGCATATATAGATTCAGAAGCATCGCAAATAGTATTGGGAATCATTCAACACCATTATCAGGAAATTGAAAATACCGTTATCAATAATAAATTAAGAGCAAACCTATTACAAGCGTTATTGGATTATTATAAAATACACGCAGTAAATTTTGACACCTTAAAAACCAAAGAGGTTTTAGAGGAATTATTTGTTTAATTATGCGAAGAATAAAAAGCTTTATGCACGCATTTAATGGGATAAAGATGGCTTTTAAAGAAGAGCCTAACTTTAGAATTCATGTTGTAGCAACAATAATGGTTATTGCTGCCGGATTGTATTTTAAACTATCAACAACAGAATGGTTGGCAATAGTAATTGTAATCGGATTGGTTTTGCTTACAGAACTACTAAATACCGCTATTGAAAATATAGCCGATTTTATTTCACCGGAAAGACACGAAAAAATTAAAACGATAAAAGATATTGCAGCCGCAGCCGTTTTAATAAGCGCTATAGTTGCTTTGGTGGTGGGTTTGCTGGTTTTTGTTCCTAAAGTTTTTTAATATTGGATTTATTTGTCTTTTTCTAATAACCACCATTTTTTTATTTCCTTTCTTTTCTTACGGTCATATTTTGGACAAATAAGAAATTCGTCAGGGAATTTATTTTTAGATTTATAAACTTCAATCAATTTAATAGCGTGGTCGCCAATTGTTGATTTACCTTTTGGAATCAGAGAGGCATCGAGGTTAAAAATACATTTCGCATCCTGCTTAGAGTCAATCAAACTCATAAGAAATTTAACATCAGATTTTTTTATCCAATTTGAATCAACAGTTCCATGAACCAAAAGAACGGATATTTCATTTTTCTTTCTTTCATTTACTATAAGAGCTTCAATAAACTCAATTACTGTAATATCTCCAATGTTAACTTGAGCATCATTTTTTAAACTATCATAGTTTGATGAAGCGTTTTGAGAGTATAAAGAAGAAAGAAAAAATATCTTCATAATAAATATATAAAATAGCTTTTTCATTTTAATAGTTATGTTCTCAACAAATATACATATAGATTTTGTAAGTTTGGATAATGAAAAGCCTCAAGATAATATCGTTTAGTTTGTTATTTGTCTTAGTGATTTTTAGTTGCACATCTGATACAAAAGAAAAGCAACAATATAGAAAAAGAATACAATCCTCATTTCATCAACCAAGATGAAACATTTCCATTTGCATTTAAATATACTGGTTTAGACTCTCTAGATTTTATGGGTACAAGGTTTGTTTGTCATGATAGTTTGTCATCTATTAAATACATTGAGTTTCTTGCTCCTGATACGATAGAATTTGTTGGAGATAAGAGCAAAATGAAAAATCTAAAGTGCATAAACTTTTTTGCAGCTAGGATGAAAAACCTACCTAAAGACCTAACAGGTTTTGAAAATTTAGAGAGCCTAATAATAACGAAATCTGTAACCTTAAAAACTTTTCCTAATTCTATCTGTGAACTTAATAAACTTAGGTTCTTAAGATTTGCTTGGGGGTTGAATTTAGAATCTATTCCAGAATGTATAGGTGAACTTACGAATTTAGAATATTTAGATTTAGCTAGAAATAATATTTCGCATCTCCCTAAATCAATTTCTAATTTAAAAAAGCTAAAAACGCTCATATTATGGGATAATCCTATTCCTGATAGTGAATTAACTGAAATAAAAAAGCTACTTCCGAATACAACTATTTACTTTAAAACATTACCGTACTAATTTTCTTCTCAAGACGTACCTATCTAAACAGTAATAAATACTTACTTTTGGTATTACTTTTATTTTTTTAATATAATACATTTTAAATTTTTGAAAAAGTTAACTTAGTTATGAAAAACATTCTATTGATATTATTTTTAATTTGTTCTTTATTCTTAAAACCTCAAAATAAACCACATATAGAATGCGGCCCTCAATATGATAAGCTTTCAAATAAATATGTTGCAACTAAATTTATAGGTTCAGATGGTAAATATTATTATTTTCTTAGAAATGAGGAAAAAGCTTCAGTAATAACATCTACAGAATCATTTCTTGAGAAATACAATATGCAAATGGAGTTAATATATTCCCAAAACATATCACTTAAGGATATTAATGATCATTATTCTATTGATACTAATAAAATTTTCTTGTTAGAAAATAAACCTGTTTACATTGATTACACATTAGATAAAAAAAATAATTTAATTAAGGTTTATGCTTATTATTTTGATGAAGAAGGTAATTTCCTTAATAATCCTAAGTTAATAGATGAAAGAGTATATGAAGGTTATAGTTTTAAAATAAAATTTGCTCAGTCAGAAGATAAATCAAAATTATTATTTTATCATGCTCCATTAAATACATCTTATTATGAAAGGTATAAATGGGGGTTTAAAGTTTTTGACAGTTCATTAGAATTGTTGTGGGAAGAAACTCATAAACTACCTTATGATGGCTTTTTGTTTAACAGGTCTTCTTATAAGATTGGTAATAATGGAAATGTGTTTATGATGCATTCTGTTGTTGAAGATAAGAAAGGATTAATCCATTATAAAAAATATAATTTATTAGTTCAAAAATATAAGGAAAAACAATTTAAACTATACAATATAAACCCTAATGATAAAACCATTTCTTCTTATTATTATAAAATAGATGAAAATAAAATAAAAGTTGTAGGCTTCTATTCTGATAATAGAGTTACAAGTACCTCGAATGGTATCTTTACTCTTGAAATAGATTTTAATAAAGATATTGCAACTGATGTTTCAACTAAAGAGTTTGATGCTAAGTTTCTAAAAGAAAATGACGAGAAATCTAAGGGTGCTACTAATTTATTTTTTAACCAGGTTTTTAAGAAAAACGATAACAGTTTTTTTGCGATAGCAGAAAAAAAATATTTCGAATTCTATAGTGATTCAAAGATGAATAAAAAAAGCTATAAAGATATTTATATCGTAAATTTTTTAGGAAATGGAGAAGTAAAATGGATACGGAGACTCCCAAAAAAATCTTATGAAAATTTAAATTTCCGAGTTAAAGGACGTTTTTTATCATATTTGGTTAATTTTAATAAATCTAAGAATGAATTAAATATTTTTTACAACGATGACCCTGATAATATTGATATTATAGAAAAAGGAAAGTCTGATGTTAAGTTTATTCATCCAGAAAAATCGGTAGCTACATTAGTAAATATTAATGAAACAGGAGATATAAAGAGAGGATTGTTATATGAAGATAATGATAAGGATAAATTTGTTTTAGAGCCTTTAACTCATTTAAATATTAAAGATAATGAATTTATCCTTTATGGACATAGGGATAAAGAATATAGATTTTGTAAAATAATCTTTTAATATAAATCTAATTTCTCAAGGCGTATCCATCGAAACAGGAATAACTTTTCCGTTGATGAGAACAGGTTGTTGAGTAGCAAAATCAAAAATAAATTGAGCCATTTCTTCAGCAGTAGTTTGTGCTTCAAAACCTGGAAAGGCATTGCTAAGCATTTCTGTTTGTACAGACCCTAATGCTAAACAATTTACATATATGTTCTTACCTTTATATTCTTCTGCTAAACATTCGGTAAGATTGGCTAATGCCGCTTTTGAAGCACTGTAAGCAGCCAATCCCGGAAATTTTATAGAACCTTGAAATCCACCCATACTGCCAATATTAACCACATGGCATTTTTTAGAAGCATCAAGATGAGCAAAAACGGTTTGTAAAATAGCTATGGGAGCAAAAACATTTACCTGAAAAGTCTGCTGAATAGTTTGTACATCTGTTTTTTCAAAAGGCAAGTGAGCCAAAAAGCCCGCATTGTTAATTACAATATCTATATGATGATGTTCTTTTAAAATAGCATTCAATGTTATTTGAAAATCAGGTTGACTTAAATCTACTTTATAAACATGAATGGATTTTTGATATGTTTTAGCACAAAAATTTTGCAAGTTTTTCAGTAATTCGATGTCTCTTGCTAAAGCAATAATAGTGGTATCGGTATGGGCTGCGAAGTGTTTTACTAAAGCTGCTCCAATACCTTTGCTTGCTCCTGTAATTAGTACATTCATTCTAATCGTCCTCCAGTTTTAAAATGTTTAGCATAATAAGGATGTTCTAAACTTGAAATAATTACTCCTTTAGAAGTACTTGCATGTACAAACCTATTGTTGGTTAAATAAACACCTACATGATCTACTTTGTTACTTCTTATTGAGAAAAAAACAAAATCACCTTCACTAAGTTCTTTTTTAGAAACACTTTTAGCAACAGCTGCAATATCGGAAGATGAACGAGGCAATTCTTTATTAAATACTTTGTTATAAAGCATATTGGTAAAACCTGAGCAATCTACGCCTTTTTTGGTAGTGCCACCATATTTGTATTTAACCCCTAGCCACTCATCAATAAAAGCATATAATTCAATAAGTTCTAATTCTTTAGGAGAGGCTTCTAATAGTTCGGCATATTTGGTTTTAAGTTCAAGTTCTTCTTTAGATAAATTTGGTTCAGCAACTGCAATTTCTTCTTTTGTTTCATCAGTTTCTTCTAATTCATCAAAAACAACATTTACAGGCGATGTGTTCTTTTTTGTAGTAGTTTTATTTTTGTCAAGAAGTGGTTGAGTGTTTTTGCAACTCCACAATACAAATGCAGCAAGTAAAAGGTATAAACGATATTGATGTTGCGATGATAGCATTATAAAACTTAATTGGAACTACACAAAAATAACTTTAATCTGAGTTAACTCTGTTGAAAATAAAAAGTGGTTTTGAACAATGAGTTATTGATAGACTTTATCGGTTATTAGTCAATTATTGTCTATAAGTTAAACTTGAAATAAAATAAACTCATAATAGACAGATTACTTCGCTGCACTGTGTTTCGCTCGTAATGACGATAAACATCAAACTTCAAACATCCAACCAAAACCTTAATCCATATACGCACTCAAAACTGTTCCAGAAAGTCTGTTTAGACTAATTTCTATTGCTTTTGAAGCCAACTGTAATTGCATCAGCGTTAATTCGCTATTTAGTAAAGTTAATTGTGTTAAACGGAAGTCATAACCATTTATAGCTCCTTTTTTCAATTGTTCTGAGGCGGTTTCATATACTTTTTGCATGGTAGCTACATTGCTTTTTGCCAATATTATTCTTTCGCTCAAGGAAACGTGTTCGTTATAAAGTTTTAATACATCTGCATTAATGTTTTGAGTAACATCTTGTTTGATTAATTGGGAATTTTCGGTAAAAATTTTAGTGTTTTTAATCTCTCGGGTTACTGCTCCGCCATTAAACAAATTAAAACTTACACTTATGCCAACAGTTGGTCCATAGTTTTGATTAGAGCTAAAAAAACCTACTTCAGAAAAAGTTTTTGAGTACTGATAACCGGCAAACAAATCTATTTTAGGGTAGCGATTGGCTTTTGCCATGCGTAATTCTGTTTCGGCAATTAACTCTTGTAGATGTTGTTGCTCCAATTGATTATTACTGCTTTCTACCATTTTAGAAAGTTCTTCTTTTACAGGAATTGGTAGCAAAGTAAAGTCTTCATCAGAAATAATAAGTTCTTTTTCTAAATCATTACTTAAAATTCGGTTCAATTCAATTTCAAGGTTTTTAATAGTATTTTGTTGATTCAATAACATAATGCTATCTGTTTGATAATCTACCAAGGCTTGTCCGAAAGCCATAGCGGTACTCGAGCCAATTTCTTTTCTTTTTTGCTCTAAATTTAATCTGAAACGAGAAATATTAAGCGTTTGTTGGTAGTGTTTTAGCAATTGTGTTTCATAAACTAACTGATGATAAGCCATCACGATATCTGAAACAGTCTGTTCTATGTAAAATTTAGAATTGAGTTCTCCTAATTGTTCTAAATAACCTAACTGATTTTTTCTGGCATACACACTAAATCCATTAAAAATAGTCCAGTTGGCTAAAACAGATAAGTTTACATTAGTATTTTTAGCATTATTTCCTTCTCTAATTGAACCATCAGCAAACTCTTGTCGGGTATTGTTAAAAGAAGTGGAATAGGCACCATCCAAACTAACTGTTGGTAATTGCCCTGCATTGCCCATCGTGTTGTTATTAGCCGCAACTTGAGCTTCGTTTTTCAATATTCTTATTTGATAATTGTTAGCCAACGCAACATTTATCAACTCTTGTAATGTTTGTGCATTTGCTAAAGAGCTAAAGCCAATCAATACAACAACTAAACTATTTTTATTTAAAAATTTCTTCATCTCAATTATTGAAAATCTTTTTCATCTATAATTTTATTCTCTTTACTTGCAATGTAGGTGTACAAAGCAGGAATTACGTATAATGTTAATACCAACGATAAAAGTAATCCCCCAATAATTGCCAATCCCATAGGAATTCTACTTGTAGAGGAATCTCCCAACGCCAACGCAATCGGTAAAGCTCCTAAAACAGTGGATAAACTTGTCATTAAAATAGGTCTAAAACGTTGTGATGCTGCTTCAAAAGCAGCTTGTTTTAACGACATTCCGGCATCTTTTTTCTGATTGGCAAATTCTACAATTAAAATTCCGTTTTTGGTAACAATACCAATTAACACAATCATACCAATCTGACTAAAAATGTTGATAGTTTGCCCGAAAACCCATAAGGTTAAAACAGCACCAGCCAACGCTAAAGGAACGGTGAGCATGATGGTTAGCGGATCTCTAAAGCTTTCAAATTGAGCAGCCAATGTTAAGTAAACTAAAATCAGTGCAAAAACAAAAATGATGAGCGTGCTATCAGAGCTTTGGGCAAAATCGGAAGCAGTACCGGCTAATTCGGTACTAAAAGATTCATCTAAAACAACTGAAGCAATTCTTCGCATTTCATCAATTCCATCGCCTAAGGCAAAACCCGGAGCTAAATCGGCTTCTACAGTAGCTGATGTATAACGGTTGTATCTTAATAATGATGGTGGACGACTAGTTAATTCAATATCTACTAAATTATCAAGAGTAACCATTTCACCATTTTTATTACGAACGGTAATGTTATACAAATCTAAAGGTTCATCTTTTTTGTCTTTTTTAGCTTCTGAAAGCACAAAATATTGTTTTCCATCTTTGATGAAATAACCCAGTCTTTCTTCATTTAAAAATGTTTGCAAGGTTTGAGCAATATCAGCTATGGTCACTCCCATTAAAGCAGCTTTATTTCTATTGATGCTTACTTTAATTTCCGGTTTATTAAATTTCAAATCCACTTGCGACATAGAGAAAACAGGGCTATTTTGCACACTGTCCATGAAAACAGGTAAAGCAGCTTTTAGCCTTTCTAAGTCGGGAGCTTGTAAAATAAACTGAACAGGCAATTTATTAAATCCGCCACCACTGGTTTGTATGGTTGGATCTTGAATAACAAATGATTTAGCGAAAGTGTGATTTTTTAAGATTTGATTAATTTCTCCTGCCAATTGAGCTTGAGATTTTTTTCTTTCGGAAGGTTCTGCCAAAGTAATTCTGATAAAGGCAGAGTTGGCAGCAGTTGAAGCTCTAAAAGTTGGGGAAGTAACGCCTAATAAAAATGCTTTCTCAGGAATGGTATCCATAATTTTCATTAACTCATATTGATAAGCATCCATTGCTTCATAAGAAGTTCCTTCCGGAGCAGTAGAAACAATACGCAACTGACTTTTATCTTCCATTGGAGCTAATTCCGATTGTAGTTGTGACCCAATAAAGAAAATGCTGGCTAACATCACTAAAAAAACAGGAAATGCTAACCATCTTTTATCCATAAACTTGGTTAAAGAAGTGGTATATTTTTCGGTACTCACATTTACTATTTTACCGAAAGTACGCATCAAGACATTTTCTCGTTTGCTTTTCTTTAACATTCTAGAACTCATCATTGGTGTTAGCGAGAGCGTAATAAAAGTAGAAATGACAATAGCTCCAACAACCACCATAGCAAACTCTCGGAACAATTCACCTGTTAAACCCGGCATAAAGAAAATAGGTAAAAACACACAAACTAAGGTGATGGATGTGGCTAAAACAGCAAAAAATACTTCCCTTGATCCCTGAAAAGCAGCTTTCATAGGGTGCATACCATCTTCAATTTTAGTATAAATATTTTCCATTACCACAATGGCATCATCCACCACCAAACCTGTTGCCAATACTAAACCTAACAAAGAAAGTACATTGATGGAAAATCCGGCAGCATACAAGAATCCAAAACTCCCTAATAATGCAATTGGAATTAAAACGATAGGAATTAGGGTAGTCCGCCAGTTCCTTAAGAAAAAGAAGATTACCATTAATACCAAAATAAAGGCTAATACTATAGTAGATTTTACTTCACTTATGGCTTTTCTAATGGAAACAGTTTTGTCTAATGCCACATTTAATTGGATATCCTCAGGCAAGTCTTTTTTCATAATTTCCAATCTACGAAAAGCTTCGTCAACAATTTCTACATAGTTAGAGCCGGGCTGAGGTTGCAAAGCAATTCCCACCATGGGTATAACGCCATTTCCTCTCAATAATGTTCTTTCCGCTTCAGCTCCCAATCGAGCAGAGCCAACATCTTTTAATCTTATTAAGGTATTGTTTTCTTCTTTAATGATTAAATCTTCAAACTCATCAACTGTGTAGAGCCTTCCAATGGTTCTAACGGTTAGTTCTGTTTCGGCACCTTCTACTCTCCCCGAAGGTAATTCGATATTTTGTTTACTTAACGCATTTTTAATATCAATGGGAGTAACATTATAATCACGCATCTTGCTTGGGTCTAATTCCAAACGCATGGCGTATTTTTTTTCTCCCCAAATTCTGATGCTGCTCACTCCCGGAACAGTTTGCAAACGCTCTTTAAAAATATTATTTCCTATTTGAGAAAGCTCTAACAAACCTCTTTTCTCACTCTGTACAGTAATGGATAAAATCGTTTCAGCATTAGCATCGGCTTTGTTTACAATAGGAGGGTCAGCATCTGGTGGTAAATTTCTAACTGCCTGAGAAACTTTGTCTCGTACATCATTGGCAGCATTATTCAAATCCATTTCGGGTAAAAACTCAATGGTAATGGTGCTTCTGCCATCTGTACTATTGGAGCTTAGTGTTTTAATTCCATCAATACTATTTATTTGTTCTTCAAGTGGCTCTGTAATTTGAGATTCGATAATTTCTGCATTAGCTCCAACATAATTGGTAGTAACCGTAACAACAGGTGGGTCGACACTTGGATACTCCCTTACTCCTAAAGATAGATAGCCTACAGTTCCTAAAATCACAATAATGATAGCAAAAACAGATGCTAAAACAGGTCTTTTTATACTTATATCTGATAATGTCATCGGATTACTTTTATTTTATTAATTCTACAGTAACAGGCATTCCGTCTTTAACTTGTAAAAGTCCTGTTGTTAAAACTATTTCGCCTTCAGACAAACCTTCTGTAATGTGTACTAAATCTTTAGTTCTGTTACCAATTTGAACAATTTTTTTCTGTGCTTTTCCATTTTTTACCACATAAATAGTTTGGTCGGTTATGGATGGAACAATAGCTTGTGTTGGAACTAATAAAGCATCATTAATAAAATTGGTAGTGATAATAATTTCAGCAAAAACGCCCGGCATATACATTTTATCTTCTTTTTGTTTTAGCATTGCTCTAACATTTATCGTTCTGGAATCTGCACTAACCACCGGACTAATTGCATAAATTTCAGCTTCTAAGGTGTCATTTTCAATTAGTACTACTATTTTTTTGCCTATTGCTATACTGTTTTGGTGGTTTTGAGCCATAGTAAAGTCTATCTTAAGTTTATCAATTGCTGTAAGAGAAGTAATTACTTGTCCTTGTGATAAAAAAGCCCCTTCGCTAAAATTTCTCATGCCTAACTTTCCTGAAAAAGGAGCTTTAACATTGGCTAAATCAATGTTAACTTTTAATTCTTCTGCTTGAGATTTTAACGTCTCAACAGTAGAAAAAGCATTATCAACTTCTTCCTGACTGCTACCCTCAACCGCTAGCAATTGTTTTTTACGTTCATAATCTTTTTGAGCATTCTCTAACGCAGCGTTTACACCCACTAATTGAGCTTTCCAAGAGCGATCATCAATACGGATGAGTTGTTGTCCTTTTTTAACGTTAGCTCCTTCATCAAAATAAATGGCTAACACTTGTCCTGCAATAGGAGCTTTCAATTCCACTTGCTCATTAGCCATTATAGTTGCTGTGGTTTTTACTTCACTACTAAAAGGTTGTGCAGTTACTTTAATACCTTTTACCTGCAAACTCCCTTGATCTTGCTGAGTATTTTTTTTGACATCTCCACATGACCAGATTATTGCTGTTAGGACAACTAGCGCTATATTTTTGAATTTTTTAATCATCGTTTATTTATTATTTCTTTTATATGCTTTAACTATAAAATCAGGTTCGGGCAAACTACCTATGGTTGTAAATAATTTATCCATACTCTTCTTAAAACTTACTTTTTCTTCTTCGGTAAAATCTCTAAGTAATAAATCATTGGTTTGTTGTACGCCTTCTTTAATTTTAGGTAGGAGTTCCAATGCTTTATCAGTAACTTCTAAAATCTGACATCTTCGGTCGTTGCAATCTGGTGTTCTAACCAACAAGCCTTTTTCGCTTAAATAATCTACCATTCGCATGGTAGAAACTTTGTCTCTTTTTAATGCTTCGGCTAAATCTTTTTGGGTAACCTTTCCACTATTTTCACATAAAAACAGCAATGGAGCAAAATACCTTTCAATGCCAAAAGGCTTCATAATAGATGACAAAGTACTTAGATACACCTCTGAAATACGAGCCATTTCATATCCATACATATTTTGATTAATCATTAATTTATGATGTAGTTTAAAAAGGTTACAAATGTAACTAATTTAGGTACATGTATTTTTTAAAGCAGTAAATTTTAAAAAGATTTAACGTTTAGGTTGTTTATCCTTGATTAAATACATTGAAGGTAACTCTTAATAATTTAAGTATGTTCAATTTGGTCACCCTTTCTTAATTAGTTATTTTTGTTGATGATTGATATAATTGAATTTGATTTCTCTACTTTTTTCTCAATTATATTCTTGATGTCTTGTTGAATTTTAATCCAAAAACAAATTACTGATGCACATTGTAGATTTAACTGTTTTTATAGTTTATATGCTTGGTTTATTAGGCATGGGCTTTTATTTTTTGCGTAAAAACAAAACCACGGAAGACTTTTTTGTAAGCGGACGTAACATGAGTAGCTGGCATATTGGTCTATCAGTTGTCGCAACAGATGTTGGTGGTGGGTTTTCTATTGGATTGGGAGGTTTGGGCTTTATGATGGGCTTATCCGGTTCTTGGATGTTGTTTACAGGATTAATTGGAGCTTGGGTGAGTGCAGTATTTCTAATTCCAAAAGTATATCAATTGGGAAAAGATAGTAAATTGACTACTTTTCCTCAATTATTTGGACATTATTATAATGGTAAAGTGGCATTGATGGCAGGAATTATTTCTGCTATTGGTTATTTAGGTTTTACTGGTTCACAAATTCTAGCAGGTGCTAAATTGGCTTCTTCTTCATTTGTCGGGTTGGATATTCAAACAGCCTTATTGGTGATGGGAATCGTAACAATTCTTTATACTGTGATGGGTGGAATGACTGCAGTTATATATACAGATACTGTTCAATGGATTGTTTTGATATTAGGATTGTCACTAGTAGGTATTCCACTTTCCTATCATGCTGTTGGTGGATGGGATGAAATCAGCAAAACCGTTCACCCTGATTTTATGTCGCTTACTAACGTTTCATGGCAAATGTTAGTCAAATGGGCAGTAACCATTATTCCAATTTGGTTTGTGGGCATGACGTTATATCAAAGGATTTATGCCAGCAAGAGTGAGAAAGGAGCAAAAAAAGCTTGGTTTATTGCAGGACTTTTTGAATGGCCTGTTATGGCTTTTATGGGAGTTTTGTTGGGATTATTTGCTAGGGTTGCTGCTGATCAGGGAATGTTTGCAGAATTGGGGTATGCTAGTTCAGAAGGAATGGATGCAGAGTTAGGCTTGCCGCTGTTGTTGAGAGAAATATTACCTATTGGTTTGATGGGAGTTATGCTTTCAGTCTATTTTTCAGCTATTCTTTCTACAGCTGATAGTTGCTTGATGGCTTCTTCAGGAAATTTATTGACAGATATTTTACAGAAATTTTTTCCTAAACTTGAAAATCATTCACAAGTACTGAGAATAACACAGTTACTTACTTTGTTTATGGGAATATTTGCTATTCTTCTAGCTTCAACTATGGAAAATGTGTTAGATTTGATGTTATACGCTTATGGTTTTATGGTTTCAGGCTTGTTAGTTCCCTTAGTGGCGGGTATGTTTTTTAAGATAAACAACAGTACTGCAGCACTGTGTTCTATGATTGCCGGAGGTACAACAACTGTGGTGTTGGCCTATAATAAAACAGCTCTACCTTTCGATTTAGATGCAAATATTTTTGGAATTACAGCTTCTTTGTTTGTTTTTATTCTCGTTTCAATGTTAACTAAAAACATTAGAACAACTACTTAGTTTTTTTCAGTTTCTAGCTTTTTATTTGAGTTTTTAAGGAACTTCAAGGTTATAAAGTTTAAACAAAATTGGCTCTAATTAAATATTTATCAGAAAGTGTTAAACTTTCTAAAAGATATTTTTGTAAGCAATCAAAAAATCGTAAATTCGCAGCAAGAAAGCAAAAGAGTTGGAATATCCATCATGGGTTAAGTTGGCGTTGGCAAGAGCATTTATTCACTTCAAGCTTCATTTTACAAGTATTTTATTCATTTATAAATTAAAAACTAACGTATCATGGCATTCGACATTGAAATGATTAAGGCAGTATATGAGAAGTTTCCTTCTAGAATTGCTGCAGCAAGAAATGTAGTGGGTAAACCACTAACTTTATCAGAAAAAATATTATACGCTCATCTTTGGGATGGAGTAGCAACAACTTCTTTTGAAAGAGGGAAATCGTATGTAGATTTTGCTCCCGACAGAGTAGCCATGCAAGATGCAACGGCTCAAATGGCTTTATTGCAATTTATGCAAGCCGGAAAAAGCAAAGTAGCTGTTCCTTCAACTGCTCATGCCGATCACCTTATTCAGGCAAGAGTTGGAGCAACTAAAGATTTACAAGAGTCATTAAATAAAAACAACGAAGTATTTAACTTCTTAAGTTCTGTATGTAACAAATATGGAATTGGTTTCTGGAAGCCGGGAGCAGGTATTATCCATCAAGTAGTATTAGAAAACTATGCTTTTCCGGGAGGAATGATGATAGGAACAGACTCTCATACTGTAAATGCAGGTGGCTTAGGAATGGTTGCTATTGGAGTTGGTGGTGCTGATGCGGTTGACGTAATGGCTGGAATGGCGTGGGAACTTAAATTTCCTAAATTAATTGGAGTTAAACTAACCGGAAAAATGAATGGATGGACCTCTGCAAAAGATGTTATCCTTAAAGTAGCTGGAATTCTTACCGTTAAAGGTGGAACAGGTGCTATTGTAGAATATTTTGGCGAAGGAGCTAAATCACTTTCTGCAACAGGGAAAGGAACTATTTGTAACATGGGGGCAGAAATAGGAGCTACTACTTCTACTTTTGGATATGATGATGCCATGAGACGATATTTAAGAGCTACCGATAGAGCGGATGTTGTTGAATTGGCGGATAAAGTTGCTGAACATTTAACCGGAGATGATGAAGTTTATGCTAATCCTGAAAAATATTTTGATCAAGTGATAGAGATTGATTTATCAACTTTATCTCCTCATGTAAACGGTCCTTTTACTCCGGATTTAGCTACTCCTATTGCTGAAATGAGAGAAAAAGCAACTAAAAACGATTGGCCATTAAAAGTAGATTGGGGATTAATAGGTTCTTGTACGAATTCTTCTTATGAAGATTTGGCTAGAGCTGCTTCAATTGCTAAACAAGCTGTTGAAAAAGGACTTACAACAAAATCTGAATTTGGTATTAATCCTGGTTCTGAGCAAGTAAGATATACTGCTGAAAGAGACGGTTTGTTAAAACCTTTTGAAGATTTGAATGCTACCATTTTTACCAATGCTTGTGGACCATGTATTGGACAATGGGACAGAGCCGGTGCTGACAAACAAGAAAAAAATACCATCATTCACTCTTTCAATAGAAATTTCTCTAAACGAGCTGATGGAAACCCAAATACACATGCATTTGTAACTTCACCAGAAATGGTTGCTGCAATTGCCATTTCGGGAGATTTAGGATTTAATCCCATTACAGATACATTAACAAACGACAAAGGGGAACAAGTAAAATTAGACCCTCCAACCGGTGATGAATTACCAAGTAAAGGTTTTGATGTGGAAGATAACGGTTATCAAGCTCCTGCTGCTGATGGAAGCGGTATTGAAATTCTAGTTAACCCTGATTCTCAACGATTACAATTGTTAGAACCTTTTAAACCATGGGATGGACAAAATATTACCGGAGCTAAATTATTAATTAAAGCTAAAGGTAAATGTACTACCGATCATATTTCTATGGCGGGTCCTTGGTTAAGATACAGAGGTCACTTAGATAATATTTCAAACAACATGTTAATTGGAGCGGTAAATGCTTTTAATGATAAAACCAATGAAGTAGTGAATCAATTAACTGGTACAAAAGCTGAAGTTCCTGCAACAGCAAGAGCTTACAAAGTTGCCGGAGTACCAAGTATTGTTGTAGGAGACCATAATTATGGAGAAGGTTCTTCTAGAGAACATGCTGCAATGGAACCAAGACATTTAGGTGTTGTGGCAGTTATTGTTAAATCTTTTGCTCGTATCCACGAAACTAACCTTAAAAAACAAGGTATGTTAGGATTAACTTTTGCTAATGAAGCAGATTACGACAAAGTTAGAGAAGATGATACGTTTAACTTTATTGACTTAGCTTCTTTTGCTCCTGACAAACAGTTAACATTAGAGTTAGCTCATGCCGATGGAAGTAAAGAACAAATTAAATTGAATCACACTTATAACCAACAACAAATTGATTGGTTTAGAGCAGGTTCAGCTTTAAATTTAATTAAGCTACAAGCTACTTCTTAAGAAGTAAATTAAAAACAAAAAAGCCTCTAAATCATCTGAATTAGAGGCTTTTTTATTGTTAAATTCCAATTTTGCATAAATTTTATAATCATAGTTAATACCGATAAAATAAATTAAAAATTTACCTTTGCCTTATGTTTATAGATTTAAGAAGCGATACGGTAACCAAGCCTACTCCAGAGATGTTGGAAGCAATGATGAACGCCAAAGTAGGCGATGATGTTTTTGGTGAAGATGAAGCCATAAACCAACTAGAAGAGTTGGCAGCAACCATGTTTGGCAAAGAAGCTGGTATTTTTTGTCCATCAGGGACTATGACCAATCAAATTGCCATAAAAATTCATACTAACTCTCCCGGAGAAGTAATTTGTGATGAACTTTCTCACATTTATCAATATGAAGGTGGAGGAATTGGATTTAACTCAGGGTTGGCAACTAAACTAATTTCTGGCGATAGAGGTAGGTTAACAGCTAATCAAGTTTTAGCTGCCATTAATCCGGATGATGTACATAAACCAGAATCGCAGTTAGTGAGTTTGGAAAATACCATGAACAGAGGTGGTGGAAGCATTTATAGTCTTAATGAGATGAAAGAAATTGCTGCTTTATGTAGAGAAAAAGGATTGAAATTTCATTTGGATGGAGCCAGAATTTTTAATGCCATTGTAGAAAGTGATTATACTGCCAAAGATATTGGGAATGCTTTTGATACGATTTCTATTTGTTTGTCTAAAGGATTGGGAGCTCCTGTGGGTTCTTTGTTGGTCGGTAGCAAAAAAGACATTAAAAAAGCTCGACAAATAAGAAAAATATTTGGCGGAGGAATGCGTCAGGCAGGTTTTATAGCTGCGGCAGGAATTTATGCCTTAGAAAATAACATAGAGCGATTAAAAAATGACCATAAAAGAGCAAAATTACTAGGTGAAGCCTTGCAAAGCCTGCCCTTTGTTGATAGTTTAATGCCTGTAGATACCAATATTGTAGTGGCTAATATAAATGCTAAATATGTTCATTCAGATATCATCGAAAAACTAAAACAAAAAGATATTTTAACTATCGCTTTTGGTCCTCAGCAAATCAGAATGGTTACGCATTTGAATTTCACAGACGATATGTTGGAAAAAACCATCCACATCCTAAAAAATCTCTAATTAATAAAAGAATGATTCAAATCCAAGATACTATTGTTTCAGAAGAAATTTTAGAAAGAAAATTTGTGTGTAACCTTAACGCATGTAAGGGTGCTTGCTGTGTACAAGGAGATGCCGGAGCACCGTTGGAATATGAAGAATTAGAGGAACTCGAAAATGTTTTTGAAGTAGTAAAACCTTATTTGTCAGAAAAATCAATAGCTGCCTTAGAAGAAGATTTATATACTGTTGATGCCGATGGTGATTACGTTACTCAATTGGTGAATGGAAAAGAATGTGCTTTTGTCTTTTTTGATGAACAAAATATCACCAAATGCTCTATTGAGCAGGCTTACATAGATGGAAAAACATCATTTAAAAAACCAATTTCTTGTCATTTATTTCCGGTAAGGTTATCCAAAATTGCGGATTATACAGCTGTAAATTATGCCTATTGGGATATTTGCGATGATGCTTGTAAATTAGGAGAAGAATTGGGCGTAAAAACCTACCAATTTTTAAAAGAACCACTTATCAGAAGGTTTGGAGAGGAATGGTTTAAAGAACTCACCTTAGTGGATGAAGCCTTGGAGAAAGAGAAAAAGTAAATAAGTCATTTCTTTTGGCTCGAAAATTTCTTTTATAAACAATCCTTAATTTTGTAGATTGCTTATGTTAAAGATTGATCACATAGTTATATTCGTATTGTTTTTTGTTTTTTTTAGCAATAGTCAAGCTCAATATGCTGATTGTTCTAAAATGCTTCACCTTACAGACACTTTTTATGAAGCCAAAAACATTTCGGGATATGGAGACAATTTAGAGTTTGAAAGCAATGATTTATACGATTCATTAAATTTTGAAATTGAAAAAAATACCATTTGGTATTTAATATCCATTCCTTATGATGGAGAACTGTCATTTGATATTCAGTCTCTTGATGAAGGCAATGATTGGGATTTCCTTTTGTTTGAACATAAAAATTTATTTTGTAAAAGAATTGAAGCGAAAAAGATTACTCCTATACGCAGTAACCTTTCCAGAAGTGCCAATACAGGAATTTCTAAAGATGGAAATATGCCTTTTGTAGCTGCCGGAATTAACGATAATTACAGTAAATCGCTTTTAGTTAAAAAAGACGAACAATATGTGTTGGTAGTAAACAACTCTAAAAGAGCGGGAGGGAGTCACTCTTTAACTATTAATGTAGCAGGAGAAAAACCTGAAGTAAAAATTGAAGAGCCAATAGCGGAAACAAATTTCCTTTCGTTGAGTATTGAAATAAAAGATAAAACAACTAATAAACCTGTTGCAGGTAATATTATTATTGATGGATTGAGAAAAAAATTGGTAGAAAAAAATAATATTATGACGTATGCTGTTGACGTTCCTCAACGTAAATACAAACTTACAATTAGCACCAATTCTCCGGGTTATTTAATTTATTCTGAAGAAGTAACTATTACTTCAAACAGGACTACTTTTAGTCAAACTGTATTATTAGAGAAAATACAAAAAGGCAGAAAAGTAAACTTAAGAAACATTCAGTTTTATGGCAACCAAGCTAAATTTTTACCTCAAGCTTCGGGCGATTTAAAAGCATTGCTAGCATTTATGGAAATCAATAAGAATGTAAAAATAGAAGTAGAAGGACATGTAAATGGTCCTAACCAAAGAAACACAAAAGATTATCAAACTCTTTCTGAAGATAGAGCAAAAGCAGTTAAAGAATATCTGATTGAAAATGGAATTGAAGCTACTCGAATTGCCTCTATTGGCTATGGCAATACACAAATGTTGCATCCTAATCCTAAATCGGAAGTAGAAATGAGTGCCAACAGAAGGGTAGAAATTAAAATTATGGAGAATTAAAATGAGTATAATATTAGGAATAGAAACAGCTACAAAAGTTTGCTCTATAGCACTTTCTAAAGATAATGAGTTATTGGCTATTGAAGAGCTTGGAGGAGAATATAGTCATGCTGAAAATGTAACTAACTTTATAGAAAAAGTGGTTAAAAAAGCCAATATAAATTTTAATGATATTGATGTTATTGCGGTAAGTAAAGGTCCCGGTTCTTATACCGGATTAAGAATTGGTGTTTCCTCAGCAAAAGGACTGTGTTATGCGTTAAATAAACCATTAATTGCAATTGACACCTTGCAAGCGATGGCATTGCGTATGGCAAAACAAACCACAGATGAGAACTTGCTTTTTTGTCCGATGATAGATGCCCGAAGAATGGAAGTTTACACTGCTATTTATGATGCTAACAATGAGTTAATAGAACCCATTTCAGCTAAAATAATTGATGAAAATTCTTTCAGTAAACTTTTAACTGACCAAAAAATAGTGTTTTTTGGTGATGGAGCAGAAAAATGTCAAACATTATTTGCGGAAAATAAAAATGCAGTTTTTAATAAAAATGTGTTGCCATCAGCCATAGAAATTAATGAATTAGCGTTAAAGAAACTAATTAATAATCAGTTAGAAGATGTAGCTTATTTTGAACCGTTTTACTTGAAAGACTTTATAGCTACAACACCTAAAAAAATAATTTGAAAACACTTGCCAGCCAAACAATAAGTGCTTAAAATTGTAAGCCGATAAAAAATCGAAAATGATTCGTGAAAAACTAGATAAAGCCATAAGAGAAGTTCCCGATTTTCCTAAGCCGGGAATCTTGTTTAAAGACATTACACCTATATTCTTAGATCAACAACTTTGTTCCGAAATTGTTGATGAATTAGCTAAACAATCTGAAAGAATGAATTTGAATGCCATAGTTGGTATTGAAAGTAGAGGTTTTTTCTTCGGAATTTTATTGGCTAATAAATTAAATATTCCATTTATTCCTATTAGAAAAAGAGGTAAATTACCTTACAAAACAGTTTCTTATGAATATGAGTTAGAATATGGAACAGCCGCAATGGAAATGCATCAGGATGTGGTAAAAAAAGATTGGAATGTGTTGATTCATGATGACTTGCTGGCAACAGGAGGGACAGCAGCAGCAGCAGCAGAATTAATACAAATGCAACATGCCAACGTATCCGGCTTCTCTTTTGTAGTGGAATTGGAATTTTTAAAAGGAAGTGAAAAATTAAAAAAATATACAAACAATATTATCAACTTAATTTCATTCTAGAAATAAAGAAGGTAACTTAACTTATTACAATATGAATTTTGAATATACAGAAAATCAGCGAATGATTGCTGACATGATTAGAGATTTCGCAGAAAAAGAAATTCGTCCAAAGATGATGGAATGGGATGAGACTCAAGAGTTTCCTGTAGAAGTATTTAAAAAACTCGGAGAGTTAGGCTTAATGGGTGCAGTTGTTCCACAAGAATATGGTGGTTCGGGAATGAGTTATAGTGAATATGTTGTGGTAGTTTCTGAAATTGCAAAAGTTTGCGGCTCTATTGGGCTTTCAGTTGCTGCACATAATTCTCTTTGTACCAACCATATTTATATGTTTGCCAATGAGGAGCAAAGAAAAAGATGGTTACCTAAACTGACAACTGCTGAATGGATTGGAGCTTGGGGATTAACAGAACATAATACAGGTTCTGATGCAGGAGGAATGAATACTACTGCTAAACAAGATGGCGATTATTGGGTGCTAAATGGTGCTAAAAATTTTATTACTCACGCTATTTCTGGAGATATTGCAGTAGTAATTGCTAGGACTGGTGAAAAAGGTGATTCAAGAGGGATGACTGCTTTTGTTATTGAAAAAGGAACTCCGGGTTTTTCATCAGGAAAAAAAGAAAATAAATTAGGAATGAGAGCTTCTGAAACTGCTGAGTTAATATTTGCAGATTGTAGAGTGCATAAAGATAATGTGTTGGGAAATGTTGGAGAAGGATTTATTCAGGCAATGAAGGTTTTAGATGGAGGAAGAATTTCTATTGCATCGTTAGGATTAGGTATTGCCAAAGGTGCTTATGAAGCTGCTTTAGCTTATTCTAAAGAGAGAGAACAGTTTAATCAACCAATTTCTCAATTTCAGGCAATTGCTTTTAAGTTAGCAGACATGGCAACTGATATTGAAGCGTCAGAATTGTTAATTTATGAAGCAGCAGACCTTAAAGATAAAGGATTGCCTGTTACTAAAGTATCTGCAATGGCTAAATATTATTCTTCTGAGGTTGCTGTTAGAGTTTCTACAGACGCAGTACAAATTTTTGGAGGTTATGGATATACCAAAGATTTTCCGGCAGAGAAGTTTTATAGAGACTCTAAACTTTGTACTATTGGTGAAGGGACATCAGAAATTCAAAAATTAGTTATATCAAGAGAAATATTAAAATAAAAAACTTGCAGATTATAATTTTATCTTTAAATTTGCAGCCCTTTTAATAATTTTAAAAACACAATAGGAATGATAATTATACCGATTAAAGATGGTGAAAACATCGAAAGAGCTTTAAAGAAGTACAAGAAAAAGTACGAAAGAACTGGGACTATCAAAGAATTGAGAAATAGAAAACAGTACGATAAGCCTTCTGTAATTAACAGAGCACAGAAAATTAAAGCTATCTATGTTGAGAAATTAAGAAAAGCTGAAGAATAATTAAGTTTGTTCTTTTCTTTTTTAAGAAATATTTTTACAGCCTACGTTTGAAAAAAACATAGGCTTTTTTTATTTTAGCTATATGGCATCAAAAATTGTAAAAAAAATACTCGATTTAAAAGTGGTGAAGCAACTTATTGCTTGGTCGAAAAAAATTGTTTTACCTGGTTTTGATGGAATCCCACTGTTTGAAGTATTAACTTTTCTATTTAAAGGTATGCAAGAAAGCTCTTTAACTACAAGAGCTGCAGCATTGGCTTTTCGTTTTTTCTTGGCTATTTTTCCTGCATTAATTTTTTTACTTTCCCTATTACCTTATATTCCTATTGATGATTTTTATAATAACTTATTGGTTCTTTTAGAAGGTTTGTTACCAGATGATGCATTTGAAATGACTAGAAGCACGATGGACGATTTGGTGCATAAAAGACATGATACCTTACTTTCATTAGGATTTATTTTCGCACTATACTTTGCAAGCGATGGCGTTAATTCTATGATTGAAGAGTTTAATCATTCTTATCATTCACTACAGAAAAAAATAGGTTTTATAAGGCAACGATTAACCTCTTTTTTAATATTAGGCATCCTAACTGTATTAATGGTGTTGGCTATTTTTTTAATGGTTTTCTATAAAGTAATTATTAATTATTTAATCACTCAAGAGTGGCTTCCAGCTGATATTTCTTTAGGGTCACTTGCCGTAATTAAAATGCTTACCTTACTTACTTTGTTCTTTACAGGCATATCTTCCATTTATTATTTTGGTAACTTAAAAGGTGGTAAATTTAGGTTTATGTCGGCAGGTTCTACGTTAGCTACGGGGTTGGCAATTCTGATTTCTGCAGGTTTTGGATTTTATGTAAACAACTTTGCTAATTATAATAAAGTGTATGGTTCTATAGGCACATTAATTGTTGTGTTATTGTGGATTTATTTTAATTCCTTAGTTTTGTTAATTGGTTATGAGTTAAATGCAAGTATTGCTCATGCCAAAGCAGATAAAAAAATAACCAGCGAAGAAGATTTAGAAGATATAAACTTAGAGATTAGAGATAAAAATAAACCTGAAGAAGGGGATTTACCAACTATATAAACTAATAATTATGAAATACGTCATGAGCAAATTACTCTTCAACAAGGATGAATAGTTGAAATGGCGATTCCATATGACCGATTTAATAAAATAAAATATACATATGAAAAATTCAAAATTATTGTTATTTGTTTTACTGATTTTAACGACAACTATAACTCAAGCTCAAATTACTATTGGTGATGTTACCATGCCTAAAAAAGTAAAAGTTGGCGAAACAGAATTAGAGCTTAATGGGGCAGGTGCCAGAGTAAAGTTATTTATGGATATGTATGTGGCAGGGTTATATATTAAAACCAAATCTATCGATGCTAAAAAAATTGTTGAAGCCAATGAACATATCGCTATAAAATTGCAAATTGTTTCTTCATTAATTACAAGTGATAAAATGATAGATGCCGTTAATGAAGGCTTTAAAAATTCTACTAATGGAAAAACTGCTTCCATCCAAAAAGAAATAGATCAGTTTATTGGAGCGTTTAAAGATGAAATAAAAAAAGGTGATGTGTTTGATATTTTTTATGTTCCTAATAAAGCAACTCTAGTTGTTAAAAATGGCAAATTAATGGCAAAAATTGAAGGGCTTGATTTTAAAAAAGCATTATTTGGCATTTGGCTTTCTGATACACCTGCCGATAAAAACTTGAAAAAAGCACTTTTAGGAGAGTAAACCTTATTTCTTAATCAGTTTTCCTCTTCCGGTGTGTTGACTAATAGTAATGCTTGGATTGCTATAATATTCAATGTTTCCTAATGAGGTTAATTCTATGAGTAAACTATTAGTTGATGTCAGAATTACATCTCCTGTTCCATCGTGGTTGACATGGGCATTCTCACTAATTAAGTTTTTGCAAGTTAACCAACCTGATCCCCCTGAAAATAAATAAGTGAACTTAGCTTTTCCATTTAAAGTAAAATCTGCCGGACCGGTATGTTGTAAAATATTTATTTTTTGAGCATCTACCGTTAGATTAATGCTTCCTGTTCCGTTGCGTGTTTCAAAAGTAAATTCATCTAATTTTAGCTCTCCTAAGCTACTAACATTTCCAAAGCCTGTATAATTGATGTACTTTATATTAGGTAAGGATAGGTAAACTGTAATATCTTCTTTGTAGCTTCTTAAAAAATTACACTTGTTATCGTTTTTCAATTCTAATTCCGTTCCTTTTTGCCTAGCCCTAACATATTTTAATAAGTTTTCTCCGCCTTCAATAGTAAGTGAAGCAATACTATCCTGACGGAGCACCAAATTCAATTTATCTTTTAAAACAATGCGGGTAATATCATTGCCAATAACTCTTGTCTCTACAACTTGTTTTCCGGTAGATTTAATACAGGCACTTTCTTTTACACAAGCATTTAGCACAATCATAATAATTGCAAAAAAGAAAATTCTATATTTTAAAACAAGTTGCATTTATTTTATTCTAAATCCCAGACCTACTTCTATGAAATCAGCTACCGCCCAATGACTTTTTAATCCTAAATTAAAAAATAAGTTGTCGTTTATTTTATATCTAGAGTTTATTCTATGATAAAAATAACCATCCTCTTTGTAATTTGGTAAAATATATCCACCCATGTGTAAAGAAAGCATTATATTTCCTATGTTTATTCCGTACATTACTCCAAGTCCGGTTCTTAAGTTGTCAGTTTTTGATGCCTCTATATTGTCATTGTATTCAATTAAAGCTTCTATTGATTTGTTGTAAAAAATATCGGCACTAAAACCAAAGGAGGTTTTGTTATTAATTGGTTTTACCATGTTGTAAGCAATATTTGCGATGTAATACTTAGGACCTTCCACGGGAGGGATTTCTTTTAACCCGGTATTGCCAACTATAAAATGTTCCCATGTTTTTTCTTTGTTAGTAAGGGTAGTTGTTTGAATTTCTTTATCCTTACCAAAACTATAAGAAACGCCCGTATTTAATGAAAAAACGTTAAAACCTAAGTTTGGACGTACAAAAGAACCATTAGAAAAATGGACTAAAGAAATACCCGCAGAAAAAGCGATATGTTTAGAAGCCTGAATTTCCCATAAAGAATTTACATTTATGAGTGCATTAAACCTAGAACCTATGGCTATGTTTTTATAATTATCTGCACGGTCAAAAGGTTTTTCTACATAACCGAACCCATAACCAAAACGAAGTTCCCACCTAATTTTTCGCTTGCTCAACGGAATTTGAATATAAGGAAAAAAACCAAAGGAATTGCCCAACTCTTCTTCATTTCCTAAATTTAGATACATTGCTGAGATACCAATTTTTGGGTAATTAAAGAGTTGCTGCCACGCTTTATTACCAGTGGTGTTTTTATAAAAAGAAACTTCATAAATAAAAGAATGTCCTTCAATAATTTCGGTTACTATCGGGCGATGAGGTAAGATAGAACCATAATGAACGGTCTCTTCAATTCCAAATTCAGGAACGCTTTGTTGAGAAAATGATGTTTGCCAACTAAGGAAAAGACATAAAAATAGTCGATATTTGAAAATCATTTTTACCACCAAACAAAAATAGAAGATAAAACCGAAATACCATTTTTTATGATGCAAGAAAAATTAAAAGCCTTTGAACGTTTGTTAACCATTATGGATGAACTGAGAGAAAAATGTCCGTGGGATAAAAAACAAACCATGCAAAGTCTTCGTCACCTAACTATTGAAGAGACTTACGAACTTACCGATGCCATTTTGGATAATGATATGGAAGAAATCAAAAAAGAGTTGGGCGATTTAATGTTGCATCTTGTTTTTTATGCTAAAATTGGTTCAGAAACGAATGATTTTGATATGGCAGATGTGTTAAATGGTGTTTGTGAGAAATTAATTCATCGTCACCCTCATATTTATGGCGATGTAACTGTTAAAGATGAAGAAGAAGTAAAATCTAATTGGGAAAAATTAAAACTGAAAGAAGGTAAAACTTCTGTGTTGGAAGGCGTACCAAAATCGCTTCCGGCATTAATAAAATGCATAAGAATACAGGATAAAGCCAGGGGAGTAGGTTTTGATTGGGATAACAAAGAACAAGTTTGGGAGAAAGTGGTAGAAGAAATGGAGGAGTTAAAAGAAGAAGTGGATGCTCAAAACCAAGAACGTATTGAAGCAGAATATGGCGACTTACTTTTTGCAGTAGTAAATTATGGAAGGTTTTTGAACATTAATCCCGAAGATGCCTTGGAAAAAACCAATAAAAAATTCATTAACCGTTTTCAATACTTAGAAAAAGAAACTAAAAAAGAGGGCAAAACCCTTAGTGATATGACATTGGAAGAAATGGATGTTTATTGGAATGCGTCTAAGAAGTTTTATGAGTAGTTTTTTTTAGATGCATCAAGAAAAAATATTGTTAAGTTGTGTGTAAAAATGTTAAGGTGCCATATTATCAGTTTAAAGAAGAATGAAGTTTATTTTAACTTATAGTTTATTATTTGTCTTATTCAGTTTAAGTCTGAGCTTTTGTTATGGACAAAATAATGTGCTAGATTTAAAGAAGATTAATAGTAACAAGAAACTAACAGTTGAAAATCCTATTTATTTAAAATTAAAAATAGATGGTATTGAATCACATTATATACTATTTGAAACATTTAACGAAAGTTTAGTTTTGAGTTCGCCTAAAAAAGTTGATTTAGATACATATAAAATAGTATCGTTTGACACTGTTTCTTTCACTTCAATAGAAAAAATGTGTATTAATTCAAAGGACATTTCTCAAAGATTTTATCGTAACATGTATTTTCTGTCTATAGGTGCAGTTGTTGGCTCTACATTTTATGCTATGTTTAACATTTCTGAAGATAGCTCTAACCAAAAAAGGATATTGCATGCATTACCTATTGTCGCCTCAGTTTATTTTACTTTTCATTTTAGAGATAAAAAAATAAATACTAAAAAATGGCAATTAAATTTAGCAGTTTCACCTTAAAGGACTTTATTTAAAATTGTGTGCCTCGGCACTGTTTCGTGAAATCTTGTAGCTTGAACACTGCTGACAAAAAAACGAAGGTAGTTGATTTTTAGGACAAAGTCAAGGGGTAAATGAAAGGTTTTTTAACAATACGTTCTTTTGAAAATGGAAAATTGTAGATTGGAAGAAAGGATAGATAGAATGTTTAGCGACACGCATAAACATAACAATAATGTGGTGCGCACTTGTTATTCTATATTTCTCTTTATATTTGCACCTACGTTACATTTAAAATCAAGTTCTATGAAATTTAAAACAAACCTTTTTAAAATCACTTTAATTTTAAGTGTAATTAGTTCTCCTTTATTAATAAAAGCTCAATTAAGCAATAAAGTTTTTGGAGGCAGTCAAATGTATGCAGCACAAGCTATTGTAGAAACCCAAGATGGAGGGCTGTTATTAGGAGGATATACGCCTGGTTTTGCTTCGGGAGGATTTGATATATATGTTATAAAAATAGCAAATCAAGGTGATGGAGATACCTTATGGACTAAAACTTATGGTGGGACAGGTTATGAAAGATTATCTAATTTTATTCAAACGCCAGATAGTGGAACTATATTTATAGGGACCACAACAAGTTTTGGAGCAAATGGACAAGATGTTTATATGTTTAAAACAGATTCTTTAGGAAATGTTTTATGGTCTAAAATTTATGGAGGCATAGGTAATGATTTTGGTGGAGATATAATTGAAACGTATGATACTAATTATTTAATAACTGGTGGGTTACATAACTCAGTAACCAATAATACGGATTTGTTTTTGTCTAAAATCAACGAAAATGGAGATACATTATGGGCAAAAAATTATGAGATACAAAATCAAAATAATATGACTATAACGGGTAAAAAAATAATTCACACTTCAGATAGTAACTATATTGTTTTAGCAACTGCTCAAGGTGCATATTTGGGAGCTCCTATAAATACTATAATTTCAAAATTTGATAACAATGGAAATGAATTATGGACAAATGCTTATGTTAATTCGAATATAAATACCGAAGCTTGGTTTAGCGATATTACTCCTGTAAATAATGGTGGATATATGATGGTAGGATTAAATAATTATTTTGAATTAGCCATAATGAAGATTGATGAATTGGGAGTGATTGAATGGAATAAAACTTCAGTTGATATAGAGCCTATGACAGATTCTACCTATGTTCAAATTATGAATGATGGAGAAGATTTTGTTATATCTGCCCTTAATATGCAAAATTCTTACCCACTTTTTATAAAATCAGATACACTTGGAAATATCAGTTGGATAAATTCTTTCTATTCAATTTTTCCAATGAACCAAGTTAATATTATAAAAAATAGCAATCAGAACTATTCATTGTTAGCAACAGAAATTATGAACGATTTCTCTCTTTTTGTTTTAGATTCATTAGGGAATTCAGATTGTAATCAAATAAATAGAGACACAAATGTAGTAGTAAACAATAGTACAAACATTGTTTCTAATTCATTTACTTTTCAAAATTCATCTATCACTTCTAATTTTAGTAATGTTTCTACTGTTGCTATAAATCCAAATATTGTTTCAAGTTACCCTTGTTTTGTACCGCAAGAAATTTGTATTGTAACAACAGATACTTTGCTTTCTAAGAATATGGTTGTTTGGGAAAAACAATTTTCATCACAAGTAATTAGTCAATATAATATTTATAGAGAAACCAGTACTTTGGGTGTTTATAACCTTATAGGAAGTGTCGATGCAGATTCGTTAAGTGAATTTATAGATACATCTTCAGTTCCCGCTCAAAATGCTGAAAGATATAAAATTAGTCAAGTTAGTAAGGGTAATATTGAGTCTGAATTAGGTTCGCCTCATAAAACAATTCACCTTACCGTAAACTTAGGATTACAACAACAAATAAACTTGATATGGAATCATTATGAGGGATTATCGTTTAGTACATATAATATTTGGAGAGGAAATGGTACACAGTTTAATTTAATTGGTAGCGTAAATAGCTCAAACAGTAGTTTTACTGATGTTTCGCCAACTTTTATAGATTCTATATATTTAATTGAAGTAGTTCTTCCAAGTGGATCTTGTATTTCATCAAAATCTAGTACTACTTATAATTCTATTATATCTAATAAAGCATCAAGTGCTGGTTTAATTATAAGTGTTGAAGAGTTAAGTATGTTTAATAATTATATGGTTTACCCTAATCCTTCTAAAGATGTTTTGTTTGTTGAGTCAAACTCAAACGACCATAACACTCTTACTGTTTCATTAACAAATGTTTTAGGAGAAGAAGTATTTAATAATCAGTTGGTAGGTTTGTCAAATAGTTTTAGAGAAAAAATTGATATGTCTTCATTAAATAAAGGAATGTATATTCTTTCTCTTTCATCCGAAAAAGAGGTTAAAACTTATAAAATAGTAAAAGAATAATTTTTCTATTAAAAAGACTTTGTTTTATGTATATTGATTGATACCCAATCAATCAATCAATATACATTTTATACCATTCCTGAAAAGAAATAAGGGCATAAATGAGTGCGGAATTATCTTCTTCGCCTCGCAAATGAGTTTGAATGATACGTTCAATATGCATCATTGAAAACCCATCGATTTGATGGAAAAAGTCTTTGTCGAGCAATTCATTTATTTTTTCTTCGGAGCTAAAAATACTTCTCAAAGGCATGCCAAAACCTGCTTTTCTTCGGTTGGTGATATAGTTGGGTAAAGCGGTTTTGTAAGCATCTTTTAAAACAGCTTTGGTTTTTCCAAATTTATTGAGTTTGTAATTTCTCGGAAGGGCATAGGTCAACTCTATAATTCGGTAATCTAAAAAAGGTACACGAGCTTCAATGCTATTCGCCATGGTCATTCTATCGAAATAAGCTACATTTTTTTGTAAGAAATTTTCGTGTTCAAAATCGGTAAAAGCATCAAATGGGTTTCGTTCTTCAGGAAAATAAGAGGCAAGTAAATCAATGGTTTTTTCTTTGTTGTTGCCAAAAACACTTGCTGCGTTTTCAAAATCTCCTACAATGGTATAAATGCCAAAACGGTAATTGGGGTAGTTGTGGTATTTTCCCAATTTATGTAAATACCTTCTAAAAGCTTTAAACTTTCCTTTTCCTTGATCGAGATTAGCCAATACATGAGAAATTTTTACCGACAAAGGCATCTTGTGTAACCAACCATCTATCAATGCGAGTTGATGCCCGGCATAACCTAAAAAAAGTTCGTCAGCGCCTATACCCGATAAAATAACTTTTGAGTGTTTAGCTGCTTCTTGTGTAATTAGGTAAGAAGGAATTTGAGAACCATCAGCAATTAAATCATCACTGTATTGAATGGTTGTTCTAATGTTTTCAAGTGTAGTATTGTCGCTTCCAATAGCAATTTTAGAAAGTGATAAGTTCCATTCGTTAGCTAATTTTTCAGCATAGTAATAATCGGAAGTAGTACCTTCTTTTTTTAAATCTTCAAGAGCCTTTCCTGCACAATAATGTTTAATATTAGTATTGTCTTTTAGGTAAGAAGCAATAATAGAAGAATCAATTCCACCGGATAGGAACTGTCTCTTATACACATCTGACGCTGCCGACGAGCGATCTAGTGTAGA
>OJGU01000165.1_pt1 | contig 44744 bp, 41 predicted proteins | sample 1594741 | NCBI WGS metagenome assembly OJGU01 (sample SAMN05416841, study PRJEB24817) | seawater metagenome | isolation source: Sea water | place: Canada:Atlantic | collected 2013-07 | reverse complement strand
CGAGATGTAGAGAGGTCTCGTGGGCTCGGAGATGTGTATAAGAGACAGGTTTAGCGCCGGGGTTGCACTGCCTGGATAATGGAAGCTTACATTTTCGAAACGGATACCATCTTGCGGATCAGGGCCGACAGTTTTGTCACCGGTAGTCTCTGCCACCTCGTGCTCCAAAAACTCAACCAAATTCGATAAATAGAGATTATCCTCATACATGCCATTGATGGCCGTTAAACTATTAGTGACTGAGCTTTGCCCCTGTCTGAACACAGCGATATACATCGTCATCTGGCCAATAGTAATCGTGGTCGCTATTGCTGCGAAAACCACCCAGCCATAAGCAAAGTAGAAGGCGGCACTGGCAATGAGCCCCAGCAAATATCCCCAGAACCCACGGCGCAATACTAGGTTTCGGTCTTGCTTATAAATATTCAAAAAGATATCGACATATCGCTGCAGGAACAGCTTGCCTATTTTGAGAAGCTTTACTTCTTTTACGCCATCTTCGCGGGTTAACACCATCTCTAGATAGATCTGCATACGCCGCTCGGCAGAACGTGCGCGCTGGTTGCGAAACGCTTCGCCCGAGAACTTTGCTTCGGCCAGGAATGCCGGCAAGCCAGCGAACCCCAATAACAAAACCGCCCAAGGCGAGAATTGAAATAACAAAAACCCATAGCTGACAAGCGAGATCGACTCACGCACCAAATCGAATGTACGCATGACTAGACTAAGAGGGCGACTCGACGCCTCTCGTCGAGCACGCACAAGCTTATCGTAGTATTCGGAGTCTTCGAAATGCTGCAACTCCAGTGTTAGCGATTTTTCCAAAATCATGACATTGATTTTGTTGCCAAGCAAAACGCGCAAGATTGACTGACACACGGTGTTTATTCTTTGCACGCCAGTAATAAGAACTACCAAGCCAGCTTCACATAGCACATAGAAAATCGTGAGATTTGTTGCAGCTTCTTTCTCTCCAGCGGGAGCCTGTATCGCGGCAACGACGGCATCTACAATCAACTGACCTACATAGGCAATGGCCGCTGGCAAAAGGCCAGCAAACAAAGTGGCTATCGCCATAGTGATGGTGAGCGCGGCACTAGTGCCCCACACAATCTCAACGGCCACACGGCTGTATTTGAATACAGAAAAGAATTTACTGACAAGCTGTACTGGCGGGGATTGCTTCAAGAGTCTATCCAGCAAGAAACGAGATTAGAGCAGGGTATAACGAACTCGCCCCCGAAATGGATCATTTCGGGGGCGACTTTCAAGCTTGCACTCGCAACTACTTCGTGAGCTTGAGAATGAAACGGTCAGTATTGCGATGCAAAGATTGCGCAAATGGCGACAGTGTATGGTCGTCATTTAGTGCAGACAATATTTGACTATCGCTGTCGACAACCGTAAATCCTGCTTCACGCACAGCGCGCAGTGCATCTAACTTGGATATGCGGTGTAGTGACGCATTATCCGCACCAGGATTGCCGATATGATCAATGATCGCCAATGTGCCACCAGGCTTTAGAACCGTTTTCAAAGCGGCCAGCATGTTTTGCGCTGCTTCTGGGTTGCCATTGTAAACGTCATGAAAATTCAAGTTAGTAATGATGAAGTCTACAGAGTCTGCAGCAACACCAAGATCATTCAGGTCACGGTTAACTCGCTCAACATTGTTCAAACGCCCGCTAACACGAGCTGTCACCGTCGCCTCTGTGGTGCCACGCGCTAAAGATGCCGGGCTATTTTGCATCAGCACTTTGCCGTTTGGCCCTACCGCGCGCGATAGCACTTCTGTATACCAGCCACCGCCAGCCATTACATCCATAACGGTCATGCCTTCTTCAAGGCCTAGATAGTCAAGCACTTGTACAGGCTTGCGACCAGCATCCAACTCTTTGTCCGCATCGCTGCGATCAGAAGAAGCTAGCGCCTGTGTTAATTTTGCAGGATCGATAGCCAAGGCATTTGCGCCGACTAACAAGGCTGCAACAGCTACTAAAGAAAGAATCGATTTCATAATGACAAACCTTTTGTGTGTGTTTAGCGAAATTTCCCATTCTATAGAGGGATTACGATAACCTAGACCGCGACACAGCTCTTTGCATTGCGCTATACGGGCAAACACCTGCACATAGGTGGGTGACGAGAATACTAGGCGGACCTAGCATAAACTAAGCTTCGGAGGGTGTACAACTTAATGAAGGCGATGCGGGCTCATCAATTCATTCTCGAAGATTTTCTTCACTCGCAGCAATTCTGACACCCCATATGAGGACTCTAAGCGTGGTAGGTGGTTTTCAATATCAGTCAGAATATTAGTGATGCTTGCGGTATCAAGACCGCTTAGGTCCATGTCAAATGGCCACGCGCTGTTTTTATTAATCATGGGGAGCTCCTAAAACTGCCGATCTCGTGCGCCAAAGCATGCGAGTGTTTATTCAAGTCTCTTTAATATCGGCACATTGCCCGATTGCTTGAATAGACAGAGAGGCTAAACGCCTTCATCAATCCCCATTGCCGTGCGCATGATTTGGCGCTTTAGCATGTCACTCTGATTCAGGCCGGACATCCCTACATTGCGCAACCATCGAATTGGCAATACTTGCTCGGCAAACAAGCGTTTAAACCCTTCCATCACCCACATCATGCCTAGGTTGTGACCTTTGCGAGCGCGCTGATAGCGCTTTAGCACGCGCAAATCACCAATGGATAATTGCCTCTCATGGGCCCTGCGGATTTCCTGCGCCAACACTTTCGCATCGAGCAAACCTAGGTTCACTCCTTGACCTGCCAGTGGGTGAATCGTGTGCGCCGCATCTCCAATTAGGGCGATATGCTCTTGCACATAGTCGCTCGCATGGCGTTGCCGCAAAGGAAAGCTGAAACGCTGGGCGACATGCTCGATCTTGCCAAGCCGGCTCTCGATAGCGCCCTGCAAGGCAAGCGCAAACTCAGCATCGCTCTTCGCCATTAGCCTATCGGCAAAATCAGGCAATACTGACCAGACTATCGAGCAGTATTGCTGCGCCGAGTCGTCCTCGTGTAAGGGCAGAAACGCGAGGACGCCCTCATCCATGAAGCGCTGGATAGCAGTCTGCTGATGAGGAAGCTGCGTCCGCACCGTGGTGACGATTGCATGGTGCTCGTAGTCCCATTCCTTCGTATTAAAACCTGCCATGGTGCGCACTCGCGAGTTCGCCCCATCGGCGGCTACGAGCAGCCGTGCGCTGATACGCCGCTCATCTTCCAAGATCACGTTGACTTGATCGCCGCCTTTGTCGACACCGCTCAGGGTGATGTTCGATAACAGAGTCACATTAGACACGGCGCCAAGCTGATCATAGAGGGCTGCTAGCAAGACGGCATTTTCAACGATATGGCCAAGCGCCTGCGCGTGCACTTCTTGCGCGGAAAAATCAATAAAGCCCGTGCCGTCGGCGTCCCATACATGCATTTTGGAGTAGGGGCTGCAGCGCCGGCTCAGCACACCGGACCAGACACCTAGCTCTTCGAAAAAGCATTGCGATGCATGGGTAATGGCGCTAACGCGAGGCTCAAACTCACCTGGGTGCGGATGAAACTGCTGCACCTTCGTCAAATCTTGACTATCGAGCACCGCAATACGCAAAGAGGTATCTTTCAAGGCTAGCGCAAGACTAGCGCCCACCATGCCACCCCCAGTGATGATCAGGTCGTAATCCAAGGCTTTTTTGACAGCATCTGACATTGTTGCACTCTTAAAATAGTGAATCTGAAAACTATAGGGGCAGTATAGCGACACTTCGCATCTGCGCCCACCAGGCATCTAGAATCACTCAGCGCAAAAGTTCCTAATTGAAGCTTGGCGGCGAATACCTGATACTGAGCGCTTGTTCTATTTTTCAGGCCCAAATCTTATGACTGACCAGCAAGCTACTAGCGCAGCGACCCCAAATTTCGTCAGCATTGAGCGCGCCCAAGACTATATTGGCAAAGCCCTCGGCAGTTCGCCTTGGCTAGAAATCACGCAAGAGCGAGTCAATCAGTTCGCCCAAGCCACTGGTGACTTCCAATTTATTCATATGGACCAAGAGCGTGCTGCCAAGGAAAGTCCTTTTGGAGGCACGATTGCTCATGGTTTCTTAACTTTGTCTTTATTGAGTATGCTCAGCGCGCAAAGCCCGACCATTAAAATCCAGGGCTGCTCGGTGCTCATTAATTACGGGCTCGACAAAGTACGCTTCATAAACCCTGTCGCAGTTGGCTCACGCATTCGTGCACACTTCATACTTGTCAGTGCCGTTGAGAAATCTCCTGGCGCCTATTTGGTCAAACACAAAATCACGGTGGAAGTGGAAGGAAAAGACAAACCCGCGATGATAGCCGAATGGCTTGGCATGTCCATCATCTGAAATCCCGCGCCACTAGCGCCTATTTAACGAGACCTATGCAATGAAACACTGGAGTTTATTAATGATCGGACTTTTATCACTACTTGGCTGTGCTGGGGAGCGCCCAACGACTCTAGGCGCAAGCGATGGCCAGCTGGGCACTTGCCCTGATTCTCCCAACTGCGTTTCCAGTTTTGAAACCCGGGAAAGCCATCAGATCGCGCCTATACGAACTAGCCTGAGCGCGATAAAGGAAGCACTCACCAACCTGCCAGAGGCTGAAATCATTAGCGATGAGCCACCGTACCTTTATGCTGAGTTCACATCGCGCCTTATGGGCTATGTCGATGATGTGGAGTTTCTAGAAGATGCCAGTACCGGTCTTGTGCATGTGCGCTCAGCATCGCGCCTCGGCCATAGCGACCTCGGCGCTAACCGTAAACGCATCGAAGCCATCCGCGCCGCGGTAACGCCCTAGGCGGACCGCTTTTTAGGCGTCACTAAACCCATCGCTTGTCTTGCAAAACTGCGTTTGAATACAGGCACTAGGTCAATCGAGAATAAGCCAAATTTTCGCGCCCAAACCAGAGCAGGGTGCTTGTTAGAGAACAGCCTCGTGGTGTAATGGCTAAAGCGCGTCGTCAGCAATTGATCGCTGCTTTGCTGCGCCATGTACTGCTGCAATACGCACATGCTCCCAAGCCCCTCACCAGCAGCGAAGGCTTGTGACAAAGTGTGTGCCAACACATCAGCATCTCGTAACGCTAAGTTCAGGCCCTGACCTGCCACTGGGTGCAAACTATGCGCGACGTTGCCTAACAATACTAAGCCTGGTCGCACTTGTTCATTTGCCACGCTCAGGCGCAGGGGATAACAAGCACGCGCTCCAAGCTTCGTAAACATTCCGAGGCGATGACCGAAGCGTGCCTGCAAGGCGTTTAGAAACTGCGCATCGTCCAACGCCATCATGGCACTGGCATCGACTTGCGAAACCGTCCAAATCAAAGCGCCACGGTTTTCACCTTGTAGCTCTTGCAAGGGCAACACGGCGAGAGGGCCGGTGTCGGTGAAACGCTCATAGGCAATATTGTGATGCTCATCGCTAAAGGCGACATTTGCTATTATTGCGCTCTGCTCGTAGTCAGTGACTTGCTGACGGATCCCTGCAGTGGCGCTCAAAGAAGACTTGCCGCCATCGGCCAATACGACCAAACCCGCGCTTATGAACTGCGCCTCATCTTCTGCACTTTGCAGCTGCAATTGCATTCCCTCTGAGATTGGAAGCATATGGGTGATCTTGGCAGGGCATAGATAGTCTATTGCTTTTGACTCTTTTAGTGCCTGTGTTAGCACAACTCCCAGATGTTGATTCTCTGCCACATAGCCTAAGGCATCGACACCCATTTCTGCTTGGTCGATACGCGCCGCACCAAAATGGCCACGATCGGAGACATGAATCTTTTTGATAGGCGTTGAGTAAGCCGCAAGCGCCTCCCACAAGCCTAAGCGTGCGTAGAGTTGCTGACTGCCGTAGGACAGCGCCGTCGTGCGCGCATCGAAACTTGTGGACGCCTGCAAGGACTCGATGGCTTCGGTGACCAATATTTTGACTGGCATCCCCGCCAACTGGCTGGCCAACATGCATGCAAAGCTGGCGCCGACGAGCCCGCCACCAACGATCACTACATCGTAGTGTGCCTGTGCAGTCTCTACTCTCATTCGCTGGCTCCTAAACGTGTGTTTGAACTACGCAACGGCGCAGGCTCGCGACTGCGCCATGAAGCGTTCGATCTCTTCCACTGTCTTCGGGGCCCCTTCGCTTATCACCCGATGGCCAGTGCGCGTGACCAACACATCGTCTTCGATGCGAATGCCAATACCACGCCACTTTTTATCGACACTGGTGTTATCAGGCGCTACATAGATGCCTGGCTCGATGGTCGTGACCATCCCAGGCTCCATAAGGCGCCACTTGCCATCTATTTTATAATCTCCGACATCATGGACATCGATGCCCAACCAATGGCCTGCACGGTGCATATAAAAGTCTTTGTAGGCCTCACTCTTAATGAGGGTCTTCACGTCGCCTTTAAGCAGCCCGAGTGCCACTAAGCCTTCAGTGATCACCTCGACGGTGGCATTATGCGGCGCATCCCACGAGGCTCCCGGCTTAACTGCCGCGATTGCTTGCAGCTGGGCGTCCAGACAGATTTCATAGAGCGCTTTCTGTTCTTTACTGAATTTGCCATTGGCAGGAAAAGTGCGGGTAATATCGGCAGCGTAGTATTCATATTCACACCCTGCATCTATTAGCACGAGGTCGCCGTCTTTGATCGTTGAATCGTTTTCGATGTAATGCAAAATACAGGCGTTCTTTCCCGCCGCAACGATATTATTATAGGCAGGCGCGCGGCTACCTGAGCGCATGAATTCATGCACAATCTCGGCTTCTAACTCATATTCTTTGCGGCCAGGCTCGCAGATTGCCATAGCACGTTTGTGAGCTTGCGCCGATATTGCACCCGCCTTCTCCATAAGTTTTATTTCACGTGCGCTTTTGAGCAAACGCATTTCATTGAGCAAATGGTCAAGAACGAGAAACTCACCTGGAGGTTGGGCGCCTTGACGTGCTTTGCCGCGCACAATTTTAACCCAATCCATGACCCGCTGGTCGAAACGCGGGTCTTTGCCCATCGAGTAATAGACGCGCTCACGCCCCTCTAAGAGGCCGGGCAAAATATCGTCAATATCGCCAATTGGAAAGGCATCATCGATTTTAAGTTTTTTAATTGCCTTTTCTGGCCCCATCAGCACGCCGGTCCATAACTCGCGGGTTTTATCTTTCTCCTGACAGAACAACACGACTTCGCCTTGCGCGCGCCCGGGGATAAGGGCAAGCACTGCATCATGCTCTACGAAGCCGGAAAGGTAGTAAAAATCACTACTTTGCCGATATAAATATTCAGTATCGTTGCTGCGAGTAGCTAATGGCGCGGCGCATAATAACGCAATGCTATTAGGCTCCATTTGCTGCATTAGCTCTTTGCGCCGGCGTGCTGCTTCGTCGTACAGTGTAGTCATCGTTAGACATTTCCTTGCTTGGCGATTGACCGGCTTTGGTCTCGCCTCTATAGTAACGGGAAATTTACCAGTGGGTTTGTGCACACCACCTTAAGTGGTAGATGCATATGGCGACCATCATAATGACAGACGAAAAATTTACCACGCTGGATCAAAAGATTGATGCCCTCATCGAGCTTTGTGCTGCGATGAAGCAGGAAAATCAGCTTTTACGAGCAAACGAGCATAACTGGCTAACCGAACGTCAGCAACTGCTTGAGAACAATAAACTCGCTAAAAGCCGGCTTGAATCCGTGCTTAATCGCCTTAAGTCTTTGGAGCAATCGGAATCTAATTGATCCCAATGCGACAGAACGCTTTTCCCTATCGGCTGAATAAAAGAGAACTTGCATGAGTGCAGAAGAGAACACCCCTGGTACCGTAGTCGTTAAGATCCTCGACAAAGAGTACCAAGTCAGCTGCCCGCCCGCTGAACAAGAGGCATTATTGAAGTCTGCCCGCTATCTTGATGAGAATATGCGTAAGATAAAGTCCCGCGGCAATATTCATGGCTTAGAAAAAATCTCTGTCATGGCCGCGCTGAACATCACTCATGACATGCTGGGCAAGAGCCAACAGCTCAATGAGAGCCGCCACCAGACACTGCAGAAGTTAAAATTCTTAGAAGATAAAATCGACCGCAGCTTGCAGATCAATCGTCAGATTGAAATAACCTGAGCTTATTGAAACAAAAAACGTATACGCTCTTGCTCGATAGCCTCCACTAAGTGCTATATACTCGTTTACGAGTTGCCTCGAGCATTAGCCAATCAATAATGTTCTTGAGCCGATATCTGTTAAACCGGAGTCTCCTTGCAGGTGCTGTTGTGCATGTCCGCTAGACGGAAAGCCTTATGTTCCGCTGGAGTCACCACCTGAACCTTTGGGTTCAGGACAATTTTGATAGCGGTGCTCTGGGTAACTTCTATTTTTGTAAGCCCCACATCATGAAACAAAACAGCCCTTCGCTACGTCAAGCTCTGCGCCAAGCGCGCCGCGCTCTCACTCCTTCGCAACAAGCACTGGCCAGTACGCGCATTTTTCATCGCCTCAGCTCTACCCTGGAGTTTCGTCGCGCCAAACGCATTGCGTTTTATATCGCTGGCGATGGTGAGATCGACCCCACGTTATTACTCGCAACAGCACTAGAGCGTGGGCAGCACTGCTTTCTGCCTTGCATACACCCATTCATACGCAATCGCATGCTTTTCGTTCGCTATCGCACTGGAGACGCCTTAGTACGCCATCCGTGGGGGATGTGGCAGCCTGTACTGCGTAGCCAGTCAATTTTGTCGCCCCGCGCGCTCGATCTTGTCTTCGTGCCGCTTGTAGGCTTTGACAGTGAGTGTAATCGCCTTGGAATGGGCAAGGGCTTCTACGATAGAGGGTTTGCTTTTCGCGCCCGCTCAGACAGGCATCGACCGCAACTGATTGGGCTTGCGCATGAGTGTCAGAGAGTAGAAAGGCTAGAAAACAAGCCCTGGGATGTGCGGATGAACAAAATAGTGAGTGACTACCAAACCTATCGGCCTTAAGGCGATATTCTTTTTCAAACTCTTAGAACAGAAGGGGGGGTCAAAGCAATCCGCTTTGTGCAACTCCGCTGGCTAGGACTCCTAGCGCAAAAAGAACAACCACCACCATCAACATGTCAGGTTTGTGTTTCATGAATTACTCGGTGTTCCAGTTAATTGTGCTTATTATTTAACAAGCCTAGTAAGCTTGTTCGTCTAAGGCTATGAAGACTATACCAATAATTACTTTGTGACAATCTCTTGACTCAGAAAAGCTAATATTTTTCCGTAAGTTAGCTTTAAGTCTCAGTTTTGAGACAAAGCATTTGGCACTTCGTTCCCCACAATGAAGAAAAAAGTGCCGCTTGTAGGGTCTAAAAATACTGTTAATATATACAGTATATGTCACTCCCTAACTCCGACAATCGCCTTGCAGCACTGCTGCGCAGCACCAGCCTATGGCGTGCTAGCGAACATCATTTGGCCGCGCCACAACAGGCAAATAGCCACTATCCCGGCGCGCCCACAGGGTTTGCCGCTCTCGATGCAAGCCTGCCTTGGCGGGGTTGGCCAGCGAACGCCTTGACCGAGATCATCACCCCCTTGTGGGGCGCCGGCGAATTACAACTCGTGCTGCCACTACTGCGTGATATCAGCACGCAAGGGCGCTCAGCTTTATGGGTCTCCCCTCCGTGCATCCCCTATGCCCCAGCACTCGCTAGCGCCGGTGTCGACATCGCCCGCATGATCATTGTCACGCCACAAAGCCACGAGGTCCTCTGGGGTATCGAGAAAGCATTACAGAATAATGCCTGCGCCGTGGTACTGGCATGGCCTGGTACGTTGTCCGGCAAGCATATACGCCGACTACAACTAGCCTGCGTGACGGGGCAAACTCTCGGCTTTGTTTTCCATCATCGCTATATACGCCACTCTAACGCCGTGCTGCGTTTACGCGCAGAGGCCGATGACAATGCGCTGAGCCTAAGCATACTAAAAGCGCGCGGCAGTCATCGTCATGACCGCGTAAGACTGCCGCGGGAGACGTTATGAATAGCCGTTTCTCGCAGGCCAGCTTTGCCTTGCATGGCCTCCACACAGCACCCATCAGTAAGAAGCTCATCAACCACGACACACCCCCTCGACAACGCAGCAAGCAAGAACCGCTTTGGTATGCCGTGTACTTTCCGCAATTTGCCTCAGCTAATAGCCAGAGCGCTATTCACCTAAAGCGGCAGCAACAGATAGCGCAGGCGCTTAGCGCCTTGAGCGCGACAGTCACCATTGCTAGCGTCGATAGTTTCTCATTTGAAGTCGCAAGCAGCTTAAATTACTTCGGTGGCATCGACAGCATTCGTAAGCGCCTGAGCGACTCCTTAACCGCGCTGCTCGAAGCTTGGCAATTACCCACGCAGGTTCAACACGCCGTCAGCCCCACACCTGCGGCAAGCCTGCTCATGGCCAAAGCTGGCTGCAATCTATTGGTCTATCGCAAAAACAATCTTCGTGCGGCGCTTGGGCGCATTCCTTTACAGGCATTGCCATTACCCAAAAAGAAAAAGCGCCAGTTCCACAACAGTGGCTTAAACATCTTGAGAGATATTTGGCGCCTGCCTTCCCATCAACTCGGCCAGCGCTTTGGTCGCGACTTTCTCAAACAATTGGACCAATGCCTAGGCCATGTTGCCAATCCAGTACCGACCTACAATAGCCCTGAGCAATTCTCTAGCGAACTAGAATGGGACTTCAGCATTGAAAACAAACAGCTGCTCTTACCCGGTATCGAAGAATTGCTTGAACGCCTGTGCGCCTTCTTGCAAACACGTGAGCTTGCGGCCAACCGCCTCGTCTTGCGTTTTTTACATGAACACCACGCCCCGACTTTACTGCACCTTGATCTGCGTCAGGCTAGTCGCCAGCATGCGCATTTAATGCTGCTGCTCGAAACGCGACTGCATGCCATTAGCCTGCATGCGGGTTGTATCGGCATGCGCCTAGAGGTCACTCATTTCCAAACAGTCTCGCTCAACAGTGCAACACTAAAAGGCATCGATGCAGCAAGCGAGACAGGCACGCACGCTGACATATTGCCGCTGCTAGAAGAGTTGCAGGCGCGCCTTGGCAACGCAGCCGTACGGCGCATCTATCTACGCGATGAACATTGTCCAGAGTTCGCAAGCCAAGACATTGCCTTTGGCGAAGTCGGCAACACTCATGCCGTCAGTACAGACAAGTCAAGCCCACGCCCGTTTTGGTTACTACCCCAACCTGTGCACTTAAAAAAAAGCGCAGGCCGGCTGTTCTATCACAGCAGTTTGCACTTACTCAGTGGGCCAGAGCGTATAGAGACACATTGGTGGAATAAACAAGAAGTGAAACGAGATTACTATATCGCGAGCAATCGCCAGGGCATGCGTCTGTGGATTTTTCATGAGCGAATGCTCGCTGACATCGACACAGAGCAAGCTTGGTATTTGCATGGTATTTTTGCTTAACAGAAGTCTCGCGACTTTAACGTCATCGCCGAGAGAAAATGACTAAGATCGACAAGATGGCTGGCAATCACATGCACGACGCCCTCACTGATTTGCAAGCTGCCAGACACCCCTAGCATACTGGCCTCACGCACAACATCTGGATACTTAGCCGCCAGTGTTGGCCATACCACTACATTCAAAAACCCCGTCTCGTCCTCTAGAGTCATAAAAGTGACTCCTGATGCTGTTTGCGGCCTCTGCCGGGAAGTCACGATGCCAGCCACTTTGATACCTTCGCCATCACCAATGGCCAACAATTGCTGTGCCGTGACGACAGAATACGATTGCAGATGCGCACGCAATAACGCTAAAGGATGTCGACGCAACGTCAAACCCATGTTGTTATAATCTGCCATGATGTTCTGCCCCTCTGATGGTTTGGGCAGCATAATTGGCAGGCGCTCATGGGCCTCGGGCCACTGCTCTTGCGCGGCAAATAGTGGCAGTTTTTCTTCATAGCCGGCCACATCCCAAAAAGCGCGATAGCGGTCTTTGGCGAGTGTCTTTAGGGCATCTGCCGCCGCTAGACTTTCTCTATCCGCGCGATTGATGCCGCTACGCTCCACTAGCGATTGCACGTTCACAAAGGCCCCTGCGCGGCGTGCCTCACAAAGCCTTTGCCCACCAACAAAGGACAAGCCTTTGACTAAACGCAAACCAAGACGTAATACGGGTATGGCGCTGTTTTTTTCAGGGTATAACAGCGTGCTATCCCACTCGCTGTGATTCACATCCACCGGCATTACGCTAACGCCATGCCTGCGCGCATCCTGAAGCAACTGGGCTGGCCCATAGAATCCCATTGGTTGACTGTTAAGCAACGCGCACACAAATGCGGCGGGGTGGTAACACTTTAGCCAAGAAGACACATAGGCAAGAAGGGCAAAACTCGCCGAATGCGATTCGGGAAAACCATAATCAGCAAAGCCTTTAATCTGACTATAGATCTGCTGCGCAAAGGAGTCTTCATAGCCTCGCTCACGCATGCCTTGCGCTAGCTTTTCCTGAAAGGGCTCTAAGCCTCCTTTCTTTTTCCAGGCGGCCATTGCGCGGCGCAACTGATCAGCCTCGCCACCACTAAAACCGGCCGCAACAATGGCAATTTTCATGACTTGTTCTTGAAAGATTGGCACCCCAAGCGTGCGCTCTAACACTTCTTTAATCTGCTCATTTGGATAGACGACAGGCTCTTTGCCGCTACGCCTCGCTAAATAGGGGTGTACCATATTGCCTTGTATAGGACCGGGCCGCACGATGGCAATCTGCACAACAAGGTCATAATAATTACGTGGCTTTAAGCGCGGCAACATACTCATCTGCGCGCGCGACTCGATCTGAAAAACACCCACCGTGTCGGCAGCGCACATCATCTCATATACGCCTGCATCTTCCTTGGGAACAGTGTGCAAACTCAGCGCCGCACTCTTGCTCATAGCGGGAGAGGCGTTAATCAAATCAATGGACTTGCGGATGACAGTCAGCATGCCTAGCGCCAGGACATCCACTTTCAACAAACCCAAGGCTTCTAGGTCATCTTTCTCCCACTGAATCACAGTCCTATCGGCCATCGCTGCGTTCTCGACTGGCACCAATTCCGACAAAGGCCCCTGACTAATTACAAAGCCCCCTACATGTTGTGATAGATGACGAGGCACTCCTAACAAGCTACGCACGAGATAAAAAAGTTGTTGCAGTTTCTCAGGCTCAACCTGCAAGCCTGGCACTACGATGTCTTCGTCAAGAGCCTGCCCATACCAGTCAATGCCTTTGCTAAGCACAGCGGTTTGCTCAGGCGTAAACCCCAGAACAGAGGCCACATCACGCACCGCACTACGCGCACGGTAGCAAATGACGGTCGCTGCCAACGCAGCACGATGACGACCATATTTGGAATAAATATACTGAATAACCTCTTCGCGGCGCTCATGCTCAAAATCGACATCGATGTCGGGCGGCTCATCACGCTCTTTGGACAAGAAGCGTTCGAACAGTAACTGCATCCGCGCTGGGTCTACGGCGGTAATACCCAAGCAATAACAAATCACCGAATTCGCTGCTGAGCCCCGACCCTGACAAAGAATCTGACGGCTACGCGCAAACACCACGATGTCATGCACCGTTAAGAAAAAATGTTCATAGCCAAGTTCAGCCACTAACTGCAGTTCTTTCTCTAACAATTGCCTTACACGCTCTGGCGCGCCCTCGGGCCAACGCTGTGCAAGGCCATGCAGACTGAGCTCACGCAACCAGCTACTCGCGCTATGCCCAGCGGGCACCAATTCATGTGGATATTCGTAGCGCAGCTCATCTAAAGAGAAGTGACATTGCTGCGCAATCGCCAGTGTCTCTTGCAACAATTCTGGCGGGTACAGTTTTGCTAAACGCTCGCGCGAGCGTAAGTGTTGCTCGTTATTAGACGCCGCAGCTCGCCCTAAACTCGCCAAACGTGTGCCTAAACGAATCGCGGTTAGAGTATCGCGCAACATGCGCCGCTCTGGCGTGTGCATGTACACAGCACCACTGGCCACGAGTGCAAGCCCAAGGGTCGACCCTAGAGCCTGAAGTGCACGCAAGCGGGCTCGGTCTCGACCATGTAGCAGCATCTCCACGGCGATCCAGACGCGCTCACAGAGTTGCCTTTGCAGCCACTGTGCCTCCTCGGGCTTTGGGTTTGTAGCGCCAGGCAACCACAGCCCAAGACAGTCACTGAGGTTTTGCGCCTCAACCAGAGCCCTGTCGAGCTGATAATGGCCTTTTGCTGCCCCCGCACGGGCCACCGTAATCAAGTGTGATAACTGCCCATAGCCAAGTCTATTACGCGCGATCAGCACAAAACTAAGACCATCCTCTAGAACGAATCGACTGCCGATGAGTAGTTTTACAGCGCTGTTTTTAGCCGCCACATGCGCTCGAACGACGCCACTTAAGGTACATTCATCGGTGATGGCTATAGCGCTATAGCCTAGCTGCTGGGCTTGCTGCACTAGCTCCTCTGGCGAGGATGCGCCCTGCAAAAAGGTGAAATGACTGAGACAGTGCAGCTCAGCATATAAGGGAAGTGACATAACGCCTACGCAAAATACTGTTTATATATACAGCATTTTGCGTATCATTGACTAAGAATTCAAGCCAATTGCGACTCTCTTCAAGATATTGCAAAAGTCTCGTTATACACATAGCAGGCGCCCAAGGCGCAATGTCATAATGCCTGCCTATGCTGAAAAACAACGCCACACAAAGCCCCACACCCCAAACCCGACGTAGCAAATGGTGGTATTTCAAACGCCTTATTTTTGCTGCGAGCGCAGTCATCGTACTTTGGTGTGTTTGGGTAGACTATACGATCCGCCGAGATTTCGAGGCCTTACAGTGGGCACTGCCCGCTAGACTCTACGCTCGACCAGTAGAGCTCTATGTTGGCGCAACAATAAGCCTAGAGCAGCTGAGCAGTACACTGAGCCGTTTAGGCTATAGAGAGAACAATGAAGTCAACGGCCCTGGCGAATATCAAATAAGCCCTTCGCGCATCAGACTATGGACTCGCGGCTTTGATTTTTGGGATGGCGAAGAGCCAAGCCTTTATCTCAATGTGGAATTTGACGGCAGCAGTATCCGCAACCTCTGGGGTGATCAAAACACTGGCGACTTAGCCTTAGTACGACTAGAACCTGTAGAGATCGCCCAGATCAACCCAGACACGGGCGAGGATCGGCTACCCATCACACTTAACGACGTGCCACAGAGCCTAAAAGACGCCATCATCGCGGTAGAGGATCAACGCTTCTACTCGCATTTTGGTGTCGACCCAGCAGGGATTGCCCGCGCCATGTTAGCCAATATAAAGGCTGGCGGCATCGTACAAGGGGGCAGCACTCTCACCCAGCAATTGATTAAAAATCTTTATCTGGACCGGCGCCAAACGCTAGGTCGCAAAATTGAAGAAGCCGTGATGGCCATCTTGCTAGAGATACACTTTAGCAAAGACGAAATTTTAGGCGCCTACCTCAACGAAATATTTCTTGGCCAGCAAGGCAACCGCGCTATCCATGGTTTTGCCCTTGCCTCTGAGTATTATTTTTCACGCCCATTAAAAGAGCTAAACCTGTCTGAGCTTGCCATGCTCGCGGGACTGCCAAGAGGCGCCTCATATTACAATCCACTGCGATATCCTGAACGCGCCACGGCGCGGCGTGATGTAGTCCTGCAACGCATGCACAGCCAAGGTTTTATTACGGCGCAAGAACAAGCTCAAGCTCAGTCGGCCAATTTACGGCTAGCATCACGTACACGCGTGCGCAATGCTCGCTACCCAGCATTCATGGCCTTAGTGCGCGAAGACCTTGCCAGAGATTACGATAGTGAAGCCTTACGCACCGAAGGCCTGCGCATCTTCACCACCTTGGATCTACGCGTGCAAGACACTGTTGATGAAAAACTCGAGGCCGCTGTTAAATCAGTTGAGCGCGCTGCAGCTAGTGGCGATGATGGACAGCTAGAAGCAGCCGTTGTGATTACCGATGCCATCAGCGGTGAAGTGCGCGCCCTCGCCGGCGGGCGCCAACAGGGCTTTGCTGGCTTCAATCGTGCCCTCAATGCTAATCGACAAATAGGCTCCCTCGTCAAACCGGCAGTGTATTTAGCGGCGCTAGAGACTGGCGACTATTCACTCGCATCAGTATTGTCTGACACACCAATCACGATAACACTCCCAGGGGATCAAGAGTGGTCACCAAAAAACTACGACAATAAATTGTTTGGCGATGTGTACTTGTTTGATGCCCTCGAACGGTCAATGAATCTAGCCACAGTCAACTTAGGCATGGCGATTGGCGTCGACAAAGTCGCTGATATGTTAAACCGACTCGGCATCGAAAAAGACATTCCACTTTACCCTTCCTTGCTACTAGGGGCGATCGACTTAACTCCTCTTGAAGTCGCGCAGATGTATCAAACACTGGCTAGCAATGGGTTTCGTTCACCGCTGCGAGCGGTCGAGGCTGTTACAACCGGCCAAGGCGCCCGCTTGGAGCGCTACGGGATCGCAACAGAGCAGGTGGCGCAGGCCGAAGCAATGTACTTGCTCGAATATGCAATGCAAGGGGTGTTCCGTCGCGGCACTGCCGAGACCATGGCCTCTCGACTAGGGCCACACTTGCCATTAGCAGGGAAAACAGGCACCACTAACGACCTGCGCGACAGCTGGTTCGCCGGATACGGAGATGATTTAGTCGGTGTTGTTTGGTTAGGATACGATGATAATAGAGACACCGGACTTACAGGGGCAAGTGGCGCCTTGCGAGTATGGACTGAGCTTATGGATAGCCTAGCAATTCAAGCTCGTGCTGATTTTGAACCTGCAGGCATTCAATGGAAGGAGGTGTCTATCGACCCTGTCACCCAAGCCAAGCAGCGCAATTGTAGCTACCCGCTACACCTGCCATTTGCGAGCAGCACTTTGCCCAACAATGCAGTAGACTGTGAAGACAATTCGGTGTTTCGTAATATTATTGATCGAGTACGAGGTTTAGGACGATGAGGTATCGCATTGCTTTTTTGCTTGCGCTAAGCCTGCTCAGTGCCTGTGCAACTTACTCTGGCGGTCGCGGCATTCCCGCCCCGGTGGAATCACGCGACAATAGCATTAACGCTCCCAGTCAGAACCTGCCAAGCGCGCAACCTGCAAGCGCTACTATTAACGCACCTATCCAGCGACGCGAATTACCTGGTGGCACAAACGAACGAGATTCCGGTGATTTCGACATGCCAACCCCTCGCGAAGAACCCGCCACAGCTTCGTCGACATTATTACAAGGCGTCGACTCTGCCATAGCACAAGGGGATCTTGAACGCGCGGCGGCCTTGTGTGAGAGAGCGCTGCGCATTAACCCTCGCGATGCACTGCTTTGGTATCGGCTTGCCAGTGTGCGGGCGCAACAAAACCGTCGTAGCGAAGCACGAGGGTTTGCGCAACGGGCATTGAGCTATGCTGGCGCCGACCAAGTGCTAGAAGCGCAAATACAGGCCTTACTGCGCAGTTTGTGAGCGTGATTATTTCGGGTAAAGGATCATCTGCGTACAGCGAAACAAGGCAATCGTTTTGCCTGTATCGACATGAGTGACTACTGCATCCCACACTTGTGTCGAGCGCCCCAAATGCACCGGACTTGCAACAGACTTGATAGTGCCAGAACGCGCCGTTCCTAAGTGATTGGATTTTAACTCGATCGTTGTAAAGCCGATCGCCTCTTCAGGAATATTCGCAACGCAGCCATAGCCTGTTGTGGTGTCTGCCAATGTGACCACCGCGCCGGCATGCATAAAACCATTAGGCGCCATGTGAATTTTCTCTACTTCGATCTGCGCGATTACTTCTTCGGGTGAAACCTTGATCACATCAATATTAAGATGCCCCGGCAATTTGTCGGCGCCGCTGCGGGTAAAGTCTTCGGGTTTTAGCATATTAATACTTCCTATTCGTACAAGTTCCCATGGCTTGGCATCGCTGCAGCTTTCTTAACTCGAAGGCTCAAACGACAAACCGCTGGTATGACTAACAGGGTTAGTGCTGTCGAGGCGACTAAACCCGAAATAATAGCCCACGCCATGGGGGGCCATAGCGTCGATGAGGATAATGCCAGCGGCAGTAGACCAGTAACCGTTGTGGCACTGGTTAACAAAATGGGTCGCGCGCGACGGGCCACTGCATCATCGACTGCAAAGCTAAGAGTAGCACCTTCGCGTAAACGTTGGTCGATAAAATCGATCAAGACGATGGCGTTATTCACCACTATACCGACAAGGGCGATGACCCCAAGCAAAGGCTGAAAGCCGAAAGGCGAATCCGTCAGCACAAGGCCTGGAAATATACCCGCCGCAGCTAAGGGCACCGTCAATAGCACGATACCTACGCGTTTGTAAGAATTAAACTGCAATAGCAAAAAGAACAACAGGAGCAGAATGCCAATGGGTGCCACGGCGAAAATTGCCTGATTTGCTTCACCTGAACTTTCTAAGTCACCACCAAATTCTATGCGCGTTCCAGCGGGCAGGGGAGTCTGATCTAAGCGCTCATTGAGTTCGTCGACTATCTGACTAAAGCTATAGCCTGGCGCCAGACCACTCGTGATGCTTAATACCCGCACTCCATTGCGATGGTGAATACTTGCCACTTGCCAGTCAGGCTTGGCTGTACTAATCAGACTCAGTGGCACCGGGATGTTCTGCGCGTTGAATACATAGCTCGAGAGCAGTTCATTAACACTTAGCCGGGTTCCTTTGTCAGAGCGCAGCACAATTGGCAGCGGATCAAGTTCCTGACGATACTGTTCTATAGGCAAGCCAAGACTACGAGCAAATAAGGTTTGTGCAACGTCGTTACGGCTCACTCCATAGCGCTGGGCGCTAGCATCATCGACTGCCATTTCTAACACGGGCGTGCCAGTGTCCATGTCATGACGCACATCCACGGCACCCCGAATCGCCTTGAGTGCGGCAAAAACTTGTTCGCCTGCTAGCAGTCTTGCTTGCTCATCAGCGTTATAGAGTCGCACCTCCACTGGGGCAGCACGAGGCGGTCCCTGAGCAAGAGTGCCGGCCACAATTTCTATCTCTGGGTAGGTATTTGCCGCATGTGTGCGCACCCATTCGATTAAAGCCCCAGTTTGATCCAATCGCTCGGTGTTCACTACTAATCTAGCGCGGTTGGGAGATTGGGTCGCATTGGGCAGGTTGTAGTAAAAACCTGGGCCAGTGTCACCGACGAAACGATGAATGCTGACCACACCCTCGCGAGCACGCAGTTCTCGCTCAAACACTAGCGCCATGTCATTGGTATAACTAATGTCAGTGCCTTCAGGCAAAAACATTTCTACAACAATTTGCGGTCTATCCGCATTTGGAAAAAACTGAAAATTCAACATAGGCATCAAAAAGATGCTGAGAATAGGCAATGTCAGCCCACTCACGGCGACCAGTTTTGGATAAGCTTTGCTCAACTTGGCCAAGCCTCGCCCTAAAGATTCAATCCATGCAGTTCTATTCACATTATTGGCTTTAAGAAATTTGGCCGCGAGCAAGGGGGCAAGGCTTACTGCTAAAAGATAGCTAATACTGAGAGTCAACATGATCATCACCGGAATCCCTCGGGTGAAATCAGCCGTCCCCCCTTTGGACAGTAGCAATGGTGTAAACGCAGCGAGCGTGGTTGCGGTGGAAGCACCTAATGGCCCTGCTAGCTCTTGCACTGCATCGACTAATGCTTGTTTACGACTGGAGCCTTCATTGAGCCGATGCTGAATGTTTTCGACCATCACGATCGCGTTGTCGATCAGAATACCAAGGGAGATTACTAAACCAATCACGGCGATCTGGTGCAAGACACCACCACCAAAATCATACACTCCCAAACTAATCAGTGTGACCAATGGCAACATGCTTGCTACTAGCACTCCCATTCGCCATCCCATTCCATAAAACAGAATGAGCGTGATGATGCCCATGCTCACTAGCAAATTGCTCGCAAGGTCAGAGAGGCGCGCATCGACCTGATCGGGTTGGAAGAATAATTCTTGTATTGTTAACGGAGCGAATTCGTTGGATAAAAGGGCGACACGTTCTCGAACATTTTCTCCAAACGCTATCGCATCAACTTGATTATTTTGGGCATAGATACTGATGGCAACAACTTGCTCACCATTTTGCCACACACTTGCTGCCGGAGGTTCCACAGCGCCACGTTGCACATCAGCAATGAGTTCTAGCGCAACACTAGCTCCGTTTGCGATAGGCACCTGGGTTTGCTTTAGTTCATCGATATTTTCAAACTCATTATTGCTCAGTAAGTTAATTCTTTGGGTGTCGGCAACGAGAAATCCACCTGGCGCTACTGTATTGCGCTGCGCGATTACTCCCGCAACTGCAGCTGGGCTGATACCTAGCCGCGCCATCTGCGCATCGCGCAAAGTGATATTGATTTGCTCGCTTGTATCACCCTCAAGTTCTATGCGGGACACGCCCGGAAGATCCATCAAGCGCCGCTTAAGTTGTTCTGCCGCCAAACTTAGTTTGACTGTCGATGGGTCACCAGCAAGCGCCAGCACCACAGCTGGCAGCCCCGTTAAACGATCGTCCAAGATCATGTCACCCACACCAGCAGGGAATTGTGTTTGCGCTCGCTCCATGGCGATTCGCACTCGATCCCATGCCGCGTCAGTGGCATAGATTGAGTCAAGTAGACCCACTGACACAAGCGCCACACCTGTGCGCGCTGTCGCCGTATACTCTAGAACTTCTTCGACTTGCGAGACTTCATCTTGTAGGGGCTCTAGGATTAATCGCTCCATTGTTTCTGCAGGAGCACCGGGGTAAAGAACCGTGATCAAGCCAGCTCTGGCGGGAAAAAAAGGATCTTCTTGACGCGCCATGCCACCGAACGAAGCGAGCCCTGCCAAGAACAGCATCACCACTACCAATATCACCAAACGGGGTTTGGCGATAAAACGTAAGAGTAGATGGTTAGGGTTCATTGTAAGACTTCCACTTCATCACCTTCGGCGAGCCGTGAAATTCCGGCATACACTACTTGCTCGCCAGCATGAAGCGACCCCGAAAGAATATAGGCACGCTCACCCGTTATCTTATCAACCTCCACTAAGGTGCGATGTGCTCGCCCATCTTGCACTTTAAACACGCTCAAACCTGCAGCCGAACGCATCACCGAACTCAATGGCACACTAAGTTGCTCACGCCTCTCACGCGCAATGGCAACCTCTAGAGCTTCGCCACTTTGCACAGCACCATCTGCTAATGAGACGAGCACAGCCAGCAAAGGGTCATTTCCGCTACTACCGGTACTTATTTCAGAGATAGTACCGCTAGACTCTTGACCGGAGAGGCTGTTTCTAACGGCTAGGGTGTCGCCTATCGCTAAGCTTGCAAGCATATGAGGCGGCACGCGAATCTCTACTTCATACGAGCCAATGCCAACGATGCGCACAACTGGCTGGCCCGGCTGAGCAAATTCTCCGGGCTCCAATAGTACCGACTCGACAACCCCAGAAAATGGCGCCCGTAAAATACTTTCGCTGCTCAAGTCTTCGCTGCCCTGCAAAGTGGCTACCGCGTTATCAATGGCTGCATTTTGACTCTCGATAATTGCTTGTTGCTGCTCTAGACTCTGGATTGCTAGCAGTCCGCGTTGATGTAACTGCTCTAAGCGCACTAGCTCTCGCTGGGACTGCTGCAAGTCCGACTGCAGCTGCACCAGCCGAGCCTGAGCCGCTGCCGCGGCAGGGGCAAGCTGCGGGTTGTATAGAGTCGCAACAAGCTGATCAGCCGCAAGCGGCTGCCCAATTTGCACCGGGCGATTGGACACGACCCCACCCACTTGAAAACTCAGCGTCGCGCGTTGTCGCGAACGCGCGACCCCTGCAAAGTACAGCAAAGCGCTGTCGTCGTTTAGCGATACTTCTGCGACCCGCACCGGAACAGCGTTTGCGGGGTCCACTTGCTCATCTAAACTGCTAGACTCGGAGCACGCGAGAAGCGTGAGAAGTGCGCAACTGAGTGCGGACGTCCTGACAATGGCATTGAATTGCATAGTATTAACCTTTTGAGCTTTTTGACATTGTGTCATTAATTGACATTATGTCAAGAAGCGGCTAAAAATGCGTGACTGACAGATAGGAAGTAGTAATGGTTCAGACAAGTAGAAGAAGCAGAGAGAAGCAACAACGGCATGAAGAGATTCTCGATGCCGCAGAGAAGATCTTTTTCAGCAAAGGCTTTGCCAACAGCTCGATGGACGAGATCGGCAAACAAGCCCAGCTTAGCCGTGCCTTGCTTTATGTGTATTTCAAAGATAAAGCCGCCATCATGCTCGGTGTGATGCTGCGCGCATGCAATTGCTTAGAAAGCTATTTTCAGAAGGCTCTTGCGGATGGAGGGAATGGCCTGCAACAGATCGAAGGCATAGGGCATGCCTATTACGTATTCTCGAAACAAAACAGTGACTATTTTGATGTGCTCATCGATCTCAATACATTCCCGATACGCGAAAGCGATGGTTCACAGGTTGAAGCGCTGCTTAACTGCAATGCCCGCATTACCACGCTAATGGAAGAGGCGCTCACCAATGGCGTCGAAGATGGCACATTGGACCCGGTCAATGTCAGTGATGTCACACGTACAGCTTATTTTCTGCAAGGTGCCCTACATGGCGTGATCATGGCGGCGCGCACACGCCATAGCGAACCCATGGCAAAACAAGATGGCGAAGAATTAGTGCTCTATACTATTTCGATGCTCACCGAATCCATGCGCAATCGTCGCTAGCTCACTCCATATATTCGCACTCAGGCCAGGGAGCTTCTAAAGGGACTATCTTCTGCATGGCCAGAGCACGATAGACACAAGCTTCGGACCTTTCCAGTGATGTTTGTGCCGCGCGTTGCCGCAACTGCTCAATTGCAGCTTGGTCATACATTTTTCCCTGTCGAATTACTCCCACAGGATTTTGCAGTACGCTCACATCATCGCGAGGATCACTATTTACTAGCAGTAAATCTGCCATAAAGCTTTCGCTAACTTGCCCGAGCGATTGCCCTAACCCTAACACTTGCGCGCCATTAACAGTTGCCGCTTGCAATGTGGCATATGGGCTAACGCCGGCTTCGACAAAAAGTGCCAGCTCATCTATTAAAGAAAGCCCAGGTATATTGGTGAATATTCCTGCATCCGTGCCAGTGACCACATGCACGCCTTCTTCAACAAATATTTGCAAAACCCGCCCATAAAATGCGTCGTAATCGGCCCGGGCATCGACTCCTCGCGCCGCCCAATTGGCATAGTTTTCTTGTTCCATCAAGGTGATAAACGGGTTGAGTAGCTCAACCCCAGCACGAGATAAGAATTCGCCTTGAGTTTGCGCCACCATTACGAGATTGTGATGCGCCAAAAGCGTGGCATCGACACTAGTCCCTGAGTTTGCAATCTTCTGCGCTAGGTCTCGAACGCGCGTTTCATCCATATCATCGGAAAGGGCATGCCACACAATACTCTCGATATGCTCGAAAGTAGTAAAACCATCGTCAAGCAATTCATCAAACTGTATTCGAAAGGGTTTTTCGAACGGAACGCCCTCATCACGAACCCCCTCAGGCGTATGCCCCATGATTCCCATCTCAAGCCTGCGGGCTTCATCACGAATAGCCTCATAAGCTTCTCGGCTTAAGTTCGAATACACTTTTACGTCTCTATACCCCTGCTCATACTGAGCTTGCACTTCTTCGCGCCCCTGGGCTGCAGTTTCAATCAACTTATGGTTAATCTGAAAATTGGGGCCGTTGCCGTTCAGTATTGGCCCTGTCGTTATTAACCTTGGGCCTTCCAACTCACCCGATTCAATCTGCTCTTGAAAATTAAGTAAGTAGGGCATACCTGAAGCGTTGCGCACTGTTGTCACACCGTAAGATAAATACGCTAATAATTCTGGTGCATCCCAAACATGCACGTGCATATCGATCAGTCCTGGCATTAAGAATAAGCCCGTGCCATCGACAGTGACGACATCGGCAGGAGCGGTGAACGAGGCAGAGGATGCGATACGGCGAATCACACCATTGTTAATCAACACAGATTGATCGAAAAGCTCATCGCTAGCAGTGCCCGCAAAATTGAGTATGCTCACATGCTCTATGAGCAGGGCACCCTCAGAACTTTCCGCGTTCTCTTGAGCAAGATTGATCGAGGAATAATTAAGCACAACTCCTAAAAAAAGCCCTACTAAAAAACGCTTATTACAATTTGCTTGCCTATTACGTTGAAACACATTTATTTCCTCTTTTTCTGTGTGACACATTTCAGTAAAGATAAGCTTTAGCTGCGCAACGACGGGAATACCACAAGAAATAAATCGCAGCGCCGATCACCACGATAGGAAGCACTAAAGCGGCCACTACTTGCGCATTCGCAACTGCGTGGCCGATTCGCACAATAACATTAGTTAGGGAGAGGGAAAAGAAAACGGGCTGATCGATTTGTAGTCGATCAGCCCGTCTGACAATCCATGTCGGTTCTAAAGCGCGGACTCATTCCATAAGTCGCTTGTTTTCTATTAAGCTCGTTCCATGAGCTCTTCTAGAACCTGTACAATCTGCTGGTACTCAGTCTGACCAACGGCGCTGTCATCTTCGCCATCAAACTCGATTTCAGGAAGTACCTTTTTCACATCGCCTTTGCTGATGACGCCATCTTGATTTGAGTCATTGATCCCTAGCGCGGGAAGAGCTTGATCTGCTTCTTGTTTATTCAAGATACCGTCCTGGTTTGTATCTGCTTCTGCGAACTCTGGCGTCTCTTGCGCGAAAGTCATTCCAGAAACCGTTAGCAAAATGCCTGCTGCTGCAATTAGTGATTTTTTCATTGTTACACTCCTGTTATACCCAATGTGAAAATTATTTGCCTTACGCTTTAGGTATTGCAACCGTTATGCCAACTAATATTTATCTATAAATATCAGCTACTTACTTATTTTTAGCCGATCTCCTCCCCTCTTGATCTGTTGTGCAAACCCCACACTTTCCATGCTTATTTGTAAGTGCTTGTTTCTAAAGCCCTTGAGTGTTGGCCTAGACCAACACCACACTTTACTTAGTGAAAGGCAAAAAAAAGGCCCCGATATGGGGCCTAAAAGTGGGGCTGAATGCCTATTTAAATGAAGAGCGTCCGCCAGAACGTCGGCCACACTTCTTAACGCATAAATTACGTAAGGACTGTAATAAAAAATGTGGCTCGGTACGCGCGGCAAGTTTCACATCCTGTGAACTCTGGGGAAGGCGCGGGAAACGGTCCGTTAGCTCCACTCCCATCACGAAAGCAGAAACAGTGGCATTTGGAACAGTGTTATCGTTCATCGATATTCTCCTTGATTCGATCTTTTCTTCCAGACCGCGACAGCGGCGTATATGATGGAAGGAGCAATCTTCGTACCAAGAACAATATATCTAACAATAACAACAGCTTAGGGTTTTTGAGCAATCTTCTGCGGCTTAGAAGTGTTGGGCTTACACGACAGGACTACGCATAAATCCATAACCACTTGTTTTTAAAGGACTTAACTGTTGGCTGAGCCCAACACATTAACGCAAAGCCGCTAATCCTCGGTGTTTCGGAACTGCGCCGGGTCTAAACCGTGACGTTTTAGCAGATTATAAAACTCACTACGGTTGCGTTCAGAAAGACGAGCCGCCAGAGCAATATTGCCTTCTGTTAAGTTCAGTAGGCGCAGTAAATAATCATGCTCAAACTGTTCTTTCGCTTCAGTCAGACCTAGCAATCGCGTCGACTTGAAGCGCAGCGCTCGCTCAACCAAGGCCTTCGAGATCAGCGCCGTTGATGTAAGCACAACACATTGCTCCACAATATTAAGCAATTGCCTGACATTGCCTGGCCAAGGTGCCCCAAGGAGAAGTTCCATCGCCTCAGGTGAGAAACGCACTTCGCCTTTATTATGACGTTCAGACAGTAGCTTGCAAAAATGCTTAGCGAGCAGCGCGATGTCTTCTCGACGTTCAGACAGAGGAGGGAGCTCCAAGGTAATGACGTTGAGCCGATAGAATAAATCTTCCCTAAAAGTGCCTTGTGCTACCTTCTCATTGAGATCCTGATGGGTGGCGGCGATTATTCTTACGTCTACAGACGTTGTCTGCGTCGAGCCTACTGGCCGCACTTCATGTTGTTCCAACACCCGCAGTAATTTAGCCTGAGCAGCGATGGGCATATCACCAATCTCATCCAAGAAGACAGTGCCTTCATTTGCGGCTAAAAACAAACCGGTATGCGCCTTGCTAGCGCCCGTGAAAGACCCAGCCACATGACCAAATAGTTCAGACTCTAAAAGCGCCTCTGGAAGAGCTGCGCAATTCAAGGCCATGAAGGGTTTATCACGACGTGAACTCGCTTTGTGAATAGCGGAAGCAAGTAGCTCCTTGCCCGTTCCGGTTTGGCTTTGCACTAGCACACTGACATCCGTGACAGCAGCCGCCTTAGTTTGAGCCAGAAGATTCTCCATGACTTGGCTGCAACTTACGATTTCTGAGCGCCAGGCTAGATCTTCGCCATCTTCAACTGGCCGTTCCATTTCACCACTCTGCGCTAAGGCTTTTTCGATATGTGCAAGAAGTATTTGGGCGTCGAAAGGTTTGACCAAGTAGCTAAACACGCCTTTCTGTGTTGCCGCAACTGCTTCAGGAATGGTGCCATGAGCAGTTAACATAATTACTGGCAAGCGCAGATCTTTTTGCTGTAATCGGGAAAATAACTCCATGCCATCCATGCCGGGCATGCGCAAGTCCGTGACGATAACATGCGGCCTGAATGTTCCCAATTTGACCAAGGCTTCTTCGGCACTGTTTACCGCGACCACTTCATAGTGATTTGCGGTAAGGCGGACGCTGATTAGACGCAGTAAATCTGCATCATCATCGACTAATAGTATTCTGTGTTTAGTTGCCATGTGTCTGAATATCCCTTTCGTTGATCGCGACAACGATTCATAGTTCACGTAACTCTTCGCGATTATTCAGTTGTTGCTCAATAGAGGTCAGTGCATCAATCTGCGACTGCAAAGTAATACGTTCTTTCTCTAATACTTGAATCAGTTCCTGATTCGTTCTTGCAAGCGTTCGAGCATTGAGCACCTGTTTCCATAGCGTAGAGAATGTTTGATACTCAGGCGTTAGCGCGGCGAACTCGACACTGTCGAGCAATGCAATTGCTTCATCATCGCTTTGCGCACCGCCTTCACTGCGTGCACTCAACAATATTGCATACTGCACAAGGCTCTCAGGGCTGGGCTCATTGTCTTGTAGCGCCACCAGTCGCGCTTTCTCGTCTTGCAGACTATCCGCTTCTGCCTCTAGCACCCATTTGTAATAGCTCAACGCATGTATTTTGGAATAGGCATCAAGATTGAAGGGGTTAGTTGTACAAGCAGATAGGGTCAAAAGGCCAAAAGCCAATAGGAATAAATTGAACCTGTTCACATATTTGTCCTTTTCGTTAGTTCTAGGCTTGCAAGTCAACCCTAAGCTGATACGGGTAGCGTTAACTTGAAACAGGCGCCTGTTGCACTTTTTTCCAAGGTTAGCGTCGCCCCTATGGCTTTGGCATAGTCACTTGCTATGGCCAAACCCAAGCCTGTGCCGCTGTACTGCACATTGGGCTGTGTAGAGCCTTGAAAGAATGCCTCAAATATTCGTTCTCTTTCCTGCTCTGCAATACCAGGACCTTGATCTTGTATTGTTAGTACCGCTTGCTCGTTGTCGACTTGCAGCTCTATTGTTATGACAGCGTTTACCGGCGAGAATTTCAATGCGTTGGTAAATAGATTATCGACAATCACCCGCAAGCGTTCACGATCAACCGTTACTCGCACTTTCGCCAAGGTCAGCGCCACTTGTAGCTGGCCGGATTGCACAGCCAATGTATGGGCACTAACAACGTCTGCAAGTATTTTGTCAAATCGCACACGTTCTGGCATCGCATTGAGAACATCAAAGTTCTGCGCGTTATGGCGTAATAGCTCTTCAATTAGGCCCTGCAGTCGTTGGCAGTTGCTGGCTATGATTTGACTAATCTCCTGCTGCTCTTTGCTCAAAGAGCCCACCACACCGTCATTGAGAAGCGACGCGCCTTCTTGCATTGAGGCTAAGGGCGTTTTCAATTCATGCGAGACATGTCGTAAGAATGAGGTGCGCTGCTGCTCTAACTCTTCTAGACGTCCTCGTAACCACTCCAGACGCATCCCTAAGGTCTGTAGATCGCGGGGCCCATCGACGCTGATGGCCTTTGAGTACTCACCACTGCCTATCGCATTGATTGCGCGGTCGATTTGTTGCAGCGGCCGGGTGATTAGCAAGACAAAAATTGCTGCAAGCACCGAGGCCGCGCCGATGAAAAGTATGGCCTGAATAGTTAATGACTGTTGAGTGCTGACACTACGCTCTTGCAACAAGGCTTGCTGCTGGGCAATCCATTGCTCTATTGACGTTGCGATTTGATAAGCCAGCCGAGATAGTTCGGGAAAGGTGGTTGCGTTATCGTCGTTAGATTGGCCTTGTCGAACATTATCGAATGCATTGCTTTCTATAGACAGCAACTCATCAACTAACGCAGAGGCCTGATCACCGATCTGTAACCGAGAGATTTCTTCTAAGGTTTCGAAGTACTCTGCGCGGCGACTAAGATAAAGTTGATAGAGATCTTCCTCTCCCAGAATTGCGTACTGACGCGCATTGCGCTCCATCGCAATCGTCTGTTGAATCAGCTGTCTGCTAGCACTCATGCCTGAGGCCACGACGGTAACGGTGTTTTGACTTTGCTGACTCAGTCGTTCGAGTTGTTGGGCGGTAACCAATAGTGCAGCAATTAGCAATGCCGCCACGGCGACAAAGCCAATGATTACGAGCTGCCTGATTGACCGCGTTGTGAATACTTGCATCGATGCTAAATGGCTTCGAATCGTTTTAATTGTAGGTTTTTCTTCGTGGTCCGAGGATCAAACACACGCCCGTTGATGACGATGTAAACCCCTGCTGGCAGCGTTTGTACCGCCATAGTCGCACATCCAATGTTAAACACAGCATCGCTATCTTTGAACCTAGCTGGGAGCATTGACCCCGTGAACACGATCGTCTTATCGGTGATATCGAAGAGCAACTGTGCCGTTTGCACCATTGTGTCGGTGCCATGAGTAATGATGATACGCGAGACAGTTTCCGCTTCAACCTTGGCACGGATCATTGCACGGTCTTCTTCGGTAAAATCAATACTGTCTTTTTTCAGGATTGATTCTACCGAAAACTCTAGGTCGACATTCGACTGGCCTAGAATGACCTCTGCTTGCGGCTCACCAACTTCGAAATCACTATTCTTGTCATAGTAAACCTTGTCGATAGTGCCGCCCGTTGCGAAAACTTTGATCTGCATGATAAGCCTCTAGAATAATTGCATGGCATTGTAATGCTCAGCCTGCATTTATACCACAACTGACGCTTAGCACTTTTTCCAGATCGAAACCTGACTAACAACATACTCATATTTTCGGCGATGTTCGCGAATCATGAAGGGAAGGTCGTCCTCATGAAGCAATTCAAAGCCTGTCAGGATTGTTGCAAGTCTTTCTAGCGCACCGCCACTATTGGGTGCATCTAGAAATTGTTCAGCATCTGTATAGGTGTCCATCCAACTATTGGGTGAAACTATTACCAGTACCGCACCTTTGTTTAGCAGATTATCATCCTCGACAAACTGACGCAGACACGCTCGCGGGTCTGGTAGGCGACAGAGTAAATTACTCAATAACACCGCATCGAAGCCTTGCATATTTTTCGCTTCATTAAGCGCACCAGCATCCCCTTGCAAAAACTGCACACGCGCCGGCTTGCAATCGCTGGAAAGCTCGGCGAGTAGTTGTGAATAGTATCGGCCCGTCTCATGGCGTCGATACTCTGCTTTGCCATATTGCTTCATGCGCAATGCCGCATCAACGAATGACTGGCTATAATCCAAACCGATCACCTCATCGAATGTTTTACTGAGCTCAAAACTTGCTCTACCCACAGCACAGCCAAGGTCTAATACTTTGCCATTGTGCTCTGCGTATTTCGTTACTAACTCGACAGTCGCTGGAATGAACTCCTGCACATCTGGGTGCCCAGCCCGCGCGCTGATCTCTACATCTCGATTCTCTTCTTTACTTCCATAGTGGAATAGCATGTATTGATTAAGAAGAGCATTGGTCTCATAACGGTCTTTTTCTTGCGCAAGATCTTCTTCACTTTGCACCATACGAAAGCCCGCATGTTGGAAAAAATGTGGACGAAAATGGAAGCGCGACCACATACTGGCTTCATCACCGGTACTGATAAATGAGCCGCCAAGAATCATTTGATGCTGGCCATCAAAGCAGGGCGTGCTGAAATCGACGTAGTAGGGGTGGATCTTGAACTCTGGCAGCGGATGAAATGCATCCTCACACCATTGCCAAACATTACCGAAAACATCGTTAAAGCCACGGTTGTTAGCGGCGAACTTATCTACCGGCCCCTCACTGCCAAAATGCAAATTGTTATTGACCTCATGGCGGCTTGCGAGCTCTGCCTCATCGGCCATGACTCTATCGATATTCGTGCGCTGCACATCGTTTGCGTCCCAAAGACGCGAGTCTTGCATTACTGGTTCTCGTAGTGCGATATGTTCGGCTTCTTTGAGAAGACGATAGGGCACCGCGACGTCATCACGTTCGCTGCGCCACGCGCAGTAGGCCTTGGCCTCATAGTAGTTGGCAACGACCGGCCAAGACCATTGCATTGGCTCTACGCTGAAAGTGGTTCGCAATTTGAATCGGTGCGAGCCTACAGGCCCATCTTGCACCCAGAAACTAGGCCACCGGGTGTTGCGAAAACGCCTCCAGGCAAGTCCTTCTTGACTCCAAAACCGGTCTTCTAGATAGCCGCCGCTTGCGACAAATTCATAATATTCTCCGTTGCTAATAAGTCGTTGACTCGCCTTAAAGGCAGCACAGTCTCGCGTATCAGTGCCGTATTCGTTATCCCAGCCAAAACTGGGCCAGTCGGCCGGCTTTCCTAAACGTACTTGCGTTGCATCCACAGCGATCATCGGATTGGTGGCTGGATAATCGCTACCGGCTTTCGGCTCGCTATTCGGCCCAGCCGTTTCACTTAAGAGCACCTTGGGCCAATTCTCTGGTGTTTTCAAATGTTCTGGGGGCAGTTCACGCATCAAGACACTGGAGGTTTCGAGATGAATGCGCTCGTGCTCAAAACACATTGCTAGCGCCCAAGCAGGGCTCGCCTGCGTGATCGTCTCTTCAAACATAGGATGAGTCTGAATTAGGGTTCGAACTAGCTGATATACCTTTTTACGGTAGGCGACGACCTCTGTGAGAGTTGGCCATATCGTCTGATCCCCTTCGTGCAGATCATCCCAACTCATCTCGTCCACGCCGGTTTCGAATAAGACTTCAAAATGCGCATTGACCGGCTCATCAATTAGTCCCGCCACGAGGAGTTTATTGACGTAGAAAGTGACAGGGTGCGCGTAGTAGAAAATTAGCGGGTGACGTGTCTTATGATAAGGTCGTAGATAATAGGCCTCTTCGCTAACAAGGGCCGAGAACAAACTTTCCGTTAGACCCCAAGTATTTTCGAAATAATGCAGGAACGCATCACGACCATCGCTCACATTCAGCAAACGCAAAGAAGAGGTTGGTTTAGGGGCTAAACGTTGCGTTGTAATCATTGGGGTTAACTGGGCAGCCCCCCCAATCGTAGTCACTTCATTCAATGTTTTTTTCATGAGATTCCATTGCGCTATCAATGAGAGTCAGTAAACCTATAGTGTAGTGACTATAATTAGCCCTAGACGTTACAGTTTGTCGAACATTCAACAGGCGCTTTCCTGTTGTTTGCTTGAGTTGACTATCGGTTACGGTAAACTGGCCGCCACACTCTAATCTTGGCAAATTGCACACGAGGCATTATTTTGCGCAGCAAACTCCCAAATGTCGGGACCACTATATTTACAGTGATGTCGACAATGGCACAGGATCATGGTGCCATCAACCTCTCTCAAGGCTTTCCTGATTTCGACTGCCCTGCTCGCTTACGTGAACTTGTTGCTCAGTACTTAGACGACAAAAAGAATCAGTACCCACCAATGACCGGTATTCCAAGCCTGCGAGCGGCGATTGCTCAGAAGGTTCTTGATCTATACGGCTGCAGTGCCGATATGGATCAAGAAGTCACTGTCACCTCTGGTGCGACAGAGGCCATTTTCGATGCAATTCAAGCTAGTGTCAGTGCAGGGGAGGAGGTTATCGTCTTCGACCCTGCCTATGACTGTTATGACCCTGCCGTCACACTTGCCGGTGGAAGAACCATCCATATACCCTTGAGCTTACCCAAATTCACCATCGATTGGGATCGTGTGAAGGCAGCCATATCTGCACGAACACGCATGATTATTATCAATACCCCGCATAACCCCAGCGGCGCAATAATGAGCAAGGAGGATTTAAACATCCTTGCACAGATCACTCGCGACACTGAGATACTAATATTGTCCGATGAAGTATACGAACACATGGTGTTTGATGGGCAGCAACATGAAAGCGTGCTGCGGCACGAAGAGTTGCGCCAACGTAGTTTCGCCATTTTCTCTTTTGGTAAAACTTACCATGCTACGGGGTGGAAACTAGCCTATTGCGTAGCACCACCATCTATGACTGCAGAATTTCGCAAGGTGCACCAGTTTGTGACGTTTACCTCGACTAGTTTTATTCAGTATGCGGTTGCGGATTTCATGCAAGAATGCCCACAACACGCCGCAGAATTGTCTCTTTTTTATCAAGAAAAACGAGACACTTTTAATCACTTATTAGGTGAGTCTCGCTTGCAGTTTTCACCTTCGCACGGCACTTATTTTCAGCTGGTAGATTACAGTGAAATTAGCTCACTACCTGATTTCGAGTTTGCGAGTTACTTAACAAAAGAAAAGGGTGTGGCTGCAATCCCTTTATCGCCGTTCTATAAAGAAGCGCCAAATAACACTTTAATACGATTTTGCTTTTGTAAAGATGATGCTACTTTGCATGCTGCCGCCAAAATTCTCTGCACTTTATAGAGCAACGCCATGTCCGCCATTGATCTAGACCAACTCGCTGCCGAGATTAAGCAATGTAGCCTCGACTTAGGGTTTCAAGAACTGCGCATTGCCGATATCGACCTGTCTGCCTATAGACCGTATTTGGAAAACTGGCTGGGCAATCACTATCACGGTGAGATGCATTATATGGAGCGACATGCCGATCTACGCCTTGCTCCTGAAAATTTAGTGCCTGATACGTTAAGGGTACTCTGTGTTCGCATGGATTATGCATTGACCAGTAGCAATTCAATTGCCGAGCTTAAAACGCCGGACAAAGCCTATATTTCTCGTTATGCCCGTGGCCGTGACTACCACAAATTGATCCGCAAGCGATTGCAGAAACTTGCCAGCATTATTAGTGAAAAAGTTGGGCCATTTGGGTATCGCGCATTTGTGGATAGCGCACCGGTACTGGAACGGGCGTTGGCAGAAAAATCAGGGATGGGATGGATAGGCAAAAATACTATGCTCATCAATCGCAAAGCAGGGTCTTGGTTTTTTCTTGCGGAATTATTTACAGACCTGCCTTTGCCTATCGACCCCCCAACCACTAGCCACTGCGGCACTTGCTCAGCATGCTTAGATATTTGCCCAACCAACGCCTTTGTAGCCCCAAATGTACTGGACGCTAGGCGGTGTATTTCCTATCTCACTATTGAGCTACGAACGGCCATTCCGGAAGAGCTTCGGCCCCTGATGGGGAATCGTATTTTTGGCTGCGATGACTGCCAGATTATTTGCCCATGGAATAAATTCACTCGCGTCAGTGAAGAGCAAGACTTCTCGCCACGCCACGGTTTAGATGACACCTCGTTGCTTGCGCTTTTTGCCTGGACAGAAGAAGAATTTCTGGAAAGAACAGAAGGGTCGGCGATCCGCAGAATCGGTCATGAATGCTGGCTACGCAATATCGCCGTGGCCTTGGGAAATGCAGATGCAAGCCCGCAGTTAATCAGCGCCTTACAAGCCCAACGCCAGCATAAATCCGAACTCGTTCGCGAACACGTCGAGTGGGCCTTACGCCAGCACGGGGCTCAGTGACAATGGCGGTTTATTTCTGAATAAAGTGCTCTCGGTAATATTGCAGTTCGGCAATAGAGTCTTTGATATCGTCCAATGCCTGATGCGTTGCCCCCTTCTTCAAATTGCTAAGCACCTCTGGCGACCAACGCCGCGCGAGCTCTTTTACTGTGCTGACATCAAGGTTACGGTAGTGGAAGAATGACTCGAGCTCTGGCATATAGCGCGCTAGAAAGCGTCGGTCTTGGCAAATACTATTTCCGCACATTGGCGAAGCGCCTTGTTGTGAATATTCACTGAGAAAAGCCAGGGTTTGCGCTTGTGCATCCATCTCGCTAACCGTGCTTTTTTTAACTCTCTCGATAAGCCCTGAGTTGCCGTGGGTGCGTTGATTCCACTCATCCATCGCCGCAAGCGCCTCATCGGACTGTTTGACAGCCAACACAGGCCCTTGCGCGAGAATATTTAAATCGCCATCGGTCACGATCGTGGCAATCTCTATAATACGATCCGTCTCAGGTACGAGACCCGTCATTTCTAGATCTATCCAAATCAAACTGTCTTTCTTGTTTATTGCTGACATAGGGGTCCCTAAATTATTTGCTAAAATCGAGCATTGCGCCAATTGTAGCAGAGCAGGAGTTTTGCAGTAGTCCCCGCCGCTGTCGCTTTTCCTGTACACTGCGCGACTTAAATAGGCTGGGTTTAGCGCCCAACAAAGGTGGTACGCAACGCATGAGCAAAAGGCGACTCACTCAACAACAGCGCGTCCGGATAGACCGTAATCAAGCGCAGCGTGGGCGACGCATGAGCACAGCGGCTGCCGCCGAAAAACAGATTAATACAGAGAGCTTAGGCCCACAGCAATCGGGCATAGTCATTTGTCACTACGGGCAACAACTCGAAATTGAAAGTAGCGCGCAAGAGACTTTAGGCAAAGTATATCGATGCTTCCAGCGCACTAATTTGCCGGCACTCGCCACGGGCGATCGCGTAATCTTTCAGGCAGACAGTGAAACAACCGGAGTTGTCGTCGCCCTACAAGAGCGCAGCTCCTTGATGTCGCGCCCCAATCAGCAAGCAAATTTACGCCCAATAGCGGCCAATGTAACTGCTGTGGCGATCACTATTGCACCGCTGCCCGAGCCATTCCCGAACCTAATCGATCGCTATTTAGTCATGGCGCAATACCTTGGCTTAGACGCAATTATCGTCTTGAACAAAATCGACCTTTTGGACGCCGAACGTGATGCAGGCTTAGAGCAATCGTTGGCCAACTATTCTCGCATCGGCTACCCCGTGATTCGTGTCTCAAGTCAAACGGGGCTTGGGCTAGTTGAGCTCAAAGAGCAGCTGCGCAAAGAGACGGTAGTATTTGTTGGGCAATCTGGGGTTGGTAAGTCTTCGCTTATTAACTCTTTGCGAGGCGGGCTCGACGCCGACGATATCGCCGCAGTAGGAGGGTTATCCCTCGCTAGAGACAAGGGCACCCATACCACCACAGCTGCGCGCTTATATCATCTGCCAGGCAGTGGCGACCTAATCGATTCACCGGGGATTCGCGAGTTTGGCTTATGGCATATGACACCACAGATGGTGTTTGACGGCTTTGTGGAGTTTGCCCCGTATCGCGGAGCTTGCCGCTTTCGCGACTGCAAACACGAAAGCGAACCTGACTGCGCCTTACGCCAGGCCGTTGAAGCGGGGGAGGTCAGCCAGCAAAGGCTCAATAGCTATTTCTTTCTATTGAGCTCGTTGGAGATTTAGAAGATCTCAACGGTTGGCGTTGGAGGAATTAATTCTGGGTTAGGAGTAGGGGCATTGAGCCCTGCGTTGGACTGCGCCTCGATACGCGCTTCGGCAACCGAATTTAACACCATGATCACGATCCGACGATTCATGGCACTTGTGACATCCTCTTCGTCCAAGGGCACCGAGTCTGCCATGCCGATGATTTGTGCGATTTGCGCGGGATCCAAGCCGCCGTCAATAAGCGCACGCCGGGCAGCATTTGCTCTGTCTGCAGACAACTCCCAATTGCTATAGCCATCTTCGCTGCTAAACGGTGCGCCATCGGTATGCCCGAACACACTTATTTTATTAGGCACGTTGCTGAAAATCCGACCCATTGCCCAAAGTATCTCTAAGGCATAAGGACGCAGGCCCGACTGCCCACTATTGAACAACGGCCGTCCGGCACGGTCGATTATTTGTACCATTAAGCCATCTTCGGTGACTTCGAACGACACGCTATCGCGGAACCATTCAAATTGCTGATTCAAGTTGATCTCTGCCTCTACATCACCACGCAGGCGCTGCAAGGTTTCCGTCTCTCGAAGACGAGCAAGTTCTACGAACTCAGGATTTTGCATTTCTTCATCAGCGTCAACAAGAGGTTCTTCGTCCTGACGAACCAAAGACAGGTTCAACCCTTGATTGGTAATATTCAGAGGCCGCCCCTGCAAGTCGAGCACATAGGGCGTACCACCATCACCAACAGCGCCAAGATTGGTTGGGTCAGAGAAGTAACCGGCGATCGCCATTTTTTCTAGATTGGTTGTCGATTCGATAAGCCAAAGCACTAGGAAAAAAGCCATCAATGCCAAGGCGAAGTCAGCAAAAGCGATTTTCCACGCACCCCCGTGCGCACCGCCCGCAACCTTCTTGACTCGTTTAATGACTATATTCGATTCGCTTTTTTCCACAGTCCTACTCAGTTCTTGGGCAGTTCATAAAGGTTCGCTGACTCGTTATCGACTTCGAACATGAGTCTCTAGTTCGGAGAATGTTGGGCGATCAGCAGAGAATAGCGTTTTGCGTGCGAACTCAACGGCCATTTGTGGGGGCAAACCGTTGGAGGTCGCCACAATTGCCGCTTTGACGCATTCGAACATCTTAATGTCCTCATCTGCCACAGATTCCAGACGCGTACTCATTGGACCGATAAACCCGTAGGCAAGGAAAATACCAAGGAAGGTCCCGACAAGGGCTGCCGCAACGCTCTGCCCCAAGGCCTCAGGGGGCCCGCCAAGCTTTTGCATCGTGATCACAATCCCCAATACCGCGGCCACGATACCAAACCCCGGCAAGCCGTCGGCGATTCGATGGATGGCGTGAGCAGGCTCATGCATTTCATGTAGCTCAGTTTCGATCTCTACATCCATCATCGCTTCAATCTCGTGCGGCGCAAGATTGCTGGTTGTAAGTATTCGAAGATTATCGGCTATGAACTCAATCATACGCTTGTCTTTCAATAGCTTTGGATACCGCGTAAAGATGCCGCTCTCTGCGGGAGACTCGATATCGCCCTCGACAGCCATCATGCCTTCGCGACGCGCTTTATTGAATATATCGTAGAGCAAGCCCAGTAAATCTAAGTAAAGGGCCGAATTCTTATTGGACCCAAAGATTGCTGCTGGCAGCTGCTTGCCTGTATGAACAACGAGATGCATGCTATTGGCGATTAGAAATGCACCCAATGCCGCGCCAACAATGATGATGACCTCTGTGGGCTGCCATAACACTCCGAGAATACCGCCGTGCAATACGTAACCACCGGCAACACTCCCGATAACGACGATGCAACCTATAAAAAACAGCATTGATTTGTTTCCTCTACCTGAATTAGGTGCTAACCAGCCCTACCAAAGGGAATGCGAGACTAACTACGCGGCTGCCATTACCGAAGCCCCAAGAATGGTTCTATTTGTATATAGATCGGACAAAATGGAAATTTCATTAGCGTTGCGACGAGATTATAACCATTTTTGCTATAAACTTGTGTCACTTCCGACGCTTGATTAAGCTGTGCATCCTTTACGCCACAGACCTTTGACCTAGATCATATGAACGAAAAACTGTTTCTTAGCTTTCAACACCTCGTCCCCCAACATCTTCTTTCGCGCGCGGTAGGGGCCTTAGCGCAAACGCGTATTGGATTTTTGAAGAATCCGTTCATCTCTTGGTTTGCCAAACGCTATGCCGTCAATATGGACGAAGCCCAATGCTCCGATCCTTTGGCGTTCCATAGCTTTAATGAGTTTTTCACCCGCGCGCTAAAGCCCGGAGCTCGCCCCATCGCCGCAGGGGAAGACGCCATCGTCAGCCCTGCCGATGGTGTGGTTAGCCAGCTAGGCGACATCAATAACGGCACATTGTTGCAGGCCAAAGGCAAAAACTTTAGCTTAGTGAGCCTACTTGGGGGGGATGCCAAGGCGGCTGAAGAGTTCCAAGAGGGAAGCTTTTGTACAGTCTATTTGTCACCTAAAGATTATCACCGCGTTCATATGCCACTGGCAGGCAAGCTCACCCGAATGGTGCATGTGCCTGGCAAGTTGTTCTCTGTTAATCAAGTCACGAGCGAGAACGTCGACAGCCTTTTTGCGCGCAACGAGCGAGTTGTCTGTTTCTTTGAAACCGAGGCCGGCCCAATGGCCTTAGTTCTAGTCGGCGCCATGATTGTCGCTAGCGTCGATACCGTATGGGCAGGGCAAGTATGCCCAGGCCGAGTAAAACGTGTGGATATTGACTATAGCAACCACGCGCCAGCGATTCAGATTGGCAAAGGCGAGGAGATGGGTCGCTTCAAACTCGGCTCAACTGTCGTCGCCGTGTTTGGGCCTGGCGTGGCGCAATTTGAGAAGACGCTCAGTGCAGGCAGCACTGTGCAGATGGGCGAGGTGATGGCGCGAACACTGCCGTTAACTGCGAAGGAGTAAGTACTCGCGCACCTCAAAGATCAGTCAATATAGGAACAACAGTAGTCAGTGACTTCGATGACTTTGATGTCGAATGCTGAGTTGGCTTCAACTTCGAAGCTTTCACCACTAACGATCGTGACCCATGCTTCTGAGCCTGGCAATTTAATCTCTACAGTCCCGGACTGTATTTCCATGATTTCTTTTTTCTCTGTGCCAAAACGGTAATCACCTGGGAGCATAATTCCTAAGGTTTTAGTCTCTCCAGAATCAAACTCAACCACTCTGCTTGTAACTTTTCCGTCGAAATACACATTGGCGGCCTTTACGACGGTGACATTCTTAAATTTACTCATGGGGCAATCTCTGTTAGAAAGGTTCAAACGGGCGCCGATTCTAGCATGCACTTTTTAGTGGACGCTAAAGCAATTTGCGCCAAACGCCCTGGAGGCCAAAATGTGCAAAGGTTTAGAGATAGACGAAAGTCAGAAAGAGACCCTCAAGAAATGCTATGAAGATGCCCATGATCAGCGCTTATCAAAATGGGCTAAGTTTCGGAATGGCTTGACGATGTTCGTCATCGGTATGCATTCGGCCACCAATCGCATCCCTAGCCATTATGACGAGAACAATAAATTATTCTGACCATTGTGCTCTTATTGCGCTAATAGAAAAGTTCGATAGGCATCGTTGTGTGTTTCATCCCAACAACGGTAGCCAATCTGAGTCATAAACTCCTCAAATTGCTCAATCTCGTCGGGCGGCACCTGCATTCCGCACAATACTCGCCCATAGGCGGCGCCATGGTTACGGTAGTGAAACATCGAAATATTCCACCGCCCGCCCAATAGGTCGAGAAATTTCGAAAATGCCCCAGGGCGCTCCGGAAACTCAAAACGATAGACCCGCTCATTGTTAATCGCCTCGTTGCGACCACCAACCATATAACGGATATGCAGCTTGGCCGCTTCGTTGTCAGACATGTCGACGACGTCGATACGCTTACGCGCAAGCGCGGCAAGCAGTTTATCTCGCCCGGATTCGGAGTCAGCCAAACGGACTCCCACAAATATTTTTGCCCGCGCAGGATCGCCATAGCGATAGTTGAACTCAGTGATATAACGTTTGCCCAAGGCTCTCGCAAAACGACGGAAACTGCCTGGCTTCTCATCAATCGATACCGCAAGGATCGCTTCGCGGTTCTCGCCAAGTTCAGTGCGTTCGGAAATATGCCGCAGCCGGTCGAAGTTAACATTGGCACCTGTTATTACTGACATCAATATTTTTCCGGTTAGCGAGTGCTCTCTAACATACTTCTTCAGGCCTGCTATAGCCAAGGCTCCCGCAGGTTCTGTCATTGCGCGGGTATCATCAAACACGTCTTTGACTGCCGCACAGATCTCATCTGTGGTAACAGTGACCACCTCATCGACCAGTTTGCGCAGCACACGAAATGGCTCTTTGCCAATTTGTGCCACGGCGACGCCGTCGGCAAACAAACCAACTTGCGGGAGGACAACGCGGCGCTTCGCCTTCAATGCCGCATCTAAGCATGCTGAGTCCTCAGCCTCTACCGCCACCAATTTGATTTCCGGGCGAATGTACTTGATGTAGGCTGCGATGCCGGCCATCAAACCACCGCCACCGACCGGCACAAACAATACATCGATATTGGCGCTATGTTGTCGAACTATCTCCAAGCCGACTGTTCCCTGGCCTGCAATCACTGCTGGGTCATCGAACGCATGGACGAATGTGTAGCCTTTTTGCACGACAAGATTTTTTGCATGGGTCGATGCCTCATCGTAAGTGTCCCCATGCAAGATGACTTTTCCCCCTAATGCCTTGACCGCATTGACCTTAATCATTGGCGTGGTTACCGGCATCACAATACTCGTATGAATCCCTAGCCGCGAGCCCGCCATCGCAACCCCTTGCGCATGATTGCCTGCCGAGGCGGCAATCACCCCTTTCTTAGCAGCCTCCGGAGTAAGCCCTGCCATTTTGTTATAGGCACCGCGTATCTTGAAGCTATGCACGGGCTGCATATCTTCACGCTTCAATAACACCGTGTTTTGCAAACGCTGTGACAAGACTTCGGCTTTCTCTATTGGCGTCTCTACAGCGACGTCATAGACCTTGGCAGAAAGAATGTCTTTTACATACTTGTCCATTGGTGACCTTAAGTAAGAGCTTTCATTGAGAAATAGCAGGCGATGACATTAGCAAGTCCGTTATAATTTACGTCTATCGACAATCAAGCTGGGAAATTAGCATGGATCAGAATGAATTGAAAAAGGCGGTTGCTCAAGCTGCAGCGCAGTATGTGCAAGAACGCTTACACGAGAAGATGGTGCTTGGAGTGGGAACTGGCTCGACTGCCAATGAATTCATTGAATGCTTGCGACCATTCAAGGATCAGATTCACAGCACGGTGGCCAGCTCAGAAGAGACCAAGAAACGGCTTCTTGCGCTAGGTTTGGAAGTACTCGATCTCAATAGTGTCGATGAAGTCTCTATTTATGTCGATGGCGCAGACGAGTCCAACGAGCAACTTCATCTTATCAAGGGCGGCGGCGGGGCGCTGACACGGGAAAAGATAATTGCGGCTGTCGCTAAGGAGTTTGTCTGTATCGCAGATCAAAGCAAATACGTCCCAGTACTAGGGCGCTTTCCACTTCCGGTGGAAGTCATCCCAATGGCTAGGAGTCATGTTGCTCGCGCGATTGTGCAGCTAGGTGGAGACCCTGTATACCGAGAGGGTTTTATTACAGACAATGGCAATCATATCCTCGACATCCATCACATGGAAATCAAAGACGCCATTGGGCTAGAAAACCAGCTCAATCAAATAACAGGTGTCGTAACGAATGGACTATTTGCGGCGCGGCCTGCAGATCTACTAATCTTGGGCACAAGTGACGGCATCAGAAAATACACAGCCTGATATCTACGCTTGCTCAGCTTTACGTAAAAACAATCCAGCGCTTGGGATTTAAACCCCAAACCTAGTCCGTAAATATAAAAACGCAGAGCGTTGTTTTAGCGCTCTGCGTTTTTGCTTTACAGAGGAGTCACGTTCTCTGCTTGCGGGCCTTTTTGACCTTGAGTCACATCCATAGTGACTTTTTGGCCTTCGTGAAGAGTTTTTCTTCCGGAACCGTTAATTGCGCTAAAGTGAACGAATACGTCCTTCCCACCTTCCTGCTCAATGAAACCGAAACCTTTCTCATCATTGAACCACTTAACAGTACCTTCTACTTGCTCTGACATATTTCTCTCTTGTTCTTAAAAATTAAATACATGGCTAGCTTCAATGCCAACCCTTGAATCCATTAAGGATTCCGTTGAAGTGTAACCCTATATAAGAGCGGATGGAATATAGTTTTCGTACATAATCACAACAAACTTGCTTTTTTTTCTCAAATTTGCTGCAAAGCCCTGCCAGTGCTGCATCTTCAATCGAATATCTTTCCTGGGTTAAGCACTACATTTGGGTCAAATATCTGTTTTATCGCCTTAAAATGCTCGATTTCCGCCGGTTCACGGCTGTAATGAAGATAAGGTTTTTTCAATAAACCGACACCATGCTCGGCCGAAACGCTGCCACCAAAGCGAGCAACACACTCGAAAATGTCCTTGCTGACCTCGGCACATTGTTTAAAGAACACAGCTTTATCAAGACCATCGGGCTTTAGAATATTCAAATGCACGTTGCCATCGCCGATATGACCGAACCAAATGATTTCAAAGTCTGGGTACTGTGCCGTCACAATCGCATCAACTTCACGCAAAAAAGCAGGGACCTTGGATACTTTTACTGAAATGTCATTCTTATAAGGCGTGAAGCGAGAGATCGTTTCCGATATATCTTCTCTTAAACGCCAGAGATCGCGAGCCTGGCTGGAGGTTTGGCTCATCGTGCCGTCAAGCGCCCATTCCTGCTCCACACAATGCTCAAATGCGGCCATTGCTTCATCCAGCGTTTGCTCGCTGACATTTTCGAATTCGATCAAGGCGTAAAACTCACCTACCGTTTCACAGGGGCGCTGCAAACCTTTCTCGGCAATCACGTGTGCCAAGGCTTTTTCAGAGAAGAATTCAAACGCCGTTAGCGGCAGCTTCGATTGGAAGCTTTGCAGCACATTCATCGCCGCGTCCATCGTTTCAACTGCAAGCACTAATACCATCGGGTCTTGTGGTGGCGTGGCAAGCTTCATAGTCAACTCGACTATCAGACCCAAAGTACCCTCTGAGCCTATAAAGAGATGGCGCAGATCATAACCAGTGGCATTCTTTATCAAGCCTTGATTCAAATTAAGTAGCTCGCCGGTCCCCGTCACCACTTTCATGCCCACAACCCAGTCACGAGTTAGGCCATATTTGATGACTTTAATCCCGCCCGCATTGGTTGCCACATTGCCACCAATCTGGCTCGAGCCGGAAGAGGCGAAGTCCACTGGGTAGAAAAGCTCGTGCTCCTGCGCAAACGCCTGCAGAGCTTCTGTGACCAAACCAGGCTGACAAACTACCTGGCGATCAACAGGATCAAAATCGAGAATCTTGTTCATCTTGTCGAATGACACAACAATCTCGCCCTGAGTTGCCATGGCACCACCACTTAAGCCGGTACGACCACCCGAAGGCACGATGGCGAGCCTATGCTCATTCGCCAGTCGTACTACAGCCTGCACATGTTCAGTACTGGCAGGGAAAACGACGACGCTGGGCGCTGGCTCATAGACTTTGGTCCAATCTTTTCCATAGTTGGACAGTGTGTCTTGGTCTATTTTGACTCTTTCTGCACCAAGGATGGCGCCAAGGGCATCGACTAGTTGTTCTGGGGTTAGGCTCATTTCAGGCGACCGTAATGTAAAATTAGTGAATTCTAATGGTGTTGGCGCAAAGGGAAGGTGAATTATTTTCACTATCATCACAAAGACTTTTCATCCGCGTGCCAGCGGTGCTTATGTTACCATAGCCGCCCTATCTACTCGGCCCACTTGTTAAGAGATATCTCAGAAAATGAACCCCACATCGCTGGAAAAGAGCAAGATCAAGTTTTTACTATTGGAAGGACTCCACCAAAGTGCAGTCGATACTCTGCACCGAGCAGGCTATACCAATATTGAGTATTTAAAGACATCTCTTCCTGAGGATCAGTTAATAGAAAAGATTCGGGATGCCCACTTCATTGGTATTCGCTCACGCACCCAGCTTAATGAAACCGTGTTTGCGGCAGCTGAAAAACTACAAGCGGTCGGCTGCTTTTGTATAGGCACTAACCAAGTAGACTTGGACGCGGCACTTGAGCGCGGGATCCCTGTGTTTAACGCGCCTTTCTCCAACACGCGTAGTGTTGCAGAACTAGTCATCGCCCAAGCAATCCTTCTTCTGCGCGGCATTCCAGAGAAAAATGCAAAAGCCCATAAGGGGGTTTGGCAGAAAGTTGCTAAGCGCTCATTCGAGACCCGTGGCAAAAAACTTGGCCTCATTGGTTATGGCAATATCGGATCACAGCTAAGCGTTCTCGCCGAGTCTATGGGGATGAAAGTGTATCTTTATGACATCGTCAGCAAATTGCCGCTCGGTAACGCAGAGCAACTGCCAAGCCTTAAAGCCTTGATGGAAACATGTGACGTAGTAAGTCTTCACGTACCCGAGACAAGACAAACGGCAAATATGATTGGCGCCGAGCAATTGAGCTGGATGAAGGAAGGGGGCATTTTAATTAACGCCTCTCGCGGCACAGTGGTGGAT
>OJGU01000161.1_pt1 | contig 45234 bp, 36 predicted proteins | sample 1594741 | NCBI WGS metagenome assembly OJGU01 (sample SAMN05416841, study PRJEB24817) | seawater metagenome | isolation source: Sea water | place: Canada:Atlantic | collected 2013-07 | reverse complement strand
AGCGTCAGATGTGTATAAGAGACAGTCCCCGACCCGCTCCCCAAGAAGTCCCCCAGTTGTGAGGATGTCGGCGAGGCCCACGACGCATTCATCCGGCGAGTCGGCGAAGCGGAGGCCGTGACGAAGTGGGACGGTGGGGGCAAAGAGGCCGAGATGCCGATGACCGTGGTCCGCTGTACCCAGGCCGCGAGCAACAAGGTGGCGCTGTGCCAGAAGAACGCGTTCGACAACGCGGGGGCGGAGATGCTCGGGTACGAGAAAGACTTGATGCAGAAGTGCATCGACGCATTCGGTAAGGCCGGCGGCAGGCCCGGTGCCGTCCCGCCCAAGCCCGGGGGCTAACAAGCTGCACCAGCCGACGCCCCCGGGTACCGAAGCGGCTCGAGGACCGGACTCGAATTCGAGCGTCGGTTCTCTCGTTCCGCTCGCGTGTGCCGTTGGCCCGATGTCGGGCGCCAGCGGGAACTGGTACGATCGAACCGATGACCGAAGAGATGGAAACCAAGTGGAAGTTCGGATGGAACCGCTGGATTGGCATTACGTACGGTCCGGTCCCCGTCGGCATCATCCTGGTCGTGGTCGGATACGGCGCGTACATGGCAATGGGCTGATCGACCGGCCGCACAGCGCCGCGCTCCCGGTGCCGGCAAGGGTCCCGACTGCCATCAGGACGAGGACCCCCCACGGCGCGGTGCCCTGCGGCGCCATGAGATAGGGAATCGCGGCTGCGGTCGCGACCGTGCCGCAGAACCCACCGGCCAGTGCGAGCCCCCGCCTGGCGTCGCAGCAGCTCCCGGCCACAAACCCCGGAACTGCGACGAAAAGGGCGAGGATCAGCGCCCAGAGTTCGCCCCCGGAGTCGGCGGGGAAGTCGAACCAATCGGTGGTTCGGGAGAGGACCGAGACCGTCCAATACCCGGCCGCCAGCGCAGCCACCGTTCCGAGGACGCCTGAGCCCGTGGCTCGGGCGAACCCATGCGCGCTCCCGTCCGACAACCCGATGACAACGAGCGCGACGATCGGAGCACCAAGGGCTGCGACAACCAACGCGGCAGACCCGGTGGGGACCACCAGCGCGAACGCCCCCACCAGGAGGACGCCCAGCAATGCCCCCCGAAAACCAAGCCGCGACCACCCCGTCATCGCACCACCATAGCAACAGCCGCCTGCGTGACTCGGCGGCCGGGGACAATGGTTGCCAACCGTGTTGGCCGAAATCGAGGTCTGTAATCGAACAGCGGCTCGAGACACAGACGCTCTGTGGAAGCGACGAACATCAGAGCAATCGCCGTCTTGGCCGCGCTGGGCCTCGCGGGCTGCCAAGGGGGCGACTCACCGGGCGCGGGAGAGACCGACGGGGGCTCGAGTTCCTCAGCGGACACGTCGGGGGCCACGGCTCCACCCGATGGGTCAACATCCTCGGGAGCGGGGGACTCCGCTGACGAGGGCGGCGCATCATCGGGCGGCTCGACGACGGGCGGGGAGGAGATGCCCGAGCCGACGAGCGATCCTTTGGACGGGCTCCCGACGAACGATGAACAGTGGGAGCTCCTGTGCGCCCGGGGCCATGGCGACGCGATCGCGACTGCCTTCTGTGCCGGGAATGCCCCACCCCAGGTGACGAGCCTCTCCGGACTGCTCGACCTGATCGGTCTGAACTTCCAGCCGGGCAACATGAGCAACGCGGAGAACGGAAACCCGGGGTTCACGTTCGCCTACCACTCGACCGCGGTCAGCGGTCGCTTCGTGAACCCGCTCAACCCACGCTCGTTCGTGTTCACGCCTCCGGTCGGCGGTGTGGTGTTCCCACCCTCGGGGACGCCGGACCCGAACCTGGTGATGACCGGCTTCACCCGTGGCGAGCCGTTTGTGGAGATCGTCGCCAACGACCCGATTGACGACGTGCTCCGGTTTTACCTGTTCCGGTTCGATCTCGCGTGCGAGGCCGACCCGGCCGGCTGCACCAACGCGGACCTCCTGACACCCGAGGTGGAATCGGACTTCGTCGGGTACTCGCTCTACGACGACGCGGACATCGGCAACACGGTGCTCGACTGCCTGCAGTGCCATCAGCCCGACGGCCCGGGCACGCCGAAGACACTGCGAATGCAGGAGTTCGAGGAAGGATGGACACACTGGTTCTATCCGAACCGCTTCCAGAACCGAGAGGCAATGCAGACCTTCGTGGACGCCCACGAGGGGGAGCCCTACGGAGGGATCCCAGCCGAACTCCTGACCCAGCAGGCACTGCTGGAGAACGGCGAGGGTGCGGCGCGCCCAGTCCCGTTCCACCTGGTGCTTCGCAACGAGGGCTTCGAGCACCAGCCCAACGAGTTTCTGACTGAGCCGATCATCGCCGAGAGGCAAGGCGCAGGCTGTACCTGCTTCGACTGCGAGATTCCGCCCGCGCTCGATCCGACCGCCAGCTGCAGCCCTACCTGGGACGCCATCTACGACGAGGCAGTCGCAGGCACCGCGATCGGCGTGCCCTACTTCGACGGACACATCACCGACCCGAGCAAGGTCTCCGCGGCTTCGATCTCCTACCGCGCAACCATGCTCGGCGTGAGTCCGGCTGAAGACATGACCGACGTCCGCGACGTGCTGCTCGACGAGGCGGCTCCGTACATGTCCTACGCCCCTGCTGCAGGCCTCGATGCTCGCGGCATCCTCACCCACATGTGCAGGCACTGCCACAACTCGAGCCTCGACTCATCGATCTCACGCGCCAACTTCAATGTGGACGAGCTCGAATCGATGCCAGAGTGGACCAAGGACGAGGCAATCCGCCGCCTGCAGCTGCCCGAGGACGACATTCAGCGCATGCCGCCGCAGCGGTTCCATACGCTATCGGCGGCGGAGGTCGGCCAGGTGATCGACTTGCTCTCGGAGTAGGCTATCGACGGCGCTGGAACCCAAACCGGGCAGGCCGCCCAGGACGATGCGGGGTCACGCGAGCGAGCCGGGTCTGGTTCGAACGATGAGCCTCGCGTCCTGCGACGCCACGACAAAGAAGTCGCACTCCGCGATGGGTTTGTCGCGTCTGTGGATGCACGGGGAAGCTGTCGCTCTCACGAACACCGCGTCTTGCCCGGCTCCCCTCTGTGGCACGTGCTCTGCATACGAGCCGTGCTGACTTTGGGATGCGGCATGGTGAAGACTCAAGAACGGATCTACGGCCCCCTCACTGCGACACTCGCCGGTTTCCTCCTCACCGGCTGCGGCAGCGACCCGGCGACGGATAGCGGAGACATCGCATCGACCGCGGGAACAGAGACAAGCTCCGGCGGGGTTTCCGGAGGCACTGCTCTGCCCGCAACCACCACAGGTACGGCAGAGACCGGCTCTGGATCGAGCACCGGTTCGGCGGACGAGACGACAGGGACGACGGGTACCGACACAGACGACGAACTCGCCCTGTGCGACCCCGAAGACTTCTCAGCCGACAGTGCAGTCTCGATCTCGGATCCTCGGTGCAACGGCGGCGACAGATGCGACGCCGCCGCCACGTGCGTCCTGGACTCCACCTCAGGGCCGGATGCCCGAACCGGCCGTTGGCGCTACGAGTTTCTTTGCGCTGGCGACTGGACCGACATCGATGCCGAAGAGACGACACCGCTGGTGGATGCTGTCGTCTCGATGTCCTCGGCTCGCGAGTTGGACCTTGGCGACGGACCCTTCGAGTACTCGATGTCCACCGACTATGCCGATAGGTTCGGCGGGATCGACTTCACCAACAACACGCTTTCGCTCGGTGACACTCTGTTCGCGCGGGATGTCTCGAGTGAAGCCAGCATCGGTGCGGCAGGACTCGCGACCATGACGTTCGAGGAAGTTCCCTGCGATCCGGCGGAGGTCACATGGATCGCCGAGACCTGTGCCTGGCCCCGTGGCCTGGTGGGCCCCGGACCGGACGGCGCGGAGGTGCACGTCGTGAACGACATCGCCATCGTCGGTGATTGGCTCGTGTCGTCCGAGGGCTGGGAGTCCTGCGGCGACTACCCCGGCGCGTACCGTCGCGAGCTCGAGGTTTCCATGGTGCTCACCAGTCGCCTCGTCCGTTAGGGTGCCGCCCCGGGCCTGTGGGGGAAGCAGTGCTCCTCACCGCGCGCGAACGGTCACCGTCACGCGGGCGAGCTGTTCCTCACCGCGATGCGCCGAGATCACATGCGTGCCAGCGGCGTCCACGAACGCGACGCCGATACGCTCATCGGTCGCCGATTCTCCCGCGGGAAGAGACGACCACCGCGGGGCCATCACCCCGTTTCCAAACGCGAGTGAGAGCGCCATCGACTCTTCGCCGTCCACCTTCAGGTCGTACGGCCTGAACTCGAACGGCGAAACGGTCTCGCTTCCATCGTTACGCGCCGTCAGCACCACACGGACCTGTCCGATTTCGGAGAGCGTGAACTCGGAAGGTTGCACAGTCAGCGACCACTCGAGGCCCGCAGGGTTGGGTGCCAGCCGATCCGGCGGTGTTCGGGGCGGGACCGAATGCTCAACCCTCGACTGCGGATGTGGAGCCTCGGGCGCCGGGACTTCCGGCGTGCTGCAGCCGAGTGCAAATGAGAAAGCAACAAGGAGCGGTCGGACGTGCATGACAGGACGGCGCATGGGCGCCCCCATACAGACGCACGGGCGGGGTGATGGTTGCTTCGGAAACACCGACCGAAAAAAAGTCCGGGAACCTTCCCACACGATCGCTGTCCTGCCCTTCGAGGTACCCCAGATGGATTCGAATTCCCCGCCAAGTGTTCCTTCCAAGACCTCCGAATCGCCCGAGACTACGGTGCTGCCGCCAGCACCGTGGCGCCGACCGCTGCTGATCTTCACCGGCCTGTCACTGCTCGCGGCAGGTGTCGTTCTCAACGCAGAGCGGCTCGACTTGTCCGTGGGGGGTGCGTCGATGGAACTCGAGGGCGCCGAGTTGGCAGGCGCCGTGGACCAGACGCGGTACGACGAAGACGAGGACGACGAGGCTGACGGTCGAGGGCATCGGCACAAGGGCGAGGAAGGCAAGATGGGGCGGCCCACGTCCAAGCAAAAGTCTGGGCTGTACGCGATGAAAGGGCCGAAGTACGCGGCCCCCCAGATGGGGCGGAACGTTGGCTCCCGTGCCCAGGCCGAGAGTGCGGGGGTTCACGGGCTGATTCGGCAAGAATCGGGTCACTTCCTCGCCTCGCCGTACGGAGGTGCCTTCGCCGTAGGAAACGACAATGAGGACGTCTGGGGGGGTGTGGCGGGGACGGAGGTCGGCGAGGCCTTTGGCGTCGGGGGTCTTGGACTTCACACGGCCGCGGTCTCCGAGCAGGAACGCTACGACCACGTAGCGCTCAACCAGTTCACCAAGACGCTCGCCGATCCCAGGTCGACGTTCTCGATCGACGTCGATACGGCCGCATATGCCAACGTGCGGAGGTTTCTGTCCGAGCACGGACAGACCCCTCCCCCGGATGCGGTGCGAACCGAGGAGATGATCAACTACTTCGACTACGACTACGCCGAGCCCACCGGCGACGCGCCGTTCTCGGTCACCACAGAGGTCGCGCCCGCGCCGTGGAATGTGTCTCACCGCGTCGTCCACATCGGAATCCAGGGGAAGACGGTCGACGCAGGAGAGATACCGCCTCGCAACCTCGTGTTTCTCATCGACGTCTCGGGATCGATGTCGAGCCCGCGCAAGCTCGGACTGGTCAAGAAGGGACTCTCTGCGCTCGCGGCCCAGATGAACGATCGAGATCGCATCTCGCTGGTCGTGTATGCCGGCGCCGCTGGAGCGGTGCTCCCACCGACCTCGGGCGCCGACCACAAGAAGATCGACGAGGCGCTCAACCGGCTCGAATCCGGCGGCGGCACCAACGGAGCACAGGGGATTCAGCTCGCATACAAGCTCGCCAAGCGATCATTCATCAAAGGGGGCATCAACCGGGTGTTGATCGCCACCGACGGCGACTTCAACGTCGGCACAACCAGCCACGATGGGCTGATGAAACTGATCGAGGCCAAGCGCGACACGGGCATTTTCCTGTCCGTGCTCGGCGTGGGCGGGAGCAACTTCAACGACCACATGATGGAGCAGCTCGCCGACAAGGGGAACGGCAACTACGCCTTCCTCGACAACGAAGTCGAGGCGCGCAAGGTCCTGGTGGAGGAATCTGGCGCGATGCTGCAGACGATCGCCAAGGACGTGAAGATCCAGGTGCAGTTCGACCCGGAGCAGGTCGCCGCGCACCGACTCATCGGCTACGAGAACCGAGTCCTCGCCCATCGCGACTTCGACGACGACACCAAGGACGCCGGCGAGATCGGGGCCGGACACACGGTCACCGCCCTGTACGAAGTTGTCCCGACCGACGCCGCCGGCGACGACCCGCTGATGATGCTGAACCTTCGCTACAAGGATCCGGATGCCGAGCGAAGCAAGCGCATCAGTGTCCCGGTCAGTGACCGAGGGCGTACCCTCGCGGAGTCCTCCGACGACTATCGGTTCTCTGCCGCCGTGGCGATGTTGGGACAGAAGCTGCGTGGACACGAAGCTCAGGCCAAGACGACCTACGGCGATGTTGTCGCTCTGGCGTGGGACTCGATGGGGTCCGATCCACACTGCTACCGCCACCAGTTCGTGCAGTTGGCCGCCAGGGCGGGTGCACTCAACGGCGAGTCGATCGACACCAGCTCGCTAACCTGCCACGTCAAGACGCCCGCGCCCTCCGTCCCCGAGCACGGCAACGACGACACCGACCCCGCGTCGGCGGTCGTCATCCTCGACGTCCAAGACGAGGAGGAGCCCTTCGACTGGGGCGGACTTCTCGTCGAGGTGCTGCGACTGTTGCCGCCGCTGCTCGCCCTGCCCTTCTTCGTGATGGCCTTCTGGCGACCCCGCCGTCGCCGAAGCCGGTAGACGCGAGCATCGACGCGTCGTTGTCACCGCAGCGGGAGCGAGGCCCCGAGCCCTTTCGCCACAAACGACTCGAGGTGTGCGCGAAGTTCCGGCTTGTCGGGGGCGAACGTTCGCAGAAGATCGAGGAAGTCGCGGGGCACGATCCCATAGTCGGGCTCCCCGGGACCGGACCGTACACTGACCCCCCCCGGCACCATCGCGTAGTCACACCCCAGAACAAGCAGTGGACCCGACGGACCTGCAATACAAAGCGTGATCAGATGGACCGATTGGTGCTCCGTTCCGGTCCCGTAGTACGAACCGAGGGTCACCCCCAGCGACGTTTGGGGATGGGCCCACTTCGCGGCGCGCTTGGACGACACGAGGCTCATTCCGGCCCTCTCCCATCGAAGCGACCATCGCTCGACGCGGGCGCGAATCAGACGTTGGACGAGATACGCAAGGGTTCCAAGCGACCCCGCCGACCCGATGATGATCGCGCCGACGAACCAGTACAGATCCTCCTGCTCACGATGCAACCAGCCACGCTCCAACGCATTGGCGCAGATAGCCGAGCCCACAAACACCCCCAGGACCATGAACATCGCCCAGGCGGCCCTGAGAAACGACTGTCCGCGACGGTAGAGCGGAATGACCCGGACGGGCGTCGTTGTGTCTTGGTGGGGCGAGGTCATGGGATGGGGGCATCATGGGTGTGTCCCGCCAGCACCGAGTCTTGGCGAGGCGGGGGGCACCGCAGGCCGCTACCCAAACGACTTCGCAGCGTCGCGCACGAGCTCGACGATCAGGTCGATCTCCCGCGACGTCACCCCAAAGTGCGGGGTGAATCGCAGCGAGTTGGGGCCACCGTGGATCACGTTGAGACCCCGTTCCCGACACCGACGCTCGAGGCCGTCTTCGGCGACCACCGGGATGGAGGGGTCCACTTCGATGCTCGCGAGCAACCCCGTGCCTTGGGCCTTGCCGAACACACCCGGCATCTCCGAACCCAAAGCGCCCAGCTTCTCCACCAGTTCGTCGCCTCGCTCACGGATGTTTCGGCGCAGGTCTTCGTCGATCCCCTCGAGCACCGCCGTCGCCACGTCGAGTGCCCGCGGGTTGGTGGTCATCGTGTTGCCGTAGACACCGGGGGCGAACACGGCCGATGCGCGCGGGCCCATCCCCACCACGCTCAGCGGATATTGGCCGGCGTTGAGTGCCTTGGACCAGACTTCGATGTCGGGCACCGCAGCGTCGGAGAACTCCGGTGCACTCATGTGGCTGAGGCATCCGTAGGTCCGAAGCCCGGCTTGGATCGCGTCGACAATGAGGAACGCGTCGGCCTCCGCGGTCGCCTTGCGGGCCGCGTCGTAGTACTCGCGCGTCACGGCCATCCCCGGGTTTCCTTCACCCTGAACCGGCTCGATCGCGACCGCTTGAATGAAAGCACCGCTGCGCTCGGCCTCTGCGAAGACGGCCAGCAGCGCGGCCACGTCGTTGAGCGGGACCACCTTGCGGTTGGTTCGCTCTCGGTACGAGGCGAGTTTGGAGGCGTAGGAGGCACGCGTGCTGTCGGAGATCCGCGCCGGTTGATCCGTGCGTCCGTGGAACGAGCCCTTCATGGAGACGGTCCATGCGGTCCGACCTTCGTAGCGTCCACCGGGCTCGGTCAACCCGAAAGCGTTCATGTCACACAGCCGCAGCGCCAGCGCCATGCCTTCGGACCCCGAGTTCAGACACGCGAAGCGTTCGAACGGGTTCGATCCTCGTCCGTACGCGCACTCGCAGGACAGAGCGCCGACGAAGCGTCGCTGCGCGAAGCCGGGCGTCATGACGTTGGCCATCACCTGCGGAGAGCCGAGGTGGGGCTCGACATGCTCGGGGTTGTGTCCGCCGCCGAGCATTCCGTAGCCGCCGGTCTCATACAGCACAGCACCGTAGGCGGTGATGACCCAAGGGCCCGCCGCCGCCAGAGCCACAAACGGGCTGATCGAGTCAGGCGAGTAGAAGTTGGCGTAGCCCTGCTGAAGCTTCGAGGCGGCTTCGGACTCAGGTGCCTGGACGAGCGCTCGCTCGTGCTCCGTGAGCGCTGCCCACGATGACTCGGCCAGAGCCAACGCGCGGCGAAGCGAGGCATCGTCAGCGAACGCGTCGATCCAGTCGTCGGACACTCCCGTGGTGGTCGCGGGGCCCGAGGACGTACGGAGGGTCTGGAGGATGGGGTGTTTCGAAGTCAACTCGACTCACTTTCGAGCCCTGCACAGAAGCCGGCGAACCGCGCGGGTCAGCCGGCTCGGGGTGGCCAGGTGTGCCCCCTGGCGCTGTGCATGTCGGCCGCTCCGTCTTCTTGTAGCTCATGCGAAAGATCTGGGGAAGTCGCGAAGCACCATCCGCGTAGAACCCGTAGAGGCGGGCTCGACGGCGAGCTTTCTGCGGCCCGAAACCGACCGTCGCTCCTGTCCGCTGTCGGCGAGTTCAGAACTCACGACGGTCCCGGGCAACATCCATCCCGGCTTGCCGATTTGACGCGCGCCGTGGTTCGCCGTGAACCGATGGAACGCCCGCCAACGCTCGCGTTCAGGGTCCAAATGCAAGTACACTCCAAAGAGGCCCAGGAGCGATGCAACCATGCACTACTGCGACCTGAGCCTGTTTCCCATCGTCTACATCTTCGTCGCGGGACCGGTCGACACCGATGTCGCCAAGTCGATCACAGCCTCGGTCGAGGCCGCGCTGCGCCGGGCCGAGATCGAAGACGTGCAGGTGTTTCAGCTCGTCAACGGACTGCACGTCGACAGCGTCAGCCCTCTCGCACGCAAGGCGATCGGCGAGTGGGATCAGTCGTTGGAGCCGGCGCTGCACGGGCGCCGCGCCGCTCGAATCGTGCTGCCCCAGAGCATGGCGCTTCGAGGAGCGATCACCGCGATCAGCTGGTTCTCGGCGCGTATGAGGGAGGTGCGCAGCGTCGAGTCGATCGACGATGCCGTGAAGACGATGCGCGAGCGAATGACGGCCGCGGGCGTGACAATGCGATCCGATCAGGTCGCCGACCTCAAGATCCTCCACGCCGAGGCAGAAGCTGCGCACACGAAGGGTTGAGCGGTCGGCTCGCGCCGCACCGAGGCGGCTCGTGACCCCAACTCAGCGAATCTGCTTCAGCCATTCCTCCGCCTCCGCCCGGTGCGAGTCATACCCAGGCCCTGCGTCCTTCCACAATCCGATGGCCTCCTGCGCCAACGCGACCCCGTCGGCCTTGTTGCCCAGCGCGTGCTCGGCCCGGGCCAGTCCGAGGGTCTCGAACGCTCGGTCCTTCGGGCGACTCGGGTGGGCGGCTCGGATCTCGAGCGCCGCCTCGAACTGTGCCTTCGCCTCCGCGGCTTCGTCGAGCTCGAGCAACATATGGCCCAAGTTTCCGCGGATGCCTGCGATCGCAGGGTGCGTCTTGGGCATCGTGGCCACGCGGGCCGCGAGCACCTCCTCGAGGAGGGGACGGGCCTGCGCGATGTCACCGAGGGAGGCGATCGCGAGGGCGAGGTTCATCTTGCAGCTGATGCGGTGCTCGTGCAGCTCGGGGAGCGTCGCCTCGAGAATATCGAGGGCCTCGCGAAGGGTCTTGCGGGCGTGCTCGAAGTCCTGCTGTCGCAACTCCACAACCCCAACGTTCATCTGAATGCGCCCCGCCTCCACGTGGCCCGGCCCATGCCGGCCCTCCACGATGGCGAGGCCTTTGCCGTACTCGGCAAGCGCATCCTCGAACTGTCCGAGGGCCGTGAGGTTGACCGCGATGTTGGTGTGCAGAAGCGCGAGTTCTTCGTGCTCCGGTCCGAGCGCCGCGACCATGCTGCGTTGGGCCTCTCGCATCAGGGCCAGCGCTTCTTCATTCGCACCGCGAGACTCCAAGACGGTGCCAAGCGCCATCACGCCGGCAGCGGTGCTCGGATGGTCGGGTCCGAGCTCTGCCTCGAGGATCTCGCGGGCGCGGGAGAGCGTCGCCTCGGCCGCCTTCAGGTCACCGACGCGATGCTCGGAGTTACCCTGGCTGACCAACGCGATGCCGACCCGCTGGTGGCTGGGTCCGTTGTTCTGCACCAGTCGCTGGACGAGCGCCCGATCGATCTCCAGTGCCCCCGCGTAGTCGGTCGCCTCGTACGCGATGATGGAGCGTACCCGCATGACATCGTCGGCCGCCGTACTGCGAATATCGGGGCGCTCGGAGAGGCCCTCCGCCACCGTGGCCCACGCTTCGGCGGCTTCGAGACGAGAGTCGCGCTGGGCCAGAACTTCCGCCAATCGAGACGCGCAGTCGAACGCATGCGCGTGCAAGCCGAGCTCGAGACCGTCCCGTACACACGCCTCCCACACATCATACGCAGCGCTGGTGTCGCCGGTCCGGTCCAGCACGCCGCCCCACGATGGGCCGAGTTCAACGATCAGTGGCGCGTAGTCCAGCGCGCGCGCCTGCTCGACGAGCGGCCCGATCGCAGCATGAGCCTCCGGAAATCGGGCTGCCCACAACTCGGCCCGAGCCGCGGGCAACGCATCGCGGATTGCGTCGACATCCGCTCTCAGCTCCGGGCTGTCGGGGATCCGAGTCTGGGCCTCGATCTGTCGGACGTTGGAACACCGGTCGAGGTTCGGCAGGGCGCTCGCGAGCGTGTCGGACCGCCGAGCGACTTCAACGTCCGCATTCTCGAGCAAGGACGCCGACGCATGCAACGCCGCGCGAGCATCGAGCAAGCATCGGCTGCGCAGGTCAGCGTCGGCCTGTGACTGCTCGGCGAGGATCGAAGTGGCCTCGCAGTTGGCATGGTGGGCTTGAACCCAACGCTGGGCATAGTCGTCGAGCATGCCGCGCAACTCGGCGGCCTGGGGCTGCCACGGGGAGCCCATCCCCTCCCAATGTGCCTGCAATCCGTCGGCCCGCGTCGAGGTCCAGACGTCGACGAGTCGATCCGAACTCCCGGCGCATCGCGTGTCCTCCTGTGGACCCCCCAGGACGAGCGCCGCCGCGCCGCCCACGGTTCCCAGGGCAACCACCGGCACCCACCACCGCGAGCCCGCCTTGGGCGTCATCACCTCGATGAACTGTGCGATGCCATCGGGCCGCACAGCGGCGTCGGGTTGCAGTCCGGCACGGAGCAATTCGAACAGCTCGCGAGCGCGGGGAAGATCGGGCAACGGCTCCGGTAGCGGTGGCGGACCGAGCCGCTTGGCCTCGGTGATCGCGACGAGGCCGGCGGCACCGCTGGCGGAGACCGTCGCATCGGCGAACACACCCGCACTCGTTCCCGAGGCAGGCGTGACGTCGGACCCGGAGCTGTTCGAAAAAGGGTGCGCTCCGGTCAGCGTCTCCCAAACTGTCGCCGCAAACGCGAAGACATCACTGCGGACGTCCGCCACTGTGCCGTCGTGCTGCTCGGGCGCCATGTACAGCGGCGTACCCACCACCCGGCCCTCACCCTCCTGGGCCGACACGAGTCGCGCGACGCCAAAGTCACCGACGAGAACTTGACCGTCGTCCCCGACGAGAATGTTTGCGGGCTTCACGTCCCCGTGCACGACGCCGGCCTCGTGGGCGGCGTGCAGTCCAAGAGCCGCAGCTCTCAGCATCGCGAGCTTCTCTGGCCCGGATGCAGCGGTATGACCCCGGAGCCAGTGGCCGAGGTCCTTGCCCTCGACCAGTTCCATCGCCAGGTAAGCCTCGCCATTGTCATCGACACCAACGTCGTAGACCGTGACCACGCTGGGGTGTCGCAGCTTCGCGAGCATCCGGGCTTCTCGCAGGAGTAGTTCGGTGTCGCCGCTGGAACGTAGACGTTTGACGGCCACCTTCCGGTCCAACTGCGGGTCGTAGGCTGCGAAGACCTCCCCCCCGCCGCCCGCACCCAAAGACGCCAGCACGACGTAGCGACCGATCAGCGTCCCCGTAAGAACACCGGGCCGCGACTGGGCCTCGGCCAGCGGTGCAGTCGCGTCGAGATCGGCCACGGCTCAGCCTACCAGGGCCCACCCGGACGGATGAACAGCGAACGCAGGCATCTTCAAACTCGCGTGCAACAAGCCGCGCGGCGTTCCGTCACTAGGCCTGACCATGCGAAGTCTCGCTGCCCTCCCCCTCGCCCTCGCCCTCCTCGTGCCCGCCTGTGACGGCGCTTCCTCGGGCGGTGGTGCCGCAACCGCCGACGCAGATGGCTTTGTCGCCATCCCCAACATCAGTGGGATGAAGGTCAAGGTTCCCGAGGGCGTCAAGCCCAACGGCGTGGGTGGCGCGGCCGGCTTCCACACCGACGACGACAGCTTCCAGTTCACGCTGCAAGAGATCAAAGGCGAGGCCGCCGGCACCACCTTCGACCAGGCCAAGGCTAGCGCCGAGGAGTTCCTGTTCAAAAAGTGGATCAAGTCCGACAAGACCGACGATGGCTGGGTCCTGACCTACGAGAGCCCAAAGATGGACCTCAGCGGTGATGAGGCCAAAGAGGTTGGCGTCATGTACTCGTTCGAAGTGCGCCGCAAGGTCGGCGAGACCACCCTCAAGTGCTACGGCGCCATCGCCAAGGCCGAGGGACTCGACGCGGTCGTCGGCGCCTGCAACTCGATCAAGGCCGGCTGATTCTCAAGGAAGCTTGGTGGCTTCCAGCCCTCCGAGGTCCAGGTGTCGTAGTCAGCGCTCGACACGAGCCTTGGGGGCCTTCTTCACCTTGCCCTCGAGTTCGGTGCCTCGGATCTCGATCGTGCTTGCGACCTGGGCATCGACTGCGGTCTTCCCGAACATCCGCCCCCCCTCGACGACGATCTTGCTGTGCATTCCGACTCGGAGCGCTGTGAGGCCCTCGAACGTGCTGTCGGTGATCTTGCCGAGGGAGTGCATTCCGAACTCAGCCGCGACGAGAGCCTCGCCCTCGATCTTCAAGTCGACGATGTCGATTTCGGACAGCGCGATGTTGATGCCCTTGCGGGACACATTGAACGTGCCCCCTTCGATCACGAGTCGGTCCGCCATTTGGCCCTCGATCGCGATCGGAGCGTCGATGTTCACCCCCACCAACTTGAGCCCGCAGCCCAGCTCCATCTTGATGGCAACGCCCTCATCGAGCTTGGCGTCCACGTTCCGTACTTCGATTCGCTTGCCGAAGGGGCAAGTGAACGTCGAGGTGCCGTCCCATTCGGTCGGCGTGTACGGACCGTCTCTCACCTTCCGTTGGGCGGCATGCATCGCTTGGATGGCGGCGATCAGCTCTTCTTGGGTCGCCTCGCCCTGGGAGTACCGCTCGGAGACGTCGGCCTGGTGCTCGGTCGCTGCCTGGAGCTCGGCCTGAATCAGGGCCGGAGGCGCTTCGGGAGGTGCGAGCGACAACTCCAGGTCGGCTTCCGGCTCCGCTTGAGGAGGCTTCGCGCGCGGCCTCGGCTCAACCTCCGTGACAGGCACCGCCGCCACCACCGGCTCAACGCTGCGCGCCTCATCGGCGTCGTCATCCTCATCGTCGCCGGCTTCGTTTCCCTCGATGAGGACCACGCCCGAGCGCTCCTGTGAATCCGAACTCTTCAGCGCCCACGCAGCGGTACCAATCCCTCCGAACACGACGACGGCCATCCCAAAGGCCAGAGCAACACCGGCGCGCCCGGGCGCGGACACAGCGGACTCCAGGGCTCGCACCAGCATCGTGACCGAGCCGAACCGCTGCCCGGGTGCCACCGCCATGCCACGTCGCAACACGTCGAACACGGTCTTCGGCACGTCCGTCTCCGCCGGAGGCGCTTGGATCATTCCTCGCGTGATCGTGTAGATCAACTCTCCGGCCGTGCTGCCTGCAAAGGGCCGTCTCCCATAGAGCGCCTCGTAGATGACGACGCTCAGCGCGAACACATCGGAGCGAGCATCGACCGCGCCACCTTGCCACTGCTCGGGGGACATGTACGCGGGCGTTCCGGTCACCGCACCAACAGCGGTGAGTTGAGCATCCACGCCGGGGCTCGGCGTGGCGGGATCGATTGGAACAGCGCCGGGCGTTCTCGCCAACCCAAAGTCCGCGACCAGCACCCGCCCATCCGCACCGATCAGAATGTTCTCCGGCTTGAAGTCGCGGTGAACGAGTCCGGCCTCGTGAGCGGCATGGAGCCCTCGCGCCGCTTTCAGACACACATCGAGTCGAGCTCGCCACGCGAGTTCGGTTCGAGTCATCCAACGACGCCCACTCTCCCCCTCGATGTACTCCATCGCGATGAACAGACTGCCGCTCGACTCACGAACGTCGTAGATCCCCACGACGTTGGGGTGCTGCACCTTCGCGAGAGCCTTGGCCTCGCGGGCCAGCCGTGAAACGTCGGCGGGGTTGTCAGCGCGATGAACCTTCAGCGCAACTTGTCGTTCGAGCGCGAGGTGGGTCGCAAGCAACACGACCCCCATCGCACCGCTCCCCAACTCTCGCTCCACGCGAAACGTATCGGCGATGATGCTCCCGGGCTGATACGAGGACTGCCGCGCTCGCGGGTCCCCCGTCGTGACCAGACTTGCGCCTTCTCCGGGGGACGTCTCGTGGGTCCCGCCGGGGATCGTCGATGCGTGCGGCATCCCCGTTCCCCACCCCACGGGAGGCTGGATCGTCGGCGCCTCAGAAGGCGGCACGCGGGGACCCGGCATTGTTCGAGGGTACACCCGCGGCCCGGGCATCAACTCGGCCGCGGGATTTCTGCCGTCAGTAGGTGAACAAGCAGCGCGTCAGCGGGATTCCCACGTCTGCCGAAACATAGAGGTAGTAGTCCTGCCCGGGCGTGAGTCCCGGCGCGGAGTCCGAGACAGGGAAGCTCTGGGCCGCGATTGCCGGCGCGTCGCCATAGTCGACCTCGCCGCTGAACATGACGTCCGCCTCGTCCCAGGGCACGTCGACCCGCCACAACGTGCCTTCGGGCAGGTCGAGGTTCGGCGGCACCGTCGGGTTCCCAGAGCCGGACTCCAACACGTAGATGTACCGAGCACCCCCGCCGTCCCAATGGATCGAACCGTCGCGGTCGACGCGCTCGCCCTTCTCGCAGGCGGCGGGCTCGTACACGAGTTGGGTGTACAGCGGGCCGCCAAACGCCGGCTCGTCTGCGAAATCGTCTTCGACCAAGCCGCGGTGCTCGAGCTCGCCGAGGAAGAAGTCCCGCATGCGCAGCGGGTCGGTCGACGGGATGCCATAGGTGCGGTCGAAGCCGTTGTTGTCCTCGGGCGCGAACTCGCCGAATGACGACGAATCGATCCAGCCCGCCGAGAATGCGAGCCCGGTGTCGTCGAACGTGCCGACCCAGTTCCCGGGGGAATCGATGGTCCAGTTGGACGTGCCCATCGGCGCCACGTCGGAGTGACAGCACGCGCACGCTGTGGCCTCGACTTGCTCGCGGACCCAGTCCGCCTCAGCAACGTAGTCCGGGTCGTCCATCCGGGGGTCGTCGGTCTCGTCGTTTCCGGCGACCGAGTAGTACGGCCGCTGGGTATAGACCACGTTGCAGTCGGCGTAGTCGGCGTAGCGCCGTCCTTCTTCCGTCGCGGCGGAGATCAACTGCCACGTGCAGATCTGTCCGTCCGGGCCATCGCCAGGCTCCTCACCGGCGATCGGATCGCGGCACTCGAGCGTGGGCTGAATGAACGGAGAGCCCGGTCCGCCGCCGCCGGTGCCGGTGGGGTCTTCTCCCGCGCACACGCCTTCGGGTTCGAACTCTCCGCCGCCAAACGTCTCACAGCCGGTCTGCGTGATCGCGCAGGACCCTTCATCGCTGCCGTAGGAGACGATCTGCACTTCGCGATCGGTCCCACCGTCGATGATGCAGCGACCCAGCACGCCCGAGTCGTCGCACACAGCGTCGAGGGTCGCGGTGCCGCTCTGGTCTTCGCAGTCCGCTTCGATCTCCTCACCGGTCCAGCCCGACCCCGAGTACTCGCGGCACTCGTCTCCCTGAGAGAAAGGGTTGGTGTAGTCGCACCGGCCCGCTGCCGAAGGTGCGGGGTCCCCCGTCTCATCGACTGCGCCCGACTCGTCGCTGCCGGTCTCGTCGAAGCCGCCTGTCTCCGCGCCTCCGGTCGAGCCAGGGCCTGCCTCAGTCTCGGTGGCGTTCTCCAACGAATCCGCGCTCCCGCCGCAAGCGGTGAGGGTTCCGAGGAGGAGGGCTGCGCCGATCCGGGCATGAACTCGCATGGGCGCGAGCGTGCGGGCCGCGGGCCGTTCGGCAACGGATCGGCCCCTGGAGGCTCAGATCGAGGCGTTAGTGGTGTCTAGGGTTGAACAACCTTTGACACAACTTCGACAAACCCTGTGACAGCCCAGCCGAGCTCAAGGCGTGTCGTAGACGCCGTTGCTGAACGCGAGCTGGAACGGGGCGCACGTAGGATCGCCGCCGGTCATGTCTGTTCGGTAGACCGCCACGAAGTACTCGGCCGTGTCGTTCTCGCAGGCGCTGACGTTGCTCGGAGGTTGCGCGGCGTTCGAGCACGGGCACTGACCGGTCAACTGTCCGTCGATGGTCATTCGCATGTCCGTGGCCCAGTTGTAGTCGTTGCACTCGACCGCTTGGTTCGCCGCGGCGCACGAACCTCGGCCAACCGAGAACGCGTACTGGTCGCCTGGGTTCGACAGGAAGTTCACCCGCACGTGATAGTTGTCGCAGCTGGTGTCGGCAGAATCGACCCCGCGAAAGCGGTACCAGATGACGCGGCCCACCGGGACTGCGTTGCCGGAGACCGTGACCGACGACGCGGCGTCGGAGAGGTCCCCAACATCGATCGGGTTCGCACAGTCCACGCCCTCATCGCCTGCAGGGATCGCCTCGCACTCGCAGCCCGTCACCGGGTCGGTGTCGAGGTCGACCAGATCGACCGCGCAACTCGTGATGACGCAGCCATCTTCACCCGGAGACGGCGGATCGCAGGCCCATCCGGTCACGTCGGGGTCGACAGGGCACATCTGGTCGGCGGGAAACGGATCGATCTCACCGGCGCAGTTCTCAGCCACGCCGTTGCAGAGCTCGACCGCATCGCCCTCGCCCACGGAATTGTTGTCGTCGTCGCAGTCGGGACCCGGGGCGCAGTCGCCATACTGATCGCACCCAAGCCAGATCCCGTCGTCATCGCCGTCCACGCAGGTCTGGCAACCGAGCTCCGTCCACACGCAGCCGTTCGAGTCGTCGCAGTCGGGCCCGTCGACACCGTCTGGGTAGGCGTCGCAGCTGCCGAACCATCCGTCTCCGTCGGCATCGACACACGTCTCGCAGCCCGCTTCGGTCCACGCTCCAGCGTTCTCGTCGTTGCAGTCGGGGCCGGCCGGACAATTGTTGCCGAAGCCGTCTCCGTCAGCATCGACGCAGCCTCCGCCTCCGCCGGTCTCGTCCAAGCCGCCACCGGTGCTGCTCCCGCCATCGCCGCTACCTCCGACCCCCGTGGTCATCCCCGTCACACCGGTCGTCGCCGGACCCGAGGTGGGACTCGAGCCGCCAAACGCGGAGTCGGCCAGCCCACCGGAGTCGACCTCGCCGCCGGAGCAGGCGAGCAGCGCAAGCGCAAGAACACCAAGGCTGCCCCGCCGTACCAGCGCCCCCCGATGTCCCCAACCCGCAACCACGGGGCTCAGCGTACCGTGGTTCGACGCCCGGGCGAAAAGGTGCGGGTTCGCGCTATCCTCGGACCGTGTCTGGCCGCCGCAGCCGCAGCAACGTGACCGGTGGGATCGTCACGCTTGTGCTGCTTACCGCGGCGTTTCTGGTGCTCGTACTCGGTCCGAGGACCAAGGAACTGACCGCCGAACGTGTGTCGGTGTACGCGGATTTCCGGACCATCGCCGGACTGCGCGAGGGCAGCCCGGTGCAACTCGCGGGTGTTGATGTGGGCGGCGTCGAAGCCGTGAACTTCGTCGAGGTCCGCTATCAGTGCGATCCGCTGAGCGAAGATCTGGGCCGGTACGGACAAGGCCGAACCGACAGCTGCGACCAAGACCTATTCTGCTCGCCCCAGGGATACTGCGCTGACCTCGAGGACTACGCAGGTAAAGGCAACCATAGCCGGTGCGATAGCACCGCGGACTGCACTCAAGACGAGATCTGTTTCACCGGAGCGGTCCGCAATCGTGAGACGCACCTGATGTGGTCCGGACCGCGAGGCGTCTGCGCGCGCTACAACGTCGACCACATTCGCAGCCGGGTCAAAATGCGGGTTCCGGCCGACATCGTTCAGCTCATCCGTGGGGATAGCCGAGCGGTGATCGCAGCCAATAGCGTCCTGGGAGATCAAAAGGTCAACATCAGCACCGGGCGGGGCGATGAGCTGTGCCCGATCACCCGTGACGACCTCCCCGACTACAGCTACGACGCCTGCCTCGCCAACATGCGAGTGCAGGCGCGGCCGTCCCTGAACGAAGACATCGACCGGCTACGCAAACGTGTCGACAGCTTCATGCAGCACGCCGACCACAGCATCGTCGCGGTGATGGGGCTCATCGATGAGCTTCAGAGCGAGGAGACCATGGACGGCCTCAAGGGGACGGTGAACAACCTCGCCGTCATCAGCCACACGCTGGCCTATGGCGAAGGCCTGGTCCCCGCCCTGCTTCACTCACAGGAGTACCGCAAGGACATCGGCGGCACCCTCGGCGCTTTCCACCGAACCTCGTTCGGCCTGCAGCGCGCGACCGGCCATGCCAACGACGTGCTCGATACGCTCGATCGCAACGTCGAGCCCTTCCTCGGTGACACCGAGCGAACGCTCGAGAGCGTGGACGGCCTGTTCAAAGACCTCGACAGCCCGACGAACAAGAGCGTGGTGGCCAAGCTGTTGCGCGATGACACCGGCAACATCACTCGCGACCTCGACCTGATCTTCGACCACGGAGCCGACCTCACCGGAGACATCGCCAGCATCAGCGAGGCGATCGAGGACGGAAAGGGCACGCTGGGCAAGCTCACCAAAGACGACGCGGTCGCTGTGCAACTCGGACACCTGCTGAGCTACCTGAGCGAACACGACGGCATGCGCGCCTTGGTCCTCTGGTACATCGACGATCGCAAGGACTGGGCCAGCGTGGGCGCCGCCCGCTCCTCCGCCCGGCCCTAGAGGGCCCCTAGAGTTCTCGGTCCATCGCCCTGCGGACTTCGTCGAGGATGTCCTGCTCGCTACGACCGATCTCTCCGTCGGCGGCTGCTGCTGCCTCGAGCTCGGCGAGGAGCTCGGGGCGCCGCTCAGGGGGAAGCTGACGAAGCCGTCCCTCTACGGACTCCCCGATGTTGACCGAGTTGAAGACCGCCTGTCGGTCTTCCGCCGTGAACTCGAAGCGCTTCATGAGCCGGTCGAGAAACCGCTGCTCCGAATCCGTGACCTGGGCGTCCGAGATCAGGAGTACGGCCACGATCTCGCAAAACAGGCGGTTGTCGTCCAAGACGTCAGAGGCCATGGGGACCCAGGGTAGGCTACCTGTGGGTCTGGATCCACGCCCCCAGCGGTGATTTCCTCGCGGTTTTGGTCGCAAATCGTGACGCTGGGCAAAGGTTGCGGTTGATCGCGCCAGGGAAAAGGCCACAATTGGGGTGGGCGCCCGAGCGGCCGACCCACCCAGAAGGCAAAGCATGCAGGAAACGGAAACGACGGCAAAAGTCCCCCTTCAGGTCACCTACCGCGGCATGGATCGCTCCGAAGCGCTCGAGGAGAAGATCACCGAGCGGGTCGAGAAGCTCACCAAGACCGGAGAGCGGATCCTCGACGCGCACATCAGCGTCGAAGCGAGCTCGCCCCACAACCGTGGGCACGTGTTCAATGTGCACGCGGTTGTCCGCACGCCGCACGGTGAGATCGTCGTATCCAACGACCACGATCCGAAGGGAAGCCACGAGGATGCCTACCTCGCGGTCCGCGACGCCATGGACTCACTGCACCGACGCGTGCAAGAGGTCCGCGAGAGATCGATCGAACGCCGACAAGGCCAAAGCTGAGAAGCCAGCCTCGAGCGGTGCGAGCCGGCGCGTTCCTCACGGAGCCGCCGGCTTTTTCGTGCCCTCTCGAGGACGCCGCTACGGCGCGAGGTCGGCCTCGATCTTGTCGTGCATTGCCGCGCTGCACACGTCGCAGAAATCGCTGCCGACCGACATCATGCATTGCCCATCGGGCACGGGGATCAAGCTTCGAGAGTCCTCACCGGCGTAGCCACCCGCATAGGCGCCAATACCAACGCTGGGCCACTGCCCCGACGGTGTCGGGATCGGCACCTCGCCGTCGATGTGTGACGCCCACTTGATCTCCGTGACGTCCGTCTGGAACGTCATGTTCGGAGACCACGGCTCGGACACGCTCGGCGCGAACAAGAGCTCGGTGTCCTGGCTGGAGTACTCCTCATGAAGGCCAAAATAGTGCCCGAACTCGTGAAGCACCAGGCCCGTGAAGGAGCTCGTGCCCGCAGGCACGACGGTGTACGCGTTGTAGTTTGCCGCTCCCCAGAACCGAGAGCTGTCGGTGAGAATGAACGGGTAGTCGTACGGAGCTTGCGCGAGAGCATCTCGGAAGCGCTCTTCGTCGGTCGGGTACATCACGTGATGCCAGCGGGAGAACGAACTCCAGTACGGGTAGTACAGGGTGAGGAACGAATCCCAGACGGGAACCGGGAACCCCAGATCGGTTGCAGAACCCAGCGGCTGTGTCGACGGGGCGAAGACCGCTGTGAACTCCATGTGCTCAATGCCCGGAAACTCGTTGTTCTCGAGAACATCGACCAACGTCTGGGCAGACTCCAGGAAGTACTCTTCGGTCCCCTCGAGGTAGCCCTCGGCGTAGACCGTGACTGCGAGGGCCGGCTGCGCGGTGGCCTCTCGTATCGTCGTAACCCGCACGTCCTGAGGAAGGACCATGGAGACAGAGTCGGGCTCGATCGTCTCGGTGAGAACCTCGGTTGGCTCACCGGTCTCGGGATCCGGCGCGAACAGGGTGAACGTGGCCGTCCGAGTGAAGGCTGGAAACCGGAACGTGAGCGACTTGGTCAGCTCCCGGTACGACACCCCAATGCCGATCGTCTGCTGTAAGATTTCCTCGCCCGTCGCGGGATCGGAGACGACGCCCACGAAGCTCCCAAGTGGATCGACCTGCTGCGCCCGACGAAGCAGCGCTGCCGTGCCGCTGAGTTCTCGCTTCACGGGACCGAGCGCGTAGCCGTCGTCCGGGGACCACGACACCTGGACCCGAATCACGTTGGGGGATGGTTCCAGCTCGAAACCCACCACCCCCGTGGACGCACTCGGGTCGTCGGTCGAGACCCCCGACGAGGAACTCGTGGACGAGCCGTCGGTGCCCCCCTGCGGCTCATCGGCTTTGCCCCCGGCTTCGTTGCCGTCATTGGACGCGGCGTCGTGGGGCTCCTGGCAAGCGAGGAGCCCAAGTGCGGCGACGAGACAGGCGATGGATTTGATCGAGTCGTACACCATGGTCTCCGACCGCAGATGACATTGTCGCACACATGATCCGGTGTGTGTCGATGTCGGTATCCAAGCGGACGAACCGGTGGCACGGCGGGTGACACTCCCGTCAGGGTTGCTCGGGTCATCCGCCGCATCGCGCAACGTTTGCGCAGCGTCGTCTTCGCGCCCGGCGCAACCTCGCGGGGTGGGCGAACCCGCCACCGAGGAGACCGCAGTCCTGCGCGCCGAGCAGGTCACCAAGACCTACCAGATGGGAGACGTCGAGGTCCGGGCGCTGCGAGGTGTGGACTTCGCCCTGTACCCCAGCGAGTTCCTGGTGCTGCTGGGCATGTCGGGCAGCGGCAAGAGCACCCTGCTCAACATCCTCGGCGGGCTCGACATCCCGAGCACCGGCAAGGTCTTCTACCGGGACTGGGATCTCAGCGAGGCCGACAGCCGGGAGCTGACCAAGTACCGGCGCGAGCACGTCGGGTTCGTGTTCCAGTTCTACAACCTCATTCCCAGCCTCACCGCCGAAGAGAACGTGGCGCTGGTCACCGACATCTCGCCCGACCCGCTCGACGCCGCCGAGGCACTTGACCTCGTGGGCCTAGGCGAGCGGCGCAACCACTTCCCAGCCCAGCTCTCCGGCGGCGAGCAGCAACGGGTGGCGATCGCCCGCGCCGTCGCCAAGCGACCCAACGTGCTGCTGTGCGATGAGCCCACCGGGGCGCTCGACTTCAAGACCGGCGTGCAGGTGCTCGAGGTGATCGAGCGTGTCAACCGCGAGCTGGGCACCACCACCGCGGTCATCACCCACAATGCTCCGGTCGCCAAGCTCGCCGACCGCGTGGTGTCCCTCGCCGACGGCGCCGTGGCCTCCGAGGTGCGCAACGAAACCAAGATCAAGCCGAACGAGTTGGTCTGGTGAGCGCACTGTTCAAGAAGCTGCTGCGCGACCTGTCACGCCTCAGCGGCCAGCTGGTCACCATCGCCTTAGTGGTCGCTTGCGGCGTGGCCAGCTTCGTCACGCTCCAGGCCAACTACGACTCACTGCTGCGTAGCCGCGACGCCTACTACGCGAAGTACCGCTTCGCCGAGCTGTTCGCCCACCTCGAGCGCGCGCCGGCGAGCTTTGCCGACCGCCTTGAGACCCTGCCCGGGGTGGCCCAGGTCGAGACCCGGGTGACCGAGCGCGTGATGGTGCCGATGCCGGCAATGCCCAGACCGGCCACCGGCACGTTGGTCTCGCTCCCGGACCGCGGCGAGCCGGCGCTCAACCGGGTGCACCTGGTCGCCGGCCGCCCCCTGGACCCCACGGCGTCCGGTGAAGTGCTGCTGGTCGAGTCGTTCGCCAAAGCGCACGCTCTGGTGCCCGGCGACACGATCGACGTCGTCATCGACGGGGCGATGCGCACCCTCGACATCGTCGGGTTGGCGATGTCGCCCGAGTACGTGCTGATCCTTCCCGCCGGGGAGATGGTGATCAACCCCAAGCGGGTCGCGGTGTTGTGGATGTCGCAGTCGCAGGCGGCCGCGGCCGTCGACATGGCCGGGGCGTTCAACGACGTATCGATCCGGCTGCAGCCCGGGGCCGACGCCACCGCCGTCAAGTCGCTGGTCGACGAGATGCTGCGGCCCTACGGCTCCACCGGCGCGATCACCCGGGACCGCCAGGTCTCGAACATGGTGCTCGAGGGCGAGCTGGCCCAGCTCGAAGGCATGGCGACCGTCGTGCCGTTCATCTTCCTCGGCGTTGCGGCGTTCTTGCTCAACGTCGTGCTCGCCCGTCTCGCCAACCTGCAGCGCAGCCAGATCGCGACACTCAAGGCCGTGGGCTACACGGACTTCAGCATCGCCCTGCACTACCTCGAGATGGTGATGCTGGTCGTGCTGGTCGGCTCGGTGGTCGGCCTGGGCGTGGGGGCGTGGCTGGGCGAGGCGATGCTCGACTTCTATACCGGCCTGTTCTTCCGCTTCCCCAACGCGGAGTTCACGATGCGGGTGGACACCGCCTTGGTCGCCATTGGCGTCAGCCTGCTCTCGGCGGGCCTCGGGGTGCTCTCGGCCGTAATGCGAGTCGCTCGCATGCCGCCGGCCGAAGCGATGCGGCCACCGGCCCCGGCCCGCTACACCAAGACGCCGCTGGAGCGTCTCGGCCTGTTCAGGATCTTCGGACCGGCGACGCGCATGATCCTGCGCGAGGTTCAGCGGCGGCCAATCCGAGTGCTGCTCTCGTCGATGGGCATCGCGGCGGCGATCGGCATCGTCGTCGTCGGGCAGTTCATGGACGACTCGATCGGCCTGCTGATGGACGAACGCATCCCCCGAGCCATGCGGGAAGACCTGCGGGTGTCGCTCATGGGGCCCCGGCCCGAGCGCTCGGTCCGAGAGCTCGAGCACATGGACGGGGTGCTGCTCGCCGAGGGGGTTCGCACGGTGGGCGTGCGGTTCAAGCACGGCCATCGATCGCGCGACATCCCCGTCTTCGGCTACCCCGAGGACATCACTTTGGCGCAGCTGGTACAGGGCGACGGCTCCGTGGTGCCCCACCCACGCGGCCGGGGCATGCTGGTCACCCGCAAGCTGGCTGAGATCCTGGGGGTGCGCGTGGGCGACACGATCCAGCTCGAAGCACTCGAAGGCGATCGTCCGCTCCGGACCGTGCAGGTGGACGGACTCGTCGACGAGGCGTTCGGGCTACAGGGCCACATGGACCTGCAGGCGCTCCATCAGCTCATGCGTGAGGGCGACGTGGTCAACACGGTGCTGCTCCAGGTCGACCCGGCACAGCGGCTGGCGATCACCGAGAAGCTCAAGGAACAGCCGTGGGTGCTCTCGGTGTCCAGTCCGGCGGACTTCCGCACCCAGTTCGAGGATCAGAGCGGAGCAATGATGGAGATCTACACGCTCATCATCACGATCTTCGCGGTGATCATCGCCGTCGGCGTCATCTACAACAACACCCGCGTGGCACTCTCGCAGCGGAACCGCGACCTGGCGAGTCTGCGGGTGTTGGGCTACACGCAAGCCGAAATCGCGGCGATCCTATTCGGGGAGCAGGCGATCCAGCTGGTGCTGGCACTGCCCATCGGGGCGGTGATCGGCAACGTAATGGTGCAGGGGATCATGAGCACCGCCGATCCAGAGACGTATCGGCTGCCGATCCTCATTTCCTACAAGAGCTACATCTTCTCGTTCCTCGTGGCGACAGCTGCAGCGGTGATCAGCGCCCTGCTCGTGCGCCGCAAGCTCGCCTCGCTCGACCTCATCGAAGTGCTCAAGACCCGAGAGTGATCCATGGCCAACAACAAGAAGAAGCTCTCCCGTTGGATCAAGCGGGCCCTGTTCGTCCTGCTGGCCGTCGCAATCGTGGCAGCGGTGATCAGCGCGTGGCGGCCCAAGCCGCTGACGGTCGAGGTCGCCCCGGTCACAGAAGGCGAGCTGCGGGTGGAGGTGTCCGAAGACGGGCGCACCCGCGTGAAGGACCGCTACGTGGTCTCAGCTCCGCTGGCCGGTAATCTGGCCCGCATCGAGCTGGAGAACGGGGATGCGATCGGTGAGGGCGAGGTGCTCGCCCGCATCGCGCCCTTACCCACGCCCCTGCTCGACGCGCGCACTCGGGAGCAGGCGCAGGCCAATTTCGAGGCGGCAACGGCTTCGGTCAAGCAGGCGGGGGCGCAGAGCAAGCGTGCAAAGGCGGCGCTGAAGTTCGCCGAGGGTGAGGTCAAGCGCATCGAGCCCTTGGTGAAGAAAGGCGTGGGGACTCAGGCCGAGCTCGACCGGGCCGCGCTCGAGGTCCGCACGATGAAGTCCGACGTCGAGTCAGCCAAGTTCGCCACCCGGGTGGCCGAGCACCAGCAGCGCATGGCCGAGTCGGCGCTCGAGCGCTTCGAGGATCCCAACAGCGGCACCACGCCCGAGCAGTTCGTGATTCAAAGCCCGATCACCGGCAAGGTCCTGGCGATTCACCGCGAGAGCGAAGGCGTGGCGACGCCGGGTGCCCCGCTCATCGAGCTGGGCGACCCGCGGGCGCTCGAGATCGTGGTCGACGTGCTCACCCGCGACGCGGTGCGCATCGAGACCGGAGCGCCGGCGATGGTCGAGCGCTGGGGCGGAGAGCCACTGCCGGCCAAGGTCGTGCTGGTCGAGCCATCCGCGTTCACGCGCATGTCGTCGCTCGGGGTCGAGGAGCAGCGGGTCAACGTGATCCTCGAACTGGAGGCACCGTACGAGGAGTGGAGCAAGCTCGGCGAGGGCTATCGCATCGAGGCCCGCATGACCGTGTGGCGCAACGAGAACGTGCTCAAGGTGCCGACCGCAGCGCTGTTTCGGGCTGGCGATTCGTGGGCGGTCTTCTGCGTCGAGGGCGAGTTCGCGAAGACCTGCCCGGTGAAGCTCGGCGAGCGCTCGCGGCGAGAGGCGCAGGTGCTCGAGGGACTTCAAGCGGGACAGCGCGTGATCGTGCATCCAAGTGATGCGGTGGAAGACGGGACGTTGGTGGTTGCCGAAGCGCACGGGTGAGGGCCGGCACGAGGCGGGCGGAGACCCCATGAAGGGGCTCTTCCTCTCGGGTCAGGACGCTCCCCCACGCGCTTCGCTCTGCCCAGTGACAGGCACATCGACGCCGCTCCGCGCCCCTTGCGCGTTTGTTCCAGGGCGCGCAACCGCGCATCCGAGAGAAAACGCGCAACGGTATTGAACGCGGGATAAACAACGGTTTCCGCTGGCTTTGCGCGGATGCACGGGACGGCATAACCCTGACACGTGGTGCCGAATTTCAAACCATGGTAACCGGTGCCCAAAGGTGAGTTCATGTAGGCGCTCCCGTGGGGGGGGACGGCATGAGAGACTTGGCTCGCCTAAGAGGGAGTGGAAACATGAAGAAGATTGCTTTGATGGTAGGCGTCGTTACGGCTCTTGTGGGAGCTGAAGCACACGCAGAGACGGACGCGGACAACTTCAACCCACAGACGACGTTCCGGCCGAACGAGTTCCCGTGGACGTCCGGACCGATCAGTTTGATCTTGGGCGCCTCGATCGCGTTCAACGCGTCCGCGTATCACGAGATCGACATCGAGATGCTCGGAGAGGGCGAGTACGATTTCGACGCGCAAACACTCACCTTCACCGGCGAGGCTGATGGCGGCACGATGGAGAACGCCCTCGGTATCGAGGTGAGCGTCACGGTTGATGTACCCGTGTTTGGCACGTTCGACGTCGGTCTCTACAACATCGAGGAGACCGCCGACGGCACGTTCTCGCCGTACCTCCTGCCCGGGGACATCGAGCGGCCGTTCGGTGTCGACGAAGCGATCGGGCCCAACGACCTCATCGATACCGCGTTCAGCATCGGAACGTTCGACATCACCCTCGACGTGGACTGGGTGCTCAACATCCCAGGCATCGAGTACCGGAGCGAGCGAATCCTCCTCACCGACGGCGAAGACTCGGTCATCGCCAACGAGGTAGGGGTCTACGAGAACGAAGACGAGTCTCTCGACCTCATCCTCCCGGACGCTGCACCGGGTGAGACGTCCGAGATGTTCGGCACGCTCTACGGAACGCTGGACGCAGAGGTCGCGTTCATCTTCATCATCAACGCGACGATCAACGAGATCCCGGTCGGGCCCGTTGAAGTCCCCCTCGACTACCCGGTCAACGAGGGACTCGAGATCGAGTTCCCGGTCGAGCTGATCAGCTTCGACGTGCCCGAAGCTCCTGAGCCTGGCACCTCGACTGGCGCCGTCGACGGCTCCACGACGGACGAGCCTGCAGCGGACAGCAGTGGTGGCGATTCGGACTCGGACTCGGATGGCACCACCACGGGCGACCCGATCGACCCGAGCTCCACCGGTGGAGACGGCTCCACCGGCGGCGGCCTTCCGGCTGCACCCTCGCCCTCGGACTCGGGCTGCGGTTGCACGACCAACACCGATGCGGGCGGCTTCGCCTGGCTGCTCGGCTTGTTCGGCCTGACGATGCTGCGACGTCGTCGCGACTAGTCGAAGTTCGGGCTGCGCCCTTGGAAGCGGAAGTCGGCCACCTCAAACGGGGTGGCCGTTTTCTTTGGTTCTGGGTCGACGCTACAGCAGGGGGAGCTGTGACGGCATCAGCCGCTCCAGGACTTCGGCCTCGACCCGCTCCAGCCAGCCGTCGCGGTTCTCCGGCTCGAGGTGCATGGCGGGCATCTCTCGCCGCGTCAGCTCCCGCCGGACGCCATCCTCGACGGCGCGTTGAAAGCTGGGATCGGTCGCGCGCAATCCGTCGGCGCGTGGTTCTTCGATGATCGGCACCAGGACCAAGAGGTCGTAGGTCGCCATCCAAGCGTCGAGAAGGCTCTCCAGTGCCTGCTGCCGGCCGGCTGCCAGCATCATGTACACGTAGTTGTCGAGCGCGCTGCGATCGCACACCACCACCGGGTGACGTTCGGCTGCGACGATCTCAGCCGCGATCTGCGTGTGCAGGATCCACGACTGCGAGGCCACGCTCGTCTGCTCGTTGATCGGCAGCGGACACAGCCGCGCCACCTCGTGCACCATCTCCAGTGACACGTCGCGAGCCTTGAGGCGCGCGGCGAGGCCGTAGCACAAGGTGGTCTTGCCCACGCCGTGACTTCCGATGAAGGCAAGCTTCAGCCGCTGGGCGTCCGACATCGCGGGGAGTCTACGATCCCCGCCGCGTCGAAATCCCCTCCGCCGCGCGATGAGCCGCTAGCGTCGCTCAGGCGCAGGTAAACACCGCGTCCAGGGACTGAACCGCGGCGTCGATGGCCGCCGTCGCCGGGAGCCCTGCCGACCAGAAGCTCTCCAGCGGCGCGTAGCTGACCGCATCCCGCTCGTTGCCGGCCCGGTCGAGCACGGGACCCAGGATCTCGAGCCCAGCCCACGCTGCATCAGCCTCCGCGCCCTCCAGGTCTTTCAACCCTTCGAGCCGAGAGCGTACGAGCTGGGCCAAGCCGAAGTCGAGGGCCGTCGTCAGCTGGCTTTGGGCCGAGCACAGCAGCGCCTGAGCATCCATGTCCAGGTCGGCGACCGCCGGCGTGTCGTCGGCGGGATAGGCATCCCGGATGCACCGAAACGCACTGAAGCCATCCCAGATGGCGGCGTGCGCATCGGCGCTGACGTCTCGGATGTCGGCCGCGAGTCCAATGCCGCCCGCTCGATCGAACCCGCCGGTGTAGTACGCCCACGCGGAATCACAGTCCTTCGCTTTTCCAGTGAAGCAGGTGTTCGCTTCTTTGTAGACGGACAGGTACAGGAACCACAACCCCGCGGCCTCGATCCGAGCCACGTGCACGTTGGCCTCGCCCTCACCGGTCTGCCCCGCCGCGAAGGCGTCGTTCATCACCGGTGCGATCAGAGCCGGCCCCGCACAACGCTCCGGGTACGCGGTGACGTTGGTCGGGACGGTGCATTGTTTGTCTCCGTCGACGCCAGGGTCCCACTCCGACTGTGGGATCTCGGGGAAGTGGAGGTCTTCGCGACGCTGAAGCCGAGACTCGAGGCCCTCGTCCTCGGCGTACTTCGCCCGAGCAGCCGTAAAGCCATCCACGGAGGTGTCGTCCGCCAGCATCGACAGCACTTCTTCGTATGCTTCGACCCGCGCGATCGAACTCGGCGTGCCGTCGACGAGGCTGTAGGTTCCATCGTCCGTGACACAGGCCGGATAGCTGTCGTCCGCGCCGGGCTGGTAGTCGTTGGGGCTGGGCGAACACGCGGCGAGCTCATCCGCAGAGACCAAGTCGCCGCACGCGTACGCCATGCCGCCGTCGGTGTCCCCGTCGGTCTCTCCGCGGTCGTCTCCAGCGCCGTCGTCGCAGCCCCAGGCACCCAATGCGAGCGCAAGTACGCCCAAACGAAGTCCGATCTCGCCAAGCATGTTCGGATCTTCCTCCCACGGCGAGAGGTGCGAAAGCGGACATGCACGGGCTCAAACCGGGGGGATCCCCCCGGTGCGCCGAACCTACGCGGTGACCAAGCCGATGCGGATCGCGTGGCGGACCATGCCGGCGACGTTCTTGGTCTCGAGCTTGGCCATGAGGCGGCCTCGATGGCCCTCGATCGTCTTGACGCTCAGCCCGAGGTCTTTGGCGATCTCGGGGCTGGATTTGCCCTCGGCAACGAGCTTGAGCACCTGCCGCTCTCGCGGCGTGAGGTCCGAGCCTGCGCGCGGGCCCGAGACGCCTCGGGAGTCGTCGAGCACGATCTTGGCGACCTCGGGGCTGAAGAAGGCGTTGCCCGACGCCACCGCCTGGATCGCGGAGACCAAGTCGGAGAGGCCGGAGCCCTTGAGTAGGTATCCGCCCGCACCGGCTCGAATCGCGGGCCGAACATGCTCGCCGGTGGAGTACATGCTGAGGATCAGCACTTGCGTGCCGGGGAACTGCTTGCGGATGAGCTTAGTGGCCTCGACGCCATCGAGCTGCGGCATGTTGAGGTCCATGACGGCGACGTCCGGGAGGTGCTCCTCGACCAGCGCGACACCATCCTTGCCGTTGTCTGCCTCGCCGACGACTTCGACGTCGTCTTGACCATCGAGCAGCGCCCGAAGACCTTCGCGAACGATCTGGTGGTCTTCCACCAACACCACGCGGATCGGACTCGACATCGAGGGGAGACTAGCACCCCTCACCCCCGTGCGCTCATGGGGAGCGACACCTCGATGCGGGTGCCCTTTCCAGGCGCCGAGGTGATGCTGTGGGCCCCGTCGAGCAGCTCTACGCGTTCGCGCATGCCCACGAGGCCGCGGCGGCGAGGCCCCACGGACTCGGGATCGAAGCCCTTGCCGTCGTCCTCGATGGAGACAGCGAGTGCGTCTCCGTCAACCCGCACCCGGATGGTCACCTCACTCGCCTCGGCGTGACGCGCCACGTTGGTGAGCGACTCCTGAACGATGCGATACGCGGTCGTCTCGATCGACGGGTCGAGTTCGACCTCCACATCGTAGTGACGCTCGACCTGGACCTGGGTGGCATCGGAGAGGTCGTCGGCAGCACGATGGATCGCGGCCTCCAGCCCCACATCGTCGAGCACCGCCGGCCCGAGTTGATTGACAGCGCGCCGGACCTCCTCGACGGTGTCATCGACCATGTTCAGCGTCCGCCGGGCCATCGTTGTGGTCTTGGCATCGTCCCCCTCTTTGGAGGCGAGCAGGTCTCCGATCAGCTGGACGTGAATCCGCACTGCGGTGAGGGCCTGCCCGGCAGAGTCATGAAGCTCTCTGGCGATCGCGCGCCGCTCTGCCTCCTGCATTCGAATCGCGCGCGCGGAGATCTCCCGCAGGTTCTGCTCCTTGCGTTGCAGCTCGGCCAGGGCATCGCGGAGCTCGGCACTGCGAACCTCGACCTTGTTCTCGAGCGTCTCGTTGAGCCCAGCGAGCGCGGCCTGAGATTCCTCCAGGCGGCCCACGAGTTCGCGGATGTTGCCCTCCGCCCGACCCATCGCGCGCATCGGAAGCCCGTAGAGCAGCACGCTCAAGACGAGCCCCAACGCCCCGAACCCGAGCATGAGGGTGATCGTGTTGCGCTGCAGGGCCCGGGTGGAGATCGCGACCCAAACCCGCCCGGCGACCTCACCGTCCACTTCAATGTCGGCGCTTCGCCACAGCGCCTCGAGCTTCGCGAGCGCCTCGACGTCGTCCGCGGATCCGCGAATCGGCACGCCCGCCGCATCCACGACCACGACCCGGTCAACCCCCGGAAGCTCGAAGTTCGCGACCCGCGTGACGACCTTGGACGCATCGTACTTCCACAGCACGGGACGCTCCTGCACGTCCTGCCGAAGCAAGCTCGCCGCCTCCCGTGCCGTACCGTCGGCCCGCACCTCGAGCGCGTCGCGACCGAGCCAGAAGAACGCCATCGGGGCCGAGAGGCAGGTGAAGAACGCCACCAACACGGTCAACGGTGCCAACCGAGCGCCGAGGTAGCGGCGCAGAGCCAGACGCACCTGTCCCGAGGCGTCATGCAACGGCATCTCAGCCCTCCTCCTTGGGGGCAGGGGGGACAGCCCCGCGGACCCGCAGCAACGCCCGTCCCTCCGGAGACAACGCGAAGTCGATGAACGTCTTGGCGCCGCCGGCCGGGGCATTCACGGTGACGAACGCGAGTTCCTTGACGAAGGGGTACCGGCCAGATTCGACGTTGGTACCCGTCGGCTCCACACCTTCGACGGCGAGCGACCGGAAGCCCGCGAGCGAGGGGTCCACGCCGTTGCCGTGCAGGCCGAGCGCGCCAGGGGTGTTGGCCAGCGCGACCTGCATCGCGCCGTCGTGATAGAGCACGCGAACGCTGCCGCGACCTCGAGACCGGTCCGTGGCCTCGACAAACCCCGGAGCGGCAGCGTCCACGACTCGGTGGGAGGAGTCCCCCGCCTCGCGCAGAAGGACGACCACCTTCTCACCGTTGTCCCATCGGTCCTCCGCGCCGCCGAACAAAGCCTCCAGTCGCCGGATGGTCACGGAGCGGTCGGGAACATCGAGGCCGGCCGCGACCACAACCGGGATCCTCGCGAACGGCGTGTAGACGAGTCCCTCCAGACGCTCGTCCTCGCGAAGCGGCCGTGACACCAGCGCAACATCGATCGCCCCATCTCGAAGCGCCCGAAGACCGCCGCCGGACCCAATGCTGGCGTGAACCTCGGGCGAGATATCGAGTTGCGGCATCGCTGCTCCGGCCAGCATTCTGGCCAGCGGGACGCACGACCCGGAGCCTGCGATGTGGAGGTGCGCACCGTCGGGCCGCTCGGGCGCCTCTGCACGGACCTGTGTGTTCAAGAATGCCGGTCGTGAATCCTCGCCGACGTCCCGCACGTCGAGCACAGCCCAACCGACGATGCACACCAGCACGGCGAGCGCAGCCAGCCACGGAAGCCAATGCCGGCGAGGACCTTCGCGCACGGGGAAACGGTACACCCTCAGAAGCCGATCTGCGTCTCGACCATCAAGCTGCGTCCGGGGCCATTGACGCTCGAGCCGTGGGCCCGCCACGGCGCGTCACCGATGTTCTCGAACACCATCGCAAACAGCAGGTACGGCTCGTAGCGATAGCCGGCGCGGAGATCGAAGACCGCGTAGCCGGGCGTGCCTCCGATGGGGATCCGCGTGTCCGCCACGTCCTGCGGCGCGAGGCGGTCTTGCAGGCGGGCCCAGCGAAGGCCCCCCGCGGCATACGCACCGCTGCGGTGACGCCACCCGAGCTCCGCCGTGCCGTTGAGCGGTGGGACGCGCGACATCGGCAACCGCGAAGGCTCGCTCGAGTTCTCCCGCGCGAAGGGGTTCGGCCTCTCGCCGTACGCGTACGACAGTGTGGTGCGGGCCCAGATCCCCAGCGGCAAGTTCGCCAGCGCGGTGCCCTCCGCTCCCCACAACAGGGCGTGGCCCTCGAAGTTGTCGAGCTGAAATCGGGTCTGCGAGGCGCCGCACTGGGGCGTGTCCTCGGGACAGTCTTCGACCTCCACCGCAACGCGGCCGATCAGGTCGGCGATCCGAGTCCGATACACCCACGCGCCGAACTCGAACACCCCCACGTCGATCTCCAGGCCGGTCTCGAGCGTCAGGGCCCGCTCGGGGTCCAGCTCGGCGTTCTCAAACTGGAAGCCGGGCCCGGTCTGTTGCCGACTCGTCAGGTCGTCGAGGTTGGGGGCCCGAAAGCCCTGGTCCGCATTGAACGAAAAGCTCATCCACGGCACCGGGTCGACGGAGACCCCCGCCATCCCCACCGCGGACACCCACGCCTGGTCCACCGCCGCGGTCTCGCTCCCGACGTCTCCGGGCGAGCTTGCGTGGGCCACGGCGACCCGACCACCGGAGCGCAGACGGATCGCATCGACGAACTCGGCATGCCCCTCGGCAAACGCCCCCGAGGTGGAGTAACGCGAGCTGTCGATGTACTGCCCGCGGGAAAACGCGGTGGAGATGCCCGTGTCGTCGAAGCGCAGCGACGCGTCGCTCGCCACCCAATCGAGGTAGCTGTCGCCTCCGTAGACGCCGTACAGACGCACCCACGGCGCGGGGTCGAAGTCCTTGGTGCGCAGCTTCAGTCCGGTCCCGACCGTGTTCACGTCGTCGACCCCCAGCAGCGTGGTCACGGACGGGGCGCCGCGATCGAAGACCCGGTCCTCGTGTTGCCTCTGAAAGCTGACCGTCACGCGGACGTCTTCGGCCGCAGCGGGGCCCTCGGAGGCCTGATATGCGCCGTAGACCAAGGTCCGGAACTGCTCCTCATAACGGAGACACTCATCGCGTGGCGCGGTGGGTGGCGGGCACTTGTCGGTCCGTGGCGCGTCGAGTTGCCGGTAGTCGTAGTAGCCCAGCGTGACCCGGTTCCGGGGGTTCGGCTCCCACACCGCGCGTACATCCCCGGTCAGCTCGCGAAAGCCGGTGCCGCGTTGGGTCTTGCCATCGACCTCGAACGCCGGCGGAACGCGCTGTGGCTCCCCGGTCCCCGGAGCGATCACGGGACCTCCGCTGCGCAGCTGCCCGACATCGCGGTAGCCCACCCCCGCAAGCACGCCGAACTTCCCTGCAAAGCCGAGGTCGATCTCCCCGCGCCCACCGTACGAACCATCCGCGGTTCCGGTGTGCAAGATGGCCTTGCCGTGCGCGACGGTCTTCTTGCCGTCTTCGCGCACGGTCGGGTCGCGCGGCGTCGTGAGTAGAGCGCCTCCCAACGCGTCGGCGCCATAGCGGGTCGACGCTGCACCGCGCACGACCTCGAGCTGCTGAATGGTTCGGGAGTCGACGGTGAAGAAGTACTGGTTGGGGCCCTGGCGGAACGTGCTGTTGTTCATGCGCACGCCGTCGAAGAACATGACGGTCTGCTGACCGGTCAGCCCACGAACATACGGCGAGGCTTGGCCGTGCGCGGTCTGCTGGATGTAGACGCCGGCCTCATAACGCAGCGCGTCGGGAGCCGACTGCACGAGGCGCTCGTCGAGATCGCGTCGCTCGACAACCGAGCCCGCGCGGTCGTCGTCCTCGCGCTCGGCCCGGTAGGAAGGGACGAGCACGTCGCGCGCGACCTCCGTCTGTGTTTCGGTCTCGGCCTCGGGATCCGCTGCAGCTGGCGGGGGTGGCGACACCTCGGGCGGGGGTTCCGCGCGCGGCGTCTGCGGATGGCCCACGACCGCATCTGGACCCTCATAGGTCCGCTCGGGTGGCGCCACGGCGAGCGCCATCGCTGTGACCAAGCTGAGCACGCCAATGGGGACTATCCCCCTTGACTGGCCGCTCGTCGTGCGGGGGAACCCTCGATCGCCGGCGAAAGCGTCTCCACTGCGCAGGCGCGTGGTACTGTCGTGTGGGGATGAAAACGCATCCCGCAGTGCAGACGCTTCCCAGCGTCTTTCCGTTCCGGGCTCCTGTCCGTGGTCAAATGATCACCAACGGGGGCAGCGGTACGTATTTCATTGGGGCCCACATCGGTGCCGGCTCCTACGGGGACGTGTACGAGTGCACGGACGAGTGGTCCAACGCGCTCGTCGCGAAGGTGCTCAAGCCGGCGGGCACCTTCGAAGATGTTCAGCGCCAGTGGGAAGCCGAGGTCGCCAACCTCGTCAACATGCGGCACCCCAACATCACGTACATGCACGACGCCTTCGTGCATGACAACTGCTTCTACATCATCGTCGAGAAGTGCCTCTACAGCCTCGACCGGGTGTTGCCGAAGATCGATGAGACCTGGGTCCCGCACATCGCTCGCGACGTGCTGCAGGCGCTAGCGTTCATCCACCGCTTTGGCTACGTCCACAAGGACGTGCACCCGGGCAATGTGTTCGTGAGCCTGACCAGCGATGTGATCAGTCGCAGCGAAGACGCGGGCCCATACCTGTCATTCAAGCTGGGCGACCTCGGCATCACACGGATGGAGAACGACATCCGAACGACCGGGACGGTGCTCGCCCCGTGGATGCGTCCTCCCGAGGCCATCGACCCGGGACGCTTCGGCGCGATCGGTCGGCAAACCGACATCTATCACGCGGGCCTCCTGCTGCTCTCCGTGATGCATGGCGAGGTGTTGCTGTTCGAGGAGACCGACATCGTGGCGGGCGCGCCGCTGCGAATGGCGGACAGCCTCGATTCCCCGTACGGCCAGGCGATCGCGAGCGCGCTGCATCCCAAGGTCATGTACAGGACCCAGACATCGCTGGAGTTTTGGCGAGAGATTCAGGCCGCCTTGCAGTACTTGGCCCCGGGCGGTAACGCAACGCCGGCCCCCATGGATCTGGGGCCACCGCTCACCAACCCGAGCGGACCCGGCAAGCCGACCAAGACCCGCTCGAGTTCCTGAACCATGCTGCTCGCCCTCCCGCTGCTCGCCATCCCGGGCGACATCACGATGCCCATTGAGGAGCTGCGCCAAGCGGTCCCTGGCTTGGCGGGGATCGTCGGGCTGCTGCTGTTTCCGACGGTTGGATCATGGCTGCGGCTGCTGCTCGAGTTCCTCGAGTGGACGCGGCCCGGGCTCACGCGGCCCAAGCCGGTGTCGGGGTACAGCATCGTTCGGGCGATCGCGACGAGCATCGCGCTGACCTTCTTCGTCGCGACCTGGTTTCGCGCCGCGGGGCAGCTTCGCGACATTCAGGCGGAAGCGCCGGTGGTCGGCCCAAGCATTCAGGGGCTGCTGGTGGGGATTGTGTTCTGGGCGATCTATGCGGTGGCGATCTCGGCACTGCGCCGGGATGTGGTTCGGTCGCGAAACGCTCGGCGCGTCGGCACGCCGCTTCGGTAGCCGGCGGGCGCCTCAGATCGATCGACGCAGGACTCTGATCGCGCGAGCGTGAGGCACCGAGCCTCCTCGCACGTCTAGACGGCGACGGCATGGTCACGAGGCGCACTCCAGCACCGCGTGGAACCGGTCGGTCGGACGGCCCCGAGGACGAGGCGAGAGCCTCACAAGCTTGGTGGTCAACGGAGTCCCAATGCAAAAAAAACGAACCCTCCTTTCCATCGGATTGCTCGTCGTTGCCGCGTGCACGTTCGGCAGCAGCCGCACCATCGTCTCCAACGCCCAAGTGGCCTCCGTTCTTTCGGCCGCCACGAACACCAACGCCGACCTGCTACTCGTAGGGTCGGCCGCGGGCCAGCTCGTGCAGGTCGACCCCGCGACAGGCACAGTGGCCAAGACGATCACTCTGTGGAACGGCACCACCTCCAACGCGATCGCAATCGCCCCCGACGGCGAGGACCCCGCGCAGGTTCTCACGCTGCACGCGGACCGGTGGGTCGTGCGGTGGGCTGCAGGCTTGGCCATGGTCGAGTGGTTCCGCCTGCCCTCGTTCGGCAACACGACGCCCTGTGACATCGACGAGGCGCAAGACGGTGACGTGTATGCGTCGATTGTCGATGGCGGCAATGCGTGGATCGGTCGCCGCGGCGGCTCGTCGTCGGTGTGGTTTTGGCAGCCGGTTGCGGGCAACGCTTGCCCCCGGATTGCGCACGACCTGTATCACGACGAGCTGTATGTCCTGCAGGGCAACGGCGTGACGCTCGAGCACCGTGACCCCGACACCCTCGTAGTGCAGTCGTCGGTGGTACTCGACGCCGACGGCAGCAGAATGAACGACGTGGACGTATTCGGCGGCGTTGCCGTGGGCGCCGGAAGCGTGCCGGGCTGGCTCGGCGGCGTCCAACGCATGGCGTGGCACTTCGACGCCGATACAGCCGCCGAGATCGACGCGCAAAGCTACGCGTCAGGCCCGGCCTCCTCGGTGCACATCACCGTCAACGACGCGAACAACACCGGCGAGATGATGATCGGCGGCCTCGGGGGAGCGACGACGGTGTTCGGACTGCTCCTGCTCTAGCCCACCCGATTCTGCGGACCCAGGGTTGTTCCCAAGAACCCGTCGTTCGTAGACGCTGATCGGATCGGTGACGCCAGTTGGACCGCCCGCGCGTTCGGCAGGCCTAGCCGAGGGGCGGTGGGTATCGCGAAGCCCATCACACTGCGTGGCGGGAAAGCGCGCTACGCTTCACCCATGACTTTTGGCTTCCGCGTTTCGCTCCTCGCCGGACTCTCGGCATGCGCGGGGATGTTGCTCGCGCCCTCGGTTGCTCACGCGTGCTCGTGCTTTGGGGAGACCAAGGTCGCGCAGCAGCAGACGCTCGCAGAGAACGCCCAGTTGGTGTTTGGTGACTCCTGCGGCGGCGTTGATCCCTTTGGAGTGACGGTCACCGTGGACGGCCAGGCCGCTGCGCTCGTTGGGCAACCGGGTGCGGGCGCGAACGCATACCTCCGCGCGATCGAACCGGCGGTCAGCGAGGGGCAAACCGTGGTCATCGACTTCGGGCCCGGCGCCTTCGAAACCGAGCAGCACATGCTCACCGTCGGGCCTCCAGACACCGAGGCACCGACGCTGAGCGCTCCGCAAATCGAAGTCGAGGAGTACGACGCCGACCTCAACTGCAACGGCGAAACAACCCAAGGTACCCGGGTCTCCGCCTCCGTCCCCGCCACGGACGAGGACGACAACGTCCGCTACACCTTCACCGTGTACTTCGACGGCGACGTGGTCTCGGAGAGCACCGAGGCTCGCTTCGGCAATGGGTCCACAGTCGGGGCGAGCTTCACCAGTCCGCTCTACCCCTCCGAGGTTTGCGTCGACGTCATCGCAGTCGATGCTGCAGGAAACGAAGCCACTGGAACGAGCGACTGCATCGAGGGCCTGGGCGGAGACGCGGACAAGGCTGGGTGTGGATGTACGAGCGAGCCCGGTGACGCCGGCTGGCTGGCATTGCCGCTGTTCGGCTTGCTGTTCGCTGCTCGGCGGCGACTCGGCTGATCCTCAGCATCCGCGCCATCGGCTCTTCCAGGAGGTGCGGGAGACCCCGAAACCGCCCCCACATGTACGTTCCACCCAACAGGGAATGACTCCCGGCCTCGAAGCGTGATCTTAGCGACCCCGAGAGGACACCGACCATGACGCACTTGTTTTCCCTGATCGCCATCGCCTCCCAGCTGCTCACGACGCCTGCCGACGACGCCGCAAAGTCGTCGATGCAAAAGCCGACCGAGATCAAGCACAAGTCTCCGGCGGGGCAGAGCGTCGTCGAAGGCCTGTCGGGAATTCTCGCGGAGAAGCTCGTGCCGTTGGACCGTCGGCGGCTGGGCTCGAAGGTGCTCTCCGAGTCGCGCGTCTCGATCGCTTCGGGAACGTTTGCGGGTGGTGGCACTCGACTGGTTGCGGTCAACGTCAACCTGCGGATGAAGGATCCCGAAGCGACGCAGCAATACATCTCGGGCGTGTTCACGGTGACGGATGACGGGGGCCTCGTCGCAGTGGTCGTGACGCCTCGAATGCGACCGGAGAAGTTCGCGTTCGAGAAGGTCGGCGACACGGACGGCGACGGAAGCGATGACTTTGTCTACTCCGCTGCGAACGCCGAGGAGACGACGCGGCACCGCGTGACCTGGAACGGAACCGAGACCGTCTCCACCACGCTCACCAACGGCGAAGCTTCGGGCGAAGAATCCTGAGCTCGCTCAAGGCCGCTGCACAATCGCCCGCATCTCGGCCTGGCAGTCGTCGCACCATCCGCGCAACTCGGATCCTTTGGGTCCTTGCCAAGAGGGTGCGGCCGCCGCCTCCTTCGCACGAACGACATCCCCCGCAGCCAACGCGGCCTGAGCCACGAGCACGAGACACGTGTCGACCTCTCCCGGTGGTCGCTCCGTCTTCGTCCTCTTTCGCAGCGCGTCCTCGGCAAACTCCAGAGCATCTCGCGGACGACCCGCCCGCAACGCGGCCTTCGCCTGAAGCACGATCGTCTCCAACACCAGCGGATGCGACTCCCCGAGAGCCTCCTCTCGGAGCCCGCGAACACCCGTGACCTCCGCAAGCGTCTCTTCGGGGTTCGCACCGGCCGCCAGCTCGACCTCAGCCAGCAGGACCCGGGTCGCAACCGTCCGGTCGTGGGCCTCACCAAACACCGTCGTGCGGATCTTCAGCGCCTCGCGTGCAGACTCCCGCGCCGCATCGTGGTTGCCGAGCTCGGAGTCAACCCGCGCGAGGTTCGCCAGCGTGACCGACAGCTCGTGATGTTCACCCAACGTGGCGCGCTGCAACCGGACAGTTTCCACATATCGGTCGCGAGCAGCCTCGAGGTTTCCGAGCTGATGGTCGAGGGAGGCGAGGTTGCTGCGGACCGCCATCACCCGCATGTTGTCCTCGGGAAAGTTGGCCAGCATCCCGTCGAGCGCCTCCTCCGTGAGCGTTCGGGCGCGCGGATAGTCGCCCTTTGCCCGGGCGCTGTTGGCCAACGACACTAGCGCCGTCGCGTAGCTCGAGTGTGAGCGGCCCACGGTCTGCGCGAAGATGTCGGCCGCCTGCTGGTAGGTCGCCTCCGCCGTCTCCACGTCGCCTTGGACCAGCGCAATGCTTCCCGGGAGCAACAGCGCCTGGCCCACCGCGGGATGCTTGGGACCGAGAGTCTCGCGGAGCATCTCCAACGATGTGGCGCCGAGCCGAGACGCGTCGTCGAACTGTTGTTTGCGAAACAGCGCCTTCGCGGCCAAGCCCATCAACTCCGCTTGTTCCAGTCGGGTCTCATCGCCAAGCTCCGCGAGCACTCCGCGTGCACTCTCCACCAGCGCGATGCCCTCGTCGAAATTGCCCTGTGCGATCTCCAGGCCCGCGCGCGCCGACTCCAACCGCGTCCTCAGACGAGGCGGATTGCCCGCGGAGGCCACCGAGATCTTGGCCGCGCGGACCAAGACTCCGGCCGCGTCGAAGTCGGTCTTGGCGAGCGTGGCCTGAACCTCGACGAGTCCCACAGCAGCCTCGGCGGTTGCCAGCTGCCCACCAGCCCCGGACGCGTTCTCGAGCACGCGTTCGAATGCTGCGGTCGCTCCCTCCGCGTCGCCTTCGGCCAATGCCACCCGACCTTCGAGCACGGCGACTTCGAGCCACAAGGGCTCCCCGGGAGGAAGTGCCGTGCGGGCCTCGAGCGCGAACCTGCGAGCATCATCGTAGAGGGCCGCGAGAAACAGAGCCCGAAGGTTGTCGACAGGGACCCGGAGATCCCGGTCCGAGCCGGCCTCCGCAACCCGGGCTGCGGTGTCCGGATCGCTACAGTCGGCCACCGGTGGCAACGACGAGACCATTGAGACCGCGCGCTCCACGATCTCCGCGTTCGCACCACGGAGCAGGCGCGAGACCGCACCGAACTCCGCCCCCCGGCGCTGCAGACACATCGCAGCGACGGCGTTCTCCTCCCGACAGGCGCGCTGATCCAACGCCACCCACCGGTTCACAAACGCGTCGGCGTGCGCTTCGACAGACACCCATGCCCGCTGCGCGTACGGCATCTGCGTCTGAAGAAAAGCGTCGCGCACCGAGCCCCGTCGATCCTCGTCCCAGACGTCCACCAACTGCTCCGGACGCGGCGGACAAGGGTCGTGCTCAGGGACCAGCGCCACCCCGACCCCCACCGACGCAACCAGAAGCCCAACCGACACCGGAACCCATCGTCGGCGCGGCGGACGGACCGCGACCAACAACGCATCCACCGTCTCGAAGCGCGCCGCGACATCGACCGACAGCCCCTTCTCGAGCGCCGCTCGAACCCGCCTGGGCACGGCGACGCTCATCGGAACCGAGATCGCGTCCGGAACGTAGGTCGGATCGAGCGCCAGCCGCTGCAGCTCGTCATCATCGTAAGGACGCTCGCCGACCAGCGCTTCGAAGGCCGTGACGCACCACGCGAACTGGTCACTGCGCGCGTCCACGACCTGTCCTCGAAGCTGCTCCGGGGCCATGTACGCCGGCGTGCCCGCCATCTTCGTCGTCTGACGCCCGGACGAGAGGTTCGTCCAGCCGCCGGACTCTGCCGCCGCAAACGATCGGGCCAGCCCAAAGTCGGTCACGAACACATGTCCGTCCGCGGAGACCAGCACGTTCTCCGGCTTGAAGTCGCGGTGGACGAGTCCTGCGGCGTGCGCTGCTGCCAGCCCTTTGCCCGCATCGCGAAGGACCGCCATCACCTCATTCGTGCTGCGACGCTCGGCGTCCAACCATGACCGCAACGTGTAGCCCTCGACCAGCGCCATCGCGATGAACACCTGGTCCTCGACGGTCCCCGCCTCGTACACGGTGAGCACGTTGGGGTGCGACAGCTTGGCCATCGCCCGCGCCTCGTCCACCAGCCGCGCCGCACCGTCGGCCGCGATCGTGGCGTCGGCCCGGAGAACCTTGAGCGCGAGGCGGCGCTGCAGCTGCGGGTCGTACGCCTCGTACACGATGCCCATGCCCCCCGACCCCAGCCGCTCCCGGACCTCGAAGCGCCCGACCATGGTGGGCTTGGGAGTTCCCCCGAACACCCCCGCTCGGATCTTGGAGCGGGCCCGCCGAACCTCCAGCTGATCCACCGCGAGCCGCACGTCTCGCATGCCGCCCAGAGAGTCCGTGCTCACGGGCGCCGTCCCTCATCACGTCTGATATCTTGCCGGCCTTGTCCGCCGACGACCTGGAGCTGCTGCATCAGTGGCGCGATGGAGATGAGACCGCCGGGCAGACGCTCTTCGAGCGCCACTTCGACTCCGTCTACGGCTTCTTCTGCAACAAGGTTGGGCCCGATGCGGTCGACGACCTGGTTCAGGAGACCTTCCTCGGCATCGTCCGGTCGCGAGATCGGTTCCGAGAGGAGGCGACGTTTCGCACCTACCTCTTCGCGATCGCGCACCGGCAGATGATGAAGTACCGCGAACGCTGGTACAAGGCGCGCGACCGGGGGGCGAACTTCGACCTCGACCGCGTGGAGGCGCTCGATGGCTCGCCGTCTCAGCTGGTGATCAGCCACTCCGAGCAGGCGCTGCTGGTGCGAGCACTGCGGCATCTGGAGCTCGACCTCCAGATCGTGCTCGAGCTCTTCTACTGGCAAGACCTCCGCAGCCTGGACATCTCGGAGATCCTCGAGCTTCCGCACGGGACGGTCCGCAGCCGAATCCGGCGCGCTCGGGAGCAACTCGCCGAGCGCATCGAGAAGCTCACCGACGACCCGGCCCTGTGCGCTTCGACCGTGGGGAACATCGAGGACTGGCTGCGCTCGCTGCAAGGTCGTCGGCTCCACAAGTAGTTGGTTCGCGCTCGGGCTCCCGTGATCACGTCCTGGGCAAAAAATGACAGAAACGCCACCCAGGAGACCGATTCGAGGCTCAGTTCCCGAGTCCGTGCTCGCTTCGCCACGCGCTGACCTCTTCATGTGGCCGGGTCCATCCGGGGCCAAGTTGGGCGTACGTGGCCTCTGCGGCTGCCGACAGTGACTCCGCAGAGTCCTTGTCCCCCCGGGCCCAGCGGCTCTTGGCGACCGCAAACTGAACCATCGCCGCCGACTCCCCGTCGAGCTTCAGCTGCCCGAGCAGCTCAGCAGCTCGCTCCAAGGTGCTCTGTGCGGCCTCGTCCTGGCCGCCCTCGAGCTCGCACAGCCCCTGCCCCACGAGGAGCTGGGCGAGCACCACGTCCGGGGCAAGGCTCAGATCGTTGTAGATCCGCAGCGCTTCCCGGTACTCCCGCCCCGCCTCATCGCAGCGGCCCAAGGCTCGCAGCGTGTCGGCAACAAACGCTCCTGCGGCCGCGACCTGTTGGCGTTTGGGGCCATAGACCTCGATGAAGACCGCGTGGGCTTTCTGATAGCCGGCCAGCGCCCCCTCGTCCTCCCCACGGGCTTGATGCATCGCAGCGACGGCCTGCTCGTAGCGAGGTACCCGGAGGTCTTTCGAGCCGCCGAGGGTTCGCGCGATTTCCCGGGCCGCCGCGTATCCAGCCTCCGCATCCGCGAAGCGCCCGTCGCGAAACGCGATTTGAGCGAGGTTGTCCTGAATCGAGATCCGGTTGACGGGGTCGTCATTCTCGGAAGCGTCGAGCCGCTCCAGAGCCTCCGCGAAACTCTTGCCCGCGTCGTCCAGCCGCCCAAGCCCGAGCTGGGCGATGCCCGCGTAGTTCAGTGCGAGTGCACAACTGGTGTGGTTGGGGCCCAGGGCGGCCTCCCACGCGTGCAACGCTTGCATGTCGTGTTCGATCGCCTCCTCGTAGACGCCCGCACCCGAGAGGGAAGCGCCCAACGATAGTGCGAACGCGCCGTACAGCGGATGGGACGTTCCGAGCCCGCTCGCCGCGACGTCGAGCGCCTGGCGTTGGTCGGCCCATGCGGCCTCGAGGTCTCCTCGGGCGGTCGCCAAACCAGCGCGGTTGGAGTAGGCGTTTGCGAGTTCGTCGGGCGGGGGACGCTCGAGAGCCTCGAGGATGGTGATCACCTCCTTGGCCGCCGCCTCCGCTCCTTCGAGATCCCCGTTCTGACTGCGGATCACCGCCTCGGCCGCCTTGAAGTAAGAGCGGGCACGCGGGTCATGGGTTCTCGCCGCAGCAGACTCTCCAGCAGCGATCATGCCCAGAGCCTCGGCCCCCCGTCCAAGCCCCGGCCCGATCACGAACATCAACGTTCCGGCAGCCCGCGCCTCGATCGATGTGTCCCGAGCCTTCGCCGCCAGCGACGTCGCTTCACGTGCGTGGGCCTCGGCCTTCTCGAGGAATCCGGCCTGCATTTCCCCGCGCGCAAGAGTTTCCAAAACGGCAGCGTGCACGGCAGCGGATCCAAGCGCACGGGACCGGACTTCGAGGTCGGTCGCAAACGCGACGACTTCGTGGTGTTGACCCGCCAACAGCATCAGCCGCGCCTTGGCGAGGTCACGCTCGATCGGAGCCTGAGCCTCACGCTCCGCATCGGTCGGCCAGATCGCGGCATGAAGTACGTCGATGTCCGAGCAGCGGTCGATCCGACGCAACAACGAGACCGAGGACAGCGCCCCGTCGACAAGCCCCGCAGCTTCTTCACGTGGGCCCTCGGACAAGATCGAGATGAACGTGTCGGTCGCCTTGCGGGCATCTTCGAGACAGGCGCTTCGCAACTCGTAGGTCTGTCTCTTATACACATCTCCGAGCCCACGAGACCTCTCTACATCTCGT
>OJGU01000158.1_pt1 | contig 45733 bp, 36 predicted proteins | sample 1594741 | NCBI WGS metagenome assembly OJGU01 (sample SAMN05416841, study PRJEB24817) | seawater metagenome | isolation source: Sea water | place: Canada:Atlantic | collected 2013-07 | reverse complement strand
TAGAGACGCAACAACCCAAACAAGATTGTCTTTTCCATTCAGATCAGGGCATTGAGTATGCCGCACACGAGTATAGAGACATGGTGGAATCGGCAGGGATGAAGAGAAGTATGAGCAGAAAGGCCACACCTCAGGACAATGCGATGGTTGAGTCTTACTTCCACTCGATGAAAGCGGAAATGGCTTCTAAGTTTCCATTTACTGATGAGTTTGAAGCAGTTGCTCATATACGTGACTACATTGAATTTTATAATCGAGAGCGTCTGCATTCTGCCCTGGACTATCAATCACCAACCGACTATGAAAAACTGTGCGCTTAAGAAAAGTGTCCACGAAAGTGGTGCTAGTTCAGAGCCTATTATTCAAGGCGTTAAGTCGTTTCGGGCTCAACAAATACCAGATAAAAGATGCAGAACACAGATGTCGTTATTCAGGTTTATTAAAGATCAGTTTTTGGTTAAAAAACCACCAATGGCATCAGAGGTTGTGATCAGCAAGAAAAGACATCAGATTGCCAATCTCCTGCTAGCAGTCGGCATTCTTTTGCTTGCCCTCAGCTTCGCGCTAGCGATCTATAAGCTCTTGTTTTTTAATGTCCTGAAGCTAGAGGTAGGTGAATTTGTATTTTCCTTACTAATGCTGAGTGTTGTTATTGGTCTGATTTCAGCTATTAAAACCTTGGTTGATTTAGTAAATGCGCACTCGAACTATCTTCGTGGAGTTAAGGAGCGCAGGTTGAAAATCGCTTGTGCAGTAATGGCTTCATATTCGTTAACGATTTATATGGCATTTTTTAGTGTTAACGAAGCATACCTTTTGGGACGTTACAATAAAGGAGCGCATGAAGGGGTGTGTAAAGTGTACGTTTCGAATGGCGCAAAGACAGACGCCTGCATTGAGTATCAAGGGTTGAAGGAAGATGAAACCTCGCTGGTCGGCAGGGTATTGTACTACTTGAACTAACCTACTGACTTAACAATCGGCTGCACGGCGTCCGGTTTTCCGCCGCTTCGCGGCTCCAAACCGGCGCGTGTGCCCGGGGTTATGCATAAGGAAATCGAAGTCCATGAGTGAAATAGTATTTATTTTGGGGGCTATATTCGAATCGAATTTTGAGAATAGCCACGAGCTTTACACACGCGCATCTTTCAGGGTTCCGTATAAAACTGACGGTCAGCTGGACTTGTCTTTTATTATCGTTATTTTTCGGTCGGGAAAAATAGTGCTCGAAAAATGAGGGCCTATCGAGGGAGAGTGGTCACTACGTAGTTAGGGATTAAGGGGTCAGAGCATTTGATTCTGCGAATCAAGTGATCTGACCCCCTCTTGATTATGGCTTTCTGAATTTCAGGACGAAGCGGTCGGTGTTGCCCTGGATGCCAGGGGTGCCGACTTCTTGCATCAGGTCGTCTTCTTCGTGGTAGTGCATATCGCTGAAGTCTACGAACTCAAAGCCAACGTCGACCATCTCTTTGATGATTAGTACTGGGTCTAAGCGGCGGCCTACTGCGCGGCTAGTTGGCTGGCCGTGACGGCGGGTATGATCCACTACGCCATAGATGCCACCGGACTTCATTGCATCGAAGATCGCCTCGTTCATATTGGCGCGCCCTTCGGCATTCGGGTTGTGTAGGTTCCAGAAAGTCAGCACCATATCAAAGTTGTCAGTTTCGAACTCAAACTCTGGAATATCGCCCAAAGTCACTGAATCGTTAATGGCGCTTACGCAGTTCAGGCCTGGCAAAGACATCACATCGCTCTTGAATGAGTCACTGACGCTGACAGACACGACTAGCTCACCGCCGTTCTCGCAGAGGGTTGGGCCTACAAACTTGCTCCAGTAGCCAGTGGCAGGTGAAATCTCCAAGACCTTCATATCGTCCTCAAGACCAAAAAACTCTAGGACTTCGGCTGGCTTGCGGTTCGCATCGCGGGCGACTTCAGCCTCCGTGCGGATGCTGCCGCCTAGGTTTTGCTCGATTGTCATGCGGGTTGCCGCTGGGTCGGCCGCTAAGGCTTGCGAGGTGATAAAGCACAGGCTAGCTAGGGGGATGATCTTCTTCATAAGTACTCACTTTATTGTTGTAAATTAAGGGCTGTTTTAAGTTACTAGTCTACTGTTGAGAGGTGACCGGCACTTTTATAGTTTTGGTTCAGGGAGCCAAGCCTGTTAACTGGATGGGACTTTAGCACTATTTTGAGGGTTTAGTAATCAAGGTAAATCAAGGGGTCAGAGCACTTGATTTTCAAATCAAGGGGTCAGAGCACTTGATTTTCAAGTAATCTGACCCCTTGATATGCTAGCTTAAAGACGAACTCGACAACAAACTACAAAGAGAGTGAGAGCATGATCAAGCCAGACATTCCAGAAAATGAGGCCGAAAGGCTTCATGCGCTTAAAAGCCTGAAAATTCTCGATACAGAGCATGAAGAGCGATTTGATCGCGTCACTCGTATGGCTAAACGCGTGTTTGATGTCGATATCTCACTAGTCAGCCTTGTCGATGCAGATAGGCAGTGGTTTAAATCTGTACAGGGCATAGACGCAAGTGAGACGCCACGGGATATTTCGTTTTGCGGCCATGCCATTAACCAAAGCAAGCTATTTCTTATTCCTAATGCTCTTGAAGATGAACGGTTTTTTGATAACCCGTTAGTCACAGAGGACCCAAAAATTCGTTTTTATGCAGGCTACCCACTCAAATTGAGAAAGGGAATACACCTAGGAACACTTTGCCTAATTGACTCGAAGCCAAAGTATTTGAGTGAAGACGATGAGCAGCTTTTGAGTGATTTAGGCGCAATGATTGAACGCGAGATTCAGTCAATTCAAATGGCAACCTTGGACGATTTAACCCTGACTTCCAACCGACGAGGGTTTCTTACCCTTGCGGATAACGTTCAATCAGACTGTCTGCGCAAAAAAGTCTCAATGTCGCTTGTTTTGTTCGAGCTAAATCAGCTGGGGAGCATTAATGATCAATTCGGTCATCACGAAGGTGATTTTGCTTTAAAGCAAACTGCACAGGTGTTACGCAGTGTGTTTCGTAAAAATGACACTATTGGCAGGCTGAGAGGCAACCAGTTCGTCGTCATGCTAACAGATGTTACTCAAGAGCTAATCAAGTACCTCCTCAGTCGCTTTAGAAGCGAAATAGAGACAGTAAATAAGACAATCAATAAACCTTATCTTATCGAATACAGCTCAGGTGTAGCGCGATTTGCCCATGACACAGAGCTGTCGTTAGAAGAGATGATTGCCAAGGCGAGTGCTGCCATGCAGGAATCAAGGGGTCAGATCACTTGAAAATCAAGTGCTCTGACCCCTTGATTTCTTTAGCAACTTACTCTGACCCCTTTGGTGCTAACGAGTGATGGTGTCCCAGTTCGCGACAAGGTGCTCAGCGGTTCGCCAAGCGAGGGCCTGTGCCGTTAGCGTGGGATTCCTGGCGCCACTTGTGCCCATGACTGACGAGCCAAGAATGCCAAGGTTCGGCGCTTCGTGGGCAAAGCCATAGGCATCTGTGACATTGGTCGCCGGATCATTGCCCATGCGTGTGCCACCATAGGCATGAGTCGACGCGCCCATGGCATTGCCAAGGCCCGCGCGATAAAAGTGTGTCGCACCCGCGGCGCGATACCATTCTTCCATGCGGTCTTGGGTGAACTGCGCAATCTTCAGCTCGTTGTCACGGTACTGTGCGGTAATTCGGATCACAGGAAATCCAAGCTTGTCCTTTACTTGCGGGTCCAAGTCGAGATAGTTGCCTTTATATGGCAGCGTCGTCTTCTGTATATAGGACATATTGACGCGATCAGCGTTCTCCTGCACAAACGCTTTCCATTTAGATCCCCAATTGGGCACCAGATCAAACGTTGGCATCTTCGCCGCCGAAATAGGCTTGCGGTCTGTATAGGTCCACAAATTGCCCCCACCGATGAAGTCCAAATCACTGTGATCGAAGTTGTCATCCGCCCATTCGTCAATCGCCACGCCCTGAGCGGGCAAGCCATACCAGTTGTTCAAATTCTTCGGAAATAGAGCGAACACAGGAGCGCCTTGATGGTGACTAAGATAATGCTGCCCTACCTGCCCGCTATTGTTTGCCATTCCATTAGGGTATTGACGAGAAGTCGACAGCATCAATAAGCGGACATTCTCATAAGTGTGGCTCGCCAGCATGACGGCATCCGCAGGCTGAAACATCACTTGATTGCCCATCAAATACTCGACACCCGTCACGCGCCCATCGGCATCATTGAGTATCTTTAGCACGCGCGCATGGGTCACCACTTTCAACAGGCCGGACTTTAGTGCTTCGGGTATAGTGGTCACGGCAGTCGAACTTTTCGCGTTGACGTGGCAACCACCGCGATCGCAATAGCCATGATAGAAACAACCGGGGCGGTCGCCATAGACTTCGGAATTGATCGCTGCAGGGCCTTGAAAAGGTGTCCATCCAAGTTGCCGTGCCGCGTCACTCATCATGTCGGTATAACCGGAGCTACGCAGCCCCGGCATCGGGTAGTCACGCGCACGCGGGCCTTCGAATGGACTGCCATTGGCTTGCCGTTGACCATTGATATTGCCGGCATAACCCGACACACCAAGCGCATATTCCACACGGTCGTAATAGGGCTCTAGGTCTTCATAACTAATCGGCCAATCTTCTACTGTTGAGTCCTCGGGTATACGATCAGCCCCATAACGCTCGGCCGTTGCACTAGCAGTTTTAAAATCCCAAGGATTCAGACGCCAGCTCTGCGCCCAATAATGCAATGAGGTGCCACCCACGCCATTCATCATGGGATGCCCACCGCCCTGCACCGCCTCAAAATTTATATTGGCGCGCACAGTTGGGATTTCATTTTTCGCCTTGGCCACCTGTTGCGGCCAGTCGCGTAAATTATTACGCACCTCATCGGGAGCAAAGTCTCGATTGGAAAACCAACCGCCGGCTTCAAGACCAATCACGTTCAAGCCAGCGTTGACTAACGGCAGTACTGCAACGCCGCCTACCGCGCCAAGCCCAATAACAACGACATCAGTTTTAGGCAGTTCAGTGGCCATTGGCAGCACCTCCTGTTGAAGATGAACCAGAACCCACAGGGTCCTTAAGATGAGTAGGCATGTCATAGGCCGACTGCCTGCTAGGCGCTAATGCAGAACCTTGGCTGACGTCATCTGGACTAGCAACGGCGCGCACTCCTGGGTAGCCCAGCAAGTCCCAACCGATAAAGTCTCGGTTACCGCCGTAATAGGGGTCAGAGAATGTACCGTCGATAGTGTGCGTTCTGACCATAAAGAAGAAACCACCATTGAGCATGGAGTAGCCTTCTATGGGGCTGTCCACCATTGCCTCGATGATGGCATCTTGTTCGGGCTCAGGAAGTAGATGAAACGACATGCCTTTGGATTCTAAGGAATAGTTTTCCAATGCCGACAGCCCAATTCCGTATTGCTCACGAGAGGAGGACATCGGCCCTGCTAAGGCGCGATCGATATAGTGAACAGCGCGCGCTTCGTGTGCACCTGGGCCGTTCTCATCACTAGGAAGAATGCGCGAACAAAACGCATCTAGTGTAGAGCTTTCTAGGGCGGTAAGGGTTTCGAAGGCTTCTCTGACAGGAATACGCTGCGCACTTGTTACCGGGGCCGGTTGTGCTGAGAGCGAGCCACTGCCCGTTGCTAATAGCGCTGCTCCGCTCAACCCAACCCCTTTAAGTAGGTTACGGCGCGATTGTGATGGCGCTGCCCCAGGGCCGACCTCGTCTTTGCGGGTCTTGTTCTTATTACTCATGGTTCATGCTCCTAGCATGCGGGTTTGTCCCACTGCCTATTCTTATTAGAGGAACTGTTTCCGAGACCTTACCTTATCACTATCCGCGCAAAAGGAAATCACCAAATAACACCTCAGTATTGGCTTCATCGAAAAGCCTGCGCGAATCTGTATACAGGGACGGTTGTGCGCGATAAAGTTCTGGGTAGAACGGGTAATAATAAGAACCAGATACCTCAGCCGGAGAGAAGAGATGATATCGCGACACGACTTACAAAAATGTCTAGGAATAATGTTGATGATGCTTGTTAGTCTTCCGGCTTGGTCAGCCGATGAGATCCCAGAGAGCATTGTAGTCACCAGCAGCGCATTCGCGCATAACACCGACATTCCATGGCAATACTCGGCGTATGGCGAGGGGATCTCGCCAGACCTATCATGGAGCAATCTGCCTGAAGGCACCCGTCAGCTAGCGTTGATTCTTGACGACCCTGTCGTTGGCACTCTGCAACCCTTCGTGCACTGGATCGCGTACAACATCCCTGTGACAGCCAGTGGTCTTCCAGAAGGGCTGTCACCGGACGCGATCGTGACCTACCCAGGCCTAGAGGGCATGATCAATGGCGCCAATGGTATTCGCCGTTCAGGCTATTTTGGCCCGCGCCCACCTGAGGACGGCAAAGTACACACCTATAACTTCCGCATATATGCGCTAGACCATGAGATGAATCTGGCCGACGGCCTCAACAAAGCATCGCTGCTCGATGCCATGCGTGGCCACATTCTGGCCACGGGCTTGCTGACCGGCAATTTCCAATACACCGAATAACTGTGATCGAGGAAATCAAGGGGTCGAAATCAAGGGGTCAGATTACTTGATCCGTCAGATCAAGTAATCTGACCCCTTGATTTTTGATTTGCTTGATTTTGCTTTGACTCTTGCAACGATAAAGTCCACCGCCACTTTCACTTTCGGCACCAAGTAGCGTTGTTTTTGATAGAGTAAATAAACCGCCAGCTCTCGGTTCTGAGTAACCTTAAGCTTGGGTTCAAGCTGCAATTCCTGTAGTTCACCACGCTGAAGATAGTCCGCTAACATCCAGCGTGGCGCCATCATAATCCCATCTGCGTTCGCTGCCTTTTTCGCAAGCCACTTGCCGTTATTTGAGATCGCTGCCGGCACAACCGCCGCTGTATGCCACTGTTCATCCTGCTGGTAATACCAAGTCTGTGGACCATTTGGAGTGCGAAAATACAGCCCTTTATGCTCGCGTAACTCCTTCGGGTGGCGGGGGCTGCCGTGTTCAATAAGATAAGCCGGCGCCGCAACTGCGATAAAATCATTGTCCATAAGCCGAATAGCGAGCACCCTTTCATTTGGCGCATACCCGCCACGGATAGCAATGTCCACATCATCGCGACCAAGCGCTGATAGTTCATCGCTCAGGCTGATATCAAGAATAATCTCAGGATAAAGTGCGCTGAACTCCTCCATCAGTGGCAATAAAATACGCTCTCCGATCCCCACCATCGCGCTAATTCTTAGCAACCCCATAGGTTTAGCGTGATAACTGCGCACCGATTCATTGCTTTGTTCTAACTGCTGCAGAATATCCTGCACCTGGGAGAAATAGTCGCGCCCAATCTCAGTGAGCTGTACGCTACGAGTTGTGCGTTTCAATAAGCTAGCGCCCAGGCTTTTCTCTAGGTCCGCCACGCGACGAGATAGGGACGATGAAGGCACATCAAATTGCTTTGCGGCTTTCGTGAAGCTCCCAGTCTCCGCTACCGCGGCAAAGTATTTTAGTGCTCGTAGTTGATCCATTTTACTTTCGCCCCTAGCTATTATTGTCTTAAAGACAATAAAGATTAGCACAACACCCCATATATCCCTGCATTTACTACAGCAATAATGCCTTCATCAAGCCGATTTCACCTTACATGGAGAGACATTATGAGCACTTACACCCAAATCAATCTTGTGGCACGCCCACAGCCAGGCCCAATCACGCCAGAGCTTTTCGAGCTTGTGAAAAAAGACATCCCGAAAGCGGGCCCAGGCGAGATTCTAGTCAAACAAACCCATATGTCCTTAGACCCGGCAATGCGCGGTTGGATGAGCCCAGATATGGATAGCTATGTGCCACCTGTGGGCCTAGGCGAAGTCATGCGCTCTTCGGGCTTAGGTGAGGTTGTTGAAAGTAACAGCCCCGACTTCAAAGTTGGTGACCGTGTTATGGGCATGATGGGGTGGACTGAGTATTATCTTGGTTCTGGCGAAGGCCTTAGACCTGTCCAAGAAGGCCTTGATGCTGAAATGGCGCTTTCTGTTTTTGCACTTCCTGGTCTGACTGCAACACAAGGATTATATGGTTTTACGGAACCTAAAGCAGGCGAGACCATCGTCGTTAGCGGCGCGGCAGGTTCAGTTGGTTCGATAGTTGGACAACTGGCTAAAGCAGATGGCTTGAACGTAGTAGGTGTTGCCGGAAGTGATGAGAAATGCAATTGGTTAACCCAAGAGCTAGGCTTTGATGGCGCGATCAACTACAAGACCGATGACATTTCTGCAAAACTCACAGAGTTAGCACCGAAGGGCATCGACATGTATTTCGAAAATACTGGCGGCCCAATTCAACAACATGTCATCGACCATATGAATGCTCATGGCCGTATTATTGTTTGCGGTATGATTGCAGATTACAGTAGTGCACAGCCAAGCCCAGGGCCTAACTGGATCTCCATCATTAAAAAGCGCCTAATGATTCAAGGCTTCACTATGCCTGATCATTTTGACCAAGTTCCAGCATTAGTCGGAAAACTGGCCCCTTATGTGATGGCAGGAAAGATCAAATACCGCGCCCATACTATCGAAGGCTTAGAGTCATCTATCGAAGGCTTGAACCTACTGTTCACCGGCGGCAACAAAGGCAAGCTGATCGTTAAGCTATAAATCAGTAATCTGCTGCTCATGGCGCAAGTAGTTATGAGCAGCAGATTAGTTCTTTACAACCTTTCAAATTTAAGCGCAGGGTTCGGGATTTCTGGGGTAATTTCCGGCCGTGGATCGAGGATCAAGGGGTCAGATTACTTGATTGACTGGCAACGAGACTTCGCAAAAGAGGAAGACTTTCGATCTCCTCCCCAAGCGTAGTTTTTAACTACGGCCCCGGCCTTGCGCGTTAGTTGTTGTTTGAATTGATCACCGCCTAATACCCAACCTTTATTCGCGTGGCTTCGAATTTCATCGACAAGCTCTGTTGATAACGGCCCTGCAAATAATTGTCGATACGCTTGCACCCGTCCTGCTTTCGTTGCAGCCAAGCGCTTATATTCTTGATGCTCCGTCACGAGCCCTATATCAATTCCCATTCCATTATGGCGAAAGCTCGACCAAGGGTATTCTCCAGGCTGCGCAACCATCCGAGCTCTAACAGGATTGAGTTCTATATACCGACTAACGGCGAGAAAATACTCCGTCGAAGAAACTAACGATGACTTGTATCGCCCTTCCCACAAAGTCCCCGTTCGTTCGTAAGTTAAGTTTATATAGCGCACAAAACGACGACCTAGCGCCTGCATAAAATGAGGGATACTGTCTTTACTAGCACCACTCGCTAGCAAATGTACGTGATTAGTCATCAGTACAAATGCATGTATTTTAACGTCTGCGACCAAGGCGGCCTCTTTGAGGGTATGAAGATAAAACGCATAGTCCGCCACACTGAAAAAACAAACCGAGCGATTATTGCCCCTTTGAATAAGATGCTGCGGACAACCATCGATATGCAATCTTGGCTTCCTTGCCATAATGCGACCCTGTTGTGAATTTGTGTTGTCGTATTAAGAGTAGAACGAAGTCGGTAAATTTCAAGTGTTCTGACCCCTTGATTATGGCTATACTCAGGTGACATTCTCAAAAATAACAAAAAGAGAACTCTTATGAGAAAAATCGTGCTCGCCTGCCTGATTCTTTCGCTTTTTTCCCATGCTGTCTCTGCCCAGCGCCCAATTCGACAGCTACTGCCATTGCGTGCTTATACGCTGCAAGATTATCAAGCTATCGCGTTCGCCGATGCATTGGCATTGCCCTCTTCCATCGAAGCGTCTTCCTATGCTGGCGTCGCCATGAATGCACAGGACAATCTAATAATTCTTAGCCGTGGCACTCCGACTTTTTTGGAGTTCGAGAAAAATGGACGCTTTGTGCGTTCATTCGGCGCTGATAACCTATTCAACCGCAGCCACGGTCTTCACATCGACAAAGACAATAATATTTGGGCAACCGATGTCTCTGACCATGTTGTCTTAAAACTCGACTCTGACGGTAATGTGTTGATGAGCTTAGGGACCAAAGGTGAATCCGGTGCATGGGATGAATCCACAGGCAGTCATCTATTCTCGCAACCTAACGATGTAGCCTTAGATTCAATTGGCAATATCTACGTCGCGCAAGGTCACGGCGGCGATTTTCCTGGCATTCTGAAATTCAGCCCTAGCGGAGAATTCATTACAAAATGGGGCAGTAAAGGCTATGGTCCGGGCGAGTTTGTCACCGCCCATGCCATTGAGATTGATGCAGACGACGTGCTGTATGTTGCAGACCGAGAAAGCATGCGTGTGCAACGTTATGACACCAGTGGCAATATGCTGCGCGAGTGGAAATTCGATGCGATGGTCTGTGCCATGTTTTTGCATAGCGATGGCAATATGTACATCACCACAGGCTTTGATGGGGAATTGGCAAAGGTAGATATGGATGGCAATGTGCTCGGCTCCATTGGTAGTCCAGGCACCGGCAATGGTCAGTTTGGGGAAGCCCATGCCTTAACGCTAGATAGCGAGAACAATGCCTACATTAGCGATGTCATTCTCAATCGCATACAGAAATTCGCAAAACAATAATATTGGAGTCTCACCACTATGCGCATCACCAAGTTCAGTAAATTTACCTGCTCAATGTTATTACTATTACCGACACTGGCATTTTCACAAAGTTGGACGGATGAATACCCACCCACCATCAACCATGGCCCAACGCCCTATAACCCTGTCATCAACTGGCTTAAACCCATCGCTGAACCAGGCTTAGTTTGGGGCTCTCATCCGGGGCTTGTAGTCGACTCAGCAGAGCGCATTTTTATTATTCAACGTGGCGAACTACATGCTCCTGACCCGTTACCAGCTGGCTTCACAGACTTCTATGGCTCTGTACCAGAAATGACAGCGCTAATTCCACCTGAAGGGACAAAGCGCGAAATGCAAAATGTTATTTTCATCGTAAATGATAAAGGCGACTTAGTAGAAAAGTGGAACCAGTGGGACTATCTATTTGAAGGCACCGCTGGCCCGCATAAAATCGCCATCAACCCATACGACCCTGAGCGCAAAGTTTGGGTTGTCAATGACGGGCGCGAGCAGATCCATGCCTTCTCTAATGATGGTAAAGAATTAGTGATGTCATTAGGTGTATGGAATGAAACCGCCAATGATGAAACCCATCTTGGACGACCACAGGACATCGCCTTTTTAAGTGACGGAAGTATCGTTGTGGCCGATGGTTTAACAAATTCACGAATCATCAAATTCGACAAAGACGGAAATTACATCAGCGATTGGGGCAGTAAAGGTTCAGCTGAAGGTCAGTTTGATGCCGTTCATGCAGTCGCAGTAGACAAACAAGATCGCATTTACGTTGCTGATCGCAACAATGACCGAGTACAAGTGTTCGACAAAAACGGCAAACACTTAAACACGTGGCCAGAATTGAATTTCCCCAATCATATTCTCATTACAGAAAATCAAGATGTTTGGGTGATCGATAATCAGCCAGTACGCATGGTGAAATTCGATACAGAAGGCAATCGCCTCTATTCTTGGGATATGCATGGACGTGGTCCGGGAGAGTTTGAAGAACTACATGAATTTTCCGTTGACGAAAATGGCAATTGGTATGGAGCTGACAACGTTCTAGGGCGTTCGTTGAAGTTTTCACCTAAGAGCAATGCAGCCCCTAATCTTTTGATTCAGGAAAAAACTCAATAAGTCGTCACTTACGCATTTGCAATATTGCAGGCGGTTGATTTCTATAACTTTCAACCGCCTGCATTCACATCGACGGCATTTAGTTATGCAGCGATCGCTTGTTTTTCTTTTTCCATCTCAGTGACTAGCACCTCGGCTTGTTCAGCTGTCAGGTACTGTTTTGCCCTTTTAAAAATATCACTCTCTTCTTCTTCAACATGATGATCCACAGCGTGCTTTAGTTCTTTGAACACCTCTAGCCATTCATCACTTTCGATTGGCGTATTACTTACTTTGTCGAGCTGCTTTTCAATCTCTTCATGCTCATGTTCGCCGTGCTCTAAATCTTCTTCGACCGCCTCTTTGTTAGTGGCGTCATCGATTGCTTTGTAGAAAGTCCTCTCTTCACTCTCGGCATGAACAATTAGCTCTTCTTTAATTTCGAGAAAAAGTGCCTCGCGCTGCCCAGCAGTCTCAGACTTTAGGACTTGCTCCATTAAACCGTCTACTTTCTCGTGATCCCTTGTAATGTATTGATAGATATCCATTTCATACTCCACAGTTGATAGAATTTAAAAAGTGCTCGAATGATAAATAGCAACAACTGTGCCACCGATATTTTATTTCATAAAAACAGCAACTTAAAATTATTCTAACGAATAGATAGGAAAGCGAAGCAGAAGTAATTACTAGCAGGCATAGTAAAAATTACACGATCATGCTCACCGAAAATCAAGGGGTCAGATTACTTGATTTATCTAAAAGGGTCCCAGAAATAGTGATGAAAGACCTCACTGAATGTGGACGCCACAGGAACACCGTTTGCTATTGCTGGGATATAGACCGCGTTTCTGATCCTCTTGTCGACCTCACCCGCGCACTGACTATCATCAGCTAGCTTTGATAGCCGAACGTCAACGACCTGCCCACTGGCGGAGACCGACACCATGGCAGAGATCGGCAACTCACGCACATCAAAGCAGAACAATCTATACTGCAGAATGACGCGTTGAGCAGCGCTATAGTGAGGCCCTAAACGTTCAATGTCGTAAAGGTGATTCTCTAGTATTTCAATATTTTTTTCGTCACCTTTTTGCTCATAGATCACAGAGAAATTAAACCGTATATTGGTTCTTTTGCCATCGACAATCGCAGGTGTTATGCGCGTAGTCCTGGTAGCCCGAACAATAACGTTCCGCATTCTTTGCTCTATTCCAACGTCATTGTTACTAAAACAAATCGCTCCTTGAATATCTCCACTTAGGTGAACCATCCCTTCACATTTTATTAAAATGGCACCTGCATCTCGGTGATCCGGGAAGCGTAATTTTTCGATGAATGCAGGCAACGCATCGCTGAAGCTAGCAGGAGTAACCGCGCGAGCACTCTCTGCGGAAAATGATGGCATTGCCGTGCAAAGCGCGAACGCGACAAGCAGCACCTTTCTATATTTCAATGCCATCAATAAAAACATTACGATCCTTGTATGATGTGGTCAATCGAGAGAGCAACCTAAGCGCTAGCGAGCATGCTCTGAACAATAGCGCAGTTAACTTTTGGCTCTAAGTTATAATTGGAATCAAGTAATCTGACCCCTTGATTCTGACCCCTTGATTCCCTTGATTCCTTGATTCCCTCGATTCCTTAATTGTCTAATGCATAACGCGCACCCACGAACTAGAAGGGATTTCTTTCGTGCAGATTAAACGGACTTCGATCACTAAACAACTAAATAATCCAATGCGCCATGTCGCTATCTTTAATAATTCTCATATACTATGGGCGCAAATGCTGACACTAAATTAGTTCAAAACCAGATGGAGCAAAACACGATGAAGGCCCCTATAGCGCTATTGGTACACCGAGCACTGATAAGTTGCTTTGCTATAATTATTTTCCCTCTTGCAGCCAACGCTGCATCTAAAGAGGAAATCGACATCAATGTAGAGGAAGCATTAGCGAAATTTTCTCAAGAATCACCCGCCGGCCAGCGTCTGGCTGAACGCGCCGTCGGGATGTTGGTATTCCCAAGAGTGATCAAGGCGGGCATCGGTATTGGCGGTGAGTATGGCGAAGGGGCCTTGCTAGTTAACGGGCAAACCGTCGACTATTACAATACTGCCTCAGCATCCATCGGCTTTCAGCTCGGTGCACAGGTGAAGTCACAGATCATCATGTTCATGACAGAAGATGCGTTGGCAAACTTTCGCAATAGCGATGGCTGGGAAGCAGGAGTTGATGGCAGTGTCGCCTTAGTCGAATTCGGCGCTGGCGGAGAAGTCAGCTCCAACTCTGCGCAATCACCTATTATTGGATTCATCTTCTCGAACAAAGGCTTGATGTATAACCTGACCTTTGAAGGATCGAAAATGACGAAGCTCAATCGCTAGTCATTCATCTTTGTCCACGCCGCCGCAATAGTTTCCCCCCAACTATTTGCGGCGATCTCAGTTGCAATCTCATCCTGACGGATCTCCAGCATTATTGCTGGAATATCATACTTAGCTCCGTGAATTGGGAGCGTGTAATCGATCCCCTCCTCAACTGCATAAGGCTCGTTATCTCCCACCGCTTCGCTTAGTTGCGCTTGCATTGCTATACGCAATCGCTTCGATAGAACACTATCGTTTTCGTAACACACAGCAATTGGCCAAGGTCGATCTTGTGTGTGCAGAAATGGGGTAAAGCTATGGATGCTTAGCAGCAAGGAGGTTTGCGACGTACGTGTGCTTAACAAGGCGTCAATTGCCTTATGATAAGGGTCGAAAAAATGAATTCGCCTTAGCAGACGCTCTTCTTGCGTCAGTTGCTCATTAGCAGGAATGGCAATATTAGCGCTAGTTGCAGGAATTAGATCCTCACGCTCAAGACAACGATTGCAATCGATCACTAGTCGGGAATAATTACTGAACACGAGAGGCGCATCGAGCCGTTCTGACAGATATCGCGCCACCCAAAGTGCCCCAATGTCCCATGCAATATGAGATGCTAATTGATCGGCATCCAATCCTAGCCCTCGAAACTGCTTGGGCACGCGATTGGAGGCATGATCACACAACAACACTACATTGCTCTGGCCATGTTCATTTAACACGCTAAATGCGGGTGGTTCGTCAGACATTAGTATGTGTGACATTAAGTAGCAGCGGGCTCAATCACTTCGTCAGCGCGCACCTCGAAGCGAGTAAGTTCGGTCAAACCAAAATTGTTGCTCAGTGAAACATCGGTCGCGTCACGGCCATGGGCCATCAACACGCGCCCAATTAAACGCTTATTATTGCGTGGATCAAAGGTATGCCATTGCCCACCGATATAGGCCTCAAACCAGGCAGCAAAATCCATTTTGCCATAGGGGGGTGGCTCACCAATGTCGCTCAAATAGCCCATGCAATACCGCGCAGGAATATTCAAGCAACGGCAAAACGTCACTGCTAGATGAGTGTAGTCTCGACACACACCGATTTGCGATTGATATACCTGGCTTGCCGTCATAGTGCTGTTGGCGTGGGCATAGCTAAACTTGATATGCCCATGCACAAAGTCGCAAATATCTTGAACTCGCTGCCATCCGGTGCTGCCATTGCCAAAGAGTCTCCATGCCTCATTGACCATTAGGTCTGTTTCGCAGTAACGGCTCCCCAATAAATAAACCAAGGCTTCCTCTGGCAAGGCTTGCACTTCAAACTGCTGCGCATCTAACGCAACGGGGTCCCGCTCACCATCATCATAGATCATTGCGTCGTTAGAAATGAGTGTTTCACCCTCTGGCAACACAAGCCTAGTGATCCAGTTGCCATACAAATCTCGGTATCCGCTCATCGGTATCGGTGGGTCAGTCAATATTTGATCCGGACTCAATAGAAAGCTCGCCCGTGATGAATGGACATTCAAAGTCAGGATCATCGGCGTAGGCTGGGGGCAGGAATACACTAGTTCGTAACCAATTCGAATCTTCATATCGCTCTCTTTGAAGTGATGGGCCTGCAAGTTGCAAGCGAGAAATTAGTAGCAGTAGAAATCTTTGAGCGATCGGGTGGAGGAAGGCAATGCCATCAATCTAAGGTACGCTTGATCGTATGCAAGAATCAAGGGGTCAGATCACTTGATTTTATTACACTTAGAAGATGGGAAGGATCAAGTAATCTGACCCCTTGACCCCTTGATCCCTTGATCCTATTGTTGAAAAGTCAGAAACCGGTATGATGCTTGTTCGCACCTGAAACGAAATCAAACACTATGGAAGCAATCCAGACCTGGACCGGCGCTCTAGACTCAAGCCAACGTTTACTGCTCCTACTGGCAGTAGCCGTGGCTGCCCACTTATTAGTCACCGTCATTCGCAAACTGTCTTCTTACGCCATTCGCCACTCCAGTGAGCGCAATTACCGCAAGACTGTGTCATTAATTAGCCTATTCTCGAGCTCATCAATCTTTTTTATCTACTTTACGGCTGTTGGCATTGCCTTGAGCGAGCTTGGCGTCCCCATTGCCGGCTACCTCGCTAGCGCCTCTATTATCGGCCTTGCAGTAGGTTTCGGTTCGCAGGGTTTAGTGCAAGACATCGTCTCGGGGCTTACCTCGATCTTTTCCAATATTTACGATATTGGCGATATGGTGGAGATTGGCGGGCAAGTGGGTGTGGTGAAAAACATTGGCTTACGCTTTCTTGAGATCGAAAACCCACTCGGGGCCAGAGTAATGGTTCCCAACCGCCTTGTAACCAATGTAATTAACTATCAGCGCGGCTATATTCGTTGTATCGCCGACATTACCCTGCCCGAACACGAAGACCCGAACCTTGTAGAGCGTCTCACGCTGATCGCCAACAGCGTGCAAGAGCAATTTCCTGGTATTCTTGTCACGAGGCCTTCAATCGAAGGCATTCAAAAAACCGGTGCCGGACGACGCTATTTGCGCATCAAGTTTCGCATTTGGCCAGGCAGAGGCGCTCCGATTGAGCAATCGTTTCGACAGGAAGTGGTGAGTGAAATTAGTAAGCTTGAGTCTAGCTATAAAGAGTGGATGACTGCCGTTTATTATGAAGTCGAACCGAAACTGCGCAACCCAAGAACGAAAAAGCCCGCTTAAATGCGGGCTTCTCCAAGCAACAGCTATTACCTTTTAGTTAAAAGGACACCTGCATACTTAGCCAGAAATTGCGGCTAGCGGCGATCACATTGTAGTGATCGGTGAATTGCACTTCGTCGGTATCCGACTCATACACACCATTGCCATCTAAATCGACAAACTTTGTGCTGTAGGTCGTAAAGTCTTCATCGAACAAGTTATTAACGCGTCCGAACACGGTGATGTTTTCATTCACTTTATAACTCACGCCTAGATTCCACAGATCATATTGCTCGTAGTACTGCGCCTCATCAAGCACTGTATTCCAACCGCGGTAACGGTCCGAGCGTAACTCCGACTGCAAGCTTACTGTTAGACTGTCAAATACCGTCCAATCAACTGTCGCATTAAGCATGTGCTCTGCAGTGTTAGTAAGCGGCTCGCCTTTTTGTGGGCCACTCTTCTGTTCGCTATCGGTCCAAGTGTAGTTAGCATTGAAAGACCAGCTGTCATTGATAGGATAACGCCCTGCAAGCTCAACCCCTTTGATCCCGACTTCATCGATATTGACCTTCTGACTGTACGTCGTATAACCCAAAGAGTCGTATGCACCTAGATTCACACAAGGGCGGGCGCCACCAGTTGTCCTACAACTTTGTACAGTATCGCCCCGAGCAATCTTGTCCTCAAACTTGGTATTAAAATAAGTGACATTAAAGTTTTGCCCGTTGAAGCCATTCCAGTACAGCGCGATCTCACTGTTCACACTCGTTTCAGGAGTCAAATCAGGGTTTCCTGCGAAAGGCGAAGTTCCTTGCCCACCAAAACCAGTGATGCCGTCATAGAGATCTGTGGTTTGAGGCGTCTTATAGCCCGTGCTCACCCCACCTTTTAATGTCCATGTGTCACTCAATGTGTAGACGCCATATAAACGCGGTGATAATTGACTACCAAACACCTCGTGTTCGTCAAAACGCACACCTGCGGTGATGGTGAACGGATCCACCGGCGTCCAGCTATCTTCAATGAATAGCGAGTACATCTCTTGGTCTTGCACACCACCAGGGTTATTGCTTTCCAGACCAAACACACCATCCTCTAGCTCACCATCAATCATCTGACCACCAATCATCAGAATGTGATTACCAAAGGCTTCTAATGGAATACTAATATTGGCATCCAAAGTGTATTGTCGGCTATCTAGCGGACGATCCGGACGCGGCAAGAACGTACTCTCGGCCAACGCTTTGCGGTCCTCTTCTGCCATGCCTTCGTAGGCACCTGTTGCGTAATACATCTCTGCCAATAACAAACGCTCGTCTACTGATAAAGGTAGAGTGCGACCTTCATTGGCTGTATCCACATAGGCTAATGAGATAGAGCTGGTACCGAAGCGCCATTCACCATCATGGCGCAATGACCACCAGTCACGATTAAATTCCTGATCAGCGGCATAGCCTGCTCGCGGATTCAAACTGCCACGACTTTCTCGCCAAAGCGCTTCGATATTGTCCTTAGTACCTAATGGGTAGCTCAACGCACCAGTGGCAGGATCTGTAAATGGCGTGTTGTCATACACTTGTGCTGATGTATCAAAATCAAAACGAATTGTGTTCGCCTCATTGGGCGTAAAAGTCAGGCTCAACCCGTATTCTTTGGTTTCCGAATCAACAGTCCTACCACCACCGCCAAATCCAACGCTGCGACTGTGAATGCCACCTGCAGGGTCGATCACGGGCTTTAACTCAGGCGATGAAGGGTCTGACTCATAGAAACTCCCTCGCAGTCCTAATGCCAATACATTGGGGATCAACGGACCAGTCAGCGAAAATTCGCCCTGTCTGTCGTCGCCGAACTGTTCATTCTCTTGCATCGTGCCGCTGACAGTGGCTGAACCAAACCAACGATCCGTGACTTTCTTGGTAATAATATTGATCACGCCACCAAGCGCATCGGCACCATACAGTGTCGATGCTGGCCCACGGATCACTTCAATACGCTCGATAGACTCAGCAGGAGGCATATGCCCAAAAGCATTGCCACCAAAGTTATTCGGGTAAATATCACCGTGATTGTTTTGGCGCTTGCCATCAATTAGATACAGCGTGTACTCACCCGTTAGGCCGCGCATACTAACGCTGCCCTGCCCAGTTTTGTCTCGGCTAGTGCCGATATCAACACCTTCTTGATACTTCAACATATCCAAGAGATTTACGTGCGGGCGAGTTAGAATCTCCCCCTGAGAAATCACTGAAATACTCGCGGGCGCATCGGTAATTTTCTGCTCAAAACCTGACGCGGTGACTACAATCTCCTCTACAGAATCGTTTTCAGCAGCAATAACATTGAACGTGGCAAGGGATATGGCAGCGCTGAGACTGCATAGAACATGGCGCCTAGGTTTAACAGTGAACATCGTACTCTCCAATTGATAACGTAATGACGAATGAGAATTATTGTTATTTGAGAGTGATTGTCAACAACTTCTTGCTTTATATCAAACGGAAGTCGTCACACTGCGACAATGTGCCACATTGGAAAACACCCATTTTGCGCCCATTGTAGTAATACAGAATACTTGAAGTACCATTCATCAGTGGCTTATGGTGCTGCAATCCCGTGTCGAGGAACCCAATATGACTAGACTTCAATTCGCCAGATTCACCGTAGGTTTATTAGTGGCAAGCAGCATTCATGTTTTTGCTCAACCAATAGATCCTGACTACCAAGCCTTCCTCCAAGCTAAAGGAGAAGCTCCTTGGATAATCGCCAATGCCGACCACCCGCTAGCGAACTCCGCATACCGCCCCATCCCACCATTAGCGACATTCCCAGCGGATACAGCAAAACGAGATCTAGGCTTTGCGTTATTCCATGACACCTCACTTTCCAGCGACGGCACTGTCGCTTGCAACACTTGTCATATGGGTATGATGGGCGGCACCGACGGCATGACTATCGCAAGAGGAGTCAATGGAGAACGTGGCTCTCGAAACACACCAACTGTCTTCAATGCCGCATTCAATTTTCGGCAGTTTTGGGATGGTCGTGCCTTCGATCTAGACACGCAGTCCATAGAGCCTATTACTAACCCTGTGGAGATGGGGCACAATCTAGAAGTAGTGATAAACAACTTGCAGGCCGACACTCGTTACACTGCCCTGTTTGAACAGGCCTATAGCGACGGCGTCACGGTTGCGAACCTAGCAAATGCGCTTTCACAACATACTAAAGATATGACACGCACTGACTCTCCCTTCAATGACTATTTAACTGATTCCAACAATCAGCTTTCCGAACAGGCCATGCGCGGTAAAGAGCGTTTTAACGCTGTAGGCTGTGTTTCATGCCATAACGGCATAAACCTTGGAGGCAACTCCTATCAACCTGTGGCAAGCTCACTAAGCACCGCCTTGCAGTATGCATTGCCAGGTGAACAAGGTTTAGCCGAACGCACTGGCCGAGAGCAAGATCAACTAGTCTTTAAGGTCCCACAATTGCACAACGTCGCGATGACCGCACCCTACTACCATGATGGCAGCGTCGGCACACTTCCCGATGCGATTAGGCGCATGGCTAACCATCAATCTGGGCGCGTATTAAGTGACGAAGATGTGGCTGACATTACGGCTTTTCTCACCACGCTCAATAGCGCATTTTTCAACACTGGTATGCACAATATGAACAACTCGCAATTGCAAGATGCTATGCGCCGACAGATGCCCGATGCGATGGGACAAGGGCATATGATGCACGATCAAGAGCACATGCAACATATGCGACATATGCAAAATGGGCATCATGCCCCAGCAGTAAATGACACTGAAAACAACGCAACTCATCAACACGGAGCTCACTAATGTTGATTCCTCAAACGCTGATGAAATTACCTCAAAAACCACTCCTAGCTGGGCTGCTCATCGCCAGCCTGACTTTCCCAACGCTAGGGTTTGCACAAAGCAGTGATGCACATCATCGGGAGTATCAAGCGGCCTTGGACGTCGTCACTAGCAGTGAAGCGAAACTCACGGAGGCCATGCAGCAAGTGCAATCAGGCCAAGTGGCACATTATGACTTTCTGCAATTTGAATTGATCGAGTTGATCCGCCACACGCGTGCATTGGCCTGGCCCCCTGGAAGCGTTGCTACAAACACTAAGGACGCAATTCACGAGGAAGCAATTGCTTTGCGTAACTCAGCCGAGGCATTGGAATGGGTTGTAACAGACTTCCTGCGCGCTTTTGCACAAGTGCGCAGCGCCGCAAGCAATACCTTGGATATTGCCGAACAAGCCTTGCCAGATGCAACTGATTCTACAAAAGCAGACTGGCAAGCTCTGCAAGTCGAAACTCTAAAGTTTATGGCCTCGGCATATCAGCAAGGCTCCGAAGAACTTGCGCAGGCGTTTGATAGGGTGTTAGCGAACGATTTATCCGAACAAACTACTCGTGAGCTATCGTTTCAAAAAGAACGTCTTGCTATATACCCCGATCAACTACAAGGCTTCATTGATAAGCTAGTGGATTCAGACGTGGATGTGCGCGCCGCTAAACTAAAAGCCATGTACGAAGCCGCGATTTAAACGCGGCTTCGTATGCCTGCTTAGCTAGGGTAGTTTTCTAAGACGTTTAGGAACGCCTCACGGAAGGAAGGTCTAGCGTCGTCTTCATGCATATACTCCCCTGGGCTTACACTGTGAAAACGAGAGATCTCCCCAGCCCACACACGCTCACCAGTGCTTCTATCGACCATGCTGATTTCGATAACTGCAAGATAGCGCAGCTCGACATTAATACTCTCCATTCGTATGAATGGGTCTATCTCTTGCTGCTCAGCATCTAGGCTAATATGTTTGTAACTTAAGGTGATGGCAAGATCACTATTTCGATCCCCTTTGTACAAGCCTTTCTCTCTTACAGCATCTTCAAATTCACTTAACATATAGCTTTCTAGAAACATCGGCATGTCTTTTGTATCGAGACTATAGGTGGCATATTCCGAATAGTTCCCTGGACAACACAGTGTTACTCTGGACCCAATTTGCGGGCTTGAGCTAGCACAGGCGGCTAGCGTTAAAGCGATTAAAAAGACAGTTGCTACTTTTTTCATCGAATCAAATTTCATTGTGTGTTCCTTAGATAACGGATTGATAGCTCGCCTAGTAAATCACTTATTAAACGAGGCTTATATAATCAGCTTAAAGGCATGCCCTGCCCCCGACAAGTACAGCGCAGCCCACAATATTGACCTAAAACAATGAAAGACAGAATATTTTTACACACAGTGACTTTTGCCACTCAAGCTTAGCAAATCTTGCCCTAAATCTAATTTTCCGACATAGACGCTTGTTAGCACCCACAAACGGCTATATTCTCACTCCTATCCACTTTTTCACTTGCCCCCTCTTTAGGGCTAAAACGAGCATTGTTATGAGAGTTGCCTTATCCCTGTTAAGCCTCGCATTATTGGCTGCCTGTTCCGAACCAACGCAAACAACTAGTCCCGAGCAAACACCCCCTCTACCCGTCGTCGAAGCGCAGGAAGCACAAGGCTGGCCCCATGGGTACATGGCGGCTGTAGCAAACCCCTATGCTACCGAGGCCGCCGTGACTATGTTGCAACAAGGTGGGCACGCTGTAGACGCGGCAATCGCGGCGCATGCGGTGCTTGGCTTAGTCGAGCCTGAAAGCTCCGGTATCGGCGGTGGCGGATTTTTTGTTGTTTACGAGCAAGACACTCAAAGCGTACGCTTTTTAGATGGCAGAGAAACGGCGCCAGCTGGCGCTACTGCCGACATGTTTATGCGAGAAAATACCGAGATGGGCTTTCTCGATGCATGGCAAAGTGGCCATGCGGTTGGCGTGCCCGGTGCTATCGCATTATACAAATTGGCACACGACACGTATGGAAAATTGCCGTGGCACACCCTATTCGAGCCAGCCATTACTTTAGCTAGCGAGGGCTTTGTTGTGTCAGCAAAGATGGCCGGCTATTTGCCGCAGATGGCACAGATTTCTCGCTTAGATGAAAACCCAGGTTCTGCACAATACTTCTACCCTAACGGACAACCACTGCAAGCTGGCAGCACATTGCGTAATCCTGAATATGCCAATACCTTGCAGCGCGTTGCTGATGAAGGCCCCTCAGCTTTCTACAGCGGTGAGATCGCCCAAGCCATGGCGGCAGCGGCGCAAGCAGGCCCTGACCGTGGCACAATGACGGTTGCAGACATCGAGGCTTATACCGCTGTTGAACGGGATGCAATCTGCGGCCCCTGGCGAGATCTCACTATCTGTTCGGCGACGCCGCCATCCTCTGGCGCCATGCAAATTATGCTTGCCAATCTTTATGACGAATTAGTGCCTGAAAACCCAACTCAAGCACAAAGGATTACCGCATTCGTCGACGCCCAGCGCATGTCCTATGCTGATCGTGATTATTATTTTGGCGACCCAGATCACGTAGAGGTCCCGCTTGAGCAGTTGTTAGACCCGCGCTACATCGAGTCGCGCGCCGCCAATCCTACGCCACCGGGCGATACTCCAAGCCACGGAGACCCCGCCGCCGTGTTGAATCAGGACAGTGTCGCAATTTGGGCACAAGACAGCACAAATGAGGCCGCAGGTACGACCCATTTCTCTATCGTGGACAGCGAAGGCAATGCGGTTTCAAGTACCATGACCGTCGAATCGCCATTTGGCTCAGGCCGCTGGGCAGCGGGTTTTGTTTTAAACAATGAGATGACTGATTTTGCCCGCGGTTTCGATGCTGATACACCAGAGCCTGCAAATATGATTCGCCCCGGCGCTCGCCCTCGTTCGTCGATGTCCCCAACAATCATTCTCGATTCAGACAGTGAACTTTATATGGTCACAGGCTCCCCAGGTGGCAATTCCATTCCCGCCTATACGGCCAAAACAGTGATGGGAATTGTGGATTGGGGAATGAGCGTCCAAGAAGCGGTTAACTTCCCTAATATTATCGCTCGCGGTGACACTGTTAGAGTTGAGATTGGCCGAGAACCCGGCCAAAGCTTAGCCGACCAATTAAACGCAATTGGCTATAACGTGCAAGAAGTAGACGGTGAAAACTCTGGCCTACACGTTATCTTAGTGACTGAAGACGGTCTCATTGGTGCCGCTGACCCACGCCGAGAAGGCACTGTGATGAGTGGTAGCGTGACACAATAACTAGTTCACACTAGTCCAGTTCTTTTACTAGAGAGATTGCCCCACGTATCTCCCCGACTTGATAGCCTAACGCTAAATCGTTCGGATACTTACTGCGAATCGCGCTGATAAGCTGTACACTGACCTCACTACCATGGCAGGTCAAACACAGCGGCGCGGTTGGCTGAGCCTGCATATATCGAAACTGTCCATTAACAGTCTCTGCTACATTCAAGTTAGCGCCTGGCTCCCCCATCTTTTGCTTCTGGTCAAATGTCATCAGCACTTGTCGTTCCCAATTGTCCGGGATCGCCGTTTCGCTATTGCGCGCTTTCAAACTCACGCGGCTCACATCCCAACCAGTATCGGCGCTTAGTTGCGCCGCAATTTGTGGCGCTTGTACGGCGCATACATCGACTGCATTGAGGGGCCCTCCTTCAGTCATAGCCGTCTGTAATGTGGGCAGTAAGGTGCCAACAAAGCGTTGAGTAATTTGCGAGGCCTCATTGACCAATGCCGGAGAAGCAAATTGCGGCATTCCCGCAGTTGTGACCGGAGCCGCTGGCACACTATTGCTAGCGATTGGATCATTGGGCGCGCAAGCATTCAACGCCATAACGGCAATACTGACTAGCGTCAGCTTCTGCTTAAATTGATTCATAATGCTCCCTGTAGCAACTGGCACTTTGCTTTCGACACAAGCCAATAGTAAGCGCCTAAAGTGTTATGCTCCACTGGTAGTTCAGCATTTATTGATCTAGCTCTAACACTTTTGTTGATTACACCAGCCAACAACTGGAATATGAGGTGAATTGCGCTCACTACTGCATAGAACATACTAATCATAGGATTGCATTGTGCAAGAAAACTCACCAGCACATACAAAACCTGCACACGCTGACATCGTGCTACAGGCCACTAAACTCTCCAAGTACTATCAAATGGGAGAGGTCAGAGTTCAAGCCTTACACAATGTTGATCTCAGCCTGCATCAAGGGGAATTGCTCGTCCTTTTAGGTGCCTCTGGCAGCGGCAAATCGACACTATTGAATATTCTCGGCGGACTAGATGTTGCCAGCAGCGGCAGCCTGTTCTTTGGCTCGCAGCAATTGAGCCACGCTAGCTCTAGTGAGTTGACACAATACCGCCGCGAACATGTCGGTTTTGTCTTTCAATTTTACAACCTCATCTCAAGCCTCACCGCGCGCGAGAACGTCGCGCTTGTCACCGATATCGCCGCAGATCCAATGCGTCCGGAAGATGCTCTGGCACTAGTCGGTTTAGAGTCACGCATCGATCATTTTCCTGCGCAATTATCCGGAGGTGAACAACAACGCGTTGCCATAGCCAGAGCCATCGCTAAGCGGCCACACATCTTACTCTGTGACGAGCCAACGGGTGCATTGGATGCCAATACTGGCAGGCTCGTATTGAACGTACTCGATCAGGTGAATCGAGAAACGGGCACCGCAACCGCCATCATTACTCACAATGCGGCCATCGGCAGTATGGGCGATAGCATAGTGCATATGAGTAGTGGCGAAATCACGCAGCGGCTCTACAACGAGGTGCGTGCTGACGTGGAGCATATCGAGTGGTAAGCAAAACCGAACACTTCACCCGTGCCTTGCACTGGCGCGCATTAAGCTTCAAATTGCTACGCGAATGTTGGCAACTAAAAGGTCAGTTATTCTCGATTGCCTTAGTAGTGGCCACTGGCATCATGACAGTCGTCACTATGCGAGGTAGTTACGAATCTTTGGTGCAAGCGCAACAGCAATATTACAACGACACGCGTTTTGCTGATGTTTGGAGCAGCCTACGCCGCGCCCCCGAATCATTGCGCGAACAAATCCAAGCTATTCCAGGGGTCGCCCTCGCAGATACGCGCGTAAGTTTCCTTGCAACATTAGATCTTGTAGGCCTAGATGCGCCCGCCCAAGGCCGGTTCGTCTCATTGCCTGAAACTAGGCGCCCAATACTCAATGATATTCGACTCATTCGCGGGCGCTATGTGGAAGCCGGCGCGCCCGATGAAGTGATTCTGAGTGAGAAGTTTGCCAATGCGCGAGCGCTTGGCCCTGGAGACGAGATTCGCGCCATTATCAACGGTCGTGCCCGTGATTTAGACATTGTCGGCATTGCCATATCGCCAGAGCATTCCTATACAGTACCTCCTGGCTCCTTATTACCTGAAGATGATCGCTACGGCATATTATGGATGGGAAGACGCGCACTTGGGCCCGCCTATGACATGGATGGGGCGTTCAATGAAGCATTTGTAAAACTGGCGCCCGGCATCAATGAGCTTGCAGTGATTGACCATCTGAATGATCTATTAGAGCCATACGGTGGCTACGGAGCTTATGCGCGACTCGATCAAGCATCACACCTAATGTTGCAGGGTGAACTCGATCAGAATCGCGTGATGGGCACAGCGATACCGGCCGTGTTTCTTGCTGTCGCCGTTTTCTTATTGCATCTGGTGCTTGGCCGCATGATCGCCACCCAACGTGGAGAGATTGCCGTGTTAAAAGCCTTCGGTTATCGCGATGCAGAGGTGGGGCGTCATTTTCTGACATTCGCGCTAGTCGCTGTGTTTTTTGGCGCGCTGATTGGCACAATAGGTGGGGTGCTGCTCGGGCGTGTTTACATTGATGTGTATCGGCAATATTTTGATCTGCCAGACCTGCATTATCAGCTCAGCCCAAGCCTATTATTAATAGCCTTAGTCATCAGCCTCGGGGGTGCGTTCAGCGGTGCCATGGGAGCTATTCGCAAAGCCGTGCGCTTGCCGCCAGCCGAAGCTATGCGCCCCGAACCCCCTGCGCGCTTTACACCTGGAATATTAGAGCGCTCAGGGATTGGCCGCCTGCTGCCAGCCTCGGGGCGTATGATATTGCGCAACGTAGAGCGTAAACCCTTGCAAGCATTCTTCTCGTCGCTCGGAGTAGCGTTCTCAGTTTCCATCCTCCTGATTGGTCTATTCATGTTTGACTCAGTCAACCACATGATCGATTTACAGTTTCGCAAGATTCAGCGCGAAGATATCACCGTGTCGTTCTTGCAAAACATCAATGCGGCGGCACGTCATGATCTTGCACGCCTTGACGGCGTCACACGTGTCGAAACCTTTCGCACAGTACCAGTACGTTTGCGCAACCAACACTGGAGTCGTGAAGTCGCTATTCAAGGCATGCAAAATGATGGTCAACTGCGCCGCATAATTAACGCAAACGGCGCGATCCAAACGCTGCCTGCCCAGGGGCTTGTTCTGAGCCGAGTTTTAGCGAACCGTCTGCGAGTCGCAGTAGGTGATACTCTAGAGGTAGAGATGCTAGAAGGTAAGCGCGCCCATACAAGCGTGCAAGTCGCCGGAATAGTCGAAGATTTCCTCGGCGTTTCCGCTTATATGAACCTTGATGCGCTATATCATTTGAGCGGCGAGTTTGATGTGATATCTGGCGCTTACTTATCGGTACTGGCCGCCGAACGCCCGCAGTTATATCGTCAACTTAAAAACGTCCCTGCTGTGGCTGGCGTTGCCTCCCCATCATCGATGTTAGCCTCATTCGAACAAGAGATGACCCAAAGCCTGTTCATTTCCGTCGGATTTCTTGTGGGATTTGCGAGCGTAATCGCCGTGGGCGTCATTTACAATGGCGCCAGAATAGCCCTGTCCGAGCGCGGCAGAGAATTGGCAAGCTTACGGGTCATGGGTTTTCATAGGCGAGAGGTCGCCATGTTGTTGCTTGGCGAACAAGGCATTATTACCCTTTTGGCCATTCCCTTAGGCTGGCTCATCGGCTATGCGCTCGCCTTCGCCATTGTGCAAGGGCTGCAAACCGATACGTTTCGAATTCCTTTTATTATCACCCCTCGCACTTATTGGCTCTCTGCGCTAATTACCGTATTTGCGGCTGCAGCGAGTGCCTTAGTCGTGCGCCGAAGACTCGACTCCCTCGATCTGATCAGCGTGTTAAAGACACGCGAATGAATGCCATAGGAGATTTGCGAAATGACAGATTCAGCACAGCCATCCAAGGCTAGACTCAAAAGCTGGAGCATTGGACTAGTATTTCTGTTGGTCATTGGACTTGCTGTTTTCATATCGATGCAACAAGGGCCGGTCAGCGTCCAGACAGCGCCAGTTAGCAACAGGGCATTGCAAATTACTGTCAATGAACAAGGGCGAACACGCGCCCAAGAGCCCTTCACAATTGCTGCACCGTTCTACGGACAACTGCAGCGCACCACTAAGATCGAGGGAGACAAAATTGCCGTTGGTGATGTGCTCAATACTATTGCCGTCGCCCCGGAGAATTTGCGTACACGCGCGGTTCTAGAAGCCAATTTGGCCGCAGCGCAAGCGCGACTCAATGCGGCCCAAGCAAGCGTTGAGGAAACTCAAAGTGTGTTGCAGCGCACTGCCCAAGAACTGCAACGCCGCGAACGTTTGCTAGCTCAGCGGTTAATTGGACAAGAAGAGCGCGACCGCTTTGCGCAATCGTTGGCTGCGGCCCAAACCCGCGAGGCGGCCGCCCAGGCTAACCTACAAGCAGCACGCGCGGATATAGAAGGCGCCAAATCACAGTTAATAGGGATCGACGCACTATCCCCCACTGGCTTAGTGCCAATAATCGCCCCCGTGCAAGGCACCATTCAACGTGTGTTCGAGAAAAGCCAACGCATCGTCAATGCCGGCACACCTTTGTTCCAAATCAGTGACCGAGACTCATTAGAACTGGTCATTGATCTGTTAACGCAAGAGGCTGTGAAGGTTTCTGCTGGCGACGAAATTCTCATCACCGGTTGGGGCGGCGAGCAAACTTTACGCGGTCGCGTTAAATACATCGAACCGGAAGCCTTCACTAAATACTCAGCACTAGGTGTAGAGGAACAACGTGTGAACATCATCGGCGAACTAACTGACCCCAACCCGGGCCTTGGCGCCGAGTATCGTATTGAGGCGGCGATTGTTGTTGCCGAGAACAACAACGCTCTGACAATCCCAACTAGTGCTCTATTCCGCCGCAATAATAATTGGCACACTTTTGTGGCCACCGATGGCACCGCGAGTTTGCGGGCATTGGAAATCGGCCAACGCAGTACCGACTACGCCGAAGTGATCGCTGGCGTGGAAGCCGGGGAGGAAGTCATTGTCTTTCCTTCCGATCTTGTTAATGATGGGGTAGAGATTCAACGTATTTCTCAATAACAAATTACTCAACAGGACGCGCCGTGGTATCGACCAATACTTTGCTAATACAGCACAACGATGTATTGCTGTGCAATGCCGGTAGCAGTTCTCTTAAATTATTAGCACGCCAATGCGGCCCAGTAGAGGATTCCTACGACAATATCGTGCACTTTGACGGCGACGCCAAACACTTAGCCACTTCCTTAGAAATGGCATTGCGCACACAAACGCCCCCTCGCGCCGTGTTGCATCGTATTGTGCATGCAGGCGCTGTCACTGAACACGCCCAACTAATGGATACCAAGACAGTGGAACGCATTAGCCATTGGTCTGTGCTTGCGCCTTTGCATAACCCCCTTGCATTGAGCTTGTTTCATATTATTTGCAATAAATGGCCTAAGGTTCCTCAATATGCCGTGTATGACTCTGGACTGTATAGCGAATTGCCATCAGAGGCAGCACGCTACCCGCTTCCCGAGTCGCTTTCACCACAATGGCCCCTGCGTCGCTACGGCTTTCATGGGCTTGCCCACCGCAGTCAATGGCGCAGCGCACACGCTGCATCACATGAAACGGGCATTGCCCCACCTGAACGTTTTATAAGCATCCATCTTGGTGGTGGTTGCTCGATGTCGGCTTGGCGGGGCACGCGAGTTGTCGATACTAGTATGGGTTTTACGCCCCTAGAGGGCATGATGATGAGCACGCGCAGTGGCAGTGTGGATCCTGGCATCCTTTTGCACCTTTTACAGCAAGAAAAACTAAGCCCGGAGCAGCTGAACAAAACATTAAGCAAACACTCGGGGCTTGCTGCGCTCGCGGCAGGCAACGGTGACATGCGCACCATCATCGCAAGCGACAGTGCTGAATCGAAACAAGCCATTACCCAGTACTGCTATCAAGTTCGCAAACAAATTGGGGCGTTCATAGCAGCGCTTGGTGGGATTGACGCCATTAGCATCGGCGGTGGTGTTGGAGAGAATCAAGCGAAGATACGCGAAAATATTTTCTTGCCATTACAAAACATAGGCATTGCACTAGACCAACAACGCAATCAGCAAGCCAAAGGTGTGTGTGCTTTGCATCAGGAAAACACGAAGACCGCGATATGGTTGACTCCAGTCAACGAAATGGAAGAGATGCTAAGGCACTATAGAGCCTTGGAGTCGCAATAGCGAAGGGGCACAAATGAATAACGACAAGAACAAATGGTTGGCAGGTTATGGCGTCATTTCTCACAGTGATGAAACTGTCGCGCGTGTCGAGAATTTGGTGCAAATTCTTGCTGATAAAAAGCTGTGCAATACCAACCAAGCCTGGCAGTTTTTTGCAGCGGCAGACAGAGTGGCAAGCATGGGTTTGTGGACCACTGTGCATATGACCTATGCCCAGCAGGTGTACCTTGATGGACGCACCATGCAAGCCGAAGATTTCAAACTGGTGCCAGAAGGCCATACGGGTGGCGCTCTGAATATAGTCCCCGCCTATGTCGGCTACCTACTTGCCAATGCCCTTAGCGGCAAGACTCGGGCATGGTTGATGGGACAAGGGCACTGTGTGGCCGCTATCGATGCAGTCAACGTCATGACTCGAAACTTAGAAGCAGAACAAAAGGCACGTTATGCGTTCAATGACGCAGGCCTAAGCAAATTGTGCCAGGATTTCTATAGCTACGAGATCGGTGACAATGGCAAACCCGTAGCGCCATTGGGCAGTCACGTTAACGTCTTCACCGCTGGGGGAATCAGTGAGGGCGGCTATCTCGGTTTCGCGGGTTTGCAATACGTCCACATGCCGTTGCCCGAACAAGAACTGGTAAGTTTCTTGAGTGATGGCGCCTTCGAAGAACAACGCGGAAGCGACTGGGCCGCGCGCTGGTGGCGAGGAGAAGACACAGGGCTTGTGATGCCCATCATGATTGCCAATGGTCGTCGCATCGACCAAAGAACCACGATGTCTCAGTCCGGTGGCGTGCATTGGTTCCGTGACCATCTTCGCCTCAATGGTTTTGCGCCAATCGATATCGATGGCCGTGACCCTGCTGCTTTCGCTTGGGCCATCATCACTATGGCCTTTGATCTTGAACAGCAACATCAAGAAGTTCTAGCAGGCACTCGCGAATATCCCGTGCGCCTTCCTTATGCCATCGCTGAAACTATCAAAGGGTTTGGCTTTCCAGGTGCGGGAACCAACGCCGCTCACAATCTTCCACTACCAAAAAGCTGTGCCAACGATGATGAAAGCCGGGAGTTATTTAACACCGGTTGCCAACGACTTTTTGTGCCGCAAGAAGAGCTGCATAAAGCACTAGCGACACTCAACTGCCATGCCGCGCAACACCGCGAGGAAGAAAAAGACCATCCACTGCGTAAATTGAAAGTGCCAACGCCGAAGATTCCCGTAAGCCAAGCACTGACCGGTAACACCTCCCCCATGGCCGCCATTGATGAGTGGTTTGTACAGTTCGTTAAACAAAACGCCCATATGCGTGTTCGGGTAGGCAACCCCGATGAGATGCGCAGCAATCGCATGAACAAGAGTTTGGATTACCTGAAACATCGTGTGACCTCACCAGAGTCAGGCGTCGCAGAATCTTTACACGGCTCAGTTATCACCGCGCTAAATGAAGAGGCCATCGTCAGTGCCGCACTGGCCAATAAGCAAGGCATTAACCTAGCCGTCACTTACGAGGCATTTGCAGTAAAAATGCTAGGTGCGATGCGCCAAGAGGCTATTTTTGCTCGCCATATGTTAGAGACAGGACGCGATGTCAACTGGCTTACTGTACCAATCTTACTGAGTTCACACACGTGGGAAAATGGTAAGAACGAACAGTCTCATCAAGACCCAACGTTATGCGAAGCATGGTTAGGTGAGATGGCTGATGTGGCGCCAGTGTTTTTCCCTTTCGATGCCAACTGCGCAGTAGCGCTCATGCGCAGCCTTTATCAACAGACGGCGAAGGTTGCAGCTCTTGTCGTGCCTAAAAATATCACTCCCCTGCACTGTACGTCAGAGCAAGCCCGACAAGCAGTGCAAGACGGCGCGATCGAATTACTCTGTGACGATGCCCCTGAAATTCAATTTCTTGCCATTGGAGCCTACCAATTAAGCGCCGTGCTAAAGGTTGCGCAAGAATTACAACAAGCTGGACGACGCTGCTCAGTGGTCGCTGTCGTTGAGCCAGGACGTTTCCGTATTCCACGCGATGAACGAGAGACCGAGTATGTCCATAGTGACACACAAGTCGCGCGCATTATCCCGCCTGTACAGACGCGTTTAATCGTTACTCACACACACCCTGAAATCATGACGGGGGTATTACGCCGCTTAGATACAGGCGCTTCGCACATGCATGTGCTTGGCTACCGCAATCGTGGTGGCACACTCAATGTTCGCGGCATGCAACAAGCCAACGGGCAGAGTGCGCCGCAAATAATGCAGCAAGCCAATAAGATGCTCAACTCTTTGCTTTAAGGAACACCGCATGTCAAAAAAAATTACGAGTAGGGATACAAACGAAGAAGAAAATTTTTTATTACTTACTCGTGCTGGCATAGACACCCATCAAGAACCTGTGGTGTATATGCGCAGTGACTGTCACGTCTGCCGATCCGAAGGGTTCTCCGCGCAAGGACGTGTGCGCGTGTGTGTGAACGAGCGCAGCATTATCGCCACACTCAATATTGTCACGGGCGATTTACTCAGCCATCAAAAAGCCGCTTTAAGCGATAGCGCCTGGGCATTGCTAGGCGCAAAAGAGGGAGACAAGGCTCATTTCAAACACGCCGCACCGGTTGAATCCATGGGCTTTGTGCGCGGTAAGTTGTATGGCAAAGAGTTTAGCCTAGAGGCTGCACGCGCAATCATCACCGATATCCACCAAGCCCGTTATTCCGATATTCAGCTTTCAGCGTATGTCACCGCCTGTGCGGGTAACAATTTAAACCAAGCCGAGACCATCGCAATCACCCAAGCGATGGTGGAGACTGGCCGCCGCTTCGACTGGGGCAAAGGGGTGCAGGTTCTCGACAAACATTGTGTCGGCGGCCTGCCTGGAAATCGGACTACTCCTATTGTTGTCGCGATCGTTGCCGCCAATGGTTTGATGATGCCAAAAACCTCATCTCGCGCCATTACTTCGCCAGCAGGGACTGCCGACACCATGGAGACCCTGACCACTGTGTCATTATCATTTGAAAAAATGCGGGCAGTGGTAAATGCTCAAGGCGCTTGTTTAGCCTGGGGAGGATCGGTTTCATTGAGCCCAACGGACGACCTCATCATTCGCGTCGAAAGAGCTCTGGATCTAGACAGCGAAGGTCAAATGATCGCCTCGGTCATTTCTAAAAAGTTGGCCGCGGGCTCAACCCATGTTCTGATCGATATACCCGTGGGCCCTACAGCGAAAGTGCGAAGTCCAGAGATTGCCGAACGTTTGGGAAAATTACTCGTGAGTACTGGCGATGCATTGGGCTTGCAAGTTGAAATTATTCTCAGTGATGGCAGCCAACCGGTCGGCCACGGGGTAGGCCCCGCCCTAGAGGCTCGCGATGTTCTTGCAGTGTTGCAATGCCAAGATGGGGCCCCTCAGGATTTGCGACAACGTGCGCTCACAGTGGCCGCCAAGCTATTAGAGATGGGCGGCGCCTGCCCTGCCCACGAAGGCTTGAGCCTAGCAACACAGACACTCGATAGCGGCGCCGCATGGAAAAAGTTCAAAGCAATTTGTGAAGCACAGGGAGGGCTCAAAACGCCGCCAGTGGCAAAGTTTCAGCACCCCATCGTGGCGCAGAAATCTGGAGTCGTAGCACTGTTTAATAACCGAGTCATATCGCGTTTAGCGACCCTAGCAGGCGCACCTAATACCCCAGCAGCAGGAATCGACTTGCATGTAAGCCTCGGCGATCAAGTTGAGAAAGGTCAAACTTTAATGACCTTGCACGCCGAAGCGGCCGGAGAACTCGCCTACGCATTGGACTTCTATCATGCCCACCCCGATGTGCTGCACCTAGAGGAAGAGATAGTATGAAAAAAATACTATTCGTAATGCCCGGCCAAGAAGCATTAGGCGCCTCACTCATCAGTGGGGGTGGCTTCGAGCAGGGCGAATTCGAATTGCGGCATTTTCCTGATGGCGAAACTTATGTGCGGGTGATAAGCCCAGTGCGCGGTGCGCAAGTGCTAATTCTTTGCCAACTACACCGGCCAGACGAAAAATTTCTGCCCCTGCTTCTACTCAACGCTACCTTGCGAGATTTGGGGGTGCATAGTGTTGGTTTGGTTGCACCGTATCTTGTTTATATGCGACAAGACAAACGCTTCAAAGAGGGCGAAGGCATTAGCGCCAAATACTTTGCCCGCCTTATAAGCCAGCAATTCGATTGGCTATTGACCGTCGATCCCCATTTACATCGTATTCGCGCATTAAGTGAAGTTTATAGTTTGCCTGCCCTTGCATTAACCGCGGTGCAGGCAATCGCACAGTGGTTACAAGACAATATTGCTAAAGCAATCATCATTGGGCCCGATGGAGAGTCTGAACAGTGGGCGGCACAAGTAGCAAAAGCGGCCGACTGTCCGTTCGAAGTATTAACGAAACAACGATTTGGCGACCGCGACGTGAAAGTCTCTGTGCCCCACGTCGATGAGTACAAAGCCTATACCCCAGTGTTAGTCGACGACATCATCAGTACAGGACGAACGATGCAACAAGCAGCCGCCCATTTACTTGCCGCCGGAATGTGCGCTCCTGTCTGTATTGGCGTGCATGGAATTTTCGCCCCTGGCGCCTTAGAAGAGATGCGCTCCTCTGGACTGCGGGTGATCACTAGCAATAGCATTCCCGACAACAGTAATGAAATCGATTTGGCTCCTTTACTGTTGCAAGGTATCGCTCACTTGATGCGCCGAGCTTGACGTTTCGCTAAGTCTTTTTCTATCTCTACTAACACCAAGATGACACTCGCAGCAGCGATGACGACCAACCAGTCTAGCAAGCTAATATTAGTCACCATGAAAATGCTCTGCGAGATTGGTAGGTAAGTAAACAGCAGCTGCCCTATCACTACCGCCGTGATAGAGAGCATGACAGGGGTAGCGCCTTTGAGCATGTCTTTATGAAAAATACTCTCGTCGAAGAAACGACAATTTAGCAAATACAGCGCCTCTATCATTACCACTATATTGACAGCCATGGTACGGGCATAATCAACATCCTGGTCGACACGTAAATACCAAAGAAAAACTGCGAAAGTCACCACTGTCGAACTTAAGCCAACCAATAAGACTCGGCGCAATACGCTTGCCGTAATCAGCCCCTGCGCAAAAGGTCTTGGTGGGTGCAGCATTGCTCCTCGTTCGGTTAGCTCGAAGGCTAAAGCCAGCGACAAGGTCACTGTCGTCACCATGTTGATCCATAGAATTTGTGGCGCAGTGATTGGCAAAACCCAACCAAAAATTATCGCTAGCAGAACCACGCCAGCCTCAGCTAATTGTGTAGGTAGCATGAACAATAACGACTTCACGGTATTGTCATAGACCGTGCGCCCTATCGTCACCGCTTGCGCAATGGTTGCGAAATTATCATCAGTTAAGACAATATCGCCGGCTTCACGCGCCGCATCAGTGCCTTTTAATCCCATGGCCACACCGATATCTGCTTTACGCAACGCTGGCGCATCATTAACCCCATCTCCCGTCATCGCGACTACGTGATGTAAGCGTTGCAGCGCTGCGACCAATTGCAATTTATTAGCAGGGCTTGTGCGCGCATAGATATCGACTGTTTCCGAGGCTTTTTCCAAAGCTTTATCATCCATTGCATCGAGGTCTTGTCCTGTCAGAACCTTGTCGGCGTTCAAGCCTAACTCTTTGGCAATGGCTTTGGCGGTGATCGGGTTGTCACCAGTGATCATCTTCACGCGTATTCCCGCTTCATGACAGCGGGCAATGGCGCTGATTGCTTCAGAGCGAGGCGGATCACTAATTCCCACCAAGGCAAGGATCACCATCCCCGTTTGCACATCAGTATCAACAATCTCGGTTTTATTATCGGGAAACTGTTTGTGGGCAAGTGCGAGTACACGCATCCCTTGCTCTGCAAGCGCTGCGACTTTATGTTGCCAGCTCGACAAGTCGAGTGCTTCGATTCCGTTTGCCCCATACTGCTGCGCGCACATCTGCAGAACACGCTCAGGAGCGCCTTTCAAGGCAACAAAGGCGCCAGCTGCCGCATCTGCATGCAAGGTCGCCATATAGCGTTTTTCTGAATCGAATGGCAATGCATCAAGGCGTGGGTAACTCGATTGGCTCGCCGCTCTTCCTAGCCCCTGTTTGCGAGCCAACACTATCAGAGCCCCTTCTGTTGGATCGCCACTCACTTGCCAATGCCCTTGCTCGTCTTGCGTGGTATTGGCATCGTTACAAAGCATCCCTATTAACGCGATCTTCGCAAGCACTGGCTCCCAAGCCGCGTCATGGGGACTCAATGCTCCCTGTGGCGCATACCCTTCCCCTTCCACCTTAATGCTGGCTGCGGCAGTTTCAATGACTCGCACCGTCATCGCATTGGCTGTTAATGTGCCCGTTTTATCGGTACAGACAATGTCGACAGACCCTAAAACCTCTACCGCAGGCAGTCGTCGCACCAACGCGTTACTGCGTGCCATGCGCACCACGCCAATAGACAAGACGATAGTGACGATAACGGGTAATTCCTCAGGAATCGCCGCGACCGCTATGGCGATTGCGCTTTGTAGCATTTCAGCAAAACCGTAGCCATGCACACCCATGCCATAAAGAATAATAAGCAAAGAGAGAGCCAGCACGAGGAAGGTAAGGTTGCGCGCTAATGCCGACAGTTGTTGTTGCAATCGCGTAGTTTGCGGGCGCACGCTGTCGACAAGTTGATTAATCGCCCCTATCTGCGTCGCCACACCAGTATGCGTCACGACGCCGGTTGCAGCTCCAGCCACAATCATGGTCCCCATAAAAACCATGTTATGTCGCTGGGCTATTGCGGCATCGCCAGCAACCGTTTCACAGTGTTTATCACTGGGCTCTGACTCCCCAGTCAAGATTGATTCGTCACTGCGCAGCTCCTTGCTTTGAAGTAAGCGGATATCTGCAGGGACTCTATCGCCAGCCTGCAATGACACCACGTCACCGGGAACCAACTCAGTGCTATCACGGGTTTGTAACTCGCCGTCACGCAATACGATGCAGTGCGTGATGGCCATTGACAGAATAGAGTTTAGCGCTTCCTCGGCCTTGCCTTCTTGGATAAAACCTATGATGCCATTAATGAGCACCACAGCGATGATGACGCCCGCATCGACAAAATGCCCAAGAAAATAACTAATGCCCCCACTGGCAAGTAACACATAAATAAACAAGCTACGAAACTGCCTTAGCAGCCGTTTCCACGCTGGGGTCCCCGCAACCGTTGGCATTTCATTGCGACCGAATTGCTCGCGACGCGCTGCCGCACCTTCATCGCTTAGGCCGCTAGCCTCGCTTTGCAATGCCTTCAGCAGTTCTTGCTCACTGCTCGCATGAGGGCTCGCAGGGACGTCGATCGCTCCAGTAGAGTGAGCAACTTTGTCTTCATTAGGCATTGTCATCGACCTACGGCCTCTTTAAAACACGATACTTTCGCCAAGAGCCGGAATGTCAGCACGAATACCATGCTCTTCCCAAAGTTTTAGCGACAGCGCATCTTGTGCACTGGCCTCCCCATGCACCAAGATAACTCTAGGTTGATTTTTAAATTCTAATAACCAGCTTATCAATTCACTTTGCCCAGCATGGGCGGAAAAGCCCCCTAGGGTTTCCATGCGCGCGCTTGCCATAAACTCTTCGCCAAACATGCGGAATTTTTTCTCGCCATCAACAAGGCGACGGCCAAGCGTGCCATAGGCTTGAAAGCCTATGAAAATGACTGTGTTCTTGTCGTTCCAAATACGATGCTTGAAATGATGACGGATCCGACCGCCGGTACACATCCCACTGCCTGCAATAATAATGGCCCCTTTCTTGATCTTATTAATCGCCATAGACTCTTCCGAGCTATTAGTAAGCTTTAATGTTGGCAAGAAGCTTTGTAGCGATTCTCTGCCAAACTTGCTCAAGCAACGCACGTCCTCGCTATCGAGAATATTTAACCAATGATCATAGACTTGCGTGACTTCGATCGCCATCGGGCTGTCAAGAAACACTTGCCAGTCATCTAACTTGCCCGCATGGTAAAGACAGCCAAGATGGTAGATGATTTCTTGCGAACGACCGACTGCAAACGAAGGAATCATGACATTGCCGCCACGCTCCCAAGTCTCATGCAGGATTTGTTCTAACTGCTCCACTGTATTATCCATAGTGCGGTGGTTGCGATTACCGTAGGTGCTTTCCATCATGACAACATCGGCCTCATGGAGCACCGCAGGGTCATTCATCAATACAGAGTCGGGTTTGCCCAAATCCCCCGAGAACACAAGGCGACGCGACTTTCCCTTTTCCTCTAACACTAACTCAACAATCGCCGACCCAAGAATATGGCCTGCGTCATGAAAGGTCAGCGTTGTTGCCGAGCCTATTTTCATCGGCGTCCGGTAGGGACTGGTCTCACATAGCTTGAGAACCTTTTCGACGTCCTTCTCCGTATACTCCTCTTCGATCAGAGGACGGCCACTACGCTTGCGACGCAGGTTCTCATGCTCCAGATCTCGGTGATAAAGCCCGGAGGCATCCTCTAACAACACACGCAATAGCCCCTTACTCGCCCCTGTGCAATAGATTGGGCCGGTAAAGCCGTGATGCACCAAAGTAGGCAATAAGCCGGAATGATCTAGGTGTACGTGGGACAGAATCACTGCATCGATACTCGCAGGCTCGAAGGGAAAACCTTCGCCTTGTATGCGGCGCAAAGCATCACCGCCTTGGCGCATGCCACAATCCAGAAGCACTCGCCCAATGGCAGGAGACTCTAATAAATGGCAAGAGCCAGTGACTTCCTGTGCAGCGCCGTGAAATGTCAGTGTTGCCATACTTGCTCCATACTTGCGTTCAATTGAATTGACTAGCTTGTTCAATACAGACTACGCCCTTTTGTACAGACAGTTAATGATCCAGATCAGCACTATCTGGGAATAAATTACATTTCCCAATGGTCATCTGTTTGCGTAGCTTGTCGATCTGCATCACTACGCCTATAGTCTGCCCTTGTTATAGCACTATCGGTTTCAATTTAGACTCGTGATCTTTCGGAGAATTGCACATGAGAAAATGCCTTATTGCCATATCGACCCTATCGCTTACTTTGGCGATCTCTACTGCAGTGACGGCACAATCACGTGCACCGCAAGCGTTACCAGAGGGCCCAGGAAAAGCCTTAGTCGAAAATCTTTGCACTAGCTGCCATAGCATCGCCACCATCACACGCGCCGCAGGTTTTAGCAGTGCACAGCAATGGCACGATTTGTTCTCGACCATGGTCGAACTTCCGCAAGCCCAAGCCGATACTATTGCCAACTATCTTGCTGAACACTATCCAGAGGATACCTCCAGGCGTCCTAATTTGATCGCCGGTGATGTTGATATCGAGATTATCGAATGGTTAGTTCCTACCTTGGGGCAACGCTCGCGCGACCCTGCGCAGGCCCCAGATGGCTCTATTTGGTGGACAGGCATGTGGGCTAGCCTGACCGGCCGCCTAGATCCAGAAACGGGCATGATGGAGGAATACCGCCTGCCGCCTAGTTCGCGCCCGCATACTATCGTCCCCGACGATCAAGGTTTTATTTGGTATACAGGCAATAGTAACGCCACTATTGGCAAATTAAACCCTGCAGATGGAACCGTCACCGAATACAAAACCCAAGCCCGTGACCCTCACTCTGCCGTGTTTCATCCCAATGGCAATCTCTATTTCACTGCTCAAGGCGCAGGCATGCTAGGCCGCGTGAATCCCACCACGGGAGTGGTCGACGAGGTCGAGACAGAAGCTCGCCCCTACGGCATCAAAGTTGGGCCTGACGGCACTGTCTGGGTAGCGCACAATGGCACCAATAAAATTGCTGCAATGCATCCTGACACCATGGCCATCAAGTATTACGAAGTCCCTGACACTAGCACTCGCATTCGTCGGCTCGATCTGGACAGCCAAGGCATGGTGTGGTTTGTGAATTCCACCATGGGCAAAATAGGCCGTCTTAATCCTGAGACTGGCGAAATTAAGCAATGGGACTCTCCCAGTGGTTCGAGCTCACACCCCTATGCGATTGCCGTTATTGACGATGTCATTTGGTACAACGAGTCAGGAATGCGACCTGATGCTTTAGTGCGCTTTAATCCACGCACGGAGTCATTTCAAAGCTGGGCCATTCCCTCTGGGGTTGGCATCGTGCGCAACATGGCCACTACTCAAGATGGCGATCTCTTGATACACCAAAGCAGCTCTAACCGCGTTGGCATGGTAAAAATAGATTAAGTAAGCGCTTGGTGACAGAGAAGTATACGCCTCTGTCACCAAGCGCTTAAAATGTTGACCTGACCTTAAACAACACTTGCGCCCCAGTGGAATTACAACTGAACTCGATCTCTCGCAAATCGCGATCGATAATGCGCCCGTTATAACGCTTTCTTTCAAAACAGCGTTCTGAATCAAGCCCATTGCTCAGCTCTAAACGGTAGGTAAAATTGCGGTATCCGACTTTCTCTACAAAAGCTGTGAGATCAGTTCTGATCTTTCCCATCCCATAGAACAGCACATTGTCGATATCATAACGCACGCGATTGCCCCCGGTGCCACCAACCCCACCAATGCCATCTTGATAAGTAAAGCCATAGCTCAAATTCATAGCAGACACATCGTGTCTAAATCCAATGCGGTAGTTTCCACGGTCGAAGGGAATAATCGTGCGCTTCTCGCCGATCAAGGGATCATAAATATAGGCATCTTCAAGATTCAAACCTGCTGTGATAACTGCACCTGGAAGGTCGATAAAGCCGAGACGAATACTCGCGTTTAAATACAAACCGAACACTTTGCCATCACCAACATTGCCATTGGTGCTCAGCAGAGTCTGCGGATTGGGAGACACGTCGACGCGACCAATCGAATTACTCACATCGTAATAAAACAGGCGCGAATTTAACACCCCTGCATCGTTAGGCAAACGATAGTCGAGATTAATATTATAACGCCACGTTTGCTCTTGCTCTAATTCAGGGTTGCCAGCGACCGTGTCTTGGTCTTCGTCTTGATTGTTCACCCCCGCGGAAAAATCGGCAAAACTTAATTGCGAGACGTCCTTTTCTGCTGACATTCGCAATTGAAAACTGCGACTGATGTCAAAGCGAAAATCGAGCTTGGGCTTTACAAAATCGAAGTCTCTACTTTTACTGACATCCCCGCTTTGTTCTATCTCTGACATCTCGTACAGAAGGCTGCTCTCAAGTGACATGCGCGAGTTAATTTGCCAATTGTGCACAGCAAAGCCCTCATAGCGCATCTCTTCGACTTGTGAGACCGCATTAGGAACAAACACCGGCGACAAGCCCCCGTGCTCACTTGATGGCGGCGCCGGTGTTCTCGCCCCTAGCTTCAGTGACGAGTTTTGAATAGTTTGCGAGCCTTCGATGCCCAGCTCCAAAGCCTGGGCCGCATTTAAATTCCATGCATACGAGGTACGAACAATACGTTCGCGATAACGGCTTTCGGTGTCGATAAACAAATTCTTGATCTCGGCCTGCCCTATAACATTGGCCGCATAACGCTCTCGCAGACTGTCGTTATTTTTCTCATTCACCACGGCAAGTATTTTGTACTTAGCACCACCGGAGAAGTTATGTTCGTAGTCCCCTCCAATTTCCCAATTATTCGAGATCCCTGGCAGTTCTTCTCTTTCGAACACTTGCGACTGTGGCGTGATTTTAAGATCCGTGATTACTCGCAACAGTTTTGCATCTGGATCATTCTGACCATAGAGCGCATTGAATGACACCCTATCGGCATCGGTGAATTGATACACGAGGTTAGAGTTGATGGTGTAATTGCTCTGTTCTCGCACGCGATCGAACTGGCGTGTCTCATTGAAACGCCCATCCGCCAACACGCTAAGCTCTTGGCTTTCTTGATACTCATACCCAGAGCTCACATTAGCGCTCAGCAAATAGTTTAGCTTGTCGCGCTGTCCACTATAAGAAACAGACCCAATTGGCTCAAGGGTGCCGTCGTGAAAATAGGTAGCCCCTAACTCAGCAGAGATGCTAGTTGAGGATTGAGTCTCGAACAGAACGATATTGACCAATTGGCCACTATTGCGCACGTCAAGATCCCCTGAGGTGCCTCGCACAATCTCGATATAATCGACCTGATTGGCAGGAATCCTATCTAGTTGCTCACGCGCCTCATTCGCCTTCCCAGCCAACCGTTTACCATTTATGAGGATTTGGCTTTCGGCACCCAGGCCGCGATCGTTATTCCCCAGACTTGGTACTTGATTACCATCAAGAGCAAGCGCAATCCCAGGAATTCGATTCAACATGTCATTAACTGACACGGCCTCAAATTCTGCAAAATAACTTGCAGGATAGGTAATTGAGGCATTATCACTGTTAGGCTCTTGAGAGTATGAAAAAGAGGCGTGTAAAGCGGCAAGCACACTGGCGATCAGTATGGGATGTTGTTTAGGCACAATAGATATCTCTTGTTATTTTTATTAATATTCCTACACCTAAGATGCAGTGTGTAGTCCATTTGACAGCAAATCCGTCAATAGGTGCTACCGTCTAACAAACAAACGCTGATCGATTTTGAAAATCATGAGAAAGATCTGCGTCCACCTTACAATAGACCGACATATCCACAACCGCTTTCAACAAACCAATAAAAGGGAAAAGGCATGACAACAACACATTGGAAAGGCCAGCTTTGGCACACCACCATCAGCATTGCCGCCGCTTTATTTGTAACAGGCTCGGCGCAAGCGGCAGAGCCCAATTGGGTTGATCTTGCGGTACACAATTTCGGTGCACCGATTAACACTATGTGGGCAGAGGGAGAATTGAGCTTTGCCGATGACGGCACGATGGTGTATTGCAGCGCCAGAGAAGACATGGCCGTAGCGCCTGGCGATCCAAAAGATTTATACATCGCCACATTCAATGAAGAAACTGGCAGTTGGAATACGCCTGTGAATATGGGCATTCCAGTCAATGCGGCACCAGCCACTGACGTCGACCCATTGCGCTTAGGGGATGATCGCGAACCTTGGATCACAGCCGATGGCAATACAATCTACTTCAAGTCCGATCGCGCAGCCACGACAAGCCCACGCAACAACAATGATTTGTTTGTCACCCATAAGGTCGCCGGTCAATGGAGCACACCAGAACTTGTCGGCTTCCCTATCAGCACCAATGAGGGCGATGAGCACTGCCCCGCGATTCTGCAAGATGGGCAAACCCTATGTTTCGCTTCACGCCGCGCAGGAGGCTATGGCGGCTCTGACATTTATTGCTCAAATCAAGATGCTGATGGCAATTGGATGACGCCAGTGAACCAAGGCCCTAACATCAATACGGCAGCTGAGGAGTTCCATTTTTCACAAGACAAAGATGGCATGGTGTATTTTAGCTCGGCCCGACCAGGCGGCTACGGTGGCATGGACATATGGGCAGCCATGCAAATAGATAAAAACCAATGGAGTGAAGCGCACAACCTAGGCCCCAAAGTGAACACGGCCGCTGCCGATATGTGCCCGGCGTTAATGCCCGGCAATGAGAGCATTAGTTGGTTCTCAACACGCGGCGACAATAGTCTTGGCAATATCGATATTTTTTGGACGAATAAGGCTAACTTGCCGCAGTAAGTGCCATAAAAGTTAGCCTTTTGCTAAACGGATAATGAATCGGGTTCGACCATTTGCCGACTCGACCTCGATTCGACCCGTGTGCGCATCTATCACTGTTTTGACTATCGCAAGCCCAAGCCCCGCCCCCTCTGTGTGCCGTTGGCGAGAGGGGTCGACCCTATAGAAGCGTTCAAATATTCGCGTTAAATGTTTGTCCGCTATTTCATCCCCAGCATTCTCAACTATTATCTTTAGCCATTGCCCATCGCCTAAAAGTTCAACCCGAATTTCACTGTTCTTAGGAGAGTGCGCAATGGCATTGGCTAACAGATTGCTGAATGCTCGCCGGAGTAATTCTCTGTCGCCTTGCACCGCGCCATCGAACTGGTTGATTGTTAGGCTTATTTGGCGCTCTTCCGCAAACGCTTCAAAGTACTCGAATAAGGAAAGGAACTCTGCCCGGACATGGACTCGCGCACTGTTGAGTTTTATCAGGCCATTTTCAGTCTTGGCTAGCCAAAGCATATCGTTGACCATCTTGGTCAAACGCTCTTGCTCCTCTAGTACTGAGTATAATAGTTCTCGATAGTCTTCATCGCTTCGCGCTTGCGATAAACCCACTTGCGTTTGCGTAATCATATTCGTTAACGGCGTACGTAACTCATGGGCGATGTCATCTGAAAAATGCGAAAGCTTGCTAAATCCAAGCTCAAGCTGTTCAATCATTTGATTGAAAGAGTGTACTAAGTCTTGTAGCTCTATCGGCACACTATCGACGTCAAGGCGGGTATCCAACTTAGTCGTTTGAATGGCGCGAACACTATCACTGACCCCGCGCAGTGGACGTAGGCCTTGGTAGACTCCAATCCAAGCGGCAAAGAGTGTAATCCCTCCAGCGGCAACCAGAATTAACCACAGGCTCTCTTGAAAATTGTCTAAGAACTCATGGTGGAACTCCATATCGATCGCACTGATAATCTGATAGCGCTCGCCATTGACTACCCGCGCGGCCAACACCCCTCGATAAGTTTTCCCTGCCACTGTCCATAGGTGGGTAGCGTTGACATCAATCACCTGACTGGGTGTGAGCGCAGCAATAACATTTGAAAAATCCAAAGCATTGGAACGATATAGTAGCTGTCCCTGCGCGTTTTGCACCTCATAGAAAACTCCATGATGTCCAGAGACTGCCGATGACAGCAGTAGCGGCAAGGCAGAATAATCCGCATTGACGTCCATTAACGCGTGCTCCACGGCGTCTACCATTGAGCTCAATTCGTCGGCGTCTTGCTCCACAAAATGCCGTTCAACAGTGCTCAACACTAGTCGACTCATTAGCAAGAGGCTCAGCCCAATGGCTGCCATGACAAATAACATCACCCGCAGCGATAAGGACAAAGGGCGCGGCGCTTTTTTAGTCATTGTCAGTTTCCACATCGAGTTTATAGCCCATGCCGCGCACGGTATGGATGAGCTTGGGCTCAAAATCATCATCAATTCTTGAGCGTAATCGGCGTATAGCAACGTCAATAACGTTGGTGTCACTGTCAAAATTCATGTCCCACACTTGCGAGGCAATAATCGAGCGAGGCAGCACCTCACCTCTGCGCCGCACTAGTAACTCAAGCAGGCAAAACTCTT